>Ga0207701_10007158_pt1 | contig 11108 bp, 10 predicted proteins | sample KBSSwiSSwithPhiX_FD_184294 | JGI IMG/M metagenome (GOLD analysis project Ga0207701, IMG submission 184294) | Switchgrass rhizosphere bulk soil microbial communities from Kellogg Biological Station, Michigan, USA, with PhiX - S5 (SPAdes) (version 2) | ecosystem: Environmental > Terrestrial >...
GGACCGGCGCCGCCAGCAGCACCAGCCACAGTGGCGCCACCCGGCGCAGACCCGCGGCAATCCGTGCTCTCCGACACGCCGGGCGCCGCGACGAGCCAAGGCGGCGCGTGCGGGGGCCCGAGGTATGGAGGCGCTGGATCATCCGCAGGTCCCGTCAGCGCGGCAGAAGCTGTCGGTGCCGCAGTCGGCGTTGCCCAGGCAGTCGGCGCACAGGTGGTTGCGCGGATCGCACACCGACCGGTTGCCGGGTGGACCGGGTCCGTTCCCGTCCTGGCAGTCGCTATCGCTGGCGCAAGCATCCGAGCAGGCGTGCCCGGGCGTGCACACCGGCGAGTCCACCGGGCAGTCGGCGTCGGCCAGGCACTCCACGCACTCGCCGCGGGCCCGGTCGCACAGGGTGCCGCGCGCGCAGTCGGCGTTGCGAACGCAGCCCACGCAGGACCCCGTGGCGGTGTCGCAGAAGGTGCCGCGCGCGCAGGTGCCCGCGCCGCGGCAGCTGGCCACGCACAGGTGGCGGCCCACGTCGCAGGTGCCGGTCGGCGCCGAGCAATCGCCGTCGGTCAGGCATTCGACGCAGGCGCCGCTGGCCGGATCACACACGCTGCCGCCCGCGCAGTCGGCGGCGGGGCGGCAGGCCACGCAGCGCCCCGTCGGCGCGTCGCAGTGCGGGGTGGCGCCCGCGCAGCCGTCGTCACTGGTGCAGGAGCGGGCCCCGGCGGAGCCGGCCCGATCGCCGCCCCCGTCGCTGCCGCCCGCGCCGCCGTCGAGCACGACGTTGGTCTGGTCGCCGCCCGTGCCGCCGCGCACGGCACCGCCGAGCATGCCCTTCGAGTTATCGCAGCCGAGCGTGAAGACGCTGACCAGCGCGAAAGCGGTGACCGAAAAACCAGCGACCAAGCGACCCGGCGATGGTGAGCACATCACGATCGGCCTCCCCTGATTCCTCTCAAAATGGCCAGTAGCAAACGGTATCCTGATCGGCGCTGGAAATGCTGGCATACGGCGAGAAACCTCGCCCGCGACTTTTGGTGAATACCTGACGGGCCCGCCCGATCTGCCGGCAACTCCCTACGTAGTCCTCTGTGGTGATCGAGAACGGCCGTCCGTTGGGAGACAGGCCCAGCGCCTTCCAGGCCAGGAGGTCGCCCTCGGCGTCCCGGTCGTAACGGGGCGCATAGATCTCCTCGCGCGACACTCCGTCGAGCAAGGAAGCGAAGTTGACACCACTCACCCGCGCGGCGCGGGTGGTCGCCGAGGTCGCGTTCTGCATGATCAGCACCAGATCCGGAAACTTTCGACGCAGCTCCGCCACCACCATGAGGGCACCTTCCACGCACGTCGTATCACAAGGCGCTTCCTTGTCGTGAGCCCCGTGTTCAACAATCTCCAGATTGTCTAGAAAAAAACCGTCTACCCCGGCGGCCGCCAGGCGGGGGGCCACGTGCTCGACCAGCAGGCGCCGGTAGTCGGGGTTACCGGGATTCATCCAGAGCTCTTTCGCGTAGCGTCGATAGGGTCCAAGCTGCGCGGCCCGGTTGGCGCCGCAGGGGATCAGGCCGGCCGGGGCCTGGCTCCAGTAGCTGCGATACTGTTCGCAGGCGCCCACGTTCAGGTAGCTGATCACGGTGTTGCGGCCGCCGGCCCGCAGAGTGGCGATCTGGGCGGGCGAGAAGTTGGCCGCCCCCGGGTCGGCGTCGATATTGATGAGCCGAAAGGCGGCCGCCACCCGACGCAGGTCGCCCATCTGGCGCGCGTTACCGTAGAACGCCAGCCAGGGCGCATTCTCCCGCACCCCCCGCTGTCGGGCAGGGGCCGGCGCCGGCGCTGGGCCGCGCGCGCCTGCCAGGCCGGCCGCGAGCAAAAGCGAACCGGCCGCGAGGCCCAATGCGGTCATGGCGCGCACGAGCGCGGAATGTAAGCGAGGCCCAGGGGAAAGGCACGGGGCCGATGAGACGGGCAAGCCCTACGGCTGCGGGCCGACCCCCGTGCTGTACGGACCCGCGGGCGCGGTGCCGCTCGTGGTCAGGGTGGCGCAGGCATCGTCGAAGGCGGCGCCCTCGAAGTAGTTGTCTTTGACCTCGAGGGAGGCGCCGGCGCAGGTCCCGAGGTTGACCTGGTTGTCCTGGAAATTGTTGTGATTGATATGGCCGTCGACGGAGACGCCCAGCATGAAGGCGTAGGCGTTGTGGTGCACCCAGGAGTTGGTGATCACCGCGCCGGTGCTCTCGTTGAAGTGGAAGGCGCAGTGCGAGTCGGCGACCTCGACGTGATCGAAGAGCGGCGCCGAGCTGGCCCCGCCGACGATGATCATGTCGATGCCGGGATACAGACCCTGGGTCACCGAGGTGTCGGTGATGTGCGGCGAGGCGTTGTAGATCAGGACCGGCGACTGCGACTGCGCGCTGCCCAGGCCGCGCAGGGTGCCGTGCGCGATGGTGCCGCTCGACGACAGCACCAGGAGCGCCGCCGAGTTGTCGATGACCAGGTGGTCGATCGCGTAGGTCGATGCGGGCCGCGCGGCCAGCGCGGTGGTGGCGTGGCGGATCTCGAGGTAGGTGGCCGACAGGTCGCCGCCGCCGTTGAGCACCAGGCCCGCCCAGCCACCGGCGCTCGCCGTGGCGCCGACCAGCTTGACCGGCAGCTGCGCCGAACCCTGCACCCGCAGCCGTCCGTTCACCGTCAGGCCGACGTCAGCGGAGAAGGTCAGCGTGCTGCCGGCGCAGATCGCCACGGTCTTCCCGGCGGCGACGATCTTGTTGGCGGTCAGCGCGACCGCGCCGCACAGGGTCTCGTCGGCGCCCACCGGACCGGCGCCGCCGCCGGCGCCGGTGATCACCTGTCCACTACCGCCCCCGGAGCTGCCGCCCACGCCGACACCAGCACCGCCCTCCCCGCCCGGCGCGCCAGCGCCGCCCATGCTGGTGCAGGCGCCGCCGATCAGACCCGACAACGAGAGCAAGGCGAGCGAAAGCGAGGCGCGTCTCATGCGAACCCTCCGGTGGTGAACCGAGACCGCAGCTTAGCGCCGCTGCCGGCCGGATCAGGAGAAAACGCCAAGACGCCCAGGACACCAAGAGTCCGGGTCCGGACCATTCGGGTTCGGATCCGGATTATCAGGGTCCGGTCTTGGCGTCCTGGGCGTCTTGGCGTTCGATTTATCCGTCCGCCGCGCGCGGCCGTCACTCGAAGCGGAGGCCCGCCAGTTCCAGCCGGGCGTCCAGCGCCACCAGCGGCAAGGGCGTCGCGCCGACGCGCGCCAGCACCCGGCGGTGGGTCGCGACCGGAAAGCCTTCGGACTCGCGGTACTCGCGCCAGAAGTGCGCGCCGCGCGCCCAGCCGCCGACGATCTCGGCCACGTAGTCGTGGCGCAGGATCAGGCCGCTGTCGTCGAAGTGAAAGCTCTGCACGGCGCAGTGGGTGTGCACGCTGGGCGGGAACGCCACCGTGAGCACCCGCCGCGCCGGATCCCAGGCGCGCAGCTCGGCATCGGCGAGGATGAACGGCACCGCGTGGTAGTGGGTCAGGGCGTAGCCAAAGAAGTACAGCGCGTCCAGCGGCGACCAGCGCCGCCATTTGCGCGCGCCGCCGAAGCTGCTGCGGTGCTCGGCCAGCGGGTCATCCCCCAGCGCCACTCGCCCGGCATCGAACAGGCCCCGGCTGCCCGGCTCGGGGTAGTCGTGAAACACCGCGCGCGCGCGCGCCGGCTCGATGTCGGCGGTCGCCGGCAGATCGAAGGTGCGGCCCACGCCCTTGAGCCGCGGCAGAAGCCCGGTCAACCGCGTCGGCGCCAGGGTGATCCGCAGCCGCTGCCAGCGCTCGCGCCCGCCATAGCGCGCCACCGATCGGGCGACGAAGGCCGCCGCGCCCGCGTGCGCGCCGACCAGCGACGCCTGGGCCCCGGTGTGGGCTCCCATCTATTCGACCGAGGGATCCTCGGGCCAGAACTTGTCGCCACCCGGTTTGCCCAGGTTCTCCAGCAAGACCTGACAGCGACGCACGAACGCTCGCCGCCGCGGCTCCCGCAGATCGATGGCGATGACGCGCGCGACCTCCAGCGCCGGGTCGGCCATCAGCCGCACCAGGATGCGCCCCATGTCGGCCTCGACGCTGTCCCAGGACAGCCGGCGCGCCAGCGCGGCCACCGCATCCAGGCCCCAGCACAGATCGCTGTCCGACGAGGCCGCGGTCCACAGCTCGACGGGGTGGGCGGCCTGCGACAGCAGGGGGTTCTCCGCGTCGGGATAGGTCAGGCGCGCCAGGTAAGCCAGCAGCGCCAGCGCGTGGTTCTCGCTGCGGCAGCGCAGCAGCTCGTCCCACAGCCCGGCCGCCAGCTGCGGCCACCAGGCGCAGGCGGCGACCCAGAACGGCGACCAGGTCAGATCGACGCTGACGCGCGCATCGGAGGCGATGGCCGCCGACAGCGAGCCCTGGACGAACGACTCCACCCGATCCTGCGCCGCCGCGCCGGCCAGCTCGGCGATCAGCCGCGGCTTGTGAAACAAGGTCGAGCACAGCGCCGACACCGCCTCGCGCCCGACCCCGGCCACCAGCGCGCGCTGCCACAGGCCCCACACGAACGGCAACATCGCGCGGAACAGATCCTCCTGCACCGCGCCGGGCTCGGCCAGCTTGACGTCGGTCAGGTAGCCGGCGATCGTGCCCGCCCACTGGGGATCGCCGATCTCGCCCGCCTCCAGCAGCTGCTGCAGCGCCTGGGGATCGACCTCGAACAGCGTCTGGACGATCCGCACGCGCGGCAGCGCCCGGGTACGCAGCGTCGACGTGCAGGGCAGGTGAATGGGGGCGGGCGTGGTCATGTCGCGGTCGTGGTGGCCGGCCGCGTCCAGGCGTGGCCCCCCACCACGGTACCGGTCCGCCCGGCCCGCGTCACTAGTTGATCTTGACCACGCCGCCGGTGATCTCGGTCATCGTCGATCCCGAGACCGTGGCCTTGGTGCCGCTCATGGTCGCGCCCGGCTGCGTCAGCTCGACACCCGAGCCCCCGCCGGTCGCCTTGACCATCTGCGGCCCGTTGAGCTCGATGGTGCCGTCGCTCTTGATCGAGATCGACGACGGCCCACACTCGAGCTTGATCTCGTTGGCCGACCACAGGGTGAGCACGCCGTCCTTCAGGTCCAGCGACGAGCCCGCGTTGTGCAGGTGGATCTCCCCGACCGAGGTCACGTCGACCGAGTCCTTGATCAGCATGCTGCTCCCGCCCTGGGTGACCTTGAACTCGCTGTCGGCGGTGATGTCGTACTTGCCGTGCACGGTGGTGGTCTTGTCCGATCCGTTCACGGTCAGGGTGTCACCCTTGAGCACGGTCTCCTCGCGCCCGCCGTTATAGGTGCCGGTGTGCTTGCCGGTGATGGTGTCGCTGTTGGTCTGGCCCACGGTCATCTCGCGCGCATCGCTGAAGGTCTCGGTCTCCTTCTTGGTGACGGTGGTCGAACGGGTGCCGCTGACGCTGATGGTCTCGTTGCCGCCCACGGTCACCGTGCGGTCGCCGTTGACGGTGATGGTCTGGTTGTTCTTCACCAGCGTCGACTGGTCCTTCTCGGCCTGGATGTGCAGCTCTTCTTTGCCCTTGCTGTCCTCGAAGCGGACCTCGTTGTAGTTGCTGGGGCCGCCGCCCGGGGTGCTGTGGCTGCGCATGCCCGACTGGGTCTTGTTGAAGGGCGGCATGTTGGCGTTGTTGTAGACCCGCCCGGTGATGATCGGCCGGTCGGGGTTGCCCTCCAGGAAATCGACGATGACCTCCTGGCCGATGCGCGGGACCTGCATCGCGCCCCAGCCGCTGCCGGCCCAGGCCTGCGAGACCCGCACGAACAGGGAGCTCTCCTCGTCGCGCTTGCCGAAGCGATCCCAGTGAAACTGAACCTTCACCCGCCCGTACTCGTCGGTCCAGATCTCCTCGCCCTTCGGCCCCACCACCAGCGCGGTCTGCGGGCCCTGCACCACCGGGCGCGGCGTGGCCTGCGGCGGGTAGTAGCGGCGCTTGCCGTCGATGCCGGTGAAGCTGGCGCGGTAGTCGGGGCCGGCGTCGGCGCCGCCGCTGGTGTGCTGGGTCGCGGTCAGCTGATACGACACCGAGGTCAGCAGGTACTCCTGGTTCTGGCTGGGCGAGGGGTGGTCCTCCAGCGAGAAGAGGAAGCCGGGCGCCAGCGCGCGCGCGCTGCCGGTCCCCTGCACCTGCTGGTGGTCCAGCTGATGCCCCTCCAGGCGGCGCCGCACGTAATCGTCGCGATCGGCGCTCGGCAGGTAGCGGCCGGGGTATTCGAACAGCTCGTCGTCGGCGGTCGCGGCCGCCTTGGGCGCGGCCAGCGTCGACTTCAGCTCGTTGCGCGCGTCCTCGAAGTCGTACTCCATGGCGACCAGGGCGCCGGGCTCGACCTGCAGCGCGGCGCTCCAGCTGTCGATCATCTCGTGCTGCGAGGTGGGATCGGTGGCGCGGTCGCCGGTGGTGGCGAAGGGGATGCGGCCTGGCCCGGCGATCTTGTCGGGGATGGTGAGCGCGTCGACCAGCCACAGGGTGTGCTTCCCCTTCTCGTGCACGAAGTAGTAGTAGATGCCTTCCAGCTCCATCAGGCGGCTCACGAACTGGAAGTCGGTCTCGTTGTACTGGACCAGGTACTCCCAGCTTGGATAGGTCTCGCGCCCCAGGTGCCGCTTCACCACCACCCCGTGGGCCGCGAACAGCTGCAGCACCAGATCCGGGATGGTGGTGTGCTGGTAGACCTTGCAGTTCGACCGCCGGGTCATCAGCCACATGGCGGGGCGCAGCTTGGCGCGAAAGCGAAAGGCGGCGCCGGTCCAGGCCACCTGGGCAAAGCGAGTCACGATGCCGTTCCACCAGCGCGGCGGCGACAGCCCCTGGGACAGGGCCACGCTGAAGGGCTGGCCCAGCACCTCCGAGACCGGGACCTCGCCGGTCGGGCTCAAGACGTCGACGTCGAGCTCGAAGGGGCGCCCCAGCGACTCGAAGCCGGTCATGCCCTCGAAGGTCACCGGGCCGGCCTTGGCCGGGGGGAAGATCTCCACCGTACGATTGCCGATTGGTAGGACTGACATATCTCTCCTCAGGGCCTTAGAGTCGGGGCCCGGGCCAGGCTATCGCTGCAACTTGCCCATTCAAGCGACAACCCGGCATCGGTTTCGACCTGAGGGATCGGTTCTGTGCAATTCACGGGCCGAGCTGAGCAATGCCCCGCCGGGAAGAAAAGCGAACCGGGTGGCGATCGAAAGTCGATCGCCGCCGGCGCCGTTCGTCGCACGGATAGAGGTAGCCACCAACCGGTCGGGGCCGACCCCGGCCCCCCCACCCCCCAAAACAGGAGAACCACGATGCGATTCATGATGCTGGTCAAGGCGAGCGCAGAGTCCGAGGCGGGCGTGCTTCCCAACGAGAAGGACCTGGCCGCGATGGGCAAGTTCAACGAGGAGATGGTCAAGGCCGGCGTGATGCTGGACGGATCGGGCCTGCAGGCGAGCTCCAAGGGCGCGCGCGTGCGCTTCGCGGGCGGCAAGCCCAGCGTGACCGAGGGCCCCTTCTCGAACACCCAGGAGCTGGTCGCCGGCTACTGGCTGATCCAGGTCAAGTCCAAGGCCGAGGCGGTCGAGTGGGCCAAGCGGGTTCCCTTCGTCGATGGCGAGATCGAGCTTCGCCAGATCTTCGAGCTGACCGACTTCCCGTCCAGCCCGGCCCTCGACCGCCACATCGAGCTCGGCAAGCAGCTGGGCAAGGCCTGACCGGCGCGAGCAACCGCCGGCGGAGCGCCCGTTCCCATCTGGACAACCGTCTTGCGCCGGCGGTGGAAGATGCTTTGATGGGGCGGTGAACGCCGCCACCGTGGAGACCCAGCGCGCCATCGACGCCGTGTGGCGGATCGAATCGCCCCGACTGATCGCGGGCCTGGCCCGCATGTTGCGCGATGTCGGCCGCGCCGAGGAGCTGGCGCAAGAGGCGCTGGTCGCGGCGCTGGAGCGCTGGCCGGAGTCGGGCGTGCCGGACAACCCGGGCGCCTGGCTGATGACCACGGCCAAGAACCGCGCCCTGGATCAGCTGCGGCGCGATCGCCTGCTGGTGCGCAAACACCAGCAGCTGGGACACGAGATGGAGCTGGAGGCAGAGGCGGCGGCCCCCGACCTGGACGCCGCGCTGGACGATGACGTGGGCGATGATCTGCTGCGCTTGCTGTTCGTGGCCTGCCACCCGGTGCTGTCGACCGAGTCGCGGGTGGCGCTGACCCTGCGCTTGCTGGGCGGCCTGACCACCGAGGAGATCGCGCGCGCCTTCCTGACCCCCGAGACCACCATCAGCCAGCGCATCGTGCGCGCCAAGCGAACGCTGGCCGACTCCAAGATCCCCTTCGAGGTGCCGCGCGCCGGCGAGCTGGCCGGGCGGTTGTCGTCGGTGCTGGAGGTCATCTACCTGATCTTCAACGAGGGCTACTCGGCGACCGCGGGCGACGACTGGATGCGACCCGAGCTGTGCCAGGACGCGCTGCGCCTGGGCCGGATCCTGGCCGGCCTGCAGCCCAACGAAGCCGAGGTGCACGGCCTGGTGGCGCTGATGGAGATCCAGGCCTCGCGTTCGGCCGCGCGCGTCGGCCCGAACGGCGAGGCCATCCGCCTGCTGGAGCAGAATCGCGCGCGCTGGGACCAGCTGCTGATCCGCCGCGGTCTGGGAGCGCTGGCGCGCGCCGAGGCGCTGGGCGGCGCGCACGGGCCCTACGCGCTGCAGGCCGCGATCGCCGCCTGTCACGCGCGCGCCCGCACCGGCGAGGAGACCGACTGGGCCCGCATCGCCGAGCTGTACCAGGCGCTGGGCCAGGTGACGCCGTCGCCGGTGGTCGAGCTCAACCGCGCGGTGGCGGTGTCGATGGCCTACGGCCCGCAGGCCGGGCTCGACCTGGTCGAAGGCATCGCCGACGACCCGGCGCTGGCGTCCTATCACCTGTTGCCGACGGTGCGCGGCGACCTACTGGAGAAGGTCGGGCGGCGCCAGGAAGCGCGCGCGGAGTTCGAGCGCGCGGCGACCCTGACCAAGAACGCCCGCGAGCGCGCGCTGCTGCTGGACCGCGCGGCGGCCTGCAAGGACCCCTGATGACAAAAGACTCAGGGGTTTTCGCCCGCGGTGTGGCCTCCTGGTAGGGGGTTGAAGATCGCCACCGGGCGCACCTCGTAGGCGCCGTTGCTGCTGCTGGCCATGCCCAGCTCGCGGGCGGCTTCCACGGCCTCTTCCATGCTGGCGCACTCGACGATGAAGAAGCCCAGCAGCTGCTCCTTGGTCTCGGCGAAGGGGCCGTCCAGGACCGTGGTCTGGCGGCCCTTGCGCAGGGTGCGGGCGGTCTTGGTCGGCATCAGGCGGGCCACCGGACCCAGCTTGCCGGCGCGGGCCAGGTTCTGCTGCACCGCCACCAGCTTGACGATGGCGGCGTCGTCCTCCTCCTTGGTCCAGGCGCCCACGGTCTGTTCCGAGTCGTAGCAAAAAATGGCGTAGAGCATGGGTGATTCCTCTCTGTGGTCCGGGGTCCTGTACGGGCGACGAACGAGTATGCCCGCGCTCGACAGCGGGGCCCGCGAAAAAAACTTTCGCCTGATCTGTCGGTCCGGCGCGGGTTCGTTCGTCGGCTGAGTGAAGACCGAAAACAGCCCACTAACCCCGCACAGGAGACCGACCATGGACACCACCTTCGACGCCGTTGCCACCCTCCCCTCCGCGCCGACCACCACCACCATCACCCGTGCGCGCAGCGGCCGCGCCGCGCTCTGGACCGGGCGCGTGATGAGCGGCCTGATGGTCGCCTTCCTGATCCTCGACGGCGCCATGAAGCTGGCGCGCCTCGCGCCGGTGGTGAAGGGCACCGTCGAGCTCGGCTACCCGATCGCCAGCATCGTCCCGATCGGGATCGCCCTGCTGGCCTGCGTGGCCCTGTACCTGATCCCGCGCACCGCGATCCTGGGCGCGGTGCTGCTGACCGGCTACCTGGGCGGCGCCATCGCCACCCACGTCCGGGTGTCCGCCCCCCTGTTCAGCCACACCCTGTTCCCGATCTACGTCGCCGTCTTCATCTGGGGCGGCCTCTACCTGCGCGACCGCCGCGCCCGCTCACTGCTGGCGCGCGCCGCCTGAACACATGCGACGTCATTCCCGCGCGGCGGCGATCGGCCCCAGCTCGCCGTTCGCCGCCGCGACTTGTTCGGCGATGGCCAGGGTCATCTCGATCTCGATCGGCTTGACCAGGTGCTGGTCGAACCCCGCCGCCGCCGTCCGATCGCGATCGGAGTCCTGACCGTAGCCGGTCAACGCGATCAGGGTCAGCGGCCGCGACTCCTGCCGGGCACGCAGCTCGCGCGCCAGATCGAACCCGTCGATGATCGGCAAGCCCAGATCCAGAAAGGCCAGCTCGGGCCGAAACTCCTCGGCCGCCACCAGCGCCGCCGGCCCGTCGCCCGCGACGCGCACCTCGTGGCCGCGCATGCTCAACGCCGCGGCCAGCATGTCGGCCGCGTCGGCGTTGTCGTCGACCACCAGGACCCGGCAGCGGCGGCGCCCGGTCCCGGCGCCGTCCAGGGTGATGGGCTGCGAACGCTCGGGGGTGCGCACCACGGCGTCGGCCTCCTGGTCCACCGGCAAGGTCACCGTGAACTGACTGCCCTGGCCGGGACCGGCGCTCTCGGCCGACACCGTTCCGCCGTGCAGCGATACCAGGCTGTGCACCAGCGCCAGCCCCAACCCCAGACCGCCCTGCGCGCGGTCGAAGGTGTGGTGACCCTGGGTGAACAGATCGAACACCCCGGGCAGCAGCTCGGGTGCCATGCCGATGCCGTTGTCGCGCACCGTCAGCACCACCTGCTCGCGCTCGACGCGCGCGGCGACCTCGATGCGCCCGCCCGGGTTGGTGTACTTGCCGGCGTTGGTGAGCAGGTTGGAGATCACCTGCGAAAGGCGATGCGAGTCGGCGCGCACCGGCAAGCCCACCGCCGGCACCGAGACCACCAGCTGGTGCTGGCGCCGCTCCATCAGCGGGCTCACCACCTCGATGGCCTCGGCCACGCACCGGGACAGCTCCAGCCGGCGGCGGCGCAGCTCGATCTTGCCGCGG
>Ga0207701_10007160_pt1 | contig 11105 bp, 1 predicted proteins | sample KBSSwiSSwithPhiX_FD_184294 | JGI IMG/M metagenome (GOLD analysis project Ga0207701, IMG submission 184294) | Switchgrass rhizosphere bulk soil microbial communities from Kellogg Biological Station, Michigan, USA, with PhiX - S5 (SPAdes) (version 2) | ecosystem: Environmental > Terrestrial > Soil...
CTGCAGGAACGGAATGAACAGGAGCTGCGGCAGGAAGATGAGGATGGCGACCAGCGCCATCCAGGGCTGCACGACGATCATGTAGCCGAAGACGCTGACCAGAATGCCGGCATTGAGCAGCGGGTCGCAAAAGCTGGACCCGACGAAGCCTCCCACCGCCTCCACCTCCGACACCACAATCGAAACCTTGACGCCCTTCGCGGTGCACGAGTCGTCCCGTTGCGCGTTACCGGTGGGATCGATCCGCAGCCGCAACCGCCGGTTCGCACCTTCGGTGACCGAGCCCCGATAGACGCTCATGGCGAACTTCAACGCCCCGTGCAGCACCGCTACGCCTACGTAGATGAGGCAGAGCGTCAAGATGTACTTGAGGCCGCGCTCCGCCACGGCGCCATTGACGATCCGGCGCTGCAGCTCGAGCGGCACGAGCTCCAGCAGGAATACGGCGATCGAGAGGGCGGAAAGATAAACCTGGCCCCGCGCGCTCGTCGACCAGATGTAGCGATAAAGATGCTTCACGAGCGCCCGATTGACGCCGGGCGTCTCCTTCACATCGGAATCGGAATCGTCGGACAGGACCATGGACGGTGAGGCGAAAGGGGCAGGCGCGGGGCGCCGACCCCTCGGATAGTGGATCGGGTCGGAGCGCGCTCAGCCTTTTTGCTTGCGGGCTTCTTCTTCGCGGCTCGGGTCCTCGCCTTTGCCGCGACCCTTCGGTTCCTCGGCCCGCGGCGGGCGTTGCGGCGGCGGCGCGCCCTGGGCTTGGCGAGCTTGCTCAGCCTGCGCCTGGCGCGCTTGCGCCTGCTGTTGAGCTTGTACCTGCCGCGCCTGCTGCTCGGCTTGCCGCTGTTGCGCCTGCTGTTGCTGGGCCTGCTGTTGCTGGGCCTGGCGCGCCTGCTGCTCGGCTTGACGCTGTTGCGCCTGCTGCTGGGCCTGCTGTTGCTGCGCCTGGCGCGCCTGCTGCTGGGCCTGCTGTTGCTGCGCTTGGCGCGCCTGCTGCTCGGCCTGCCGCGCTTGCTGTTGCTGCTGTTGTTGTGCAGCCTGCGCTTCGCGTGCCTGCTGTTGCTGTGCCTGGCGCGCCTGCTGCTCTTGTGCCGCTGGACCAGCCTGTTGACTTTGTTCCTGCGGCAGGCGCGGCGTTCCGCGTCGTTGCGCCGACTCGGGTGCGGGTGTGGGTGTTGCACCCGGCGCGGCTTGCGGCGCCGCTGCGGCCGGCGGCGTGCCGGGTTGCTGCTGCTGTTGCTGGATTCGCATTTGCGCCGGCGAGCTCACGCGAGGCTGCGGGCCGGGCGTCGCGACCTGTGGCGGGGCGCCCGGCGATGCCTGCGTCGGCTGGCCGCGCTCCTCGTTGCCTTTCCCGCGCTCACCCTTGCCGCGCTCGGGTGGCTGTGCCGGCGCGACGGGTTGGGCAACTTGCGCGGGCGCGGCCTTCTCCGCCGCTCCCCTTCCTTCGACTGGCTGGCCCGGGCGATCGCGCATGCGGGCCTGCCTGTCCGCTGCGGTCGACGGCGGCGGCACCGCCGTGGGAGGTGTGGCCTGCGATTGCGTGACAACCTTCACGTGTGGCAACGGGCTCGCAGGGGTCGCTCTCGCTTCCGTGCGCGCATTCTCGTCGAGCGGCCTGCCGGGTTGCTGCGCGAGTTGCTGCTGCCGCGCGGCGAAATTGGCCGGAGCAGGGGCCGGCGCACTGCGGGCGACCACTTGCCGCTCGAACACGCGAGCCGGAACGTTCCCGCTTTGTGACGCCGGTCCGCGCACGCTGCGCTCGGTCGGCGCGACTGCCGCGACCGCCGAGACCGGCGCGCTGGCCACCATCTGCGGTGTCATACGGACAGCAGCGCGCTGCACGGACTGTGACTGCACGAAAGCTGTCGTCGGGACGGCGACCACAGCGCCCGGAACGTGGCGATTGGCGTAGTTGACGTTGGCGACGCTCGGGTTGGCGTAAATGTTGTTGATCACCGTCGTGTTCACGACCGTATTGCTGACGTTGACCTGCTCCACGTAGCGGCGGCTCGCCGAATACCATGGCCGGTAGACTTCACGCGGGCCGAGCGGGAACCAGCCGACCGCGCCGACGCTGCCCGATGACACCGACAGTGAGAAGTTGTTGCCGCCGACGAACGCGACGAGCGCCGGCGCATAGTAAGCGCGGGTGCGCGCGGGTCCGGGGACCCAGCCCCAGCGATTGCCGATGTGCGCCCAGCGTCCGTAGTGGGAGACGGCGAAGCCCCACGGCGCATCGTCGACCCACGTCCACCCCCACGGATCGACCCACGCCCAGTGTCCGTCGCGATAAGGCGCCCATTCGGCCGTCACGCGAGTCGGGTACCAGACGTTGCCGTAGTTCGGGTCGGCGCCCCATGAGCCATAAGTGTCGAGGTCCTGGTAGCCGATAACGTCGGGCGAAACGTACCGCGCGGATATCGAAGCGTCGTAGCGCCGGTCGCGGTCCGACGCCCAGCGATCGAAATCGTCGAGGCGCGGCGTCGCGAACTGCTCGTAATCCTTGAGGGTCGTGTCGTAGAACCGGTACGACTGGCGCGAATCGACAACGTACGATGCGCCGTCGCCGTACACTTCGGCGCGGCCGCTGCGCACGACGACGTCGGTCGCATTGCCGTCGGTGTCCACGAAGACGCGATAGTTGCCAGGCTGCTTCATGGTGAACGCAATATTCGGCGTGTCGACTTCGACCGTCTGGTCGGGATCGAGGTGGCGAACGCGAACGTTCATCGCGCCCTGCGTCAACTGCAGCTGCGTGAGGTTGTCCTCGAGATTCAGCACAGTAATGCCCGACGGACCGTTGAGCCGCAGCATCGAACCGCCGATCTGAAGCTCGGCGCGAGCCCCCGAATCGACCCAGAGACGATCGCCGATCGTCAGCGGCCGGTTCAGCGTGGCACGGACCCAATCGTCCTCGCCGGCGGGCGAGAAGCTCACAGCGCCGGTCGTGTACCCGAGCCGTATCACCTGGAAGGGAGGGTCGGCGCTCGCCAGCGCGCTCGCCGCAAGCAACACGACTCCTGCCATCAAAGCGAGGGTTCGGGAGCACAAGGACTGGATATTCATCGTTCGTACCTCGCGAATGGTTTTTGGCGCGTGCTGCCATCAACGTGCAGGACCGTCCATTCGATGACTGCACGAGCGACGAGGTTCCGCCCTCGCGCCGTGTGTTACGCACAGTTACACCGTTCCCGTTACGAACGGTTACATCTGAATCTCAGATCGAGTAGGCACACGGCGCGAGTTCTCCCGCGCACACGAGAATCGATAATGCAGCATGCGTCGTCCGAACGAGCATCGTCTGTTCGCTGGCACACAGGGTGGGTCGTTCAATCCGAGCCTGTGTGCGCTAACGTACCGACCCGCTTCCTAGACCCAAATATGATTTGTCCGCTACAGCCCAGCGTCAATCGACTGCAAACGAACAGGAGCTCAAATGAACAGCATCGTTTACCTGGTTGGTGCCATCGTCATCATCGTCGCCATTCTGTCGTTCTTCGGTCTGCGCTGAACAGCGAAACAAAAGCGGAGAACTTGCGCCACGCGTTTAGGGGCACGCCGGCGCTTCGGTAGACTGGTTCGAAAGACCGCATCCACACGGTCGCTCTTGCGGCACGACACGCACAGATCCGCGCCTGCTCCCGCGGGCCAGGATCCGCCGCCTCCCGCTCGGCGACGAGCAGCGAAACAACGAAGGCTGCGGTCATAAACGAGCGCATCGAACGCCGCGAGGGCTGACGGCGGTTGCGCCGCCCGAGGCATCGCCGCCGGCGGGATCGCCTGTAGCGTACGATCTTGCGTGGAGCGCGTAACGCGACGGGATCGAATCGATGGATATCCTCAATTGAAGGCGAGCACCCGGAAGCGTTTCGGGCGATTACGCGCGGTCGGTCCGCGCCTGGCCCATGCCGAGCGTGTCGGCAAATACACCGATGAGGAGCCGCCGCTTCGCTCGGAGCTATACAGCGCCGAGCAGATGGAGGAGCACGGCCAGAAGCTCGCGCTGTCTCATCGTCTGGCGCGCGGCCGCGGCCCCGATCGCCTGCTCGTTCGTCTCGCCGACAACGAAGCGCTGCTGACCGAGGTCTGCGATCTCCTGACGGCGTCGGTCGGCGCCAATCGCCGGATCATGCCCGCGGCGGAATGGCTGCTCGACAACTTCTACCTGATCGAAGAGCAGATTCGCACCGCGAAGCGGCATTTGCCGAAAGGCTATAGCCGCGAGTTGCCGCGTCTTGCGAACGGCCCCTCCGCCGACCTGCCTCGCGTCTACGACCTCGCCTTCGAGGCCATCTCGCACGGCGATGGCCGCATCGATGCGGAGACGCTTTCCCGCTTCGTCGCGGCCTATCAGTCGGTCACGCCGCTCAAGGTGGGCGAATTGTGGGCGATTCCGATCATGCTTCGGCTCGCGCTGATCGAGAACCTTCGCCGCGTCGGCGCGCGAATCGCGGCCGGCACGATCGACCGCAATCGCGCGAGCGCGTGGGCGGACCAGATGATGGAGGTGGCGCACCACGACCCGAAGAGCCTGATCCTCGTGATCGCCGACATGGCGCGGTCGAGCCCGCCGCTCGTGAGCTCGTTCGTGGCCGAGCTCACCCGCCGGTTGCAGGGACACAGCGCAGCGCTCGCGCTGCCGCTTACCTGGATCGAGCAGTCCCTCGCGGAAACGGGCATGTCGATCGAGCAGATGGTGCAGATCGGCACGCAGGAGCAGGCGGGCGTTCAGGTCTCCATCAGCAACACGATCGGCAGCCTGCGCTTCCTGGGATCGATGGACTGGCGCGACTTCGTCGAATCGATGAGCGTCGTCGAGAAGAAGTTGCGCGAGGATCCCGTCGGGATTTATCCGCGGATGGACTTCGCTACGCGCGATCGCTACCGGCACGCGATAGAGGAGATAGCGAAAGGCAGTCCGCTGCCGGAAAGCGAGGTCGCGCGGAGAGCGATCCAGCTGGCGCACGAAGGCGCCTCCCGCGCCGGTGACCGTACCGGCGAGGACGAGCGCGCCGCGCACGTCGGCTACTACCTCATCGACAAGGGAAGGCGGAGGCTGGAGCGGGCGGCCCGCATGCGGCTCTCGACCGGGCAGATAGTGCGGCGGATAGGCCGCCGCAGTCCGCTGTTCTTCTACCTCGGCGCAATCGTCAGCATCACTGCGGCTTTCACCGCGCTGCTCCTGCGCGAAGCCCTCGCCGACGGCGTCCAAGGCCCGATGCTGGCGGTCCTCGCGATCCTGCTGACGATCGCGTCGAGCCAGCTCGGTGTCAGCATGGTCAACTGGCTGACGACGCTCATCGTGACGCCGCATCCGCTGCCGCGGATGGACTTTTCGGACGGGCTGCCGTCGCAGTCGCGCACGCTCGTCGTGGTGCCGACGCTGCTCGCCGGCGCCTCCGACATCGCGGGCCTCGTGGATGCGCTGGAGGTGCGCTTTCTTGCGAATCGCGACGCGAACCTGCACTTCGCGTTGCTGACGGACTTCGTGGACGCGCCTTCCGAGAACCAGCCCGAGGACGAATCGCTCGTGGCGCTCGCCCGGCAAGGCATCGAGGCGCTCAACGCGAAGTACGCGGACCCGGGCCGCGAGGAACTTAGCGACGCGGGCAGCGACGCGGCCGACCGGTTCTTCCTGCTCCACCGCCCTCGCCGGTGGAATCCGCAGGAGCGTCGGTGGATGGGCTTCGAGCGCAAGCGCGGAAAGCTCGCGGATCTGAATACGCTGTTGCGCGCGGCAGACAACGGGGATGGCCGCGACCGGTTCAGCGTCATCGTCGGCAACCTCGCCGCGCTGGCGCACACGAAGTACGTGATCACGCTCGACACCGATACGCAGCTCCCGCGCGAGTCCGCGCGCCAGTTCGTCGGCGTCATGGCACATCCGCTCAACCACGCGCGCTTCGGCGGCACGGGAAAGCGCGGTGAGCCTGCGCGCGTCACGGAAGGCTACGGCATCCTCCAGCCGCGTGTCGACGTGAGCCTGCCGGGCGCGAGCCGATCGCGGTACGCGCGCCTGCACGGCGCCGACACGGGCATCGACCCCTACACGCGCGCCGTTTCGGATGTGTACCAGGACGTGTTCGCCGAAGGCTCGTTCATCGGCAAGGGTATCTACGACATCGACGCCTTCGAGCACGCGCTGTCGGGCCGCTTTCCCGACAACCGCATCCTGAGCCACGACCTCATCGAAGGTTGCTATGCGCGCTCGGGATTGCTGAGCGATGTCCAGCTGTACGAGGAGTATCCGTCGACGTATATCGCCGACATGAGTCGCCGGCATCGCTGGATACGCGGCGACTGGCAGCTCGCGGGGTGGCTCTTCTCGCGCGTGCCGGGACCGGGGCCGCGCCGGGTTCCAAATCCGCTGTCGGCGCTCTCGCAATGGAAGCTGCTCGACAACCTGCGGCGAAGCCTCGTGCCGCCGGCGCTCATGCTGCTGTTGCTCCTCGGGTGGACGGTGCTGCCCGATGCGCCGCTGTGGACGCTGGTGGTGCTCGTGGTCGTGCTGTTGCCGTGGGTGTCAGCCCTCATTCTGGAAGCGTGGTCGAAGCCGAACGAGTCATCGCCGAAACAACACCTCGCCACGACGACGGCGGCGGCCAGCCGCAACGCCGCGCAAACGCTGCTGACACTCGCTTTCCTCCCGTTCGAGGCCATGGTCAATATCGATGCCATCGCGCGCACGGCCTGGCGGATGCTCGTCACGCATCGTCACTTGCTCGAATGGAACCCGTCGGCAATGGAGGACGCGGAGCGTGGCACCGGAAGCTCGGGCCGGCGCAAAGGGCTTTTCGCATCGGTGGGATCGATGTGGATCGGTCCGGCGATCGCTGCGGTCGGCGGAGTTTTGCTGATGGCGTCGGCCGCACCCGTGCTGGCGGCAGCGGCGCCGATCCTGCTGCTGTGGCTCGCCTCGCCCGCTATCGCGTGGTGGGTAAGCCGCCCGCTGCCGCGCCGCGAGGCGGACCTCGACACCAACGACGTTGCGTTCCTGCGAAAGCTCGCGCGCCGCACGTGGGCATTCTTCGAAACGTTCGTCGGCCCCGACGACCACTGGTTGCCGCCGGACAACGAACAGGAGCATCCGTCGCCCGTTGTCGCGCATCGCACGTCGCCGACCAACATGGGGCTGTCGCTGCTCGCCAACCTGACGGCTTACGATTTCGGCTTCATCGCCGCCGGCCAGCTCGTCGAGCGCACGGCGAATGCCCTTGCGACCATGTCGGCGCTCGAGCGCCACGAGGGACATTTCTACAACTGGTACGACACGCAGTCGGGAAAGCCGCTGCCCCCGCTCTACATCTCGTCGGTCGATAGCGGCAATCTCGCGGGGCACCTCATGACGCTGCGCTCCGGCCTCGCGGTGGTCGCCGACGCCCCGATCATCGACGTTCGCTGGTTCGAAGGCTTGAGCGACACGGCGCAGGTGCTGGCCGAGGCGATCGGCGGTAGCACGCCGGCGCCGCTGTCGCATCTCCTGCGCGATCTCGAGGCGGCGTACGATTCGCGGCCGACGACGATCGCCGCCGCGCGCCAGTGGCTGGATCGGCTCGCCGACGACGTGAAGGAGATCGCGGCGAAGGCCGGCGCGCGCGGAATCGCGTCGGAACCCGGGGTGTCGGGCGCCGGCAAGCCAGCCGACGACGCAGCCTTCTGGACGGCGGCGCTCGTCGACCAATGCCGCGCGCTGCAGCAGGAGCTCGTATTTGTCGCGCCTTGGAGCCCGCTCCCGCCGGTGCCGGACGAGCTCGGGATTTTCACGGTGCTGCGCGGGATTCCGACGCTGCGTGAGCTCGCGGCGCTCGAGGAGCACGTGCGGATCGCGGGCGGCATCCAGCCTGTTCCCGGTACCGCCGCCGATCGCTCCGATCACGAGCAGTGGCACGAAGCCGCGATCGAAGCGAGCCAGCGCGCGCGGGAACGAATCGCCGAGATCGACCGGCTCTCGCTCTTGTGCGACGCACTCGCGAAGATGGAGTACGAGTTCCTCTACGACCGGCCCCGGCATCTGCTCGCGATCGGCTACAACGTCGCCGAGCGGCGGCGCGATGCAAGCCACTACGATCTGCTCGCGTCGGAAGCGCGCTTCGCGAGCTTCGTGGCGATCGCTCAGGGCCAGCTGCCGCAGGAAAACTGGTTCGCGCTGGGACGCATGCTCACGAGCTCCGGCGGCGAGCGCGTGCTCGTGTCGTGGAGCGGGTCCATGTTCGAGTATCTGATGCCGCAGCTCGTGATGCCGAGCTACGACAACACGCTCCTCACCGAGACCGCTCGCGTGTGCGTCGATCTGCAGATTGCCTACGGCAAGCTTCGCGGCGTGCCGTGGGGCATTTCGGAGTCGGGCTACAACGCCGTCGATGCGAGCCTCAACTATCAGTACCGCGCGTTCGGCGTCCCGGGACTCGGCCTCAAGCGCGGCCTTTCGGAAGACCTGGTGATCGCGCCGTACGCATCGGCGCTCGCGTTGATGGTGGCGCCCGAAGCTTCATGCGCGAATCTGCGCCGCCTCTCCGCCGACGGGCTTGCCGGGCGGTTCGGGCTGTACGAGGCGATCGACTACACGCCCGCCCGTCTGCCGCGCGGACAGGACAGCGCCGTCGTGCGCTCGTTCATGGCCCATCACCAGGGCATGGTCCTGTTGTCGTTGTCGCACGTCCTGCTCGGCGCACCCATGCAACGGCGCTTCGAAGCGGATCCGATCTTCAAGGCGACGCTCCTGCTGCTGCAGGAGCGGATCCCGAGGGCCGGCCTGCTCTATGCGCCTCCGGCCGAGCTCGCGGCGGCGCGCGACGTGGGGGCCGAGGCCGAGCCTCCCGTGCGCGTCTTCGACCATCCCGATACGCCGTCGCCGGAAGTCCAGCTCCTGTCCAACGGCCGCTATCACGTGATGGTTACGAATGCCGGCGGCGGCAGCACGCGCTGGAAGGACCTCGCGGTCACCCGTTGGCGCGAGGACCCGACCTGCGACAACTGGGGCACGTACTGCTACATCCGCGACACCGCGAGCGGCGACTTCTGGTCCGCCGCGCACCAGCCCACGCTGCAGCGGCCCGTGCGCTACGAAGCCATCTTCAGCGAGGCACGCGCCGAGTTCCGCCGGCGCGACAGGGACTTCGAGTCGCACATCGACATCGTCGTGTCGCCCGAGGACGACATCGAGCTGCGGCGGCTGCGGATCACGAATCGCTCGCGCACACGCCGCACGATCGACGTGACGAGCTATGCCGAAGTCGTGCTCGCCTCGCCTGCCGCCGATGCGCTGCATCCGGTGTTCTCCAACCTGTTCGTCGAGACCGAGCTTGTGCCGCAGCGGCACGCGATCCTGTGCACGCGCCGGCCGCGGGCGCGCGAGGAGCCGACGTACTGGATGTTCCACCTGATGGCGGTGCACGGGCCGGCGGCGTCGGAGTTCTCGTGCGAGACGGATCGCGCGGCCTTCATCGGCCGCGGGCGCACGGTCGCCGCGCCGCAAGCGATGCTGCAGGCCGGACCCCTGGCGGGCGGCCACGGCTCGGTGCTGGATCCGATCGTCGCCATCCGGCAGAAGCTCAGCCTCGATCCGCAACAGACCGCGATCGTCGACATGGCGTTCGGAATGGCGGACACGCGCGACGCGGCGCTCGCGCTCGCCGGCAAGTACCAGGATCGCAACCTCGCGGAGCGCGTCTTCGATCTCGCATGGACGCACAGCGGCGTCACCCTGCGGCAGATCAACGCCAGCGAATCCGACGCGCAACTGTATGCGCGAATGGCGGGATCGATCCTGTTCGCGAACGCGGCGCTGCGGGCGGAGGCTTCGATCCTGCTGCGGAACCGGCGCGGACAATCGGGCCTGTGGAGCTATGCGATCTCCGGCGACCTGCCGATCGTGCTGCTCCAGATCGGCGACTCCGAGAACATCGACCTTGTCCGCCAGCTTGTGCAGGCGCACGCGTACTGGCGCCTCAAGGGACTCTCCGTCGACCTCGTGATCTGGAACGAGGACCGCGGCGGCTATCGGCAGGTGCTGCAGGACCAGATCATGGGACTGATCGCGGCCGGCATCGAAGCGCACGTGATGGACCGCCCGGGCGGAATCTTCGTGCGCCGCGCGGAGCAGATCTCCGAAGAGGATCGCATCCTGATCCAGTCGGTCGCGCGCGCGATCATCACCGATCGCAGGGGGGCGCTGCTCGAGCAGGTCAATCGCCGCGGCGCCGCGGAATTGCGCGTGCCGAGACTCGTCCCGGCGAAGACGCTGCGAACCGAAATGCCGCCGCCCGAGCCGCCGCCGCGCTCGCTGCTCCTCGCCAACGGCATCGGGGGCTTCACGCAGGATGGGACCGAGTACGTCATTACGCTGCGGCCGGGAGCCACGACGCCGACGCCGTGGGTCAACGTCCTCGCCAATCCTAACTTCGGCACGGTCGTCTCCGAGAGCGGCCTTGCCTACACCTGGCACGACAATGCGCACGAGTTCCGTCTGACCCCCTGGAACAACGACCCAGTGACCGACGCGAGCGGCGAGGCCTGCTTCGTGCGCGACGAAGAGTCGGGGCGCTTCTGGTCCGCGGCGCCGATGCCAAGCCGCGGGACCGGCACGTACGTCGCGCGCCACGGCTTCGGGTACAGCGTTTTCGAGCACCGGCAGGACGGCATCGCGACCGAGCTCACGGTGCACGTCGCGATGGACGCAGCGGTGAAGTTCACCACCGTCAGGCTGCGCAACGTGTCGGGAAGACCGCGCCGGCTGTCCGTCACCGGGTACGTGGAGTGGGTGCTGGGCGATCTCCGGCCCAAGACGACGATGCACGTCGTGACCGAGATCGACACGAAGAGCGCAGCGCTGCTCGCCCGCAATTCGTACAACACCGAGTTTCCCGATCGCGTCGCGTTCTTCGACGTCGACGATCCGGCGCGCACGGTGAGCGGCGATCGGACGGAGTTCATCGGCCGCAACGGGTCGCTGCGCTCGCCCGCGGCAATGTCGCGGGCGCGTCTTTCCGGCAAGGTCGGCGCGGCGCTCGACCCGTGCGCGGCGCTGCAGGTACCGTTCGAGCTCGCCGATGGCGAGGAGCGCGAGATCGTTTTCCGTCTCGGCGTGGGCCGCAATGCGG
>Ga0207701_10007166_pt1 | contig 11100 bp, 6 predicted proteins | sample KBSSwiSSwithPhiX_FD_184294 | JGI IMG/M metagenome (GOLD analysis project Ga0207701, IMG submission 184294) | Switchgrass rhizosphere bulk soil microbial communities from Kellogg Biological Station, Michigan, USA, with PhiX - S5 (SPAdes) (version 2) | ecosystem: Environmental > Terrestrial > Soil...
AAAAAACCGGGTGATCATGTTGCTATTGACGAAAGCGGTGTTGGCTTGGTCGATTGCCGCTTGGATCTGCGCCTGAATTTGCGTTATGCCGCCGGCTGCTGCGCGTGCCTGGGGAGTGTAAACCGACATCAGAACGATTTGCACCGTGCCGTCCGCAGCGGTCGCGTTGGGCGCGCTCGACGAGTCCTGTTGCGGCATATCGCCGCCGGTCGGCGGCGGGACCTTTTCATGACCATGAGTCGCGGCGTCATGTCCCCACTCCGGCGCGAAACTGTCGGAATTGAGTTTTTCAACCAACGTCCGACCGTTCGCTCCCGGTCGGATGGCAAACACGTCGCTACCGCTCTCAATGCGACCGTAGAGGAGACCTTCGTGCAGCGTCAGGGTAACGTTGCCGCGATCCAATTGACCGCGGCCGCGCCAAACCATGCTTTTCGGTCCGCGCCGCTCGTGACCTGTGCGATCGAATCCGAGATCGGGCTTTCCGGGCACGACAATAGTCAAGCCGGCGGGCCCTGCTGTCAGCGCCGCTTCGTCGATATCGCCGACTTCAGCCGCCACGCCATGGCTACCGGGCGTAGCCGTTACGGGGCGCTGGCGAAACAAATGAGGATGCGTTTGCGCCTGGGCGATGGCGCCGAGCGAAACGAAGATCGCAGCGCTCAGCAGCACTGAAAACCGCCTGAAGATTACGTTTGCATTCATAAATGCTTTCCTTTCCTCTTGCCGTCGTGGCCTGCGGTCAAAGTTTCTCAGAAACTATCGACGGCGCCTTAAGTTTGCCTGGCATGCTTGCTTTAGAAATCATCAATCGAGACAGCGCAGAAATCTGAGCACGCCCCATGCCAACGAGGAGTGGTCCAACGTTGTCCTTAGAGTTTGGTCATTGACACCTTGTGTCATCTTTTACGGTCATCGCTAAGATGAGAAGCGGGCCGTCATTGACACTTTGTGCCATCGACATTTGCGCATACGACAGATCGTGCCGAGTTTCGGCGCTCGCGCAATTGTGCGCCATTACTTTGCTGGTCTCCGACGGTTTCATCGCGGTGTTGTCGCGGTAGCCGTGTTCGAGTAAGCGGAGGAATCCGCGCTGTTGAAAGCGCGCACGCGGTAGCGATAGGTGGTATTTCGCTTGAGGCCAGTGTTCGTATAGTTTTTGATATTCGCGCCCACCGTGGTGATCTCGATAAAATTAGTGCAGTTGGCTCCGGCGCAACGTTCGATCCTGAAGCCGGTCTCGTTGGCAGAATTGTCGGTCCACGACAGACTGATTTGAGTCTTGGATAACGCGTTCGCAAGCAAATTACTCGGAGCGGCGGGAATGGTTGGCGGAATGGCATTGACCTGGATCGTTGCCGTGCTCGAACTGCTCGCGCCTTGGTTGTCGGTCACGGTGAGGCGCGCGCTGTAAGTACCCGGCACGGAGTATGTATGGTTGGTTGTTACGCCGGAGCCTGTTGCGCTATCGCCGAAGTTCCAGGCGTAGGAAACGATCGAACCGTCGGCATCGGATGAGCTACCACCGTCGAAAGAAACATTTAGAGGCGCAACACCAGAAGTTGGGGCAGCTGCCATAACAGCAACGGGCGACTGATTGCCGCTCGCCACGGAGAGCACAAAAAGCGTGATGCTTTGGGCCGGCAGAGTGGCGCCGAACGTATTTCCGCTGAAGCTAACATCCGTGAGACGACTGATGGCGTTCGCCCCAGTTAGCTGCCACACCTGCGCCACACCGTTGTGCGGAAAATTCGCGATATTGAAGCTTGCCGGCGTGTTGCCGGAGAGATATTTGCTGATGACCATGATGGTCAGACCGCTATCAGCTGAGCGTTCAGCGGCGAAAACAGAAACATTATCGGGATTCGGCCCGGTTGCAGCGATGCTCGTGTCGCCGAAGCTGGACTTGTTGCCGTCATAATTCCGATACATCTTCATCGCCTTGTACGTTGGCGTGTTTGGGTCCGGCGTCGTCCAGCGCGCCGCCATGTCCAAACCCTCGCGCCCGAAGATGCCCAAGATATCCGCTTGTGCCGTAGCGCCATTGATATGATTCTCGGCGCCCCAATTGTATTCGGTGACGCCGGTGAGCGTGCCGGAATAGTAGCTGCTCACCCAGGATTTAAGCCGCGGTACTAGTTGAACGCGATCGTTGATCCAGGTTTCGTCGATGTAGCTCGGGTCCCAGAGCGAGCGGGTCGAGCGATTGCGCCTGAGTTGCATGGCGCTGGAAGTGTCGTTGCTGAATTCGCCGCCCTGCGGATAGTAGTGCACCGTGAAAACATCGAGTAACCGTTTGCCCGTGGCATTATTATTCTGCCGCAACTGATCGAGCAGCCAAGGCAAATAATCCCAACCGCCGTGATTGCTGCGATCGGGCATGAAGCTCCAGCCGTGCAAGCTGCCGTACTGTTGATCGTAGCCGCTCAAAATGTAACCGCTCCAACCCCATTCTTCGGGGCCGACTACGAGCGCCGTCGGGTCAATCGCTTTGATCTTGCCCGCGTAGTCGATCATCTTATTTTTGATTTCATCCATCGTCGCGCCGGTCGGATGAACATCGCGGTGAGTGGAATGCCAAATGCTCGGCTCGTTGTCGAGAATGTAATAGCGCAAGCCACCATTCACGTTCGTACCCCAGCGGTTGACGAGATGTTGCGCCCAACCTTGCTGATAAATTGAATTCGACGGCACATTGGCGTCGGTCGGATCGTTGCCGGTGACGTATTGACCGCCGGTTCGAATGCCATTGCCTGCGTCCGCAAACCATTGCCAGTCGTTGCCGGTTTGCGCGCCGTATTTGGCGATGGAAAAACTCGCGAGCTTGCTGCGGTTGACGCCGAGTTTAGCGACCCAATCGATCATCGGAATCGTTAACATCGCTTGAGCGTTTGCAGCCTTCGCATTGGTAACAAACGTATCCCCACGCTCGCCGGCGACGGCGCTTGGCTCCGGAATGCTTTCGAAATACCAATCGTTGGCCCGATTATCGGCGTTCAACTGCCAGTTATAGCGCGTGGTGTTGTTGCCGCCGTTACGGTTGAGCGGGCTGTTCAGATCGTTCAATTGCGCTGTCGTCGCGTGCGCTACTCCATAAATGTTTGGATTGATCGCGCGGCGGCTCGCGTTGGCATCGACGGTGATTGTTACGGCAGCATTTTGCGCGCTGAGCGAAAAGGGAAAGAAAAACAGAGAGAGAACGAGTAGCAGACAAAAAGACCTGACGATGTTCCTAACATGCATGGCATCCACTCCGTGACCCGGTGAAATCGAACGGCGGGATGAGGAGCACGATCTATGCCGCGCTAACAGCGCATGGTCGCCGCGAATTTTGTAAGAATTTTTGTCAGGCCGAAGCTCAATAATCGTCAAACATGACGTCGCAATTGCGGCCGAGATGACAATGCTCGGCCGTGTTGACGGCGTGCATGGTTTTTGGATATTTTCGTCAACATCGTGGCACAGCAGACGTGCATGGGGAATTCCTGCGACTGCTGATGACAAAAGGAGAGTTGTGGCCAAACTTCATCAAGCGCATGGGTTCGATGCCTCCATGGTTTCGTCGTCGATCGAGCGACAGATGGTTTATTGCCAGGCCCCCGAAGTGGCACGACTCCTCGAGGGAGACGGCTTATTTTGGCAGATCGCGCCGCTCGCTGAAGATTTCGCCAGGGAGATCAATGGCCCGACGGTTATCGTCGGCTCCGATCCAGGAATTTTCTCCAGCCCTGTGCGCGTCGCCATCGGGCTGGATCAAGCAAGACTCATTTACATTTCGGAAGAGGTGGCTATGCTGCCGCCTCGCGCGAATGACGTGCCGATCTTCGGTATTCTGCCTCGAACAGTGGGCGCGGAAACGCTTCGGAGTATGGTCGTCGCGGCGTTCGACAATCTTTCGCGCAGCCGTCGCCAAGCGAAACTCGAACAAGACCTTCGCCGCGCCAAGGGCGAGATCGATCAGTTGAACGAGATCGGCATCGCACTGTCAACGCAACGCGACCGCGAATCATTGCTCAACCTGATTTTGCAAAAAAGTTGCGACATTACCGATAGCGACGCGGGATCGCTTTACTTGGTCGAGGAAAATGATCAGGGCACCAAGCAGCTGCGCTTCAAGACAACGCAAAACAACAGCATGAGACTGTATCTTGGCGAATCTCTCCTGCCTTTGGATCGCGCGAGTCTGGCGGGCTACGTAGCGTCGACCGGCGACGAAGTTCATCTCCCGGACGTTTACCAGATCCCGTCGTCTTATCCCTTTACCTTCAATCGCAAGTTCGACGACGAGAGTGGCTATCGCTCGAAATCGATGCTCGTCGTGCCCATGAAGGATCCGCGCGGCGAGATCCTCGGCGTCATTCAGCTCATCAACTGCAAGCGTGCCCCCGGCGCCGGGCGCCGACCAGCGACCGAGGCAAACGTGGTTCCTTTCCCTGAAGAATGCCGCGCGCTGCTCAGATCTTTGGCGAGTCAGGCGGCCGTCGCGCTCGAAAACACTCGGCTCTATCAAAGCATCGAAACGTTATTCGAAGGTTTCGTTCGGGCGTCGGTGAGCGCCATTGAAGCGCGCGATCCGACAACCTCCGGCCATTCCTTCCGGGTCGCCGATTTGACGGTGGCATTGGCGGAAGTCGTGGACCGCGCCGCATCGCACCGGTTTCGCGACATTCGTTTTAGCCACGCAGAGATGAAGGAAATTCGCTACGCTTCGCTGCTGCACGACTTCGGCAAGGTCGGTGTGCGCGAAGAGGTCCTGGTCAAGGCAAAAAAACTCTATCCTATGCAACTCGATATCGTGAAGGAGCGCTTCGCCTACGCGCGCAAGAGCCTGGAGCATGAGCAGAGCGAGCGAAAACTCGCCTATCTTTTGGAAAAAGGCCGCGAAGCATTTCTCCAGCGCAGCGCGGCATTCGAGCGCGAGCTTGAAGAACAGGTGCACGAGCTCGACGAGTTTCTTAAATTCATCGTGAAATGCAACGAGCCGACGATTTTGCGCGAGGACAATTTCGCTCGATTGGGTGAGTTTGCTGCCCACCAGTTCGTCGATTCGGCGGGGCGGCGCCGCCCTTTGCTTTCGGCGCAGGAGCTGCGATTGCTGTCGATTTCACGGGGTAATTTGGACGATCAGGAGCGATCGCAAATCGAGTCCCATGTGAGTCACACGTTGAACTTTTTACGCCAGATTCCCTGGACCAAGGAGATCAAAAACATTCCCGCGATTGCGTCAGCGCATCACGAAAAGCTCGATGGCACCGGCTATCCGAATAATTTATTCGCGCCGGAGATTCCGATTCAAGCCAAGATGATGACGATCTCGGATATCTATGATGCGCTGTCCGCAACCGACCGGCCGTACAAGAAAGCGGTGTCGGCGGAGCTGGCGCTCGATATTCTCTTTGACGAAGCCAAACGTGGGTTGGTCGACGCCGAGCTCTTGAGTCTGTTCCAAGAAGCGGAGGTTTTCAGACTGACATCAGCGTCGACAACGACCTGATCGGCGGGAGCCCGTTCTCCACCCCTGAAATCGGCGTGGACGGACGATGGCGCAGAATAATGCCGTCGTAAGAACCCAGCACTGCGATTTCACTTTGAATACATTTGCCGGATAAAGCCCGACGCTTGCACTTCCTGGACAAAACTTAGGTCGACAAACTCTTTTGGATTCACCTTGGCGGCTTCAGGTCGAGTCGCGGACAGATAATCAAGATATGTCTTAACACCTTCAGGCGATGGTGTCGGTGTTTCGGGCAATAATTTCGCGAAAGCCTGATGAGTCCGTTCGAGGCTGTCGGGATTCGTGATTCGGGTGAACTTGCTGATGATCTTCATGGTGGAATCTTTATCCGTTTTAAAGATGTGAATCGCTTCCGCCAACGCGCGTACAAACTTGGTCATCAACGGGGCCTTCAACCGGATCGTGGCCTCTCGCGTGAGGGCGGCGTTCCAGTGAAACGGGATATTCAACGCACTGATGTCGACGAGAGACTTGAAACCGAGTTTCTCCGCCTCGCGAACGAAGGGTTCGACCAAGATGCTGAATTGCACGACTCCTTTTGAAAGCGCGGCGAGCGCGTCGGCCGTCGCTCCCACGGGCACAAGTTTGACATCGGTGTTGGGATCGATGCCCAGCCGGCTCAGCCCGAGGCGCATGCCGATTTCCGTCGTGGTCCCGGCGCGCCCGACTCCGCCGATTTTGCCTCTGAGCTGTTTTACGTCCGTGATGCTCTTTGGCGTGACGATGTGCGCGGGAAACGTCGGCACGATCGAGGCGATCATGATCACGTCGGCGCCGGTCAAACGCGAATTCACCAGTGTGGTTACCGATGTAACGATTACATCGAGCTCGCCTGCGATCATTGCCTGCAGCGCCATCGGGCTGGCGTTGACGGAAATGAATTCTGCATTGACGCCTTGCTTTTTCAGCAAGCCTTTCTCTTGAACGATCCAAATGGTGGCGTTGGACGCGCCGCCTGCCCAGGCCACACGCAGCCGCTCTTGCGCTGTGGCGCGATCGCCAAAAGCCATCGCGCCTAACATTAAGGCGAGAGCGAGGATAAACTTACTTGATGCAAAATTCATCGATACAATTTGGCGTAGGTACGAGTTTCGTGCGGGATGGTCCTGTCACTTTTCGTAAAGCTTTTTAATAAATCCCGTTTTGTCGAGCTCTTCGACAAAGCTCCGGTCGACATACTCCTCGGGCTTGTGCTCCATCACTTCGGGCCGAGTCGCGGAGACGTACTCGAAGCTGGTCTTCATGCCGGCCGTGTTCGGATAGGGCGCGGGCAGAAACGCTTTCGCGAAAAGATCGTAGGATTCGTTAGCCAGTTCTTCGTTGTCCAAACGCAGCGTCTTCTTGATTACTTTCTTGCCGAACTCGCGATCGCGCTTGAATAGCGCCGTCGCTTCCAAATGGGCCTTCATGTAATTCATCACCAGCTCGCGGTCTTTCTGGATGATCGAGCGCCGAGTGGTGATCTCGATCCACGGATAGTCGATCTCCTTTGCCGAGTTCCAGAGCATCGGAAAACCCATTTTCATGGCGATGCCGTAGCCGGGAAACGACAGCGACGCCGCGTCGATGGAGCCTTGCTTCAGGGCGCCGATGCGCTCCGGGTCGCCGCCGATCTGGATGAGCGCGACGTCGCGCTGAGGGTTGAGGCCTTTCTTGCGCAGATGAAATTGGACGAGAAAGTCGGTGAGCGAGCCGAAGGTGGTGACGCCGATCTTTTTGCCCTTGAGATCTTCGACCCTTTTGATCTCCGGCTTGACGATCATAGCGTGGACGACGCCCGGCAAAGTGTGGCCGAGGATCACGAGATCGGCGCCGGAAAGGCCGGCATTGATCACCGTCGGAGTCGCGATCGGCGAGAATTGAATGCTGCCGCCGATCATCGCCTTGGACGACTCGCCCGAACCGCGCATGGCGACCGGGTCGGCGTAGAGTCCGTATTTTTCGTAGAGCTTGGCTTCCTTGGCGACGAAGATAATGATGTTGCCCATGCTGACGGAGGAAACGCCAATGTAAATATGCTTGAGCGGTTTGGACTGTGCGAGAGCGCTGCAGGGCAGAGCAAGCGACAGTAAAAGTGCAGTGAGCACCCACGCTGAAAAATGTGCAGTAAACCGGCGCGCGTTAACCATCTTTCACCTCTCAGTTAAGCTGGTCAATCCAACGAGGAGAGCGTTGACGAACCGCGCTACTTGATCACACTTTCGGCGCGCAGCGCGCTCAATTCGCCGGCGTTCAGGCCGAGGATCCCAGCAAGGACCTCATCCGTATGCTGTCCGATGGCAGGTGAGTCTGCGCGAATACTGGCCGGAGTTTTCGACATGTGAATCCAGGGCGCGAGCAATTTCGTCGGACCGGCTGTTGGGTGATTGCGGTCGATGAACGCTTTCCGTTCTTTGATATGCTGATCTTCGATGACCTCGCCCATCGACAACACCGGCGCGCCGAAATAGTCGATTTCGCGCAGTCCGTCCCATAATTCCTGGCGTTTCTTGCCGCGTATCCACGAGCGGATGAGCTCGTACAACTCGGAACGATGTTGTTTGCGCGCCGGCGCCGTCGCGAAGCGCGCGTCCTCGAGCAGATCGTCGCGCTCCATGAACTTCGCGAGCTTCATCCAGCCGCTGTCACTGAGATCCGGAATGCGCAGAGTAAAATAACCGTCGGCCACCGGCACGGGCTTGTTGCCGATCTCGATGCCGATAAAGTGCTCGTGAAATTCGCTGATCATGAAACCGAGCAACGCCTCTTGCATCGACACAACGATTCTTTGCCCCTCGCCTGTGCGCTCGCGGGCGTGGAGCGCGGCGAGAATGCCGCACACCATGCTGACGCCGGCGGCCTCGTCACCGATGCCGATCGCTTTGGTGCCGGGCGCACCGCTGTAGTTCCATCCAGTGTGCGTCCAACCGGTCATGCTGTTGTTGGTATGCGCTGTGCTGCCGTAGTCCTTGTACGGCCCGCTCTCGCCGAAGCCGCGCGAGCAAGAATAGATGATGCGCGGATTGATTTTCTTCAGATCGTCGTAGCCGAGGCCGAACTTTTCCATCGTTCCCGTATGATAATTTTCCACCACGACATCTGCTTTCGCGATTAACCGGCGCGCTAAATCGGCCCCTCGTGCATCTTTCAGATTGAGCACCACGCTTTTCTTGTTGGCGTTGATCCATAAAAATTCGTAGCCGTCGATCTTACTGTTGGGCGGCATCCACGAGCGGCGAAAGCCGTCGCCCGCGGGTGGCTCGATTTTTATGATCTCCGCGCCCATGTGGCCGAGCATCATCGTGCAGAACGGACCGTTCAGCGCGTGAGTAAAGTCGATCACTCGAATGTCTTCCAGTGCGCCGGGCATGATTACCTCCTCGATTTACGAAAGGATGAAGGATAAAGGCGGAAGGATAAACTCGCCAGCGAAGCGGACTCCGGTGGTGGTTTATCGCCTCAACCTAGTCGACCGGACCATACCATGAATGGTCGATGAGACAACAGAAAATCCGTCGGCGCGATTCGCAATTCTACCCCGCTCGAAAACCTTGACAGCACGGCGGCGCCGGTAATAGCGTGCATAATGGTCGCAGCCATTCGGAAGAAAGCAGGCCAGAGCATGAAAATTCAGGAGGTATAATGGCGATTCAAATTACACGCGTGTGGGTTCTAACGGTCTCGGCAGTCATGCTCTGTCTTCTGGAGAGTTCAGGCATTTCAGCCGCGACTGTCGAGGAGGTTGCCTTGATGAAATCGGCCAATCGGGAAAAACTTCTCGTTGAAGGCGCAAAGAAAGAAGGCAAGGTCGTGTTTTACACCGGGCTGATCGTCGATCAAGTCGTTCGGCCGGTGAAGGCCGCCTTCGAAAAAGAGTATCCGTTTGTTCAAGTGGATTTTTTCCGCGGCAACGCGGAAAGGTTGGCGCAAAAGATGCTGGCTGAGTATCAGGCGAAAAGATACGACGTCGATATAGTTAGCGGCAGCGCCACGTCGACGATCGTGCAGCGCGCGGGCTTCATGCAACGCTTCTACTCGCCGCATTTGGCCGAGTATCCGGCGGAGCTCAAAGATCCCAAAGGATTTTGGGGCAGCACCAACGTTTATTTCATGACCCTCGGGTACAACACGCGCGGCGTTAGAGCTGCCGATCTGCCAAAAACATATGAGGACCTACTCAATCCGCGCTGGAAAGGCCAGATGATGTGGGCGACCAGCCGCGGCTCCGGCGCGCCGCAGTTCATCGGCAACATTTTTGTGACGATGGGGCAGGAAGCGGGTAAGGCGTATCTGCAAAAATTGAAGCAACAAAACATCGCCAAAAGCACCGCCAGCGCGCGCCAGATTCTCGACATGGTGATCGCCGGCGAGTATCCGATGGCGATCCAGATTTTCAATCACCATGCCTACATCAGCAAGACGGCCGGCGCGCCGGTCGATTGGCAGCCGCTGGAGCCGGTCACGGCGACCAACAACACCATCGGCGTCGCCAAGAACGCGCCTCATCCTTACGCGACAATGCTGTTTATCGACTTTGTGCTGTCGAGACAAGGTCAAAAAGTTTTTCAAGCGTCTAATTATCTGCCGGCCCATCCGGAAGTGCCCGCCTTGCAAGCCGATCTCAAGCCGGGCGGTGGCCGGTTTAAAAAAGTAAATTACCTGAGCCCGGATCTGATCTATGATAAGAGCAACGAGTGGGGCGACTATTTCGACAAAGAGTTTCTGCGCTGAGCGCGACCACGAGAATTCACGTTTGCGAATTAGTTGAACGGCTGAGGAAAAGTCCTGACGACGGGCGTTTAAATAACCAGTTGTTTAGCAGCGACGGCTGAGCCTTTGTGTAGAGCACGGGGGGACCAACCGATGTCGAAGATCACCGACTTACACGATGCGGTCAAACGAGGGGACCTCGCGGAGATAAAAGCACTACTGGAAGCAGATCGTTCGCTAGCGAATGCACGTAGCGAAACGGATGTGCGAGGTACGTATCCGCTTCACGTTGCGGCCGAGTTTGACCAAGCTCGCGCCGCGCAGTTACTACTCGATTACGGCGCGGACGTGACGCTACTTGATTTTGAAAATGACGCCATCGCGCTTGGATGGGCGGCGTTTTTCGGCCGCCCGGAAGTCGTAGCTGTGCTGCTGGCCGCTGGCTCAGAGCCAGGGCAACGTAACAAGCATGGCCTTACGCCATTGGCGTGTGCCCTAGGTGGAACACAGGGTCGGTGGAAAGAATTTTCCAACGCCTCCGCGGAGGATTGGCAGAAGTCTCTTGAAACAATTCGATCGTACGGCGGCGTAGAGTGAGCGGCGCTTTTTAGAATCCTCCAACCTGCGTTGCAAAGCGATGCACCGCACGCGTTTAAATTTGGCGCAAATCAAATTGACATTTGAGTAGGTATCGGGATGACAAGCCCTAGACGGCGTTCGACTACTAGGACCGTTTACCTAACGGCGATAGTAGTTCTGGGAACGATGTTTTCAACCATTCCGGCGACAGCAGCGTCGGTGGAAGAGATCGCCTTGCTAAAATCGGCGGAGCGCCAGAAAATTCTCGTCGAAGGCGCGAAGAAAGAAGGCAAGCTGATGTTCTATACGGCGCTGAT
>Ga0207701_10007168_pt1 | contig 11098 bp, 11 predicted proteins | sample KBSSwiSSwithPhiX_FD_184294 | JGI IMG/M metagenome (GOLD analysis project Ga0207701, IMG submission 184294) | Switchgrass rhizosphere bulk soil microbial communities from Kellogg Biological Station, Michigan, USA, with PhiX - S5 (SPAdes) (version 2) | ecosystem: Environmental > Terrestrial >...
GGCTGGGGCCCGCAGGCCGTACGATCCCGGTTGGCGTCGTCACGACGGCAATCGGCACACCGCTCTTCATTTGGATTGTCGCGCACATGCGCCGGAGCCTGGCGTCATGACGCCATTGCTGAATGCGACCGGCCTGGCGATATCGGGAAGGCTCCAGCCGGTTGACCTCGTGCTCGCCCCGGGCATGACCGCGGTGATCGGGCCGAACGGTGCCGGAAAAACCAGCCTGCTGCGCGCGCTTGCCGGGATTGAGCTGGAAACTGGCAATGTCCTGATTGCGGGCGAAGAGGTGGCCGAGGCTCCTCCTCCGCGACGAATGCGGCTGCTGTCCTTCCTGCCCGCAACGCGCAACATGGTCTGGCCGATCTGCGCCCGAGACGTCATTGCGCTGGGTTCACCCTCGCCCGACACACCACGCTTGGAGGAACTGCTGAGGGAGCTCGAGCTGGAAGCTCTGGCGAACCGAGCGGTCGACCATCTCTCGACCGGCGAGCGGTCACGAGTGCTGCTGGCTCGGGCGTTAGCCGCTCGGCCGCGTCTTCTTTTGCTCGACGAGCCCCTCTCGAACCTGGATCCCTACTGGGTTGTACGGACGCTGCAGATTCTGAACTCGGAAGCGAGGCAGAGCGGTTGCGCGGTTCTGGCCACTCTCCACGATCTCAATCAGGTCGGAGCTTTCGAACGCGTACTGCTGCTGGACGGCGGCAGAATCATCGCGGACGGCTCGCCCGCTGAAATCATGGACTCGGCGGAACTGGTACGCGCCTTCCGTATCAGAAAAGAAGGGCAGAGCTGGAGGATCAGTGAGAAGGCTTAGGCCGCGGGCGGGTCGGCAATCATCGCAGTGAACTGAGCCTCGGCGGCGAGCTTGCCGTCTATCGTGGCGCGGCCTGCGAACTTGCAGACGGTAGCGCGCTTCTGCACGAACTCCACCTCGAGCTTTAGAAGCACGCCCGGCTCAACCGGCTGGCGGAACTTCGCATTCTCGATCGCCATGAAATAGACGAGCTTGCCTGAGTTCGCGAGATTGAGGGATTCGACCGCGAGGACGCCGGCGGCCTGCGCCAGCGCCTCGACGATCAAGACGCCCGGCATGATCGGACGCCCAGGGAAATGTCCCTGGAAGAATTGCTCGTTCATCGTCACGGCCTTGATGGCGACGATGGACTGATCGGGGACGATACTTTCGACCCGGTCGACCAGGAGCAATGGATAACGATGGGGAAGCGCCGCCATCACCCGCTTCACGTCGAGCGGACCAATCGCGGCGCTTTCCATCACTTCGCTTACCGGCCCTGCGGCTGCTGCTGTTGCTGCTGCTGCTGCGGGAGCGGCGTGACGCTGACCGACGGCAGCGCCTGGTTCAGCGCAGCCAGGACCTCGGTGGTCACGTCGATCGTGCTGTCGTTCGCGAGCGTCGAATCCTTCGCGATGGCGATGGAGGCGCCGCGGCGGGCACGGATCTGCTCCACGACCTGGATCAGTCGGCTGCCGATCTGCTGCTGGACGTTGGTTGCCGTCGACTGAAGCTGGCGCTGCGAGCCTGAGATTTCCTGCTGAGCGCCGCGCTCTTTCGCCTGGAAGTCCGTGATCCGCTTCTGCAGAGCGGCGTCGGGCTGCTTGCCCTTCAGCGCATCGACGGCATCCTGGATCGGCTTACCTTCGGTCTGAAGCTGCTGGGTCAGGGTCTGCACGCGCGTGCGCAGCGTGGTCTGACGCTGCTCGAGCTGCGTCTGTGCCGCCTTACAGGCCGTGCAATTGGTCAGGATGTTGGCGGTGTCGACGAGGATAATTCCGCCACGTGCCTGGGCATTGGCGGTCGTCGGAAGTACAGTAACTGCCGCAATCGCGGCTAGAAGGAGAATCTTTCGCATCAGAATTGAGTTCCTACGTTGAAGCTGAACAATTTGGTTTCGTCGCCCTCTTCCTTGAGGATCGCCTTGGCGAGGTCGATCCGGAGCGGTCCGAAGGGCGAGACCCAGTTGACGCCAATACCCACGGACAGACGCGGCTTGATGGAGTCGCCGACGAAGCGCTCGCGGAAGCCGGGGATCGCATTGGTCGGGGCGTCGGAATAGCCCGTCACGGTACCGGAGTTGAACTGCGTGCAGCTGTGATTGGCGAGCGCCGGAGTGATTTCCTGCGTCGGTTGTCCCGCAGCCGTGCAGAACTTGATGATGTCGTCGGTAAGCGGCGTCGTGAGTTTCCAGACCGAGCCTACGTCGATGAACGCCGACGGGCGCAGACCGAAGCTCTTCAAAGTGGAGCTCGTCGGAAACTCAAGTTCGAGCCGCCCCATGTAATAGGCACGGCCGCCCAGAGCGTCGCTGACGACGTCCTTATTGTCGACGATGATATTCCCATTCTCGTCGTACTGCTCTCGGATGACCCTGGGCCCGATGCCGCGAATGTCGAAGCCGCGCATCTGCTGACCGAAGAACCGGTCGGTGATACGGATTGGATCGCTGCCCGGGGAGGGAGAATCCTCCAGCGGATGGATGTAGCCGCCCTCGGCGCGCGCCGAGAAAACCCAGCCTCCGCCAAGAAGCCCCAGAGACCAGTATTTGATGCCGCTGACGCGGCTTCGAATGTATTTCACGTCGCCGCCAAGGCCAGCGAAGTCTTGCGAGAGGACGATCGACTGGCCGTGCGTGGGGCGGATGCCGTTCGTATCATTGTAAACGAGCGAATATCCGATCGCTGACGTCAGACGCGTGCCGAGCTCGTCGCATAGATACTGGCCGGCCTTGTCCGGATCGCATTCCGCAGGCTGCGGCCCGTTTGTGGGCGGCAGCGGTCCGATTCCGTCAGGGTCGATGAGATCCGGATCGGTGAAGAAAGTGCTCTCATCAAGTGTGATCTTGTCGTTGATCAGCGAGTAACGCGTGCCGAGCGTCACATATTCCGTGATCGGAAACCCGAGGCGGAGCGCCGTACCCGTGCTCGTCTGGGAATATGTCGTGTTGCGATCGCCGCCGACATAGTTGAAGCTGTTGTAATCCTTGCGGAAGACGTCGCCGCCGAGCAGGATCTGCTTGTCGAACAAATATGGCTCGACAAAGCCGAGCTGGATGGCCTTCGAATAGCGCGACCAATTTACGCCCGCATTGAGCTCCTGCCCTTTGCCCATGAAGTTCCGCTGGGCGATCGAGAAAGCGAGAATGAACTTCTCGAGGCTCGAATATCCAGCCGACAGCTGGAGCTCGCCGGTCGACTTCTCTTCAACGTTGACGCCCAGGACGACCCGGTCGGGGGTCGAACCTTCGGTCTGCTTGATTTCCAGATTCTCCTGGAAGAAGCCGAGCGACTGGAGTCGATCCTGCGATCGCTTCAGTTTCAACGCGTTGAAGGCATCGCCCTCGTTGATGCGGAACTCGCGGCGGATCACTTTGTCGCGGGTCGAGGTGTTGCCCTGAATGTCGATCCGCTCGACATAGTTGCGAGGCGTTTCGTTGACGCGGAAGCTGATGTTCATCTCCCGCTTCTCCGCATTGCGATCGTAAGCGGGATTGATGTCGGCGAACGCATAGCCGAGGTTACCGGCTTCCGCGCTCAGCCGCGTGACTGCGTCTTCAACGGCCTTGGCGTTGAACCAGTCGCCCGGCTGAAGCTTGACCGTTTCCTTGATCTTCTCGGGCGGCAGATCCCGAAGAGCGCTCTCGGCCTCGACAGTGCCAAACTTGTAGCGTGGACCTTCTTCGACGACGTAGGTGATCACGAAGTCGCGACGGTCCGGCGTCAACTCTGCGAGCGCGGAAACGACGCGGAAGTCGGCGTATCCCTGGGTCAGGTAGAAAGCGCGAAGCTTCTGCTGGTCGGCCGCAAGCCGATCAGGATCGTAGCTGTCGTTTGACTTGAGGAAGCCGAGCACGCCGCCGGCCTGGCGCGTGAACATCTCCTTGCGGAGCTGCTCGTCGCCGAACGACTCGTTGCCGATGATGTTGATGCTTCGGACCTTGGACTTGTCCCCCTCGTAAACCTCGAACACGAGATCGACGCGGTTCTGCTCGAGGTTGACGACTTTCGGCTCGACCTGAGCAGCGAAACGGCCCTGGCGCTTGTAAAGCTCGATGATGCGCTCGACGTCGGCGCGGACCTTCGAGCGAGTGAATATCTCGCGGGGCTTGAGCTTGATCTCGGGAAGGATCTTGTCGTCCTTGATCCTCTTGTTTCCCTCCAGGATGATCCGATTGATCACCGGGTTTTCCGTCACCGTAATGACGACATTGCCGGTCTCAGCGCCCGTGATCACGACGTCCGAGAAAAGCTCGGTCGCGTAAAGTTCCTTCAGCGCGGTATCGAGCGTCTCCGCCGTATAGCTCTGGCCGGGAGCCAGGTTGGCGTAAGCTCGGATCGTCTCGGGCTCGAGGCGCTGGTTGCCGCGCACCGCCAGCGAGCGGATGACCCCGGCCGTCTGGGTTGACGGGGCAGTTGTGGACGGCTGTGCCGTGACGGGCGCAGCTGTGGCAGGAGCGGGCGTCGACGGCGCAGCAGGCGTCGTCGGAGCCGGCGTCGTCGGAGTCGGAGCTGGCGTCGCCGGTGCTTGAGCAGGCTGCGCAGCAAGCGGATCGGTCGTTTGAGCTTGTGCCAGCGCAGGAACGGACCATCCCCCGAGAATCGTGCCGACAAGGAAGACCGCGCCTGTACGCTTGCCAATAAACTTACGCTCTGAAGTCACGCGTTCCCCGCCTTTTGTGCAAGAATCAGCGGTCGCTCTAAGCGATCCGCGAGGATGGTGTGCAGCCCTGCCCCAACAGTTCTAGCCAATCAAGCGTCCAAGCCGTTCCCACAAGCCGAACGACCCTAAATCGTTGACGGTTGTGAGGAGCAGCAGGGCGAGAATGAAAGCCAGGCCACCGCGGAATGCCCAGTCCTGAGCTTGAGGACTGACGGGACGTCGCTGCACCGCTTCGATTCCGTAGAAGAGAAGATGTCCACCATCCAGCATCGGGACTGGCAAGAGGTTGATGAATCCGAGATTAATTGAAAGCAGCGCGACGAGGCTCACGAACGCGACGAGACCCAGCGAGGCCTGTTGTCCAGCAACCTGCGCAATCTTGAGCGGCCCCCCAAGCTCCTTTACCGACCTTCGCCCTGTGATGATCTGCCAGAGCGCATCGAGCATCGTCCGGGTGAGCCTAACGACATAGGTTGTCGCCTCGGGAATGAGCCTAAGCGGTGGCACCGGCTCAAACACGACGCCCGCCGGAGTCACGCCCAGCAATCCCCTCTTGTAGCCCTGGCCGAAGCGGTCCTTTTCGACATCGGTGCCGAGCGTCAGTCGAACGTCGCGAACCTGCTGTTCACGCTGGACGCGGAGAGAGACCGTTTCGCCCGGGCGAAGAACGACGAAGCTGCGCAGCTCTTCGAACGTCGGCGTCTCACGTCCACCGATCGAGAGAATGCGATCTCCGGGCTGAAGCTGCGCCGTCGCTGCCGCGCTTCCTTCCTGCACTTCGCCAACGACCGGGGGCGAACTCGGCGCGCCGAACGATGCGAAGAAGATGGCGAAGATGGCGATTGCGAGCAGGAAGTTCGAAACCGGTCCGGCAAGGACGATCAGGAACCGCTGCCAGACCGGTTTGAGGTGGAAGCTCCGGTCCCGCTCCTCGGGAGTCAGCTTGGACAGGTCACCTGGCGCACTCGCCTCATGTTCGTCGCCTATGAACTTCACATATCCGCCGAGAGGCAGCCACCCGACCTTCCAGCGCGTGCCACGCTTGTCGGTCCAACCCGTGATCTCACGACCGAATCCGATCGAAAAGGTCTCCGCGCCGACACCGAACCAGCGGGCCACGAAGTAATGGCCCAGTTCGTGGATAAACACGAGCGGGCCGAGGGCGCAAACGAACGCCAGGAGGATCAGCCAGACTGGAGGTTGCGAAAGCATCAGGCGCAGCGTTCCTCGATGGATTGGGTCACGCTTCTGCGCACGTCCCGGTCGATTTCAAACACATCTTCGATGGACTGCGGAGCCGGCCTGTCATTTTGCTGAAGCGCGCTTTCAACAAGCCGCGCGATATCCGGAAACCTGATGCCGCCTTCCAGGAAGGCGGCGACCGCGACCTCATTGGCGGCGTTGAGGACGGCGGGTGCCGACCCGTGAGTCTCCAGAGCTTCGCGGGCCAGACGCAGCGCGGGAAAGCGTTCCAGGTCCGGTTCTTCGAAGTCGAGACGCGATATCGCGGCGAGGTCGAGCCGCTGTGCCGGCGTCGGCATTCTGTCCGGCCAGGCCAGAGCATAAGCGATAGGAATCCGCATGTCGGGCGAGCCCAGCTGCGCTAGCACCGACCCGTCCACATATTCGACCAGAGAGTGGATGACGGACTGCGGGTGCACGAGAATGTCGATGCGGCCGGAAGGCAGCCCGAACAGATAGTGAGCCTCGATCAATTCAAGGCCCTTGTTCATCAGCGTCGCCGAGTCGACGGAGATCTTCGCGCCCATGCTCCAGTTCGGATGGGCAACGGCCTGGGCGGGCGTCGCATCGCGCATATGTTCCGCCGTGGCGGTGCGGAAAGGTCCGCCGCTCGCCGTCAGGATGATCCTTGAGACCTGATCGATGCGGCTGCCAGCAAGCGATTGAAAGATCGCATTATGCTCGCTGTCGACCGGAAGCAGGGTCGCTCCGTTCTTTCGGACTGCCTCGGTCATCAGATCCCCGGCGGTGACGAGCGCTTCCTTATTGGCCAAGGCGACCGTCTTGCCGGCTTCGACAGCGGCCATTGTGGGCTTCAGCCCGGCGCAGCCAACGATGGCCGCCACGACCAGCTCCGCGTCCCCCGCAGCGGCTTCGACCAATGCGTCGGTGCCGGCTGCCGCACGGCAATGCGTGTCCTGAAGCGCCATTTCCAGCTCGGGCAGGCGTTCTTCGTCCGCGATGACGGCCATCTTGGCGTTGGTGCGACGCGCGGCGTCGGCCAGCGCGCCCACATTCACCGAGGCGGTCAGCGCGACGACCTCGAATTCACCGGGCGACCGTTCGATCAGGTCGAGCGTCGATTTGCCGATCGAACCCGTGGCACCGAGGATTGAGACTTTCTTCACGCCAGTCCTGCTGCTCGCGCTGCGAGGGTGAGAACAGCAACCGGAACCAGACCATCGAGACGGTCCAGGAGGCCGCCATGGCCCGGGAGCCAGTCGCCCGAGTCCTTGACCCCTGCCCTGCGCTTCATCTTGCTTTCGAACAAGTCGCCCGCCTGCGCGGCAACCGCAAACAAGGGAGCAAGCAGGATCAGGGCGCGGCTCAGGTCCGTTGTGATCACCCAAGCTGCACCAAATAGCGCAGCCGCAGCGACCCCTCCCCAAAGTCCTTCTACGGTCTTGCCGGGACTGATGGAGGGAGCCAGCTTTCGCTTGCCGAACCGGCGGCCCGCGAAATAAGCGCCGATATCCGTCGCCCAGGTAACCAGGAAGATCCAAAGCAGGATCGACAGGCCCTGGTCGCCGCTCCGGTCCCGGATCCACAAAAGGGCGAGAGCAGGCAGGAGGCAATAGAGGAAGCCCCCCACCTTCCATCCGGCACCCCAGCCGCGAACGATGCGCATCCATTCATAGAACATCGCCGTGACCGCCGCGGCGACGAGAATGGCAAAGTAGTAGCCGCCAAGCACCGCGGCCATGAGCGCGACGATGATCATGGCAATTCCGGTGAGGATTCGGATGGTAAGCTCGTTCACCTGCCGCCGAACCGCCTCTCGCGCGCCGCGAACTGCTCAACGGCCTGCGCGAACTCTTCCTCGCCGAAATCCGGCCACAGCGTCGGAGTGAACATCAGCTCGGCGTAGGCCGCCTGCCACAGGAGGAAGTTGGATAGTCGTACCTCGCCGGACGTACGGATAAGCAGGTCTAGCTCGGGCAGCTCGTGCGTGTGAAGCTGTGCTTCAAGGGCAGCTTCGTCGATCGCGTCCGGATCGATCTCCCCAGCACGGGCCTTCAAGGCAAGGTTGCGCGCGGCCTCGGCGATCTCGGCGCGTGATCCGTAATTCAGCGCGACCACCAGCGTGAGCCGGGAATTCGACTTGAGGCGTTCCACCGCCCGCTCGAGACGTTGCGTGAGGTCGGGTCCAAAGGCGCGGTAATCACCGATCAGGCAAAGACGAACGCCTTCCTTGGCGAGCGAGTCCAGCTCACGCTCCAGATAGTAGCCCAAGAGGCCCTTGAGATCAGACACCTCCTCCTGTGACCGTCGCCAATTCTCCGAAGAAAAGGCATAAAGCGTAAGGACTTCTACGCCATTTTCGACCGCTGCCCTGAGCGTTCGCCGGACCGCTTCCGCCCCGGCACGATGCCCGGCGACGCGGGGCAGACCGCGCTTCTTCGCCCAACGTCCGTTGCCGTCCATGATGATGGCGACATGGCGGGGCGCCGACCCGCCACCAGCGGCGGACCGTTCGCCCCCGTTCGACGCCGCAGCGGAGGTCACTTGCCGAGGATTTCCTTTTCCTTGGCATCGGCGGCGACATCGATCTCCTTGATCGTGTCGTCCGTCAGCTTCTGCACTTCGGTCTCGAGCCGCTTGCGCTCGTCCTCGCTGATCTGGTGCTTCTTTTCGTCGGCCTTGAGATGCTCCATCCCGTCGCGGCGAACGTTGCGGACCGCGATCTTGGCCTTCTCGGCATATTGGCCGACGAGCTTCGCGAGCTCCTTGCGGCGTTCCTCGGTGAGTTCAGGGATAGGCAGGCGGATCATCTGACCGTCCGTAATCGGGTTCAGACCCAGGCCCGCAGAGCGGATTGCTTTTTCCACCGGTTGAACGTTCGAACGATCCCATACCTGAACCGAAAGCATGCGCGCCTCCGGCACCGAAACAGTCGCAACCTGGTTCAGCGGCATGTTGGCGCCGTAGACCTCGACGTGGATCGTATCGAGCAGAGCAGTCGATGCCCGACCCGTGCGAAGACCCGAGAGATCGTGCTTCAGCGCCTCGATGGCACCGTGCATCCGGCGCTGGAGATCGGACTTGTCGATGCTTGCAGTCATTGTCACTCCCCTTGGACGATAGTGGCCGTTCCGCGCCCCTCGATCACCTCGGCGAGGTTTCCTGGCTGGCGGATGTTGAAGACCACGATCGGAATATCGTTGTCGCGGCACAGCGCGACGGCGGCCGCATCCATGACCTTAAGATTGTCGCTCAACACCTTGTTGAAGTTGAGGCTTTCATAGCGCGTCGCGTCGGCTTTCTTCTTCGGATCGGCAGTATAGATTCCGTCGACGCTCGTGCCTTTGAACAGGGCATCGCAGCCCATCTCGGCGGCCCGAAGAGCTGCCGCAGTATCCGTTGTGAAGTAGGGATTGCCCGTGCCGGCGGCAAACAGCACGATCCGCCCCTTTTCCAAGTGCCTCAGCGCGCGGCGGCGGATGTATGGTTCTGAAACGCTGGCCATGGGGATGGCCGACATTACGCGGGTGTCGACCCCCTGCTTCTCCAGTGCGTTCTGCAGCGCCAGCGCGTTCATCACCGTCGCCAGCATGCCCATATAGTCGGCGGTCGCCCGGTCGAATCCCTTTGCCGCAGCGGCCATGCCCCTGAAAATGTTGCCGCCGCCAACGACGAGGCAGAGTTCGTGACCCTTCCCTTTGGCGTCTGCAATCTCGCTGGCGAGACCTGCGGCCGCATCAGGGTCGATGCCGAACTGCCCCTGCCCCATCAGGGCCTCGCCCGAAAGCTTCAGGAGGATCCGGTTGAAGCGCGGTCGGGTCATGCGATCTGGGATTCCTCTTGATACGAAAAGGGCGGACACGCTCTTAACGTGCCCGCCCCATTTTCCAACTGCCTTGGTGTCAGGCGACCGGCTCGGCCTTCGAAGAGCCGGCGGCCGCAGCGACTTCCGCGGCAAAGTCTTCCTGCTTCTTTTCGATGCCTTCGCCGAGCTGAAAGCGGGTGAAGCTCTTCAGCACGATGCTTGTGCCCGCTTCCTTCGCCGCCTGTGCAACGACCTCGGCAACAGGGGTCTTGTTGTCCATGACGAACAGCTGCGACAGAAGGGCATTGTCCTTGCGGAACTTCGCTAGGCCACCTTCGACCATCTTCTCGACGATGTTCTGCGGCTTGCCGCTTTCCTTCGCCTTTTCCATAGCGATCGCACGCTCACGTTCGACCAGCTCGGCATCGAGCTCGTCGGCATTGAGCGCCAGCGGGTTCGCAGCCGCGACATGCATCGCAATCTGCTTGCCGAGCGCCGTCAGGGTCTCAGCAGGAGCTGCGCCCTCGAGAGCGACGAGCACGCCGATCTTGCCGAGGCCCGGAACGACCTGGTTGTGGACGTACGGGACGACCACGCCCTCGGCCACTTCCACGACTGAAGCGCGGCGCAGCGACTGGTTCTCGCCGATCTTGGCGATGTTGTCAGTCAGCGTCTCGGCGACCGTTCCGCCCGTCGGGTAGGAAGCAGCCGAAAGCGCTTCGACGTCCGAACCGTTCTTGAGAGCGATCTGCGCGACGTTGCGGACGAAGTCCTGGAAGATCTCGTTGTTCGCGACGAAGTCCGTTTCCGAGTTCACCTCGACGACTGCACCGCGGGTGCCCTCGACGGCGACGCCGACGAGACCTTCGGCCGCCGTACGGCCGGCCTTCTTGGCGGCAGCCGCAAGACCCTTGGCGCGCAGCCAGTCGATGGCGGCTTCCATTTCGCCATTGGCTTCCGCAAGCGCCTTCTTGCAGTCCATCATCCCGGCGCCGGTGCGCTCGCGGAGTTCCTTCACGGATGCGGCCGTAATCTCAGCCATGTGTCTTATTCCCTCTAAGGGCCTCCGCAGTCGGCGGAAGCTCGTTCAAGCTTGGATGTAGGAACTGTCCCCCCGCTTCGCGAGGGGAACAGCCTTAAGCTTCCAGCGCGGCTTCGACCGGCGGTTCGGCCATCGCGCCGATGTCCTCGCCACGGGCGGCGGCGTTGCCGGTACGGCCGTTGTTGACGGCTTCGGCAACGGCGTCCGTGTAGAGACGGATCGCACGGCTGGCGTCGTCATTGCCCGGAACCGGGAATGCGATACCGCTCGGGTCGCTGTTCGAATCGAGGATGGCGACGACCGGGATGCCAAGGACGTTGGCTTCCTTGATCGCCAGCTCTTCCTTGTTCGTGTCGACGACGAACATGAT
>Ga0207701_10007169_pt1 | contig 11098 bp, 10 predicted proteins | sample KBSSwiSSwithPhiX_FD_184294 | JGI IMG/M metagenome (GOLD analysis project Ga0207701, IMG submission 184294) | Switchgrass rhizosphere bulk soil microbial communities from Kellogg Biological Station, Michigan, USA, with PhiX - S5 (SPAdes) (version 2) | ecosystem: Environmental > Terrestrial >...
CGCGATTCTGGCCGAGCCTTCGCCTGTTCGCGACGATCGCGGTCTGGATGGTCCTGCTGCACCTGCTGGAGATTTCGGCATGGGCAGCGCTCTTTACCGTCGGACGCGCGCTGCCCGACCTCATGACCGCGTTCTACTTCAGCGCGGTGACCTACACGACCACCGGGTACGGCGACATCGTGCTGCCGCCGCAATGGCGGTTCGGCAGCGCCGTCGAGGCGCTGACCGGCATCCTCATGTGCGGCTGGTCCACCGGTTTCTTTTTCGCCATCGTCAACCGGCTGTACCAGACGCAGGCGACGCCGACCAGCGTTTGACGCCCGAATCCGTCAGGTACACGTCGTGCTGAGCGCAGGGACAGGGCCGTTCGCGCCGGCGGATTTGCCGGGCGTTTTCGACGCACGCGCACGGCCCGCCGCCGCCAGCCCACGGAATGTCGGAGATCTGCAACGCGTGGCCGTGGGGCGTTGCCAAGAGCGCTCGAGAAGGAGCCAGCCATGACAGCGACAGTACGTTCCGCGTTCGCCTGGGCGGCCCTGTTTGCGATGTTCTCCGTCGCGGGGGCCACCGCCCGCGCCGGTGACCCGCAGTCGGCAACCGCGGCCTCGGCCGCCGCGAAAGCCAGCCCCGAACTGGTCGGCGCGCTGTCGAAAGAGCTCGCCGCCACGCCGGAGCAGTCGGCGGGAGCCGCGGGCGCGCTCTTCTCGCTGGCGAAATCGCGCCTGAAGCCGGAGGAGTTCTCACAGGTGTCGAGCGCCGTTCCCGGCATGGCGACGCTGCTCAAGGCGGCACCGGCAGCGGGCGGCGCGGTCGGCACGTCCGGGGCGCTGTCACAACTCGGCGGATCGGCGGCCGGACTCGCGGGCGCGGCGTCAGCGTTCTCGAAACTCGGGCTGAAGCCGGAACTGGTGAGCAAGGCGGTGCCGATCCTGACCCAGTTCGTGACGAAGTCGGGCGGCGCCAACGTCGGCAACCTGCTCGCGCAGGCCCTCAAGTAACGCTCGTCCGCAGGGGGACGCCATGGCATACCGCACGTGGCCTATCCGTGCCGCTACCATCGCGACGATGGTGTGCGTCCCGATCGCCGGCGCGTTCGCGCAGACGGCGATCAAGATGCCGAAGAACAAGTACACGCCGAAGCAGGACGTCGAGATCGGGCGCGAGGCCGCCGCGGAAGTCCGCAAGCAGTACCCGATCATCGAGGACGCGAAGATCTCGCGCTACCTGTCCGCGCTCGGCGATCGGCTCGTCGCCGCGGCCCCGCCGGAGCTGAAGGATCCGGCCTACGAGTACTCGTTCACACCGGTCAATCTCAAGGAGATCAACGCGTTCGCGCTGCCCGGCGGGCCGATGTTCGTGCACCGGGGCATGTTCGACGCCGCCGCGTCGGAAGGAGAGGTCGTCGGCGTGATGGCGCACGAGCTGTCGCACGTGCTGCTGCGGCACGGCACCGCCAACGCGACGAAGGCGCAGAACCCGTGGCTGCAGCTCGGGCAGCTCGCCGGGCAGATCGGCGGCGCCGTGGTCGGCGGCCAGACCGGCTCGTACATTGCGCAGGGCAGCCAGTTCGGCCTCGGCACGCTGCTGATGCGCTACAGCCGCGATTTCGAGAAGCAGGCGGACCTGCTGGGCGCGCAGATCATGGCGCGCGCCGGCTACGATCCGCGCTCGCTCGCGCACATGTTCGAGACGATCGCGCGCGAGACGCAGGGCGGCGGGAACCCACAGTGGATGAGCAGCCACCCGGACCCCGGCAACCGCACGATGTACATCACCAGGGAAGCCGAGATGTTGACCGTCGCGACAGTTGCCGACGCCAGCAACTTCGAACCGATCAAGACGGCTTTTGCGTCGCTCTCCCCTGCCAAGTCGATGGCGGATCTCGCGAAGGGGAACGCGGCGGCGGCCGGCGGGGGTGGTGGTGCTGGTAGCGAGCCGCCGCCTGCGGTCGGCACACCGGGGCAGCCGGTCCCGCATCCAAGCGGACAGTTCCGCGACATCAAGGGCGGCAAGGTGTTCGAGGCGTCGGTGCCGAGCGACTGGACGGCGCTGCAGGGAAGCAGCACGATCAAGATCGTCCCGCAGAACGGCTACGGTCCGATCAACGGCCAGACCGTGTTCACGCACGGCGTCGAGTTCGGCGTCACCAAGGCCTCGTCGCGGGACCTGCGGGAAGCGACCAAGCAATGGCTGCAGGGGGTCGCGCAGAACAACCCCGAGCTGCGTCTGACCGGAAACCCGCAGGACATCCGGATCTCGCAGCGATCGGCGCTGGCGCTGACGCTCGTCAATCCCTCGCCGCTCGGCGGCGCCGAACGGATCGGGCTCTACACGGCGATCCTCGCCGACGGCAGCCTGTTCTATTACCTGACGATCGCCCCGGAGAAAGACCTCCCGGCCTTCCAGGACGTCTTTCGCCGGATCGGTGAATCGATCCGCCTGACGGAAATGCGATGACTGTCATCCACGAGGCGCCGTCCGCCGGCAAGGGAAGTTCGAGCCGGATCTCGCTGAAGCCTTCGCTCAACTGGCTGCTGATCTTCATCCCGGTGTCGCTCGCGCTCGAGTCGGCGCACGCGCCCGACCCGGTGCTCTTCTTCTCCGCGGCGCTGGCGATCGTCCCGATCGCGCGGCTGATCGTGCTCTCGACCGAGCAGCTCGCCACGCGCACCGGCGACGCCGTCGGCGGGCTGCTGAACGCGACCTTCGGCAACGCGCCCGAATTGATCATCGCGCTGGTCGCGCTGCGGGCGGGCATGCTCGACATGGTGCGCGCGTCGATCATCGGCGCGATTCTCGCCAACCTGATGCTCGCCATGGGCGTCGCGTTCCTGCTGGGCGGGCTGCGCTACCACACGCAGGAGTACAACTCCGGCGCGGCGCGGCTGTACAGCTCGATGATGCTGATCTCGGCCGTCAGCCTCGGCGTGCCGAGCGCGTTCAACCGGTTCTTTTCACCGGACAGCACGATCCACGCGGAGAAGCTCGTCAATCTCGGCACGGCGGTGGTGCTGCTCGCCGCCTACGCGCTGTACCTCGTCTTCCTGCTGAAGACGCATCCCGATTACTTCGCCAGCGCGACGGCCCGGCAGGACGAACACGGCCACGGCGGGTCGCAGTGGAGCCTCGGGCGCGCCGTCGGCAGCCTGGTCGGCGCGTCGCTCCTCGCGGCGTGGATGAGCGAGCTCCTCGTCGGCGCCGCCGAGGGCACCGGCAAGGCGCTCGGCATGTCCGACGTCTTCATCGGCATCGTCTTTCTCGCCGTCATCGGCGGCGCCGCCGAGAGCGGCTCGGCGATCGCGATGGCGCGGCGCAACAAGCTGGACTTGACCATCGGCATCGCCATGGGCAGCAGCATCCAGATCGCGCTCTTCGTGGCGCCGCTGCTGGCGCTGCTGAGCGGCTTCATCGCGCCGCACCCGCTCGAGCTCTCCTTCACCCGTGCCGAGCTCGGCACGCTGTTTCTCGCCGTCCTCGTCGGCGCGATCGTGTCGGGTGACGGCCGGTCCAACTGGTACAAGGGCGTCCAGCTCACGCTGGTCTACGCGATGATCGCCCTGCTGTTCTATTTCCTTCCCGCCGCCTCACACTGAGCTGGCGCGGTCTCGCGTCCGCGCCGGGCAGACGTGAGATGATCCGCGTCATGACGCCGCACATCCTCCGCCGTCTCGCGCTGTCGCTCCTCGTCGTGGTCCCCGTTCTGGTCTCGGCGCAGCAGACGCCGACCGCTCCGGCCGCCGCGCCGGACATGATCGACCGGATCTTCACGACGCACGAGTTCTCGCCGCGGCCGGCACTCGCGCCGGAGTGGTTCGACGGGGGCGCGTCGTACCTGCTGGTCGAGCCCGTCGCCGGCGGCAGCGGCCAGGTGAACGTGGTGCGCTACGACAGCGCGACCGGCGCCAGGCGCGACGTGCTGATCACCGCCGCCCAGCTCACGCCGCCCGGATCGACCACGCCGATCGAGATCGAGGACATGTCGTGGTCGCACGATGCGCAGCGCGTGCTCCTCTTCACCAACACGCGCCGCGTGTGGCGGACCAACTCCCGCGGCGACTACTGGCTGCTCGATCGGCGCAGCGGGCAATTGAAGAAGATCGGCGGCGGTGCGCCGGAAGCGTCGTTGATGTACGCGAAGTTCAGCCCGGACGCGACGAAGGTCGCCTACGTGCGGCAGAACGACATCTACGTCGAAGACATCGCGACCGGCGCCACGACCCGGCTGACCCGCGACGGCACCGATCTCGTCATCAACGGCGGATCCGACTGGGTGAACGAAGAAGAGCTCGATCTGCACGACTGCTACGCGTGGAGCCCCGACGGCTCGCGCATCGCCTTCTGGCAGTTCGACATGCACGACGTCGGCAACTTCGCGCTGATGTACTACCTGGGCAGGGATCGCGACATCGTCACGAACGTTCCCTACCCGAACACCGGGCCCTATCCACTGGTGGTCAACGTGCCGTACCCGCTGGCGGGGACGAAAAACTCCGCGGTGCGTGCCGGCGTGGTGCCGGTGGTCGGCGGAGCGGTCACGTGGATGCAGCTGCCGGGCGATCCGCGCGAGCACTACATCGCGCGGATGCAGTGGGCCGACGGCGGCACCCTGCTCGTGCAGCAGCTGAATCGGCTGCAGAACACCGATCGCTACCTGCTGGCGGAGGCGGGCACCGGAACGGTCCGCGAGATGTGGACCGACCGTGATGACGCCTTCATCACCATCGGGTTCGGCGGCTTGCCGGAAGCGCGGCCGCTCGCCGCGGGCGGCGGGTTTCTCGTCACCTCCGAGAAGGACGGCTGGATGCACGCGTTCCGCGTCGCGCGCGACGGGCGCGAAACGCTGGTGACCCGCGGCGCGATGGACGCGATCGCGGTGTCGGGCGTCGACGAGAAGCGCGGCCTGGTCTACTTCATCGCGTCGCCCGAGAACGCGACGCAGCGGTACCTCTATCGCGCGCCGCTGGACGGAAGCGCCAGTCCCGAGCGGGTGACGCCGGCCTCCTTCACCGGATCGAACAGCTACGCCGTGTCGCCCGACGGCCGGTTCGCGTTCCACCGCTTCTCCAGCTTCGACAACCCGGGCGTGCGGCAACTGGTCAGCCTGCCCGATCACAAGGTGATCGCGGTGGTCGACGACAACGCCGATCTGAAGAAGAAGCTGGCGGCGATCCTCCAGCCGGCGGTCGAGTACTTCAAGACCAACGCCGGCGACGGCGTGGCGGTCGACGGCTACATGCTGAAGCCGCGCGACTTCGATCCGTCGCGGCGTTACCCGATCCTCGTCAACATCTACGGCGAGCCGGCATCGCAGACGGTCGAAGATCGCTGGGGCGGCGGCACCGCGCTCTTCCATCGCTACCTGGCCAGCCTCGGCTATCTCGTGGTCAGCTTCGACAACGCCGGTACGCCCGCGCCGCGCGGCCGCGCCTGGCGCAAGTCGGTGTACGGCGCGGTTGGCGTGTTGTCGTCGAAGCAGCAGGCGGCAGCCCTCCGGTCGCTCGCCGCCAGCCGGCCGTATGTCGATCTCGATCGCGTCGCCGTGTGGGGATGGAGCGGCGGCGGCACCAACACGCTCAACCTGATGTTTCGCTCGCCGGATCTCTACAAGGTGGGGATGTCGGTCGCGCCCGTTCCCGACCAGCGGCTCTACGACACCATCTACCAGGAGCGCTACATGGGCCTGCCCGCCACGAACGCCGACGGCTACAAGCAGGGCTCGGCGATCAACTTCGCGGAGGGATTGAAGGGCAGCCTGCTGATCGTGCACGGATCGGGGGACGACAACGTGCACTACCAGGGATCCGAGCTGCTGGTGAATCGCCTGATCGAGCTGGGGAAGCCGTTCGACTTCATGACCTATCCCGATCGGACGCACGCGATTGCGGAAGGGCCGGGGACGACGCCGCACCTCTACCACCTGTTGACGCGCTACCTGACCACGCACCTCCCTGCCGGTCCGCGGGGGACGTCGAGCGCGGCGCGTTGAGCGCCCGCCACTGCCGGCACAGATCGCGCGCGGCCGCGCCCCACTCGGCGAAGCGGAACCGGAATCCGTCTTCGAGCAGCCGTGTGGAGACGACGCGCCGGCTCTTCAGGATCAGCTCCGTTTCGGTGCGCATGGCCAGCGCGCCGATCTCGAGCATCCAGTTCGTCGCGGCCAGGCCGAAGCGCGCGCCCCACGCCTGCCGGAGCGTCCGCATGAACTCGGCGTTCGGCAGCGGCTGCGGCGCGGCGACGTTGACGATCCCCGCCAGGTGCTCCCGCGCGATCAGCCAGCGGACGGCCTCGATGAAGTCCTCGTAGTGTACCCAGGAGATGAACTGGCGTCCGTCGCCGGCGCGCCCGCCGAGTCCGAAGCGGACGAGGGCCAGCAGCGTGTCGAACACGCCGCCGCGATCGGGGCTGAGCGTGATCGCCGATCGCAGCGCCACCTTGCGCGTCCGCGGTGTCACGGCGGCGTCCAATTCCGCCTCCCACGCGCGCGCGACGTCGATGCTGAACGTCCACGTCGACGGCGCGTCCGCTTCGTGACCGCCGAGGATGCCGGTGCGCTCGTCGTTCGGCGCGTCGTAGCGGTGCGCGTAGATCGTCGCGGTGCTCGCCTGCAGCCAGACGCGCGGCGGGCGTGACGCGGCGGCGATCGCCTGCCCGACCACGCGCGTAGACAGCACGCGCGACTCCAGGATCTCCGCGCGGTTGGCCGCGTCGTAGCGGCAGTTGACGCTGCGGCCGGCCAGGTTGACGACCACGTCGCAGCCGTCGATCTCGCGCACCCAGTCGCCGGCGGTCCGCCCGTCCCAGACGATGACCCGCCACGGCTGACGCTCGACACGGCGGCTCAAGACGACCACCTCGTCGCCGGCGGCGTGAAAGGCCCGCGCCAGCACCGTCCCGACTTGTCCGGATCCGCCGGGAATGACAATCTTCATGGCTGTGTTATTATTAGTAAACATGTTTACTGAAAATGTCAAGCCGCGGCGGCGGGGTCGGCCTGCCGGCCAGACCGCGCAGGGGGCTGCGGCAAAGAAGCGGCTGTACGACATCGCGATCCAGTCGATCGCGCGGCAGGGCTATGCCGCCACGACACTGCGCGGCATCGCCGACCAGGCAGGCGTCAGCGTCGGGCTGCTCTACCGCTACTTCCCCAGCAAGCAGGCGCTGGTGCTGGCCCTCTACGACGAGTTGTCGGCCGACTACGTGCGCGAGGCCGCGGCGATGCCGCCGGGGAAGTGGCGCGACCGGTTCGCCTTCGCGCTGAAGGCGAGCCTGCGCGTGCTCGCGCCGCATCGCGTCGCGCTGCGCGCGCTGATTCCCGTGCTGATCGGAGATCCGGACGAGGGGATCTTCGCCGCGTCGACCGCCTTCTCGCGCCGGCGCGTCCAGGGGGTCTTCGAGCGCGCGCTGCTCGAGGCCTCCGACGCGCCGAAATCGCCGCTGGCCGAAGCGCTCGGCCGCGTGCTCTACCTGGCCCACCTCGGCGTGCTGCTGTGGTGGCTGCTCGACCGCAGCGCCAAGCAGCGAGCGACGACCGCGCTGGTGTCGCTGGCCGAACAGATGCTGCCGCCGATGTCGGTCGCGCTGCGCCTTCCCGCGTTGAAGCGATTTGTCGTGTCGCTGGACGAGTTGATGCGTGAAGGGCTCGTCGAGCCGCTCCCCTCCGAATGAGGCGCTGATGTTCTTCATCCGACGCCCGACGCCGGAAGCGATCGCGCGGTTTCTCGCCGAGTCATGCCACGCGCCGTTGTCGTATGGGGAGCCCGGCATTCTCGAGCACGGGAACCGCGGGCGCATCCGGCGTCTTGATGACGAGTCGGGGACGATCGGACACGGAGCGCGCGATCTCGACAACGCACGCACGGCCCTGCGGACCTGGAAGCATTTCAGTCTCGGATGGGTCGAACTGCATCCGCCCCGCGCGTCAATCGAGATCGGCACGAGCGTCGCCGTCCTCATCAGGCATCTCGGCTTCTGGTCGCTGAACGGCTGTCGCGTCGTCTATCACGTGGAGGCCGGGAGCGGCACTCGCTTCGGCTTCGCCTACGGCGCGTTGACCAATCACGCCGAGGCCGGCGAAGAGCTCTTCGAGGTGTTCATGGAGCCGGCGACCGGTGACGTCGTCTATCGCATTCGGGCGGTCTCGTGGCCGCAGGCGACACTGGCGCGCATCGGACAGCCGATCGTGCGGATGCTGCAGGCGCGCTTCCGCCGTGATTCGCTGGCGGCGATGAAACGCGCGATTTCGTAGTAGGGTCTTGGCGTGCCGCACGTCATCGCCGGCGCCTGCGCCAACTGCGGCGCCGAGCTGCTCGGCGACTTCTGTCATCGATGCGGCCAGCGCCGCCTCGGCGAGCGTCCGCTGTCGCCGCGGCCGTTCGTGCACCAGTTCGTCGTCGAGCTGCTGCATTTCGACTTCAAGAGCGGCCGCAGCCTGCTGGCGCTCTTCCGGCCCGGGTTTCTTGCCGCGGAATTCGTCGACGGGCGCCGCATCACCTACCTCGGGCCGCTCAAGCTGTATTTTCTCGCCGCCGCGATCTACTTCCTGATTGCCCCGGCGATCGGCGTCTTCAGCCTGCGCCACGACCTGTCCGAGGACGATGGCACGCTGCGCGCCGCGATCGATGCGCGCATGGCCGAGACCGGCATGCGGTTCGAGCAATTCGAAGAGCGGTTCAACCTGCGCCTCAACACCGTCTACACGTTCAGCCCGATGATCAGCGCGGTCGCGGTGGCGCTGGTGCTGGGCCTGCTCTACCGGCGTCAACGGTGGGAGCCGGGGGCGCACATCGTGTTCGCGCTGTACTACGTCGCGTTCTTCTACTTCGCGTCGCTCGCGGCCGGCGGCTTGTACGCGGCAGGAGGGACGCGACAGCCCGTCCTGTTCGCGGCGCTTCTTTACGCGATGCTGATCCCGTACGGCTTCTTTGCGCTGAAGCGGGTCTATGGCGGCGGTTCGCCGGCAGTGATGCGCAAGACGCTGCTGCTGCTGCTGTTGACGTTCGTGCTCGACATTCCGCTCAACATCGCCGCCCGGGCCCTGACGATCCGGCTGACCTGATCGGGGTCAGCGGGGCCCGCGCGCCTGCTGCGCGGTGGCGAGCTGCTCGAGCAGCGGCTCCGTCTGGTCGAACGAGATGCACGCGTCGGTGATGCTCTGCCCGTAGACCGCCGGCCGTCCGGCGACGTAGTCCTGCCGCCCGGCCACGAGATGGCTCTCCATCATCGCCCCGAGAATCTGCCACGACCCCGACGCGACCTGCTCGCAGATCGATGCGGCGACGCCAGCCTGGCGCGCCGGATCCTTCAGGCTGTTGCCGTGCGAGCAGTCGATCATCACCGAGTCGCGCAGACCCTTCGACGCCAGCAGCGCGCTGATGCGGCTGACGTGCGGCGCCTCGAAGTTGGGCCCGGTCTGCGTGCCGCCGCGCAGGATGACGTGGCAGGTGTCGTTGCCGGTGGTGTGAAAGATCGCGCCGACCCCCTGCTTGGTGACCGACGGAAACCAGTGCGGCGACCGCGCCGTGAGCATCGCGTCGATCGCCGTCTGGACGTTGCCGTCCGTGCCGTTCTTGAAGCCGACCGGCATCGACAGCCCCGACGCCAGCTCGCGGTGGACCTGGCTCTCGGTCGTGCGCGCCCCGATCGCGACCCACGACGTCAGGTCGGCGACATGCTGCGGGATCTGCATGTCGAGGAACTCCGATCCGGTCGGCAGCCCGAGATCGTTGACGTCGAGCAGCAGCTTGCGCGCCAGCCGCAGCCCCTTGTTGATGTGAAACGTCTCGTCGAGGTCGGGATCGTTGATCAGCCCCTTCCATCCGACCGAGGTGCGCGGCTTCTCGAAATACGTCCGCATGATCACGACGAGGTGATCCTCGTAGCGGCGTGCCAGCGGCTCCAGCCGCTGCGCGTACTCGAGCGCCGCCGCCGTGTCGTGTATCGAGCACGGCCCGACGACCACGACCAGCCGGGGGTCGCGTCCCTTGAGGACGTTGCCGACGGCGATTCGCGTATTCGAGACCACGTTGGAGGCGCGCTCGCTCAGCGGGATCTCTTCGAGCAGGATGGCGGGCGGAATGAGCGGGCGGACCTCGGTAATGCGCAGGTCATCTGTCCGTTGGAACATGACAAAGACTACCGCCCCGGCGAACTATCGCGCCAGTCCGGGCAGCAGGCCGCCGATGCCCCGGCCGAGCAGGCCGAAGGCGGTCGCGCTGACGAGGATCCCCATCACGCGCGTGACCACGTTGAGCCCGATCGGCCCGAGCCGCCGCGCGATCGGCCCGGCCGAGCGGTAGGTCAGCCACATCGTCAGGGCCGTCCCGCCGCAGACGGCGGTGATGATCGCCAGATCCACCAGCGTCGAGTAGGTCGTCGACGCGATGACGACGGTGGTGATGGTGCCGGCGCCGACGGTGCCGGGGATGGCGAGCGGCACGACCGCGAGCGTCTTCCAGTGCTCCTCGGGAATTTCCTCGGCTGAGACCTGCTCCTCGTGCGTGAGCTTCAGTTCGTCCACCGAGACCATGCGCAGGCCGTAGAGCAGGAGGATCAGGCCGCCGGCCGCCTGCAGCATCGGCACGCTGATGCCGAGCACCTGCAGCAGCGGCCGCCCCGCCCACGCGCACACCAGCAGAATGACCAGCACCGCGAACGCGCTCTGGTTGGCCATGCGCCGCTGGACATCGGCCGAGAAGCGCCCCGCCATCGAGGCGAAGAGCACGGCCGAACTGATCGGGTTGACGATCGCGAGCAGGGTGGTCGCGAAGAGCACGACGTCGCGGAGGCGCAAGCCTGCTATTCGTACCGCAATGCGATCATCGGGTCAACGCCGGTGGCGCCGCCCCCCGTAGAGCGCGTTCATCGACGCCGCCGCCTTACGGGTTGGGTATTTCGCGGGTGAACAGGCGACTGTAATCGTCCGGCGTATCGAAGTCCTGCAGGATGCCGGGGTCGTCGACGTCGATATCTTCCACCCCGATCTCGCGCATGACCGCCTTTGCGCCGAGCGACGGATCGGCGCCGCGGAGCGCCGCGAACACCTCGCGCTTGAAAATAACCGGATGGCCGTGACGTCCGCCGTGGACGGCGCGGAGAATCG
>Ga0207701_10007170_pt1 | contig 11095 bp, 5 predicted proteins | sample KBSSwiSSwithPhiX_FD_184294 | JGI IMG/M metagenome (GOLD analysis project Ga0207701, IMG submission 184294) | Switchgrass rhizosphere bulk soil microbial communities from Kellogg Biological Station, Michigan, USA, with PhiX - S5 (SPAdes) (version 2) | ecosystem: Environmental > Terrestrial > Soil...
TCAGGTAATGAGTAGTAACAATGCCATAAGAATGTTTCTTTACTAATTCCTCTAAAATCACTTCGGCAAATGCACCACCAAGATTCGGATCACTGCCACTGCCTAATTCATCAATAAAGAAAAGTGTTTTTCCACTTGCTGATTCCATGAAATATTTCATGTTCTTCAAATGACTGCTGTAAGTGCTTAATTCAAATTCCAGGCTTTGGGTATCACCAATATGGATGAGCAATTGTTTGAATACTCCAAATTTCGAAGATGGTTGTACAGGCACGAGTAAACCACTCTGCACCATCATTTGCAAAAGACCAACAGTCTTAAGTGTTACTGTTTTACCACCAGCATTCGGCCCGCTTATAACAAGTATCCTGTTAGTCTCATCAAGTGTCAATGAAACAGGAATAGTTGGCTTGTTAGCTTTTTTATTATACAGATATAACAAAGGGTGAAAAGCTTTTTCCAAATGAACAATGGCTTTATCCTCTACAAGAGGGAATTCACCATTCATATCTAAAGCAAGTTTTGCTTTAGCACGAATAAAATCATATTCACCAGAAATAGAATGATAAGTTGATAAAAACGAGGAATAAATAGAAAGTTTGGCGGTCAATTCGCGAAGCAAACGATACACCTCTCTTTTCTCATCGCTTTCCAAAGAATAAATATCGTTGTTCAATTCGATCGTTTCTTCTGGCTCTATAAAAGAAGTGCGACGGCTTTCACTTTCGCCATGTAAAATTCCTTTCACCGTTCTTTTCTGTTCCGCATAAACGGCCAATACTCTTCTGCCATTTAAAAAACTTTCTTCAATATCAGCCAGGTAACCCTGCTTATTCAATTTGGAAATGATCCGATCGAAAGCTCTGCGCAATTCATTTCGCTTTCGATATAAATTCATTCGGATGGTTTGTAATTCATCCGATGCGTTATCCTTTACCTGTCCGCTTTCATCAATTATATCATCTATCATTTCAATGATAGCTTTTTCATAATAAGTTCCGTCAATAATTTTTACCAAGCTATTGTACACACTCCTTCTTTCTGCATCAAACCACCGAAAAATATTCTTCATCAATTCAGCCAGTTTCCTTATCTCGATCAACTCATCACCTGCCAGTATTGCTCCGGGAATTGAAAGAAGTTTTAACTCTTTTGATAAATTAAATATGGGGTCGTTTGGAAAATAGATGCTGTTTTGCAAAAGTTGTTTGTATTCATAACTCTGCCGCAATTCTGTTTCTATAATTTCAATCCTTGTATGAATTCCAAGCTGGTTTGCTTTCTCAATTGCATATTCGCTTCTGCAATGTTCAGCCAACAATGTTTTTACCTTGTCAAATTCTAATTGTATGTATGCCGATTCGGGAAAAAGTTTCATATTAAACTCCACAGTCCTAAAATTTTTTTTAGTTTTTATTATTAGCCATCAAAAGTAATTCTAATCATCGTCCCTTGCTACGCCCAGTTCATCATTCTGTTTTCATGGCATCTGTCGTTGAACGAAGCGAAACCCCAATAAATATAGGGGCACTTCTGGATTAACCGCATTTGTTAAGAAACTCAGAAAGCTATCTGCACTGTCTTACATCTCACAAACCAACCATCTGAAATCATCGTAAATTGCATTGAATTGGAAAAAATGGAAAAAAATAAAAAAAGAATATTTATGAAAACAATCTGGCTGGCAGCCTTTACCGGCGCCGCCGCATTAATTTCCTGTGCTCAAAACAATAATCAAAATTTAAAAATGAATACAACAAAAACATCTGAAAAAACTGAGACCTCTTTTACAGGCAAAGCAGATACCGCAACTTTTGGTACTGGTTGTTTCTGGTGTACCGAGGCGATTTTCGAACAATTGGAAGGTGTTATTTCCGTAACGTCAGGATATTCTGGCGGGCATGTTGCTAATCCGAGTTATAGAGACGTTTGCACTGGCGAAACGGGTCATGCTGAATGCGTACAGGTTGTCTATGATTCTTCAAAGATCAGTTTTGATGAATTACTGGAAGTTTTCTGGCAAGTTCATGATCCAACAACTTTAAATCGTCAGGGAGCTGATGAAGGTACACAATATCGCAGTGTAATATTTTATCACGACGACGAGCAAAAACAAAAAGCCGAGAAATATAAAACTGAGTTGGATAAAAGCGGTGCATTTAACAACCCAATTGTAACAACTCTTGAACCATTTACTAAATTTTATAAAGCTGAAAATTATCACCAGGAATATTACGAGCTTAATAAGAACTCCAATCCTTATTGCACGATCGTCATTCAGCCAAAGCTTGAAAAATTTGAGAAGGTCTTTAAGAATAAATTAAAGAAACATTAAAAAGAAAAGGTGGGAGTTGATCCCACCTTTTCTTTATCCATGCAATGTTTTTTGAATGGCAATTCCACTAAACAAGTTATTTTTTCTTTGTTCTTCTTAGCTCTAACCAATTAAGGTTATTAGGCTCAAAACCTGAAATTTCTGGTTGCACTAATCGTATCACCCTGTCGTACCACAAAGGGATCAATGGAGCATCATTGATCATTACCTGATCAGCTTGCCGGTATAAAATAAATCGTAAAGAATCGTTTGGCTCTGCTACAGCCTGCTCGATCAACTTATCAAATTCAGGATTTTTATAGCGGGTATAATTAGGAGGTGCAGGGTTCTTAGAATAAAAGCAAGAAAGATAATTAAAAGCATCAGCATAATCTGCTATCCAACTCCCTCTGAAAAAAGGAGCTTTTGAATTAGAAGTAAGTTCAAATAAGAACGATCTTAAGACAACTTCGACGATCACTGGGATACCAGCCTCTTCAAATTGTTTTGCAAGATAACTTCCGATCTCTCCGTATATTGGTATTGTGTAAAGTTTAATGACTGGGAATTTTGTACTATTTGTAAAGCCAGCTTCTGCCAATAATTTTTTTGCTTTTCCCAAATCATAATGATATCCTTTTACCGAAGTATCAAATGAAGGCATTCCTTCCGGTACAAATCCATTTTCTGCAGGAGAGCTTAAAGAGTTTCTTAAATACAAGATCATCTTTCTACGATCGATCGCATAGTTCATCGCCTGCCGCAATTTCTTAAGCCGTATTGGCGAATTCTTTATTAATTCATTTGTTGTATCAACCAAAAAACCAAAATACTCGGTATTGAGATAAGGATGAATTTGCAAAACAACTTTGTCTTTCCAGCTATTTCTTAACCCGCCTTTTAGTGTAAGAATCTCATCTTTAAAAGAAGCGTCTATATCATTCAAAAAATCAAGTTGCTTTTGACGAAACAATAAAAACTCTGTTGCCTTACTCTCATTAAAGGTGATCTTAATTCCATCTAAATAAGGCAGTTTGTTACCTGCAGAATCTTTTTCAAAATAATTTTCATTTTTTTTAAATATCAATGCGAGTCCTTCCTCCCAAGCCACAAACTGAAAAGGCCCGGTACCGCAAGGGTGACTTCTAAAATCAGACCCATATTTTTCTACCACTTCTTTGGGTACAATAGAACAATAGGTCATTTTCAATATCTGTAAAATAGGCGCATAGGGTCTTATTAATTTCAATTTGAATGTTGAATCGTCAATCGCTTTAAATCCGTCAATACTATCAACCACGTTATTAAAAATATAAAAGCCGGGGCTTGCAATTTTGGTGTCCAAAATTCTTTTGAAACTATATTCCACATCTGAGGCGAGCATTTTTCTTCCTTTTCTATTTTCAAATGCATCGTTATCGTGAAAGGTTACGTCTGTTCTTAAGTGAAATATATATTCAAGCCTGTCGGCAGAAATATCCCAACTCTTTGCAAGCGAGCCTTTAGTTTTCGTGTCACCATCATTTTCAACCAGCGTATTGAACAATTGGTGCACCGGCCACATAGTAGATTGATTTTTTGAAAATGCTGGATCAAGCAAAGCGATGCCAGTGGATTCATTGTAATGGAATATCTTTTTTAAACTCTGATTCCTGGTGCCGCAGGTGACAAGGCACAAGGAGCAAGGAACAAGAAAGAATAGATATATATTTTTATATTTCATTAATTATTGAACGGCTAAATTTACAATTCAAAATTTCACAAATTGAAAAAGATTTTCAAGGCAATATTAATTTTTAATTGCTCATTACTGATCATTAATTCAATCAATGCACAATTCACACACCAGGATACTCTACGTGGCAGCAACGGACCGGGAAGAGATTGGTGGGATGTAATTACTTATAAAATTAATGTGAAACCCGATTTTAATACAAAATCCATTATTGGATCAAACGAAATAACATTTAAGGTTACAAAACAACCAAAGAATGGGTTGCTGCAGATCGATCTGCAGCAACCATTATCAATTGATAAGATTTTCCTCGATGATAAAAAGATATCAAAAGTTAAACGAGAAGGAAATGTTTACTGGATCGACCTGAAGAAAAAGAAATTTAGTATTTCAGGTACAGGTGGCGTGGAACAGGTTTACAAGCTATTGATTTTTTATAGTGGTAATCCGGTTGTTGCAAAACGACCACCTTGGGATGGTGGTTGGATATTTACAAAAGATGCCAAAGGAAGACCATGGATGAGCGTTGCATGCCAGGGGCTCGGTGCTAGCGTTTGGTATCCTTGTAAAGATTACCAGGGTGATGAACCAGATAAAGGAGCGGCAATTATTATGAAAGTTCCAGATTCATTAACTGCTATTGCAAATGGAATGACCTTATCAGAACCTGCTCACAAAGGAAAATATGAAACGGTATATTCATGGTATGTTAAAAACCCAATCAACAACTATAACATCATTCCATATATCGGTAAGTATGTAAACTGGAAAGAAACTTACGAAGGTGAAAAAGGAAAACTAGACTGCAGTTATTGGGTGCTTGATTACAATTTAGAAAAAGCAAAAGAGCAATTTAAACAAGTGCCGATGATGTTGAAAGCATTTGAACATTGGTTCGGTCCCTACCCTTTTTATGAAGATGGCTATAAATTAATAGAAGCACCACATCTTGGAATGGAACATCAAAGTGCGGTGGCTTATGGTAATGGTTTTAAGAATGGATATCGTGGAAGAGATCTTTCGGGCTCTGCTGCCGGCTGGGGTTTAAAATGGGATTTTATAATTGTACATGAAAGCGGTCATGAATGGTTTGCAAATAATATAACAACGATCGACATAGCTGATATGTGGGTACATGAAGGGTTTACCAATTATTCTGAAACTTTATTCACTGAATATTATTATGGTAAAGAAGCGGGCAGCGATTATTGTATCGGCACAAGAAAGTTGACCCAGAATGATAAACCGATTATTGGCCCTTATGGAGTAAATAAGGAAGGCAGCAGCGATATGTATTATAAAGGTGGCAACATGCTACATACCATCCGACAGGTCATTAATGATGATGAAAAATTCAGGGCAATATTAAGAGGACTGAATTCTAAATTTTATCATTCAGTTGTAACTACAAAGCAAATTGAAAGTTATATGTCTGAGCAATCGGGAAAAGATCTTTCAAAAATATTTGATCAATACCTGCGAACAACAACGATCCCTGTTCTTGAATACAAATTTACAGGTGACAATATGTATTATCGATGGAACAATTGTGTAGCAGGATTTAATATGCCTGTAAAACTTAACGGCGCAAAAGACGATTGGTTAAAAGCAACAACAGAATGGAAAACAACGGCAGTAACTGCAGATATATTAAAAGATGGATTAAAGATCGATCGGAATTTCTATATTACTGTGAAAAGGGTCGATTAAAGATTTACAATTGACTATTCACCATTCAAGCCATTTACTATCTTTATCGCATGAGTAATATCCGAAGGCAAAGTATTATTTCTTCAATACTAATCTATGTTGGTTTTGCTTTCGGGGCATTGAACACTTATTTGTTCACAAGAGAAGACGGCCCGTTTACAAAAGAAGAATATGGACTTACCGGGGTGTTCATGGCTATTGGGTCTATAATGATCTCTATTGCATCTTTGGGAATGCCGGCCTACATCAATAAATTTTTTCCTTATTACAAAGATCACTTACCCAGGAATAAAAATGACCAGGCCGCATGGGCATTGCTTGTAAGTATTATCGGATTTGCTCTATTAACTGTCGCCGGATTATTTATGAAAAATATTGTGGGAAGAGCATTTGATAACTCACCACAAATTGTGCAATATTATTACTGGCTTTTTCCGTTTGGTCTCGGGCTAACTCTTTTTTCAGTACTTGAAGGATTTGCCTGGCAGAATCATAAATCTATTCTTTCAAATTATTTAAAAGAAGTACAGTTTCGTGTTTTTGTAACCATTCTTTTTGTATTTGTAAGTATCAGTGTAATAAAAGAATTTGATCTGTTTATAAAAATATATGCGTTTCTCTACCTTATTCTTGCTATTGTTCTTTTTATTTATTTATACAGCACCGGAAAGATCATTCTTCATTTTTCGGTAAGTAAAGTAACCAGGAGACTATTCAAAAAGATCCTGATGCTTTGCGGATTTGTATGGGGCGGCACACTTATATACAATCTTGCAGCGGTTGCCGACACAATTATTATTGCCGGCGTATTCCCTGATGGAGCCGGCATGGTTGGGCTTTTCACGTTTGCTCAATACCTTACAAGCGTGATACAAGCACCACAAAGAAGTATTATTGCAGCTTCAGTTGCACATCTATCACAAGCCTGGAAGGATAAGGATTATAAAAAGATCAATCTTATTTACCAGCGTTCATCTATCAACCAGCTTATTTTTTCTGCTGCCATGTTTTGTCTTGTCTGGTTAAATTATAATGATGCAATTGATTCATTTAATCTACAAGCTGAATATAAAGTGGCGCTTGATGTATTTCTTTTTATGGGGTTGATGCGGATAGTTGATATGGGTACAGGCGTCAGCGGGCAGATCATCACCACATCTACTTTTTGGCGATTCGATTTTATCACGGGGGTGATATTATTGGTAATAATGCTGCCACTAAATTGGATGCTGACAATGAAGCTCGGATTGATCGGCCCCGCAGTTGCTAACCTGATCTCATTCTCGATCTATAATTTTATCCGCTATCTTTTTTTGTTGCGAAAATTCAAGATGCAACCATTTACTATCAAATCGTTGCTTGCAATTTTATTAGCATTTGCATGCTACGGCATTTGCTATTTTCTTTTAAAAGATAAAACTGGCATTATATGGCTGGCGACAAGAAGCTTACTGTTTATTGGATTGTTTTTTGCCGGAACTTATTGGCTTAACCTTACTCCCGATCTGAAAATTGTAATGGAGACTTTAAAAAAGAGAATTAAGAATTAGCGGTTTATTTAGTGCTTACTACTGCTTCACGATCTTTTAATCTTCCTACACCTACAAATTTTTTAGCCCAATATTCATCATAAATATCGCTGATCATTACGCCACCGCTTGTAGATGCGTGAACAAATTTGTTGTTCTGAAGATAAATACCGACATGAGAAATACCTCCTCGGGTATTGAAGAAGATCAGGTCCCCTTCCCTTAATTGTGTTCTTGATATGCGACTCGTTAAATTATATTGTTCTCTTGCAGTTCTTGGAATACTAAGGCCATAAACTGAAGCAAAAAGAAATTGAGAAAATGCTGAACAATCAATTCCTTTTTTTGTATTGCCTCCCAAACGATAAGGCGTACCATACCAATCATCAATGAACTCAAACATCTTTGGGTTGTTTATTTCCTCGGCAGGTGTATTTAGTAAAACAGCATATTTTATTTGCAAGGAAGATAAATTCTCTGCATTGCTTTCTCTATGAGTGCTACTGCGGGTTGTTGATGTTTCTTTTTTTGCACCAGATCTCTCCTGCTCTTTTTCTTTTACCCCTTTTGAAGATTCAACAGGGACATCGATCTGATCCAAAAATTTTGTTTCTTTTTTAACAGAGGTGGAATTGTTTGTAGAAGCTGTTCCCTGGTTGCCCGTAAAAGCCGTCTTCAAACTGGCACAACTTGCCAGTAACACAATCATTATTGAGTAAAGAGTTGCTTGTTTTAGCATGAATTGGATTCAAAAATAAATTGAGAAGGCCTATACGCTAACATCCTGCCATAACCAGTTAACAAAAATAAAAATCTTTTCCGAGCTTGTGGATATTATTTAAACGAAATTTGCCTTGAAAAATTGTCATTAGCTTTTATTTGCAAATAGCAGCTGACAATAAGTACATTAAATTGATTGATGTTGATCATTAAACTTAAGGAACAAGAAGAATGAAATTTTCACACTTACACGTACATACACAATTCTCTTTACTAGATGGTGCAGCATCCATTCAAAAGCTTTATCAAAAAGCAATTGATGATAAAATGCCGGCCCTGGCAATTTCTGATCATGGGAATATGTTTGGTGTTTTTGAATTTGTGGCAGAAGCATACAAACACAAGAATGAAGACGGAACCTTAAAGGTTAAGCCAATTGTTGGTTGCGAATTTTATATCACGGCAGATCGCCTCAGGAAAACTTTTTCAAAAGAAGATAAAGATCCCCGTCACCACCAGATACTGCTTGCAAAAAATGAGATTGGCTATAAAAACCTGGTAAAGCTTACATCACTTGGTTTTATTGAAGGGATGTACAGTAAGTACCCTCGCATCGATAAAGAATTAATTTTAAAATATCACGAAGGCTTAATTGCCACTACCTGTTGTTTGGGTGCACTAGTTCCACAATCCATTTTGAGAAGATCGGAATCGGATGCGGAAAAAGAATTCAAATGGTGGCTGGATATTTTTGGAGAAGATTATTACGTAGAGCTGCAGCGTCATGGAATGAAAGAGCAGAACATGGTCAATGAAGTGCTGGTAAAATTTGCGCAGAAATACAATGTAAAGATCATTGCAAGTAATGATTCACACTATGTGGATCAAACTGATTTTACAGCACATGATATTTTGCTTTGTATCAATACCGGTGAAAAATTAGCAACACCTGCATTAAGGGAGTTCTCTGACGATGATATCATGGTTAAAGACAAACGTTTTGCTTTTCCCAATGATCAGTTTTATTTTAAGAAGACAGAGGAGATGTCAAAAAACTTTTCTGATCTTCCCGAAGCGATCGATAATACCAATGAAATAGTTGACAAGGTTTCAATTCTTAATCTTAAGAAAGATATTTTACTTCCTGCCTTTCCAATTCCTGATAAATTTAAAACACATAAAAAAGCTGAAAAGCTCGATAAAGGCGAAGTAAGTCCAGACTCATTGAATCAATGGGAATATTTAAAACATATCACATATGAAGGGGCAAAAAATCGATATTCAGATCTTACAGATGAAATAAAAGACAGGATCGAGTTCGAATTGTTTACTATTAAAACCATGGGGTTTGCCGGATACTTCCTTATTGTAAGTGATTTTATAAGAGCTGGAAGAGAAATGGATGTACTGGTTGGACCCGGTCGTGGCTCTGCTGCCGGAAGTGTAGTTGCCTATTGTATTGGTATTACCAATATTGATCCTATCAAATACAATTTACTTTTTGAAAGATTTTTAAATCCAGATCGTAAATCAATGCCGGATATCGACACGGACTTTGATGATGTGGGCAGGCAAAAAGTAATTGACTACGTTATAAAAAAATATGGAAAGAACCAGGTAGCACAGATCATTACTTATGGTACGATGGCAGCGAAGATGAGTATTAAAGATGTAGCAAGAGTTATGGATCTACCTCTACCCGATTCAAATGCGTTGGCGAAAATGGTTCCTGACAGACCGGGCATAGAATTAAGAAGAGTATTGCATGCACCGCTTACAGCAAAGGATGGTGAAAAATCTTTAATGGAAAAAGACGGTGTGGGACCTGATGATATTGAAGTAATAAAAAAACTCAGGGAGATATATAATAGCAAAGGGATACAAAGTGAAGTTTTGCACCAGGCTGAAATTTTGGAAGGTTCGGTTCGCAATACTGGTATTCATGCAGCTGGTATTATCATTGCACCAAAAGATCTTACTGAATTAATTCCTGTTGCCACTGCAAAAGATTCCGATCTCTGGGTAACACAGATCGAAGGAAATATAATTGAAGATGCCGGTGTTATTAAGATGGACTTTCTTGGTTTAAAAACGCTTACTATTATTAAAGATGCACTCGAGCTCATAAAACAAAATCATGGAGTGGAGATCGATATCGATAAACTTCCACTTGATGATGAAAAAACTTTTAAGCTATATCAGCACGGCGACACGATTGGCACATTCCAGTTTGAAAGCCCTGGCATGCAAAAATATTTGCGTGAATTAAAACCGGACAGGCTTGATGATCTTATCGCAATGAATGCATTGTATCGCCCCGGCCCGCTTGCCTATATTCCAAATTTTATTGAACGTAAACACGGACGTGAAGCGATCAGTTATGATCTTCCGGAAATGGAAGAGTTTCTAAAAGAAACTTATGGCATCACCGTTTACCAGGAACAAGTGATGTTGCTCGCACAAAAACTGGCTGACTTTAGTAAAGGTGATGCTGATGTATTGCGAAAAGCAATGGGTAAAAAACAAAAGTCAGTGCTTGATAAAATGAAAAGCCAGTTCATTGACAATGCAAAGAAGAAAGGATACGGTGAGTACACTTTGCAAAAGATCTGGACAGACTGGGAAGCATTTGCACAATACGCTTTTAATAAATCACATTCCACTTGCTATGCGTATGTAGCATATCAAACAGCCTATTTAAAGAGCCACTATCCTGCTGAATACATGGCGGGAGTTTTAAATCATGCAGGAGCAATTGAAAAGATCACCTTCTTCATGGAAGAGTGCAAGCGAATGGGTATTAAAGTTCTTGGCCCTGATATTAATGAATCGAAAAAAGGTTTTGCTGTAAATCAAAAAGGTGAGATTCGATTTGGATTAGGCGGATTAAAAGGTTGCGGCGAAGCAGCGATCGAAAATATTATTGATGAAAGAGAAAAGAACGGAATATTTAGAAACATTTTTGATTTTATAAAAAGAGTTAATCAGCGTGCCGTAAATAGAAGAACATTGGAAAGCCTGGCATATGCCGGAGCTTTTGAATGTTTCCCTGAACACCATCGTGCACAATTTTTTCATACAATACCC
>Ga0207701_10007173_pt1 | contig 11092 bp, 10 predicted proteins | sample KBSSwiSSwithPhiX_FD_184294 | JGI IMG/M metagenome (GOLD analysis project Ga0207701, IMG submission 184294) | Switchgrass rhizosphere bulk soil microbial communities from Kellogg Biological Station, Michigan, USA, with PhiX - S5 (SPAdes) (version 2) | ecosystem: Environmental > Terrestrial >...
TTCACATTGTTGACGGCGTTTATTATATTCTGTCGACGCCAGTGAATGTTTTACACCAGTATCCAGCAATACGATCCTGTAATTGCGTAGCTCCAAAGGAAAATATTCCACTTCCAGGGAACGGCAATCCAGTTTCATTACATGTCCCTCTTTCCCATGCAGGCTCGCAAACATATCCATTATTCCCACCCTTAATCCAATGAATTCGTGTTCAGCACGCTGGGCTAATTTTGCAAGCTCAAGCAGACTATATCCGTAACCATGGATCGTATTGAGGGTAAATGCTGTGACGCTTTCCAATGCTGCAGAAGAAGACAGTCCTGCACCTATGGGCACATCAGCTGCCAATACCATATTGAAAGCGGGAATATTTTTACCCTGTTTTTTGAATTGGTCGATAACACCCAAAAGGTAATTGGCCCATTTTTTATCAATAGGTTTGATCTGATCGAAAGAGATCTCAGCTTCTTCCATAAAATCAACGGAAATCCATCTTCCTTTGTTTCCTTCTGCTTCGCCGATGGCCAGATAAGCGGCTTTATCGATGGCCGCGGGCAGCACAAATCCATTATTGTAATCAGTATGTTCTCCAATTATATTGACCCTGCCCGGCGCCATAAAGACCCTGGGCTCATTGCCAAATTCGTTTTTGTATATTTCCCTGACCCGCTGTGCAAGCAACATGGCAATTCGTTTTAATAGCTTCGCAAACTAATCAAAAAACTCATACCACCATTAAGCTGCAGCCCCTGATATCACTTGCGTCAATTCTGCCGGTAATATTAAAACTTCCATCTTCATAAACTATTCCTGCATCTTCTGTTGCAATAAAAGCCGATGACCAGATATTCGCAAGATCAATGACATTGATGATTCCTCTTTGTTCTGATCCGGGTTCATGAACTTCCAATGGATCATCCTCTTCCCTTATGAGAATTTTCATGGTGTCAGTACAATGGAATAGTCCTTCTCCGGATGAATATCCCTGCGACAATAATTCTGTCATCCCATATTCAGAATGCACCTGATCTATGTTGAAACTTCGCATTAATATTTCATGTACTTCAATACGCGTCATTTCTTCCCTTCTTCCTTTCATCCCGCCTGTCTCCATAATTATAGTATGATCAAGATGGATGGGATATTTTTCTGCAAAATCCAACAACGCATAGGTTACCCCAATTAATAATGTTTTTTGTTTTGCAGATTCAAGTTGTTCCAGATTTTGGTGAAGCCTTTCATGGTCGTACAAATAAAATCCGCTTTTAGGGTGGCCCGATAATTTCACCAGTTCATCTACCATCACCACAAGGGAAGAATTTTTTCGTTCCAGATAAGATGGAAGCAGTCCGATGATTGTCCAGCCCGAAGGCTCACCATAAAATTTCCTGAATCCGTTTAAAAAACTTTGCCGGTAAATCTCAGCGTCTTTAACGGCATGCCTGCTGTTAACCGTCCCCGTTGTTCCACTGCTTTCAAAAATGAGCTCGGGGTCAAAGACTCCAGTCCTGACATCATGTGATTTGAAAAAGCTGATGGGGAGAAAGGGTATTGAAGCCAACTTATCTACACCTGAAGGATCTATACCCAGACTATCACAATATTGCCGGTAGACAGGGTTTAATTCGTATTGAAAGGCAAAGAGTTGTAAGGCTTTCCGGGTAAAGCCGGAAATGTTAAAATCAAACAGGCTTTCCCTGTATTTCGTATGGTCAAATAGGTTATTCAAGCGGGAACTTATACATTTGAACAGTTAATTGTGAACCCATGAAGCAATTTCTCCTGGTTGTTATAGCGGCATTAATGATAACAGCCTGCGGCAAAGATACTTTTCAAAGTAAACCGCAGCTATTTTTAGAATCAGTGAGCTCCACCATCATTCCTGTGGGGGGCGATCTTCAGATCATTATGCGGCTTACTGATAAAGAAGGAGATTTTACCGATACGATCTGGGTTAAAAAAGTCACCACCAGGTGCCCCAGTTCAAATTTTTCCGATTCTCTCCTTTACCACATACCGGGTGATGTTCCCAAAACATCAAATTTTGACGGTGATGTAAAACTGTCTTTCACCTATGCTTTTGAACTTCAACCAAAATGCACCAGGTCGGATACTGCCATTTTCAGTTTCTGGATGAAAGACGCCAAAGGCAACCATTCTGATACGGTCTTTACTCCTTCCATTATTATCATGAAATAATTTTGAACCGGGTCAGTAATTTTTTCCGGGGCCTCGTTTACTGTGATGTGTATATGGCTTTCTGTGCAGTGATGATGGCATGGCAGACCCAGCATGTATTCAATATAGGAAACCGGTATATCCTGCTTTTTATTTTCTTCGCTACCCTCTGCAGTTATCATTTTCATGCACTGATCAACACTATTTATCCTCCATCCACCGAAAGGCATGAATGGAATATCAGGAATAAACATCTGCTGATGGTTTTACTGGCCATTACTACGGTATTTGTTTTCGGTTATACATATACGTTAAGGAATGAAATTGGTTATATCGCCATCGGCGCTGTATTTACTTTTTTATATTCGGCACCCAATATTCCCTGGACGCCTTTTATTTTCCTTCGGCGGATCGCTATTGGGAAAACCATTTTCCTGGCAGCAGTCTGGACCTATGTAACCGGGCTTCTGCCCATGCTGGCCAGCCATACTGAAATCACCGCGAAACATATGTACTACCTGGGTAGCCGGTTATTTTTAGTCTATGCCATTTGTGTGCTATTTGATTTAAAAGATAAGGTAGAAGACCGGACCAAAGGCATAAAAGCCCTGCCCACAGTCCTCTCAGATAACTGGATACGATTTATCTATTACCTGAGTCTTTCATTTGCCCTAATCTGTACAGTATTAATGTATGTATCCGGGATGGGCCTATCCACATTTATTTTCATGCTGATCCCAATTTTGATCTGCATGTTTATATATTCATATTCAATAAAAATAAAACAGGACCTGTATTATTACGTGATCCTGGATGGGTTGATGATGTTATCGGCTCTTCTGGAATTCGTCTATGTAATTTCATTTACATTCGTGTCCTGATAATTCACATCATTATGCCAAAAAAAATAACAAAAGAAAAAAAACCAAAAAAGATCATCAGTGACGAGGCCTATAGTTTCCTGAAAGCCTATATCAATAATCCGTCGCCCACAGGTTTTGAATATCCGGGCCAGAAGCTCTGGCTTGATTATATTAAACCGTTCACGGATAGTTATTTCACCGATCCTTATGGATCAGCAGTTGCAGTGATCAATCCTGATGCACCTTTTAAAGTGGTGATTGAAGCGCATGCCGACGAGATCAGTTGGTTCGTAAATTATATTTCCAACGAAGGTTTCATCTATGTAAAAAGAAATGGTGGAGTAGATCACCAGATCGCCCCTGGAAAGCGGGTTATCATTCATGGAAAAAAAGGACCCGTTAAAGCAGTATTCGGATGGCCGGCGATCCATACAAGGATCGGTACAGAGAAAGAGACTCAACCCAAGGTGGAGAATCTTTGCCTCGATTCTGGCGGACGAAACAAGAAAGAAGTAGAAGATCTGGGCATCACCATCGGTTCTGTAGCAACTTATGAAGAGGGGTTCGATGAACTTGCATATGGTTACCTGATCGGCCGGGCTTTTGATAACAGGGTTGGCGGTTTCATGATCGCTGAAGTAGCCCGTATGCTCAAAGCCAATAATAAAAAACTGCCTTTCGGATTGTATATCGTGAATGCGGTGCAGGAAGAAATTGGACTAAGGGGCGCTGAAATGATGGCCCGGAGGATTAAACCTAATATCGCCATCATCACAGACGTTACCCACGATACAACTACACCTATGGTCAACAAGATCATTGAAGGTGATTGTGCCTGTGGCAAGGGGCCATCTTTGGCTTTTGGCCCTGCTGTACATAATAAACTGATGGATATCGTACAGGACGTTGCAAAAAAACACGACATCCCGGTTCAATTAAGAACAGTGAGCAGAAGCACAGGAACAGATACAGATGCTTTTGCTTATGCCAATGACGGATGTCCGTCTGTGCTCATTTCTATTCCTCTAAGGTATATGCATACCACCGTGGAAATGCTGCATAAAGATGATATCGAAAATACAATCAGGTTGATGTACGAAACAATACTGACACTAACGCCAAAGACTAACCTAAGTTATTTCAGCTAATAGCATATGATGAGCAGACTGAAGCGAATGAACACCGGATTTCCATTGCATCACCTGCTCATCATTGTTTTTTTTGTACTTGAAGGGAATAATGAATTTTATCCCGATGTTCCCTTAATCGCTTCCTTAAAACTTTTTGTAAGTTTTATCCTGGTAGCCCTGATCTGTTACCTGGTCTGCAAACTGATTTTACGCGAAAAGCTGCGAGCTGCAGTAATATCCTTTTTCCTTGTATATGGAATAGTTTATGCCCGCACTATTTACCATTATTACAGTATTCCCTTTGGAAATTACCGCGTTTCCAATACACATTTTTTCCTGGTTGCTGCAGTTGTTCTTATCGGCATTGTCATCATCATATATAGATCAGCGCCCGCTTCCCTCGCAAAATTCAACCGATTTCTTACGATTTTGTTTGCTGTACTCATTCTTTTTACGAGCGGGAGTATAATATATAAATGGCTGACACCATCACGTCAATTAAGCCTGCAATTGAGCAACAGCCCGGATCTCAGCCAACTAACTCCTAAGACCAAGCCAAATATCTATCTGTTGATGTTTGATGAATACCAGGGTAATGATGGATTGAAATCCTTGTATGGAAATAATGATATTTCGCCCGACTCTATGCTTATCAGAAAAGGATTCCGTGTGATGTCGCATCCCTCCAGTAATTACAATTATACATTTTATTCGGTGCCATCGCTGCTCAACATGAGTTACCTGGATTTTAATGATAATAAGCTGGACTATGACCTGAGAAGAGTGGTTAAATCAGTTCATACTCTGACCAATAAAAGTCCGTTGCTAAACTATTTCAACGAGGAAGGTTATGATATCATAAACCATAGTTTTTTCCAGTTGGGAGATATTCCATCCACATATCAATCGCTTGTGGTGCCACACGACGGTTATTCGGCAATATATTCAAGAACCATATTCGGATGGGCAAAAGAAGACCTACTGCATTCTATTGGCAGTAATGAGATCCAACAAATTATACCCAGTTATTTTTACCAGGTTTACCAATATAACAATGAAGTAATTAGCGGTATGGATCAAACTATCAATAACAAGACTATAGGCACAAAATTTGTGTACTCTCATCTGCTGATACCCCACCCTCCGGTTTTAACCGATTCCATCGGAAACCTGAGAAAGATAAGTACTGCTATGTATGAAGTGAACCGGCAGGAGCCTTCGTTCAAATCTTCATATAAGAAATATATTCAATATGCAAATTCTATATTGGATAAAATGGTAACTGGTATACAGGCCAATGATCCAACAGGAGTGATCGTTTTTACCAGTGACCATGGATTGAGGGTTATCCCCAGGCAAGAGGGGTATATTTTCAACAACCAATGTGCGGTATATATTCCAGGCAGCAATTATGCAGGATTTTATGATTCTGTATCACTGGTCAATTTGATGAGGCTTGTTTTAAACAATGCCAGCGGACTTCAAATTCCGTTAGTGGCAGATAAGAAGCATCCGTCAAAATAATTTAACTTCACCTTAAATAGTTGGATATGTTTCTGTATGTAGATCCAGGGAGTGGCAGCTATCTCGTCCAATTGATCATTGCGGCGGTATTGGGAGCAGGCTTTTATTTCAAAGCCGGTTGGAATTATCTGAAATCAAGATTTGGGAAAAACAAGCATGAGGATGATCCCAATGCTTCAACATAATATTCTTCCCTCCTCTTATCGTGATCCGTCAGGATTTGTTTTTGCTTCAGATGGTATTTTCTACCGTCAGGTTAATGCTGTTTATGCAAATGACTATGACCTGTTGACGAATGGCCCGCTTTACAATGAACTCATAGAAAAAAAATGGCTGATAGAGCATGACGAAGTGAATGGGGTTGATGATCCAAGAGTTTACAAGATCTTAAAGCCCCGCCAGCTTGGCTTTATCAATTACCCATACGAATGGAGTTTTTCACAATACCGGGATGCTGCATTACTTACTTTGCACATACAACAACTGGCTATGTCCCGCGGGATGAGTCTAAAGGATGCGACCCCATTCAATGTTGTCTTCGAAGGTAGCCGGCCAATTTTTATAGATACACTGTCGTTCGAAAAATACGACCCTACAAAACCCTGGGTGGCCTACCGGCAGTTTTGTGAGAGTTTCCTTGCACCACTCTTACTTTCTGCTTATCAGCATCCTGATCTTTCGAGACTGATGTCCATTTATCCTGACGGGATTCCCATCAATATATGTGCGTCGCTATTACCGTTGTCTTCAAGATTCAAAAGCCTGTCCACCCTGCACATACATTTACAGGCAGGTATAAAAGGCCCGGCCAATCAGTCCACAGGAAAACCTCCTGCCTTCAGTGCTGATAAACTCAAACGTATAATTAATCACCTTACCAATGGAATAACTAACCTGAAACTCAGTCAAAAAATTTCTACATGGAGCGACTATTATTCCAAGACAATTTTACAGGACAATTATTTACAGGAAAAAGAATTTCTGGTTTCCGGCCTTATCGATTCCATTGATTTTTCATCAGCCGTTGACCTGGGCGCCAATACAGGACAATTTGCCCTCCTGATAGAAAAAAAGGGAAAGGGTGTAATTGCCATTGACATTGACCCGCTTTGCATTGAACGTCTTTATCTATACACAAAAGAAAACAAGAACCGGGTTACCGCATTGATCGCTGACCTGATGAATCCTCCACCGGCAATTGGCTGGAACAACAAGGAGCGTCGCTCCTTACTGCAACGTATAACTGCTGATTTGGTGCTTGCTCTGGCCCTGGTGCATCACCTTTGTATTGCAAAAAATCTTCCATTTGAACATTTGGCACAAACCATCAGTAAAATCGGGAAATATCTTATCATTGAATTTGTTCCTAAAGAAGATGAAAAGGTCAGGCAATTGCTGAGTCATCGCGAAGATATTTTCATGGATTATGACATCATGAATTTCAAGTCTGCTTTTGAAGTATATTTCGATATTATTGAGTCAAAACCAGTCGGGAATAGCGGCCGGACAATTTTTTTAATGAAGAAAAAAAATAGCTGAGTTTTCTCATGCCATGGAAGAAATTGAACTGTCCATAGTTATGCCCTGCCTCAATGAGGAGTCTGCCCTGCCTTTTTGCTTACAACGCGCAATTGATTTTATTGGATCCAACAAAATTTGCGGAGAGGTTATCGTTTCCGATAATGGAAGCACTGACAAATCAAGGGATATTGCCCGATCAATGAATGTTGTGTTGGTTGATGCAATAGTAAAAGGATACGGGGCTGCAATTATGGCCGGCGCAAAAGCTGCAAAAGGAAAATACATCATTATTGCAGATGCCGATGACAGCTATCATTTTGATGAGATCATGCCCCTGCTCGATGACCTCCGAAACGGCAGTGACCTCGTCATGGGGAATCGTTTTAAGGGAGGCATTGAAAAGAACGCCATGCCCTGGCTACATCAGTATTTTGGAAATCGCGCCCAATCGGCTATCGGTAATATCATGTTCGGAATAAATATTGGCGATTTCAATTGTGGAATGAGAGGGATCACCAAATCTTGCTTTAATGAACTCGACCTCCATACTACCGGGATGGAATTTGCTTCCGAACTAGTAGTGAAAGCAGCACTGCTGAAAAAGAAAATTTCAGAAAAACCCTTTCACCTGTACCTAGACAAACGTAACAGGGCTTCTCACCTGAAAACCTTTAGGGATGGATGGAGGAACTTGCGTTTTTTTTTATTGTACAGTCCCGCCTGGCTTTTCTTATACCCGGGTCTGTTCCTGATGTTGGCCGGAATTATAATTTCGGCTATACTTTACCGTGGTCCGGTCAGGCTGGGCCAAACCCGATTTGATATTCATACGCTCACCTATACTTCAGCCAGTATAATACTTGGTTTCCAACTGGTGAATGTATATGTTTTCACCAGGCTATATGCAGCTGTACACGGACTTCATCCATTCCAGCAAAAGTTTATGAAGGGATTTAACCGATGGTTTAATATGGAGAAAGGCATTATACTTGGCATCGTCTTACTCGTGGCAGGGATAGCGTTGAATATCCGGGCAATTCTCTATTGGAAGGATCGCCAGTTTGGAGATCTGGATCCGATAATTGTTTTACGATGGGTCATCCCCTCTGTTACCCTGGTATTATTGGGAGCCCAGGTAATGATATCCTGCTTTTTTCTCGGCATCCTGAACATCAGGAACAAATCCACTACTGATGTTAACATCAATCAATAAAAAGCCCTTCATGAGGTCATCCCGGCCCTTGGTTGTTTTATTGCTTGTTTATACCATTGTTCAACTTTATGCCATTCCCCGCCTTTCTATCAATTATGATGAAGAGTCATTTCTCATGTATGGGATAACCTTATTAAAAGGAGATGCAGATAAAGACATCAACCATTATGAAAGTAAATTGCCTATAACAACATTAAATGCATTACCCAGAGCAGTCCAACAGTTAATGGATCCTGACCTGAACAAAATAAATCCGACTGATGATATTGTTGCTGGCAGGTATATCAGTTTGTTGGTGTCCATCATGCTGGCATTGCTGATATACAGGTGGACCATGCTATGGTACGGTCAAAAAGCCGGACTCGTTGCCCTCATATTCTACTTGCTTTGTCCAAATATATTGGCACACGGCATTTTTCTTTCCTCCGATGTTTTTGCTTTCCTCTTCCCTGCCCTCTCTATTTATTTCCTTTCGGCTTTTTATGAACGCTGCAGGATGAAGGACTTTCTTGCATTTTCATTTTCTTTTGCACTGGCAATGATCACCAAGTTTTCTTTGTTGCACATGCTTCCTGTTGTAATGATTATTATACTTTTTAGAATTGCCGGCATTGGTCAACTAAAAGATATTTTCAGCAGGAATAATTTGGGATTGCTGGCGATTTTTATCGCAGTTAACTGGATGGTAATTTCTTCCTCCCATTTGTTTTTTGATATGTTTTTTCCGCTTAATAAATTCACATACCAGAGCAGTGCGTTCAAAAACCTGGTGCAGATTTTAGGTCCGATAGCTGAATATATTTATGTCCCCCTGCCTTCATCATATGTAAGAAGCATTGATCTTGTCATGTATTTTGATTCCCGCGGAGGTGGATGGCCTGGGGCATTGAACGGCAGACCCTATATATTGGGACAGTATAGTTCCACTGGATTCTGGTATTATTATGTGGTCAGTTTTTTCTATAAACTGCCCATCCCTTTTATGTTGTTGTTGCTTACCGCAATAATTGCGTTTGCCAGCAAGTACGGCCTAAAATTTTGGAAGGAGAAAGAAATCTTCCTTTTGGTACCTGTTGTTTACTACGGAATTTATATGAGCTTTTTCTACTCCACCCAGATAGGTGTTCGCCATCTGCTTATCATACTTCCATTTCTATTTGTTTTCAGTGGATTCTTTTTAAAGACTGCCCTGGAATCATCGTACAAATGGATAATGTCGCTCCTCCTGATCTGGCAGTTCATTTCAGTCGCGCTTTATTTTCCACATTTTCTGCCTTATACTAACGAGTTTATACTTGACAAAAAAAATGCTTATAAGAAAATAGCCGATACCAACCTAAGCTATAGGGAAGGAAGGAAATGGCTGGATCAATACATGGATCAACATAAAGCAGCTGTTTTCGAACCAAAAACTCCAATGTCTGGAACAGTAATTGTTGATATTAATAATTACCTGGGATTACAGGATAATAGTGTTGAAGGCAGATATGATTGGTTAATGCCATATGAACCGGTTGGGCATATACATTCCCAATACCTCATTTTTGAAATTCCATGAATTTAATCTATCCTTAATTTATGCAACGTACCGGTATAAAAAAATGGCTTGAGTCGACTCCATTATTTTTGGTTTTGGTGCCTCTCTATGTGCTGGTTCACCTGGAAAAAGTTTTTCATCACCTTATTGTTTACCGTTATGCAGCTACACAAATTATCATCTTAATACTGGCTTGTTTAAGTTGCTATTTTCTTGCTCAATTTATTGAAAAAGACAGACGGAAGTACTGGGTGATTGCTTTTGTACTAATGGTATTCTGGTGTTATTTCGGATTGGTAAAAAATCTCCTGGAACATCGTTATCAGGGATATATTTTCAGCTCCTATACTGTTTTGATTCCGTTCTCTGCCATAGTACTGGCTGGATTGATCTTTCTGATAAAAAAACTATTCACCAAATTTTCCCGGTTTTTTCTTTTTGTCAATTCAGTCTGGATACTTTTCATTCTGATAGATGTCTTTTCCATGTTGTTTTATGATATTCAAAAACCTTCACAGGAAATAAAATACGCATTTAATCTTCCGAAAACTGTTGTTGCAGATTCCGTTAAACCCGACATCTATTATATTGTTTTAGATTCTTATTCTTCAAATGTGATCCTGAAACTGATGGGCTCAGACAATGAAGCAATTGAACGGAAGTTGAGCAATAAAGGGTTCAGGATCGTAAACGGTAGTTGCAGCAATTATAATCTTACTCCCTTCTCGATCAGTAGTACACTGAATATGAAATACCTTGAAGAAGCCAGTACTGAGAAAAAATATTCCTTGAATGAATTCCTTCCAGGTGTTCAATTGGTGAAATACAATGGGCTTTTCCCATGGCTAAGACAGCAGGGTTATAATATCGTCAATTATTCATTTTTTGATTTTCCTGAAAACCCGGCAAATATCGAAACTCACGATGTCTGGGATATTGAAGCCATCTTTCTTCAACAAAATGCCGGATGGAAAGTCTATAGAGACGTTTCCTGGAATTTTAATTTGCCTGCATTAATTGGGGCAGATAAGATTCAAGAGGCTGTTGATCTGCGGGATGTCTATGATGATTCGGTTTATCAACGGTTGATATCCACCCCTGCCATTAAAATCAGTCAACCACAATT
>Ga0207701_10007175_pt1 | contig 11090 bp, 10 predicted proteins | sample KBSSwiSSwithPhiX_FD_184294 | JGI IMG/M metagenome (GOLD analysis project Ga0207701, IMG submission 184294) | Switchgrass rhizosphere bulk soil microbial communities from Kellogg Biological Station, Michigan, USA, with PhiX - S5 (SPAdes) (version 2) | ecosystem: Environmental > Terrestrial >...
AACTTCTGACACAACTTTGTCAGAAACGATTTTCTCGATTGTCCCCGGTAATCGGTTTCGAATACTCGTGCTCATGGTCGTTAGACCTTGATAAACGCAAGCAGGCCCTTCTCTTTTCCAGCAGTTACATATGGCATATGTGTTTCCCTTTCAGTTAGTTTTTTGTTAAACGAATTCTTAACGCAGACCACCTGCGATAACCAGCGTTTCACCAGTGATCCACTTCGAATCGTCTGAAGCAAAGAATACCGCCGCAGGTGCGATGTCGTCCGTTTGCCCTACCCGACCCAACGGGGTTTGCGATTCCAGCATGGTTCGGAAATCGCTTTCGTGAAATCCGCCAGTAATCACTCCTTCCGTAATCACCATCCCTGGGTTTATTGCGTTAACGCGGATCTTGCGCGGACCGAGTTCCTTCGCCAGCGTCCGTGTGATCGCATCGACGGCAGCTTTGGTTGCATTGTAAACTGCCCCGGTTGGTGGAGCCAGAACGCTGGCCAGCGAGCTGATGTTGACAATGCTTCCCCCGTCGGGATTGAAATGCTTTAGCGCCTCCTGAGTGGCGAGAAGCATTCCGAGTACATTTGTATCAAACATGCGGTGGAATTGCTGCTCGGTGACTTCTTCCAGCGGAACGAACTCGTAAACGCCCGCGTTATTCACGACGATATCGATCTTGCCGAATGTTTTGTCCGCTTCCGCGAATAACCTCTCGACGTCTGTCTTCTTCGCGACGTTGCCTTGGATCGCCAGAGCTTTTCCGCCGCGCTTACTAATTTCGTCCACAAGGCGATCTGCGCCTTGTTTGTCTGACGCATAATTGACAACCACAGCCGCGCCTTCGGATGCGAATTGTTTTGCGATGCCTGCACCAATACCCTTGGATGCACCTGTTACGACTGCAACTTTTCCGGTTAGTTTTCCGTTATTCATTTTTGTTCCTTTCTGCTTTTTCCTAACGCTATTCGTTAACTAAAGAACGCGTTCAATTTTGGAGTGCGCGGACATGTCCGCGCTTTAAAGCGGCGACATGTCGCCGCACTCCAAAGCGTTCAGCGAGTCCGCGAAATGGGCAATCAGTTTCTTCGACGTGTGGCTTCGAATAGGAACCATGTGCGACGCTCGGTTTCATCGATCCACACTTCGATGAAACTTGCCGTCGCGACGTCACGGTGTTCGTCACACACATTGTGCGCTTCGCGCAAACGCGCAGCGAAGGTTTTGTTGTCGTCCATCAACTCGGCCAGCATGTCCAGTGGCTCGACGTATTCGGCATCGTTATCCAGCACGCGCTGAGTTCGCGCGATTTCTCCAATCGAGTGCAGTGTGAGGCCGCCGATCTTGCGAACGCGTTCCGCAATGACGTCGGTCATGGCAAAGAGTTGCTCGGCATGTTCATCGAGAAGCAGATGATAATCGCGGAAATGATGCCCGCTCATATGCCAGTGAAAATTTTTCGTCTTTAGATAAAGCGCGAAAACGTCCGCCAGAATCGCATTCATCGCGCCTGAGATATCCCGCGTCGCTTCGGGCGTGAGGTCAGTCCGCGTTTCGAGTGGCGCATCGCGTCTGTGAAGAAGCTCTGCTTTTCTCGGATTCGATTTTGCCATCGTTCGACCGTCTTTCGAGAGAGTTGTTTTCATCCTTCAAGCTAATGAACATCATTCGACCGGAAAGTTGCGCGAATGAGAGAATCCGAAGTCCCTCTTTCAGGGTAGATCAGCCCTCGTCGCAGCGCGTGCGTTGCATGGGAAAATGCATCCAAACCGAAGTTCACCGGCGTTTTGATCGGGGAGACTCTCGCAATTTGGAATCGCAATACCGAATGAAGAAACGCATCTTGGGTAATTCAGGGTTGGAGGTAGCGCCGTTCGCGTTCGGCGGAAACGTCTTTGGATGGACGGCGGATGAGCGAATGTCTTTCAGATTGCTCGATACTTTTGTCGCCGCCGGATTTAATCTGATCGACACTGCTGACGCTTATTCCAGATTTGCGCCGGGCAATCGTGGTGGTGAATCGGAAACCATTATTGGCAAGTGGCTAAAGCAGGGTGGCAGACGCGATAAGGTCATCATCGCCACAAAAGTTGGGCTGGAGATGGGTTCGCATAGGAAAGGTCTGTCGAAGACTTATATCATGCGTGCGGCCGAAGATTCGTTGAGGCGGCTGCAGACTGACTACATCGATCTTTATCAATCGCATCGTGACGATCCCGACACCCCTCTGGATGAGACGCTCGAAGCTTACGCGCAGTTGATGGAGCAGGGGAAGGTGCGCGCGATTGGTGCGTCCAATTACAGCGCCGAACGACTCTCCTACGCACTGGCACTGAGCAGAAGACACGAATTGCCAAGGTACGAATGCCTCCAGACGGAATATAATCTTTACGATCGCGCCGAGTACGAGGAAACGCTCGAACCAGTATGCATCGAAAACGGGTTAGCAGTTCTTAGTTATTTCTCGCTGGCAAGCGGATTTCTGACAGGCAAATACAGGTCCGCTGCCGACCTTGCGAACAAAACGCGAGGCGACTATGTGAAAAAATATGTAAATGCGCATGGCTTAAGAATCGTCGACGCTCTGGATCAGGTGGCGAAACGAATTCCTGCGACACCTGCCCAGATCGCAATTGCGTGGCTCATGGCGCGGCCAACGGTGACTGCGCCAATCGCCAGCGCTACCAACCTAACGCAGTTAAAGGAGCTGATCGGCGCGACCAAGCTCCAATTGGACGACGCATCAATGGGGCTTTTGGATCATGCGAGCGATCGGCGGAAGCCGTAGCGCATCATCCAAAAGAGAGAGCCTGCAACCCCACTGATGGTGCACCAGGAAATCTTTCAAACGCGCTGTAGTCGGAACGTGCGCCGAAACCTAGAGTGCCGTCATGAACACAGGGGCGGCACAGCGAGGCTTGGGAAAGTTGCGGGCGAGCTGGGGTCAGATTCGAACGTATGCCGATTTGCAGGAACAACTGCATCGCGATCTCATGGCGCAACATCCGGAATGGATCGAGGCCAACGGTGATTGTCCGACGTGCGACTCGTATGACCGGCGGCTCGCAGAGCTCATCACTGTCTTCGAGTCGGCTACTCGGGGTCCTCTCACTCAAGTGACATGACCAACAAAAGTCAGCCGCCGAGCAGTGCAATTGATGAGGCGCTTTGGGCCGCGTTCCGCCGCGATGATAAGGCTGCGGTGATGGATTACTTGTTTCGCCGAAGTCTGGTCAGAATTGGTCGTTCGCGATCATTCCCACAGCTAGTGATGAATGGTAGCCCGAAAAAAGATCGCGTCGCGAGACGCGGACACGGCGACCCCATTCTGAATTAGACGATCTCACTGCGACACGTGCAGTGATCGTTAGGACGTCGGCAATAGGGGAGGCATTCAGATCTTTGAATGTCATGTTGCATTTCAGCGTAGCGCGCGCGAGGCATTTGAGCGATTAAAGACACCGCGCTTTCCACTACCGAGTAATAAATGAGGGTGAATGATTCTTCCGCTCGCGTCGTCTTCCTATTCGACGTTGACAACACTCTGCTGGATAACGACCGAGTGGCAGCAGATCTCCAACGCCACCTCATCAGCAACGTCGGCGCGGAAGGGGCGCAGGAATATTGGCAGATTTTCGAGCAACTGCGAACCGACCTGGGCTATGCGGACTACCTTGGCGGTTTGCAAAGGTATCGAGCCAAACATCCGCACGCCCAACAGCTGCTTTGTATGTCTGATTTTCTCATCAATTATCCTTTCGCTGAGCGTCTTTTTCCCGATGCGCTCAAGGTGATTGAGCACGTCCAGCAATGGGGTTCCGCGGTCATTCTCTCGGATGGCGACGTCGTTTTCCAACCGCTCAAGATCAGTCGTTCAGGATTGGCCAATGCGGTCTCCGGACGCGTGTTGATTTACGTGCACAAGGAGCAGGAACTCGACGACCTCGAGCAACGCTACCCAGCCGAACATTATGTGCTGGTGGACGACAAGTTGCGTATCCTGGCGGCTGTCAAAAAATTCTGGGCCTCGCGTGTGACCACTGTCTTCGTTAGGCAAGGTCACTACGCCGCTGATCCAAAAGTCCTCGCCAGTTATCCGCCGGCTGACATCAGCATCGGACGTATTGGGGACTTGCTGCATTATCACTTGCCGGAATTACTGAAGTCAAAACCTTGAGCGATCCGGCGGTACTGAAAGAGCTCGCCAAGCGCCGTGGGCGCGAAATGTTTATGGCCTACAGCAAAGCAAAACGATCGAAGCTCCGGCAGGAGCGACATGTGGTTACCACACCGGAGCAAAGGTGCCGCTCCTACGGAGCTTGGTCTTTGTTGTTGATGGGTCTATAAACATGGCGCGCCTCCGGCGCTGTGCCTGATCTGAATTAATTGTAATTTCAAACCCTCTGTGGGGATCAATGAATATGCCGGAGCCCATCACACAGCGAGTAGCGGAAGTGGTTTCGCCTGGAATTCCCCGCGGGATGGATTTGCTCGACACACCGCTGCTGAACAAAGGCACGGCGTTCAGCGATACAGAGCGAACGCAGTTTGGCCTGCACGGGCTGCTTCCGCCGCACGTTGAAACGCTGGAGGAGCAAGTCGTGCGGGCGTATGAGGCGTACGCGCGAAAGCAGGACGACCTGGAACGCCACATCTATTTGCGCGCTTTGCAGGATAACAACGAGGTCCTTTTCTATCGACTTCTTCTCGAACACATCGAGGAAATGACGCCGATTGTTTACACGCCAACAGTTGCGCTGGCCTGTCAGCAATTCAGTCACATTTACCGCAGACCGCGCGGCATGTTCATTGGGTATCCGCAGCGCGATTCCATCGTCCAACTCCTGCGGAATCGACCGAATCCGAATGTCGATGTCATTGTCGTGACGGATGGTGAACGCATCCTTGGTATCGGTGATCAAGGTGTGGGTGGACTCGGCATCCCGATCGGCAAGCTTTCGCTATATACGCTGATTGGCGGGATTCGCCCGGAACGAACGTTGCCACTCGTATTGGACGTGGGAACTAACAATGTCGAGCGGCTAAACGATCCTGAGTACTTCGGCTGGCGTCACGAGCGGATCATTGGCGATGATTACTTCGCGTTTATCGAGCAGCTTGTAGACGCGGTAAAAGAGGAACTACCCGAGACGTGCTTGCAATGGGAGGATTTTGCGAACCCACACGCGCGGCCGATTCTCGAATGTTATCGCGACCAACTCCTGACCTTTAACGACGACATCCAGGGAACAGCGGCTGTCGCGCTCGGGGCGATTTTGAGCGCAATCAAAGTGACTGGAAAAAGTTTGAAGGATCAACAGATCGTCATGCTCGGTGCAGGTTCAGCTGCTACCGGCGTTGCTGATGGATTACGTGCGGCGATGGTAGAAGAAGGCCTAACAGAAGAGCAAGCGCGCCGCCGGTTCTGGCTCGTTAACAGCAAAGGCGTTCTTCACTCGGGTCGAAAAGATCTTACTGGCGAGCAAATGATTTATGCGCAACCCGAGAACCGCATTGCCGGTTGGGCCCGAAATTCCAACGGAAACGTTGGCCTCGCCGATGTCATTGGACATATCGATGCAACGATCCTTATTGGTCTCTCTACGGTCGGCGGCGCTTTTTCAGAAACAATTGTTCGGGCGATGGCGGGGAAAGTCGAGCGGCCAATCATCTTTCCACTCTCGAATCCGACGTCAAAATCTGAAGCAACGCCGGATGATTTGATTCGGTGGACTGACGGAGGTGCGCTAGTCGCGACGGGTTCTCCTTTCGCTCCTGTGAATTACGAAGGGCGCAAAATTCCGATCGCTCAATGCAACAATGTTTACATTTTCCCAGCCGTCGGACTCGGAGTCGTTGCGTCGACTGCTCGCCGTATAACCGGTCCGATGATGCTCGCAGCAGCTCGAACGCTCGCGGGAAATTCGCCTGCGCTTAAAGACGCTTCCGCCCCTCTGTTGCCTCCGTTAACAGATCTCAGAAGAGTTGCCGCGGATATCGCACTGGCAGTTGGGATCGCAGCACAAAAAGACGGAGTCGCTGCGCAGATGATTGAAGATGAACTGCGCGCGCGAGTAATGGCAACTCAGTGGACGCCCGATTACGCGTGAACAATGGGTTTTACAGCCGTGCTTATGATGATTGTTCTGCCACGGTTCATGTTATTGACAGCTCGAACCTTCTATTCGCCAGGCGAGCACCAAAGTAACCATTCGGTTCGGTCATGAAACAGGCGATCGCTTCGAACGATCGCCTGAATCTTGTACTCGAGCTTTACAAGCCGGCGGAGTAAGGCAAATCGAGCGCGCGAATGGTGGCCGGGGTGACTGTGCCCGTGACGCTCAGGTCCTGATCCTGTTGGTATCGGGCAAGGGCGGCTTGGGTCTCGTCTCCTTCGATCCCATCGATCGCGCCGTGATAATATCCAAGGTTGTTGAGTTTTGACTGTACTGCGCTGACAACTGTGTTGCTGTACTGGCCTGACGGTGCGTAGCCATTGTAATAGCTATACGGTTCGGATGAGGAGGAGCCATACCCGTCGTAGGGATACCCGCTGTAGTCATACGGGTAATCATATGAGTAATCGGACGGGTCATAGCCGTAGCCATAACCGTAGTAGGGATAGTAATCCCATGGATAGAGGCCCCACCAGGAACCGCCAACAAAAACAAACACGTGACCATGATCAAAGTGGGCACGATGCTTGTTCCAATCGCGACGCCAATTACCGTCATGTCGGGCGAAGGCATGATTCTTCACAAACGACTGCCGGTTTTCTGCTGTTGAGAACCGTGGATTCGTGACTCGCTTTTGTCCGACAGCTGAGTTCATGCGATTTGACTGACGATTCACGGTTGCAACCCTGCCGGCAGTTGGACTTGTTGATCGGTTCGGCAACTGCCTGGCAGCTGCACGTGGCACAACCGAAGACGTGCGAGCGCCACTGTAGTAGGAGAAGCGCTGCGGCGCCCGACTTAGACCATCGATATTCCGGTTGCCGCTAAAACGTGCACCACCACCTGAGAAAGTTGGCGCCGCGCGAATGCCGCCTCCGTTGAAGCCGCCGACGCGAGCACCACCAAAGTGACCACCGCCTCCGCCGCCGTGAAGGCCTGCCCACGCTGTCGAGGCAAAAGCTACAAGAGCGGTGGTGGCTAAACTAAGTAATTTAGTCGTTTTCATGGTGAAACATCATCAGGCGCGAGCTCTCTTACCATGGCGCGTCCGTAACATTTTACGGTGTTGCCTAAGGATAGCCGTTGTCTCTCACTTTCGAGGGACGCCTGTCGGTTACAAACGCGTGTAAGCGTTCGGAGTGATCGATCATGCGATCATGACAACAACGCCCAGAGCAGAATGCGGCATTCCGCGTAACCGGCCGGTTAGCCTGCGCTGAGCATGTCGTCATTCGCCTTTAGCATCTCTGAAAAGCTGCTGCTCCTCCCGCCAGACAGCCACTACCGCAAGGGCGACTAGAATTCCCAGTGATACTTCCGCGAAACGATGCACCGCAGCAATCCATGGCGCCTCCGGACGCTGAATAAGCACGATGATCGCGAGCGTCATGCCGGCGTAGCTGTAACCGACCTTTTCCAAACGAAACCAAATCGATATGAGTCCGAGCACAAAGATTGTGAGTGCGAACGCGACCAGATTTGCGCCAAAGCAAGCTGATTCGATTGCCCCGAGCAATGCGCCCAACGCGCTCGCGACAATCCGCTGGATCGCCAAGGGTACAGTCGAACTCAGCGGTGATTGCATGACCACGAGAGTGGCAATGACCGCCCAGTACTCCTCGGGCAATCTTATCAGCCGCGCGAGCAACACCGAGAGCGTCGCTGCAACTGCTGTTCGGACGGCATGCCACACCGACGGAAGGTTTTCCTCTTTCCAGGTCCAGAGCTTCATAGCACAATCATCTCCGGCACTGTGCGGATGTGGCAAGCTTGCGCTACCGCGTGTCAGTGGGTGAATCGCGCTTTTAGCGTTCGGCCAGTTGGCAATTTGGAACCCAAGGTCAACCTCCCTGTGACGTGGGAAACGAAGCCAGCGCTGAGAGCGCGATTTCAGGCCCAAATGCTTCGCTACAGCTGGATCAAACCACGGCGTGTTGCTGTAGCGACGGCTTCGGTGCGACTGACGACGTGGAGTTTACTGAAGATGCTTTTGACGTGCGTTTTAACCGTGCCCTCGCTGATGAACAACTCGGCGCCGATCTCCTTGTTACTCTTACCAGCTGCGATGCGCTGAAGCACCTCGATCTCGCGCGCGCTCAAGGCTTCGCCGCTGACGCGTTCCGCCAGTTTCGCCGCCAATGTCGGAGGTATGCAGGTCTCGCCGGCGTTTACTTTGCGAATGCATTCCATCAACGCTTCCCGAGCGGTATCTTTCAGCAGATAACCTTTCGCGCCGGCTTTTATCGCCCGATAGATGTCTTCATCTCCATCGAACGTCGTCAGTACGACGATGTGAGCGTTTGGATCGATTTCGCGAATTTGTGTGATCGCTCCAACGCCATCCAACTCAGGCATGCGGAGATCGAGCAGCGTCACGTCCGGACGATTTTCCTTCCAAAGATCCACCGCCTCTCGGCCATTGCTCGCCTCACCGACAACGGTCATGTCAGACTTCCGTTTAACTAACGAGACCAGACCCTCGCGAACGACACTGTGATCGTCTGCGATCAAGATACGGATACATTCCTTTTGTTTCGTGTCTTTTTTGGTTGCCGCAGATTTCATTTGATTAAGCGCTTTGGTACGGAGACACAGCTGTGATCTTTGTGCCCTTACCTGGTTCACTTGTCACCTTAACCGTGGCACCAATCTGGTCGGCCCGCTCTTTCATGCCGATCAATCCGATCCCTCCGCCATTTATTCCATCGACATCAAAACCGTCGCCGTTATCGCCCAGCTCCAGGTAAACTGCGTCAGAATCAAACCTGATCCGGGCGTTAAACTTGGTTGCGTGCGCATGTTTAAGCGCATTCGTCAACGCTTCCTGCCCAATGTGGAGCAGGTTTTCTTCGACAGCTGGGGAGAGCTCTCGCGGCTCGCCAGTGATTCGAAATTCCGTGCGCAGCGCAGTGCCTGCAGCCGTGTTCTTCACGATCGCCTGAAGTGCATCGGCAAAAGCAGCTTTCTCGAGCGCCTGCGGTCGAAGCGCGTGCACAGAGCGACGCGCTTCACCCAAACTGTCGCGGGCCAGTTTACGCGCTCTACGGACGTGACCAACAGCATGCTCGGGATCTTCCTCGAAGAGTGCTTCTTCGGCAGCCTCCATTTGAATAATCACGCCAGTGAACCCTTGAGCGAGAGTGTCGTGGATGTCTCGTGCCATGCGGGTTCGCTCTTTGAGAATGGCAGCCTCACGCTGCTGTTTGACGAGCTCCTGTCCGTGCGCCGCCATCATGACGTGGTGAGCCAACGCCTGAGCAAGTTCGATCTCGTCCGCATGATATGCGCCGTGCTTCGTATGCTGGACGCCAATAAACCCGCGCACTTCTCCCGAGACAAACATTGGAACAGCCATGAACCTTTTGGATCGGCGACTCGTTAAATATTTGCGCAGCTCCGAACTAATTCGCGAGTCATGCTCCACGTCGTCGCACACCGCAGGTGATTTCGTAAAGAGCATCTCTTGGACGAAGGCGTTTTCTTTCCACGCGTGCGGGTACTTGACGAATGGATGCTCTGGATCGGGCGCAACCGGTTGATCGTTCTCAATTATCAAATGCAAGCGTATTGAATCATCCGATTGATTCCGCAGCCAGAGCAGCACGCGCGTCGCACACAGGTGCTGGCCGATTGTTCGCAACATTTCGCCGATGAACTTCTCGGGCGCCGATTCGGTCGCGAGCACGTCAAGGCTGCGCATCATCACTTCGACATGACTGCGTGCCAACTGTTCGGATGTGCGCAGAGCCTGCTCCGCACGGTCACGCTCAATGGCAACTCGTACAAGGTGCGTCGTTAATTCGATGAGCTCGAGATCCTGCGAATCCGGGGCTCGCGGTTCACGATAGTACATGCAGAAGGTGCCCAGGACTTTGCCTTGGGAAGAAAGGACCGGATTCGACCAGGATGCGCGCAGACCGTGCTTCAGAGCTGAGGCGCGATGCTCCGGCACATCCCACAGCGGGTCAGTCGCGATGTCAGAGACGATTACAGGAGAACCGCGATACGCGGCCGTGCCGCAGGAACCGGCACACGGTCCAATTGGCATCAGCTCCATCTGCCGAGTCCACTCGTTAGGCAATTTCGGACCCGCGATGACATTCAGGTGGACGCCGTCGGGATTCATTAACAAGACCGAAGCAAGCGTACCTGGTCTCTGCTCCTCGATTATCCCGCACAATGCATTGAGGATTTGTTTCAGTGGCACGCCGGTGGCGATCATCTCGAGGAGCTGTTTCTCCCCTTGGAGCAAAGATTCGGCTCGCTTTCGCTCGTCAATGTCGACATTCGTGCCATACCAACGGACTATCTTGCCTGATTCATCTCGTAGCGGTACTCCCTGGGTCAGGAACCAGCGATAGACCCCGTCCGCGCCACGGATTCGCGCGACGCTTTCAAATAACCCTCCTGTTTCGGTTGCGGCCCGCCACTTGGCAAAGTGCGCCTCCTTGTCCTCGGGGTGGAATGCCTCCAGCCAACCATATCCAAGTTCTTCACCCTGCTTCATGCCGGTGTATTCCATCCAGCCCTTGCTGCAATATTCGTTAGGGCCATCCGCTAATGTCCACCATGACATCGCGGGAATGGTATCGATCACAAGCCGAAGCTCCCGTTCGGTTTTTCGCCGATCGGTAATATTATAGGCGACCCCAGTGACGCCGGCTACCTTTTCGCTCTTATCGAGGACCGGAATGAGATGGATCTCGAAAAACTGATTTTTTGCTTCCGTGACGAAAGTCACCGACTCCCCGGCCAGAGCGCGCTGCGCATTAGAGTGTAGATCTGGTGAGTCATGATACAGATCAAAGATGGACTGACCGACGAGTTCTCCGGGTTTGACTCCAAAGGTGTCGAGACCTTTGCCTTCTGACAAAGTGAGCACGCCCGAACGATCCAGCGCAAACAAAATGACCGGAG
>Ga0207701_10007176_pt1 | contig 11090 bp, 8 predicted proteins | sample KBSSwiSSwithPhiX_FD_184294 | JGI IMG/M metagenome (GOLD analysis project Ga0207701, IMG submission 184294) | Switchgrass rhizosphere bulk soil microbial communities from Kellogg Biological Station, Michigan, USA, with PhiX - S5 (SPAdes) (version 2) | ecosystem: Environmental > Terrestrial > Soil...
CGATTGAAAACTCTTCGTACGCAGCAAGCGTCGCTTCGGTCTGCGCCATCCAAAAGCCTTTGGTGATTGTGACGTCGTGCGCGGGGACTTCGCGTTCCGAACACTGCTGGTCTCGCGGCGAACATCCCATGCGGAATGTATCGGTCGTCACCGGTGCTGCAGGCGGCGTTACATCTTTGAGATGGATCAGAATGTCGAAATGACTTCCGAATTTTCGCGTGATCGCCTCATCAACACCATCGACGTCAAAGAACAGAAACTTATAAGGGAAAGCGAAATATTCGGACAACAGCCTATACCCGGCGAACGAACGTTTCGTATATGGAAGCATTGCCTCATTTTCGTCGAAACCAACCTGACGCAAGGCCTTTGCTGCCGGGATGATCACAGGATCCGGCAATTTCAAACGTATATTCGTTAAGGTCTTGAGAGTGGCATCGCCCAGCGGAGTTTCCTTCGGACGAAACTCGACGTTAGTGGAGTGGTTGAAGATTATTTCGTAAAGCGGAAAAACGAGTTGCGGATCGCCGTCGATATAAAACCTGAGCGTGCTCAACGGCTTACCGCTTTCCCCGTAGCTGATCTCGTGAAGATTCGCGTCGCCATAGCATTTTAGGCTCAGCTTTATAAAGCAATCAGTAAATTTCCCGCGCCCGTCCTTCGGTGCCGGCGATTCAAGAGACGCGGAAAGAAGTTCCATCGGAACAAGATCTGTATCGAAAGCCGTGCGGAATTGGCAAGGTGTTCCATCTACCGGCCTTGAGTTCAGTTTTGCGCCGCGCTGCAGCTGTTGGACCGATGTGATCTTATCGTTCGGCGAACCGAACGTCATTTGTGCTATCGCCATCGAGGGTATCGGCGAAAGATAATGCGGATAAAGCGTGTTGAGGAACGACTCGGTGATCTCAGGGAGTTCATCGTCGAGCTTAAGCGCTATCCTGCCCGTAAGGAAAGCAAAAGCCTCGATCATGCGCTCGACATGCGGATCTTCGATCTTCTCTTCATCGAGAAGCAGCCGGGTCGCGATCTTAGGATATTTGCGCGCAAAATCCGCTCCCATCCTGCGAAGGAAGATCAGTTCGCGCTCGTAGTATCCCAAGAGCTCGTCGCGCATAAGAGACAATTAGAACTTGCTTCGATCCCCGCTAAGGCAGCAAGGATCGTTCAGCTCAAGTGAGCAGATATTTAACGATCAAGAACCGGATACAGCAAAATTCCCGCTGCCGAGCTGCAACACCGTGTCAAAAACCACGGCCTCGGGCGTAGGTTCGACTTCCAGGGTCGCCTCGATGCGGAATTTCAAGCTTCTGTCAATGTTGCTTACGGGTTCGAGTGAAACTTTTAGGTTCGAAAAGCGCGGCTCGAAATACTTTAGGGCCGTTTCGATCGACTTGGTCATAATGTCCTGTTCGATCCTGCTCTTCGCACTCACGGCCGTAAAATCCGGGAGGCCGTAAAAAGCAACAGATTTCGGCGCTTCCTCGAGTCCGCCATCGATATTCTCAAGATGGCAACGCGTATTAAGCAGCCACTCCAGGTCGCGTCTAACGGCTTGCTTTAGCTCGGTAAGTGACGCTGATTGCGAACGAGGCGGATCCTGACTTGCTATCGGATCGTCATCAAGCAGGCGATCAAGCACAGACCAAGATACTCGTATCTCGTTGTCGAAACGCGACATAATTCGAAAACCAAAACGATATCGTCCCGCGCTTGTAGTCGGAAACGATATCGAAAGATCCAAAAGCGGATCGCCCTGAAGTTATCTTCGAGGGCGATCCTCTGGTTAACCGCTCTTAGGCACCTGTGCCTTCGACCTTCTTGATGTCGTAGCTCGTCGTGTTTGTCAACGCCACCGAACCATCCGGCTTCTGCTGGAAGTACTCGAACGTAATGTTCGTGAAGTTGAACGAGATCTGTTCCATCGGCAGGATCGAGGCACCATTAGAGCCGCCTGTCTGGAACGAAGAGATCACGATGTCGCCAAACGTAACCTTTGTGTACGTGAACGGGTTTCCGTCACCACCTGTCTTGCGGCAACTCAGGATCGCCTGGGGGATGTGATTGCCCTTTGCGCATGCAAGGAACAACTGCGGCGAAGCTTTGCCGTTCTGCACCACGAAATGAAAATCCTGCAGACTGACCTTACCTACGCCCAAGCCGGTTCCTTGAACTGCCGAACCGGAGTTGGTCGCTCCAAACGACCACGACTCGATCTGCATCTGCTTTTCAAAACCTGTTGCGTCCGACTCACCTTCGATTGTGTCGATCTTCAAATAATAATCAGCACTAGCCATAATTTTATCTAAGCTCCTTTCAGAATTACTGTTCGATCTTTGCTCCTAATTTATTAAATCGTTGTAGGCTTTCGACTCAACCCTACTCGCTTACGTAACAGAGACGAGTCGAAAGCTTTCTTTTGCCGATAAAAATCAAAAAGCAGCAGCCTACAAAAAAGCCTTACTTCGCCGGCGGCGGAAGATCGGCAACAAGTCGCAGCGAGACGGAGAGTTCGTCAAGCTGGAAGTGCGGCCTCAAAAACGCTACCGCACGATAGCAACCGGGCTTGCCCGGGATCTCAGCAACGTCCACACGTGCTTCGCGAAGCGGATATTTCGCCTTTTGAGCTTGCGGGGCAACGTCATTCTCGAGAACGTATCCACTGATCCACTTATTAAGAAACATCTCTGCTTCCTTACGTGACATGAACGAACCGATCTTGTCGCGCATCATCGCCTTTAGGTAATGAGCGAAACGAGACACCGCAAAGATGTACTGAAGCTGCGATGAAAGACGCGCGTTCGCGTTTGCCGCATCAGAATCGTACTTCTTAGCTTTGTTCGCCGACTGGGTCGCGAAGAACGCCGCGTAATCCGTATTTTTGCAGTGAACGAGCGGAACGAATCCGTTATCCGAGAATTCCTTCTCACGACGGTCCGTGATGGCGACCTCGGTCGGGCACTTCATGGCGACTTCACCTTCATCGGTCTGGAAGGTGTGCGTCGGAAGGCCCTGGACCAATCCGCCGCCTTCAACTCCGCGGATGGCAACACACCAGCCGTGCATCGAAAACGCCTCGGTCAGACGCGTACCCAATGCATATGCAGCATTGCCCCAGAGGTATTTCTTGTTGTCCGTGCCGTCAACATCTTCTTCAAACCGGAAGGTTTCGGTCGGCTTGGTCGCAGCACCGTACGGTTCACGCATCAAAACGTGCGGGATCGTTAGGCCTACGTATCGTGAATCCTCCGATTCTCGGAAGCTTCGCCACTTCATATATTCCGTACGGTCGAAGATCTTCGAAACGTCGCGAACTTCGGTCATTTCCGCGAATGTGTCCCATCCGAAAAGGTCGGACGAGGCAGCACTCAGGAACGGCGCATGAGCGGCCGCGGCCACTTCGGAAACCTTTTCGAGAAGAGCCATATCCTGAGGATGATTTCCGAATTCGAAATCTCCGATCATCGCTCCGAATGGAGCGCCGCCGAATGTTCCGTATTCTTCCTCGTAGATCTTCTTGAAGAGTGTTGATTGGTCAAATTCCAGCGCACGTTCGAAGTCCTTAAGCAGGTCCTTCTTCGTCACGCTCATCACACGGATCTTCAACTGCGGTCCGGTGAGGCTGTTTCGCACCAGATGCTGGAGTCCGCGCCATGAACCTTCGAGTTTTTGAAACTCTTCGTGGTGCATGACCTCGTTCATCTGGGCCGAGATCAAACGATCGATCTCAGCAATACGGGAATTGATCGCGACGTCCATGTTCTTGGACATCGTCAATTCGCCCGACATTACCTGGCCGACGAATTCGCCGATCATGTCTTTTGCGCGTTCTTTTTGATACTCGTCGCGCGCCATTTTTCCTTCCGTCAGGATCCTGTCTAGAAGGCTGCCTTCCTGTTGGACCTCAACGGCTTCGGCTGCGGCGGTTTCTTCTTTCTGTTTTGCCATTTCTAATTATTCCTCCTTCGCGAGCGCATCGCTGAGCTCCTTTTGTTTATCCGCATTGCCGATGACTTCTTCGAGGAACGACTCCAGCTTCTCATTACCGTCCATCTTCGAACGAAGATCTGCAAGCTTTTGTCGGGCCTCGACGAGTTTACGAAGCGGTTCGACCTGCTTGACGATGTTGTCGGGCTCAAAATCCTCGATATCGTTGAATTTGAGCTCTACACCCATCTTGCTGCCGTCGTCCTGAAGTTTATTGTCGACAGTAAAGGCAAGCCTTGGCTTCATTCCGGCCATGACCTGATTGAAGTTGTCCGGATCGATCTCTACGAACTTCCGGTTCTTGAAAGCCGGCAGCGGTTCTTCGGGTTTTCCTGTGAAATCGCCCATAACACCGATCACGAACGGCAATTCCTTGAGCTCAATAGCTCCGCCGACCTCCACATCGTAAGTGATCTGAACGCGCGGCGGCCTGACGCGGTCGATCTTGTGCTGCAAACTTTCTTTTTTTGGCATTGGCTTTTCTCCTTTATATAAACTAGATCTTTTTTATTCCTTAATTACCGTTCATGACAAAATTGCAAACTTCTCTACGGGCCTGGCTGGCCATCGGTAGAATTCGTATTGAAGCCCAGCGTTTGGCGAAGGTTGAATAACACCGTCTCGTCCTTGATCACGTCCTGAAGCCATGATTCAAGCGGCATATTTCCCCATTTCACTGCACGCTGCACTATATACGAGATCGGGCTGTGCGGCTCGGTCTTTTGAAAGAATTCCGCGATGTCATTAAGCCGTTTCAGGGCATCCTTACGGTTTGAGATCGCACCGGTCGCGATACCGGCCGGCCGCGGGGTCCCGTCTTCATTGACGCCGCCTTCTTCTCCTGCCTCTTCTTCGACTTCATCGGGTTCTTCCGCTCGCTTCTCTTCAAGAAGCTTTTTGATCTGCGTGTGTACTTCGTCGAGGGCCTTGCGGAACGCCGTCAGGCCCGGCATCTGGTTACGGTCATATTTCTCTTCAATGACCGCGTTCAACTCCTTTAGCCCTGCCCAACATTCGTCCACTGCGAAGTTGACCTCTTCCATCTGAGCACGCCGAGTTGCCATTACGGCTTTACGCCAGAGGTCGCCGGTGACGCGACGTTGGGCCTCGGCCTGTGCTTTTAGCTCGTTCAACCGGACCTGTTCGGCGGTCTCGAGCATTTCGATGTTATCCGGGAAATCAAAGGTTTTAGAGTCTTCCCAGTCGATGAGGCTATAACCATCACCGCCTGTGAAAGGAATTGCTTTAACGGCGAACGAACCCTGGGATTCGAACCACGCGATCGCGTTGGCCCGGCCCTCCATGTCGCCCTCATCGACCTCGGGATGAAGGGTATCCCAAAAATTGCTTTGTAATCCGGTTAGAAGCTGGATACTGTCGCGTAAACCGGTGAACCCATACGTCTTTATTAGAGATTCGGAAAGCCAGGCAGCGACCTGAAGATCTTTGGATTGGGAGGTAATTGCCGGAACGGCTAGTTCGATCACGCGACGGTAATCGGCAACCTTTAATTCTGTCTGCCACGCACCCTGGTTGAGATTGTCATCGGCACGACGTGCTTCGTTGATCTCATCATAGATCCCCGAATAACGCAGGCTTTCGCCCGAAGGCGATTCCTCCGAGATGGGTTGAAGCATCGCTTCGATATCAATAACTGCAGGTTTGTGCAGTTCGTCGCTCATCGAAAATACTCCTTGCCTTTAGAAAACAAAGGAAAATATGGCGAATGTCCTACGGAAGTAGGAACATTCTAAACGAAAACGAAATTTAAAGCACCTATAAAATCAAGCTTCAGGCTGAGGATGGTTAAATTTCACGGAAGTGATGTCGAGAATCGACTTATCACGGCCATCCATCCAGAAAAGCTTGGTGCCTTCGCCCACAAAAACCTCGTCACCGACATCACGCCAGTCGGTCATACGGCCTAGACGGACCTGGTCATTCTCGCTCTTCCATGTGCCCGAATAGAGGGCAGGAAAGAACATCTCGCCCTGAAGGCCATTTACCAATTCGACCTCGGCCTGGATCCAGTAAAGGTCACGTAAGGTTTTGGGTTTGAAAAAATTGATGGTCAAGACGTTTTCGAAAGGCAGCCAAACGTAGCTATCCTTGAAAAAAGCCTCAAAAACACACATTGTAAGGTCGTTGTAATCGCGAAAGTCGGTAAAGCCCTCGCCGTTTATCTCACACGGATAGGCTGGTCGTTCCTCTTCGACCCGATCTATCTCAGTCTGGGCCTCGACGGTATTTGCTTCGCGCACGCGATTTATGGCGTTTAGCAGCCCGGCGATGTGCGGAGGTTCGGGCCCCAGGAACTCAGGCTTCAACCCGTCTCCAAATAGCTTCATCCGGTCACGCTCGGCTTTGAAGTTCTGCCGGTAAATAAGCGAGCCGATCATTGCATTGGTGTCTTGATGGCCGATGACCTCGAGCTGTTTTTCCGCGCGGTCCCATTGGCCGGAAAAACAGGAAAGCTCGAAAAGGAATGTCCGGGCAGCTTCGTTCGTAGGATTTGTCTTTACGAGCTTCAGGGCCGATTCGACCGCAGCTGTCAGATTACCGGCGTCCAATTGCAATTTGGCGTCATTCATAGGTTTAGTTGTCAGGGCCGGTTCGGCCATATTATTTCAAAAATGTCTGCGGCACGCGGATCTGCTCGAATATCGCCTTGTCGAACAGGTTCTCGCCTTTGGACTTGATCGTCGCCGTTACCGCCTTCCCGCTGACCGCAAATGAGAGCTGATACACGCCGCCCTCTTGTTTTACCGGTTTTGAAGCCTCGACAAATCTGAACAGGCCCCAGCTTCCCGGATACTTTAGCGGCGCCCCGGCAGCACTCGTCGAAGTATTCGAGTTGCTTGCCGTATTCGCTCCGCTGGTGCTCGCACCGGAAGATCCGCCGATACTTACCAGCACTCCGGTTTCCGAGCCCTGCGCCGGGAAGATCAAGTTCACCGAACCCGTCCCTTCGGCTTTGACAGGCTGTCCGTCGATCGACATATCGACCGTCGCATCCTTCGGCGGCTGAAGCGAGAATTCGTATTCGAACTTAGGTGTTGCCCCGGAACTATACAATGCTTTACGCAGCTTCATCAAGTTGCTCAAATAAGCTACGAATTCGTCGCTAAATTTGAGCTCGGAAGTATCCTTTGCCTTTAACTGTCCGTTCGATTCTTCGAAATACCGGCTTAGCTTTTCATCGTAAAACTTGGAGAACTTGCCTTCACCCGGTGCCAGGAATGCCGTTAGCTTCGCCAAGTCGGTCTCGGTCGCCCCCGCTGCAAAGGGATAACCCTTTTCTATCTCTTTCGCATCCGGCAGCATCTGCTCGGTCCAGATCTTGACGAGTTGGCCCTGCGCATCCGCACCCAGAAGGAGTTTCAAATTAGCGATGGGCCGCAGGATCAAATCAGCCATGGCCTGGCCTGACGGCGTATCCTTAAAGCCCGCGAGCAGATTAGTAACAGCGGTTTCGCGCGCTCGTATCTTTATCGGATCTTTATCGTCCGCCATTTCCTCGGCGATCTTTTTATATTGATTTTCCGAAACGCCGTTGAAATCGTTATAAACCTGGCCCAGGATCCCTCGATATTTTGCGACCGGAGCAGCATCGGGTTTTTCCTTTGTACCTACAAACGTGAAAAGAGCGCGAAATTCCGTTTCCGGCGGCGTTCCGCCCGTGGCGGTATCCTTTTTCTTAGTAAAGAAGCTCTTGATCCAATCTATCCAACCCGGGGCCTCCGGTTGGACGGAAAGGTTCGTATTCTTGGCGATCTCCTTAACCAGTATCTCCATAGGCGAGTTTGCCTGAGAGAATGTCTGGAGCGCGTTGGTCGCATCAGCCTTGGTTTTATACGGCTTGATCTCGACGCCTTTAACGAATTTCAGCCAGTGGTCGGCGTAATCGCGGTAATAACGCTCCTGCAGCTTCGCGGAATCCGTTGAAAGAGCTACAGCCTTCCTGCCGAGTTCGCCCATTACCCAGTCATCCTCGCTGAGTTTTAGCTCTGCCTCCAGGATCGCGATCTTCATCGAATCGAAGCCCGGCCGCGTAAATGCGCTTGGAACAACATATCGTCCGGTCATTAAGCTGTTGTCGGCGCCATTTCTCGCCAGGATAGTCTCTACAGTTGTAGTCCCGACCCTGTCGTCGATCTCCTTTGAGATCTCCGTGATCTTTCTGCTGTAATAACGGTACACTGCTGGAAATGCCTGCAGCTTTCTTCGCGTGTCCTCGACAAGCTTCGCATTCAAGCTAATGCGTGGAAAGTTTCCGTTGTCAGCTCTTCGATCGGCTTGTTTCGCCCAGAACTCAAGGTTTTGCTGTGCGACCAACTTCATATCGCCCGGCACCTTCGAGTCCATCACCCAGTAATCTTTCAGCGCTTCGACGATCTGCGTCGATTCCGCCTTGTTCTGATATTCTCCGGAAAGCATCAGGTAGGCTTTGAGAAGATCGTAGTATTTCCCAAGCGTTTCCTCTTCTTTGTCAGTAAGCTGCGAAGGATTTACGACGGGTTGGCTGTCGGCAAACTTGCGCAAGTCCGCTTCTACGCGTTTCAGTGCCGGTGCTTTGAAACGCTGCTCGACGACCGAAAAATAAAGCGGCAGTAAGCTTCGCGTATAGATCGCACTTCCGGAATACATTCCGAAACGCATATAAAAAGGAGCACCGTTCCGGTCATAATCGTCGAGCTGCGTCATCAGGGCACGAAGCTCATCCGTAACAACGATCTCACGACGGGTTTCGTCCTCATTCTTGGCGAGAATGTCCTTTCCGGCATCCGCCTTTCGCATTGCAAGGACCTTTTCACCACGCACCGCGGCGTCGTTCAGCATCTGGCGATTAGTCGCGAGCGAAACGCCGGCCAATAATAAAAGTAAGCCGATGATCAATGCCCCGAGAGCGGTCATTACCCAACCAAATATAGGAGCACGCTGCCGCTGAGCGACAAACGTCTTGACCATGTCCTTATCACGAAGGACAACGTCCCGGAAAAGTCGTTCTGCAAAATACCCGTTTGCGACCGAAACAGGCGCGTTCGCAGAACCCTTTCCGGCCGGCGACGCGGTGAAATAGAAACCCCGAAGGAACGGATTTTCACTGAATGGATTCGGCCTGAATAATGCGTTCACAAAGGCCGCGAATTTGCGCCGTGCGGACCCGAAATGCAGCGGAAAATTGAAGATCTTAAGCTGCCTGACCGGAGGAAATGGAGCTGACAGCCGAACGAGCCGGCGTTTCATCACCGAATTCTGAAGGATCTCGTATTCGCTATCGAACAACGACTGAGCGTTATCGCTCTTTTCGATCGGGATGGTCGCGCCCCAGACGAGTGTTTTGTCCTCACTCTTCGAGCTTGAAAATGAGTCACGAAATCCCTCAATCGAATCGGCGTGCGTAAAAACGAGATAAACAGGGAATTTTACTTTGACCCGCGCCATCGCATCGTCAAGCCGGGCCCGGAGCACTTTCGCCAGCTCTTCGATCTCGCGGTCGTCACCCTTAACGATCGTCTCTGTATTTACCGCCAGTACGAACCCGTCAAGCGGCCGGTTGGACCGGTATTTTTTTAGAGTATCAAGCAGGGATGACCATTCATCTCCGTCGACACCTTCGGTTTGATAACGGCCCGCAGTGTCCACGAAAACAGCGTCGTTGGTAACACGCCAATCTACGCCCGGAGTCGGACGAATGAACCGCAGTTCCGATTGCCGCTGGCTCGGCAATGCCTGGAAATTGAGATTTGAACTTATGACGAGCGAGCTTTTGCCGGACCGCGGTGCTCCTGCAACAATGTACCAGGGCAATGAGTACACGGCGTCTTTTCCTGACTCGCCGAGGTTTGAAGATTTCAGGAACTGCACCGTTTCTTCGGCGCTCTCGGCAAGGCCCAGATATTGTCCGGCCGGGGCGGGTGTTCCCGCAACTGCCGCACCGGGAGCCGCCGCGGTTCCGTCTGCTGCACCGGTTTTAGCAGCTTCGGCAGCCGCAGCTTCTTTTTCAGCTTTTTTCTTGCTGCGGCGCGAGGCGAACCAAGTGAGAAGCAAGGTGAAGGGCAGGGTTAACAGAATGAAAATGATGGTTACAACCTTCATGTTGTTACCCATCATCCCGGGCGGAAGCATCATCACGACAAAACCGACAATGCCGTAGAACGACATCAAGCTGCCAATGCCAAACGCAAACTTCAATTGACTTAATTGCCAGCTGTTCATAATCGTTGCCTTCGATTAAAGCGGAAGCTTCTCAACCGTGTCGTTCAAAAACTTGATCGATAGCATGAACAAGATCCCATAAACTATGATCGCGAGCCCTATTCCCCCAAGAGCCGTAAGCTTTGCCCAGATCGGCATTCCGCGTTTTTCCGGAGGCTTCGGCTGGTCGTTCGCAAGCCAATGAGGCGAAAGCTCGACCGAGGAGATACGCCCGACCTTGACCAAAGCGTTGGCGGTTTCCTGCATCGTTGCCAGCAGCTTTTCATGCTCGTAGATGGCGTAGCGGCCCTTGAAGCCGAGCAGCATGCAGTAGTAGTACACCTCGACCGCGTCCTGCGTCACTTCAATTTGTTTGAGCATCGACTCGAGCTTTTCGAAAAATTTATTTCCGGCCAATTGTTCACCGAATAGCTCGAGCTGCAGCGGATTCTTTTCCCATTCGATCTTTAACGGAAAGTCGGCGGTCAAGATCATCTCGTCGAAAAACGCAGCGAGTGCAAACTTTGAGACCTGGACGATCTTGTGATTGAACTTGTAGCGCTCAGCTCGTTTTTCAAATTCGTCGAGCAAGCCGGCGATCTTGGGCCTAAGCTCATTTGAAGGCGCGACGATCCCGGCCTTGAGCCTGAGTATCAGGTCAAAGATAGGCCCTGCGAAAGTGATCAGGTCTTTTCTGCCGGCTTCCATCGGGTATAGGTAAGTGTTACCAATTGTAGAGGAAACTCACCCATTTCGCCTAGACCAATTTGCGGTTTTCCCAAAGGAAATAAAAAAAGGCAAAAACCGAGATGGATTAGGCAAGCACTTCTACCGGGCGAATCCTCGTGGCTTCCGAGAGAAAATTTTTCTCCGGAACAAATCAAAAAAAGTTTCTATATTGTACAACC
>Ga0207701_10007178_pt1 | contig 11087 bp, 14 predicted proteins | sample KBSSwiSSwithPhiX_FD_184294 | JGI IMG/M metagenome (GOLD analysis project Ga0207701, IMG submission 184294) | Switchgrass rhizosphere bulk soil microbial communities from Kellogg Biological Station, Michigan, USA, with PhiX - S5 (SPAdes) (version 2) | ecosystem: Environmental > Terrestrial >...
AGCCCCGACGTTGTGACCGAGGCACTGCCTCAACCCGCGCCTCCGATGCCACACACGTGGAAGCGATGGGCCGTGCCGCTGCTGGCACTCGTGCTCGTGGCGGTCGCGATCCGGTGGCTGTGGCCATCCTCCATCAAGGAAGCGCCCACCACGCCGCCGGCGCTTTCGCTCGCGGTCATACCGTTCAAGGCCGACGCCGCGGATGCGGCGACTGCCAACGCGCTGAGCCGGGAGCTGACCACCGCGCTCGGCCGGTCGCGATGGCACACCATCGCTTCACAGGCGAACGCTTCGACGTATGCGGGAAGAATGGTCGATCACAAGTCGCTTGGTCGCTAGCTGAATGTGCGCTACCTCGTGGATGGCGCGATCAGCCGTGCTGGCGCGAAGTTCGTCGCCACGGTACACGTGGTCGACGCGGAGTCGGGAGCGAACGCGTGGACCGACCGGCTCGAATTCGACGGCTCCGAAGTGCCCAATACGCCGAATGCTCCGGCAATGCGGCTTGGCTGGCGCTTGTGGACGGCCGTATACGAAGCCGAAATGCGACGCGCCACCGTGCGCCCGGTTCCCGGCAGCACATGGGATCTCGTGCTCAAGGGCGACGCCATGATCGCCGCCCAAAAGGTCGACTCGAAGCCCATGCGTGCCGCCGCGCGAAAGCTCTACGACGAGGCATTGCGGATCGATCCCCGATTCGTGCCGGCGCTGGAGTCGGTCGCCATGGTCGACCATTACGCGCTGATGAACTATGGCGAACTGAATGCCACCCAGCGCACGGCATTGATGAACGAGATGGACAAGGTCACGGCCGACGCCGTGTCGATCGATCCATTGGACCCGTCGGCCTGGTACTTGCGATCGCACGCACTGGCTTGGCTCGGTCGATTCGAAGAAGCGCACGCCGCCAATCAACGCGCCTTGGCGCTCAACCCACTTAGCGCGGTAACCGTCGCGCAGGACGCGTACCTCTCGCTCGTCGCCGATCGGCCGGAGGACGCGTTGCGACTCGCCGAGTACGCAGCTACGATGGAGCGGGGAATCATCGACGAGGAGGCAGTGGGGCCCCGTACGTTATGCTGGGTCAATCTTATGCTGGGACGCTACTCCCAGGCAGTCCAGGCCTGCGAAAAGTCGGCTGCGCGCGATAACTGGTGGGACGATTATGTGTTCCTTGCAGCGGGATACGCGCAGCTCGGCCAGACCGCGAAGGCTGCCAGCGCGAAGGCCGAGCTCCTGAAGCAGAAGCCGAACTTCAATCTCGAGCAACGGAGAAACACCGACCCCGGATTGAGCGTGCCTTCCTATGCCCGGCGAGTCGAGCTTCACCTTTATTCCGGGCTCACCAAGGCCGGATTGTCCGATCAATGACCTGATGACTCGGTCCAACGGCGCCTACTTCGGACTGCCGCGCTTGCTCTCGACATCCGACATGAACAACGCGGGATCGACCATCGCCTGATTGAGCGTCACGCCCCAATGCAAATGCGGGCCGGTGACGCGGCCGGTGGCGCCGACCTTTCCGATGACGGCGCCCTCTTCCACCACCTCGCCGGCCGCGACGTCGATGGCGCTGAGATGCCCGTACATCGTGACGAGTCCCTGCCCGTGGTCGAGGACCACGGTATTCCCGCCGAAGAAATAGTTGTCGGCGAGCACGACTCTTCCGCGCGTGGCTGCGACGACGGGCGTGCCCGACGGCGCGGCGATGTCCATGCCGCTGTGCGGGCTGCGCGGCTGGCCGTTGAACACGCGGCGCGCGCCATAGGAGCTCGAACGTTCCCCGGGAACGGGCTGGCGCAGCCGAAGGGAGGACGGTAACGTCTCGCTGAACGTCGCGAACGCCGCTTCCAGGACGGGACGCTCGCGTTTGACCCGGTCGAGATCCGCGGGCGAAAGCTCCACCATGCCCGGATTCACCTTCAGCTTTTGCACGACATACTGCTTCGGCTTGATCACGAGATCGATACTCGACGGCATCGCCTCGCGACGCGTCACCGCGAGGGCGAGCTTGCCCGGCGCCGCTCCCAGTGGAATCCCGGCCACGGCAAGCCAGTGATCGTCCATGCGAAGCACCATCACCGGCACAGTCCCGAGCGTCACTCTCGGCGGATCCTCGGCCGGTCCGTCGATGCGAACCAGCGCCACGCCGCCCGGCACCAGGCTCTGCTGCGGCAACGGTGTCGCGGCGTGCGCGATCGCGCTCGCTGCGAGCCACAGGACGAACGCCAACGACCGCGGTTTGATCGGCGCTACTTTCGAGTCAGCAGGAACACGATCACGGCGCCGACGAGAATGCCGCTGGCCGCGGCGCCGGCGCTCGTGCGCCAGGGATTCTCGTGCACGTACTCGTCGGCACGGCGGATGCCCGCCCGCGCGCGCCGCATCGCGGAGTAATGCAAGTCGTCGAGGTCCTCGCGCGTCTGTTGAAGCTGGCGGTCGAGCGCACGGACAGTGTGCCGGTAACGGCGCGAGCCTTCGTCACCGAACTGGCCGAGCAGGACTTCGCAGTCTGCGATGAGGTTGCTCAACGTGGTGCGGATCGAATTGTCCTGCGCGTCTTCGCGAGCGTCCATGAAGCACTCCTGCGTTGGCGGAGACGCGATTATAGATCGCGGATCAGTCGACTACTTCGTCGACGGACGCAAGGAAAGTGGGGGAGACGACAAGGCCCAGTCGCCTCGCGGTCTTCATGTTGAACACGAGCTCGAAGCGAACCGACTGCATGACGGGAATGTCGGCCGGCTTGGTGCCCTTGAGGATACGTGCGATCTGGCCGCCTGCCTGGCGGTACATCCAGCCGATGTCCGGGCCGTAGCTCATGAGCATGCCTGCGATCGCGAAGTTGCGGGTGAACGAAATGGCCGGAAGGCCGTTGCGCTCCGCGAGCGCTGCAATCTGGTCCCGGCGGTCGAGGAGCGCGGGATCGGTGCCCGCGATGAGCGCGTCGACGCGAGCGCGCGCGATTTCGGCAAACGCCGCATCGATCTCCGTCGCGTTGCGCGCGTTCTGCACGACGATCTCCACGCCCAGCTTGGCGGCACCTTCCCTTACGTCGGCCTGCTCCACACTTGCGTTGAGATTGTCGGGGTTCATCAGCAATGCGACGCGCGCTATCCTCGGCGCAAGGTCGCGCAGCAGCTGCACGCGCTTCGCGCCGAGCTGGTTGGGGACGAACGCAATGCCCGTCAGGTTGCCGCCGGGCCGCGCCAGGCTCTCGACCAATCCGAAGCGGACCGGGTCGCCGCCGATCGTGAACACGATGGGAACCGTTGCGCTCGCGCTTCTCGCAGCGCGTGCCGAAGCCACGTCGCCCGTCGCGGCAATGGCAACCACGCCTTTGGCCACGAGCTCCGCGGCAAGCGCAGGCAACGCGCTGTAATCCGCGTTCGCCCAGCGCTCCTCGATGCGCACGTTGCGGCCCTCGACGAACCCGGCCTGCGCGAGCCCCTCGCGAAATGCGTCCGCATTGAACCGGTAGGTGGCGGAAGACGCGCTATTGAGGAATCCGACGAGGGGCGCGCCGGACTGTGCGGGCACGCCGAGCGGCCACGCCGATGCTGCCATTGCCGCGACGAAGTCACGTCGTCTCACGAGCTCCCCCTGAGACTTGCATGTCTTTCACCTAGCGTATCACGGGCAACATGCTGCTGCGTTGACGCTTCAGGACGTTGCCGGCACACTGGGACCACACGACGCGGGGTGCCATGAACCGAATGCTGATGGTAGGCGTCTTGCTGTTGCTCGCGAGCGCGCCGGTCCTGGCACAGAAGTGCCCTGCCCTCGACATCACGATGCTGAACAAGGGCTTTTCGGAGGTTGCGCCGTGGCGAGTCGTGTCGGGCGGGCCGGCGGAGTGCAGCTTCATGACGAGGAGCTCGAGCGTCAACCTCGGCTTCAATCACATGGTGGCGCGCTCTGCCGAAGCAGCCCAGGCCGCTGCGGCCGAGATGATGCAGGCCGTTGCGCCGACCAGCGTCGTCGAGCCGATGTTGTCGCTCGGCGAGAGCGGGTTTACGTACCAACCGAAGAAGGAGAACGGCCAGGTCGACCGCACCTCGATGTTCTTCTATGGACATCGAGGTACCGTCGGCGTGTCGGGCTACCTCAACCTCAAGGATCCGATCACGCCGGCGCAGCGAGTCCTTGCCGGCAACCTGATCTCATCGACGCTCGGCATCGCCTCCAACCCGAACGCGCTCGCGAAGGCGACGAATTGTCGCTATCTCGAGCCGAACATCGTCGCGCGCTTGCTGCCGGCGGGCGACGTGTCGACGATCGTGCCCGACGCCAACAATTGCGTCGCGTCTGCCGGCAACAGCGTCATCACCGTGGCAATCGCCAAGGACTCGCGCGGTTGGGGACAGGCCGAGCGCATCTTCAAGAACGAGGGGTGCTCGGTCGACCCACTGTCGAATGCGGGCAAAGGCGCGGGCATTGCGTATCACTGCCGCACGGGCAATCCGCGCGCGGAGGTCGTGGTCACGACCGGCAATCGATGGGTCCGGGTTCTCTACGCGCCCGGCGCAGAACCTTCCCTTGGCGATCGGGAAGCGCTGGCGGAATTGGCCCGATTCGCCGCGAGCAGGTAGCGGGCCTCGATCAGAATCGGTACACCGCCGAAGCGAGGATCGACTTGCGTTCCCCGATCCCTCCCTCGAGAAGCACGTAGCCCTGCTTGCCGAACTCGAGCAGGGCGCCCAACAGCGTGTTCCACGGCTGCTTCGGCGACTGGACGACCACGAACTGAAGATCGGTGCCCGCCACGGACCCCGCAACGGTCTGCTGGATCTCCTGGTGCATCGCGCCGATCCAGATCGCCCCGCTCCTCGAAGGATCGATCGTTCCGTGCAGGCCGACTCGGCCCGAGAAGACGGTGGCGATCGGCTTCGTGTGGGCGATCAACGTTTCGTTGTCGAAGGAGAGCTTCGTCTGCGTGCGATTCCAGTCGGCGACGACGATGGCGGTAAGGTCGCGCCATTCACTGACCCTCATGCCTCCTTGCAGCGTGAACCCTGCGCCGTAGGTCGGGCCGTTGAACTCGGCGTCGAGCTGAAGCTGCCTCGGTTCGATGAATCCCAGGATGGGTTCGCCGGGAACCTGAATGACGCCTTTGGTGGATCCCTGCGTGTATCCGAGCAGCGCGTAGACCGACAGGAAGGGAAAGATCAACACGTCGAACTTCGCCGACACGTTCTGCTGCGAGGTGTCGACCTGGTCGATCTGCAGGAAGTTCGTGACCGATATCGGCTCCTTGCGCCCCAGTTGCAGGTCCTGGATGTTCACCGGCTGGCGCGCGGAATAGGCGGTGATGCCGATGCCGAAGGGATTCGGAAGTTGATAACCGCGTGCCTCGGCTTCGGCGCCCCATATGGGCAATCCCGACCAGTGCGGGTCGGCGGCGTGCGCGCCGCCGGACAGAGCGAGCAGGATCGACAGGCCGGCGGCAACGAGGGGCCGCGGCGACAGGGACCGTGATGCGTTCATCGTCATACGCTCTCCCAAGTATTGCGAGCGGTTACGGTGCTGCCGACCGATCGAGCACGATGCGACGGCCGTTAGTCATCTAGTATGCATCGTACGGTCGCTAACGCAATCCTTCGACGTCCGAACAGGCCCCGGCAACATTCAAGCCCGTCGCTTTCGCTCCGCGAGCTCCACCGTGACTGCCGTGTCGCCATTCGCGACCAGCACGTGCCCTTCCTGGATCGTCACTTGCAATTGCATGCTGCGGTCCGCGAGCTCCGACAGCGCACGGCTGGACTCGATGGAGATCTCGCTCACTTGCAATTGCGGCAGGCGCTCGAGCTTGTTGCGCGCGTCTTCCCACCAGATATCGACTGCGCGCCCGCCGTATGCGAGCACGAAGACCTCGCGTGCGCGCCCGCAGGCCTTGCGCAGCTCGCGTTCGTCCGGCAATCCCACGTCGATCCACGTCTCGATGGCGCCGGTGAGGTCGCGCTTCCAAAGATCGGGCTCGTCATCGGTCGACAGGCCTCGCCCGAACTCGAGCGCTTCGTCGGCGTGGAGCGCGAAGGCGAGCAGCCGGATCATCATGCGCTCGTCCGTTTCCGACGGATGCCGCGCGACACGCAACACGTGGTCGCGGTAATAGCCGCGATCGACGTCGGCGATGGAGAGGCCGGCACGGAACACCGTGGATTTGAGCGCCATGACGGCAAGCGTACCGGAGTCGGTACGCCGCCGGGTAACCGCAGTCCGACTACGACCTGCGCCGGTCAGGCCGGCCCGAGGAAATCGCGCTTGCCGATGTCGACGCCGTTGTGGCGCAGGATGTCGTACGTCGTAGTGACGTGAAAATAGAAATTGGGGATCGAGCGCCCGAGCAGCAGCTGCATGCCGCGGAACGGCGTGTCCTTGCCGCCGACCTTGATCACCAGCTCCTTCTCCTCGGAGCCGTCGATCTGCTCGGGCTTGAACGTCTTGAGCAGGTCGATCGTCTTCTCGACGCGTCCCTTGAGATCGCCGAGCGTCTTCTCGTTGTCCTCGAACGCGACGATCGGCACTCCCGCGAGCCTGCACGCAGCGCCCTTCGCCGAGTCGCTCGCGATCTGAATTTGCGCGCTCAGCGGCAGCATGTCGGGATAGAGGCGCGCGTTAGGCAGCACGGAAGGGTCGAGCTTCTTCGCCTCTTCGTACGCCATCGCCTTGTCGAGAATGCTGCGCAGGCTTTCGAGCGTGTGGATGAAACGCGGGACGCTGACTTGGAACATGGAGATCGGCATGAGGTAGCTCGGCACGCGAAAGTGAGAGGAACGCGAAGTGTAGCCTCAATGACACAACCGGCAAGCGCCAACCCCAAGCCGGCCGGCCGCCCTCGTGGAAAAAGAATGGGCGTGCCGGCACCTGAGGCTTACTAGCGCGGCGTCTCGCAGCGCTGCTCGCTGCCGTCCTGGCAATCGCCCAGGCACTTCACCTTGCCACTGGCTTCGCGCAACGCACCGCCGCCGGGTTGACTCGAACACTTCACCGTCCCAAAGTCGTCCTCAGCGCACATCCCGACACCACATTTGACGCCGCCGAATCGATCGCGGACCGCGCCGCCGCCTTCCTTTGCGCAGAAGACCTTGCCATATTGATTCGTCGCGCACTGGCCCGCACCGCATACGACCTTTCCGTCCGGGCCTTTGACGCAGTCTGCGGCGCCGGCCGCGGTCACGAAGGCCAGCAGCAGACAACCCACGACGATTCCTGACTTCACGGCCCCTCCCGATTTGCTAAGCGTTCGTCAATGTTACAAGACCGAACCATTCGAGCGTGTTCGCGTACTAGCGTGGCGTCTCGCAGCGCTGCTCGGTGCCGTCCTGACACGCGCCCAGGCATTTCACCTCGCCGTAAGAATCGAGCAACGCGCCTCCGCCTGCCTGGGCCGAACACTTCACTTGTCCGTAGCTGTCCAGCGCGCACATCCCGACACCGCATTTGACGACGCCAAATCGATCCCGGATAGCCCCGCCGCCTTCCCTGGCGCATCGGACCTTGCCGTATTGGTCCATCACGCACTGACCCCCGCCGCACACGACATTACCGCTTTGATCTTTGATGCAATCCCCGGCAGCGGCCGGTGCCACGAATCCCAGCAGCAGCAGGCAACCCACGACGATTCCTGATTTCACGACCTCTCCCCGATTGTCATGCGTTTGCCAATGCTACAAGACATAGATTGGCCGTGCCGGCCCGTCGCGCTAGCATTCCACCTTTCCCCAGTGACAGCGAAAGGACGATCCTCCATGGAACGCATGAAAGCCAGCGATTTCCCGCCCGAAGTCCTGAAGATCTTCGACGGCTACGTGCACGGCCGCATCTCCCGCCGGCAGTTCCTCGACGACGCGAAGAAGTACACCGTCGGCGGCTTCACGGCCGCGGCGATGCTCGAGGCGCTGCGTCCCAACTACGCGTGGGCGCAGCAGGTTGCCAAGGACGACAAGCGCATCAAGACCGAGTACGTGACGTATCCGTCGCCGCAAGGCAGCGGTACGATGAAAGGCTACCTGGCGCTGCCCGGCAACGTGACGGGCAAGCTGCCGGCGGTCGTGGTGATCCACGAGAATCGCGGGCTCAATCCGTATATCGAGGATGTCACCCGCCGACTCGCCGTCGAAGGCTACGTCGCGTTCGCACCGGACGCGCTGACGCCGCTCGGGGGCTATCCCGGCAACGAGGAGAAAGCCGCGCAGATGTTCGGGCAGCTCGACGCGGCCAAGCGCACCGAGGATCTCGCGGCCGCGGTCGACTACGTGAAGAGCCGTCCCGACGTCAACGGCAAGATCGGCGCGGTGGGCTTCTGCTTCGGCGGCACCACGGTCAACATGTTCGCCACGCGCTTCCCCGACCTCAAGGCAGCAGTGCCCTTTTATGGCGGGCAGCCGAGCGCGGAAGCGGCGGCGAAGATCAAGGCGCCCCTCCTCATCCACTACGCCTCCAACGACGACCGCATCAACGCGGGCTGGCCCGCGTACGAAGCGGCGCTCAAGGCGAACGGCGTGAAGTACGAGGTGTTCACGTACCCCAACACGCAGCACGGGTTCCACAACGACTCCACGCCGCGCTACGACGAGGCGGCAGCGAAGCTCGCGTGGCAGCGCACGCTCGCTTTCTTCAAGGCGAACCTGTCGTAGCGAGCGTTTGAGCGACGCCGTCCTCGATACGCGTTCTAGCCCGCGCGCGCCGGCCTTCGAACCGCCAGCAGCGTGCAGTCGTCGCCGGGCGGCGTGTCGCCCAGGAATTTTGCGAGCTCGCCTTGCACGGCATCGAGCAATTCCTCGATGGAGCCGCCGCTGTTGCCGGCCACGACTGCAGCCAGGCGCTCGTCGGAAAATTCGCGCCCTGCCGCGGAATACGCCTCGGTCACACCGTCGGTGAAGCAGACGAGCGTGACGCCTCCCTCGAGCTCTCTATGCTTGACCTCGTAACGCGCACCCGGAATCACGCCGACGAGTGCGCCCTTGGGCAGCGGCAACACCGACGCGTGGCCGTCGTGCGCGACGATGGGCGCGCAATGGCCCGCGTGGGCGTAGAGGAGCCGGCCGTTGGTCACGTCGAGGAACGCGCAGAACAGCGTCACGAAGATGTTCGCGTCGTTGCCGGCGCAAAGCTGCTCGTTGATCCTCTCGAGGAGCCGATCGGGACTGCGCGTGGCCATCGCCGCGATGCGGATCAGGCCCATCGTGCGCGCCATGAACAACGCAGCGGGAATCCCGTGACCGGAGACGTCGCCGACGCATAGGAAGAGGTACCGGTCGTCCACGAAGAACGCGTCGAAGAAATCCCCGCCGACTTCCGACGCGGGCGTCATCATGCCGGCGATCTCGACGTCGCGTCGCTCCGGAAAGAGACGGCCGGCGAGCGGGATCATGCTTGTTTGCAGCTGACGGGCGACCTGCAGCTCGCGGCGGAGGTGCTCGAGGTCGAGGTGCTTGCGCTGCGCGGTGAGGATCGCCTCGTTGCTGCGGCGCATGCGGACGGTGAGCGCGGAGATCAGGTTGCGCATCACGCCCGGGATCGGCGCTAGGCGGCTCCAGAACAGCGAACCGGGGAGATCGAGAACGCGCGCTTCCGACATCGCGACGATGTATGCGGAAGTCGGCTTGCCATCGATCACGGAGAGTTCGCCGACGCTCTCGCCCGGAAGAATCGGAATGCCGCGGTCGGGCGACATGGGATCTTCGAGCTGCGCCGCGAGCTGGCCCGACAAGAGGAAGTGGATCGTGTCGTTGGACTTTCCCGGCTCCATCAGGATCGTGCCGGTGGGCACGGTGCGGATCGGGCAGCAGTCGAGCACCTTGCCGACCGCAACCGGATCGATCCCGCGAAAGATCGCGATCGACGCGACGTCCTCCGCGCGTAACGTGTCGACCGTCGCCGGCGTCATGTCGTCTCGGTCCAGGTCACGCTGATCGTGAGATGGTTGCGGCCGTCAACGCGGCGGTAGCTCAGGTCGTCCGAGAAGGCTCTCATCATCGCAAGTCCGAGACCGCCGGGGTTGGCCTCCGCCAGGCTCGTGGGTCTGGGTAACGGCCCGCTGGGCAGGACAGACGCGTCGAATTCCAGGCCTTCGTCCACGATCAGGAGATCGGCGGTGCTGATGCCGCGGCCGCGCCGCACGACGAGCCTCAAAAGCACCAGCGACGTCAGCGCCACCGGGCCGCCATGGCTGATCACGTTGGCGAGGGCCTCGTCGAGGCAATGATCGAGGCGCAGGATCTGGTCGCCGGGAACGCCCTCTCCCAACGCTGCCGACTCGAGCCACACCGACGCCCGCCGCGCTTCCCGTGTATCCGCGCGTATCGACAGCTCCGCGCGCGCGTGCCTCACCGATCCCGTCATCGGCGATGGTTAGGCGAGCGCTGCGCTCTCGGCCTCGCCCTCGTCGTCGTATACCGGGATCAGTTCGTCGACGCCGGTCGCTTCGAGCGTCCTCACCACGACGTCGCTGCCGTCGACGAGAAGCACCATGCGGCCGCCGTTGGCCTGACGCGCCTTTGCCGCGGCGATCAGGGCGCGAATGCCCATCGACGAAAGAAACGTCACCTGCGACAGGTCGACGACGACACCCCGCTTCGCCGATGTGGCGAGCAAAGCCAGCTCCTCGGCGATCTCTTCGCTGCCGACCGTATCGAGACGTCCCGAGAGGGAGATGCGCCGCACCTCGTTGCTCAAGTCTTCGTAGCGAATGGGCATGCCGTGTTTTCCTGCCGGGAGGATGAACCCGCCCTATTAGGCGCTTTTGCGCAAAGCGGCGCAAGATGCGGCGCGACGATAAAATATGCCGATGACCGACGACACGACACTCGCGCCGGCGCGCACCGCATTTTCCTTCGACAATACCTTCGCGCGCGACCTTCCCGGCTTTTACGTCGCGCGCCCGCCGAACGCGGTCCGCGCGCCGCGACTCCTGTTCGTCAACGCGCCCCTCGCCGACGAGCTTCGCCTCGACCTCGCGTCGCTCGACGACGCCGGGAAGGCCGCGATCTTTGCGGGCAACGCGGTTCCCGCCGGCGCCGAGCCGCTCGCGCAAGCCTACGCCGGCCACCAGTTCGGCGGCTTCTTGCCGCAGCTCGGCGACG
>Ga0207701_10007179_pt1 | contig 11086 bp, 6 predicted proteins | sample KBSSwiSSwithPhiX_FD_184294 | JGI IMG/M metagenome (GOLD analysis project Ga0207701, IMG submission 184294) | Switchgrass rhizosphere bulk soil microbial communities from Kellogg Biological Station, Michigan, USA, with PhiX - S5 (SPAdes) (version 2) | ecosystem: Environmental > Terrestrial > Soil...
GGCGCGAGCGGACGCGCGGCTTCGCGTCAATCGGCGCGTATCGCTATCGCGGCTTCACGCTGGTCGCCGACGGCCGGCCCCAGCGCATCATGAGCGTCGACGTCTCGCCGGCGATGTTCCGGGTGCTTGCCGTCCCGCCTGCGCTCGGACGCACCTTCATCGACGCTGAAGAGACGCCGGGCAGCGGCCTGCCGATCGTCCTCAGCGACGGCACCTGGCGGCGGCGTTTTGGCGGCGATCGCGCCGTGATCGGCAAGACCATGCTGCTCGACGGCAAGCCGTACGAGATCGTCGGCGTGATGCCACGTGAGTTTCAGTTTCCGGTCGGCGACACTGACGTCGAGGTCTGGTCCGCGCTGACGCTCGACGCGAGCTCGCAGCCGTCGCGCCCGCACCGAATGTACAAGACCGTGGCCCGCCTCGCCGACGGCACGACGTTCGAACAGGCGCGTGACGACATGGATCGTATTGCCGCCGACATCGCGCACGAGCATCCGGACTCGAATGCCGGCTGGGGCGTCGCGCTGGTGCCGGCGCACGAGCAGGTCATCGGCAACATCGGACGCACGATCTGGATGCTGTTCGGCGCCGTCGTCCTGTTCTTCTATTTCTCGAACGTCATGGACAAGCTCGGACGGGCGGCCAGTCTGATCGGGTTCGGCCTGCTGTTTCTGGCCGGCGGCTGGGCGCTCGAACGGACCCGACGCGAGCTTGTCCGAACGGCGAGAGGACGCATCTCGTGACCCGGACGATGCGCAACGGTCTGATCGTCGCGGCGCTTCACGTCGCTCTGACCGCAAGTATCGGCGCCAGGCTGCTGATCGACCGCGTGACGCGGCCACGCGTGTGGGTACGCACGGCGCCTTTCGATCCCGACCTGCCGATTCGGGGGCGTTACGTGCGGCTGCGCATCGAGGCGGTGCCGGGCGCCGGTTTCGACGCGCCGCTCTCGTACGATCGACCCGTCACGCTTTCGGTCACCAAGGATCGACTCGTGGCGAGCCCTGCCGACCGCGGTCCGGTGACGGCGCGCATCTCGGCACGCGACGAGGTGCGCATTGCGCTGATTGCCGAACCGGTGGCGTATTTCATTCCCGAGCACGTGCCCGATCCATCGGTCCGCCAGCCGGGCGAAGAGCTCTGGGTCGAAGTCACCGTGCCCAGTCAGGGCCCGCCCCGGCCGATTCGTCTGGGCGTGCGGAAGGACGGTGCGCTGATGCCGTTGCCGATCGACTGATTCCGCTGCGGCGTGTGCCAGATCACACCTTGCCGACGCTTGGCACTCTCACCCTCCCCTGATCTGGATGGCGTCAGGGGCGGCGCGCCGCCGGAGCGACAATCGGAAAGACACTGGGAATGTTTCCCAGCCCGTAATAGGTGTGCTGCAGCGCATCGTCGCCGATCGTCACGATGCGCAGACCTGACGGATCCGCACCAAGCGGCCGCCCGACCGGTCCGTTCGTGATCATCTCCAGCTGACCATCGCGCCCGAAGGCATTGCGATGATAGTGCCCCGCGAACACATAGCGCACCCCGGCGGCCTTCAGCAGATCGAGATAGCGGCGTCTCGGCTCGAGCGGAATATTGAAGTACTGCGGCGGCTCGTCCGCCTTCTCGAGAAAGAACGAATGATGCTGAAAGACGACGATGTGCCTGGCGCCCGCAGCGCGGGCCGTGGTCAGCTCCTGTTGCAGCCACGCCTCCTGTTCGTCGGCCAGCGCCTGCGCCTTCGCCGGTGATCCGAGCAGGCTCGAGTCGAGCACGATCCCGTAGATGCCCGACCGCTGGAACGAGTAATAGTCGGGACCGATGTTGCGCCGGTACGCGGCAATCGATTCCGGCGTCGGCTGATTCTCGACATCGTGATTGCCGGCGACGGCGTACACCGGAATCGACGGATCGATCTTCGCGGTGATGCGCTTGTACTCGGCGAGCTGAGCCGCGTCGCCACCCTTGTTGATCAGATCGCCGCAGATGACCACGAACGCAGGGCGGAGCCGGTTGATGTTGGCCACCGCGAACTCGTAGTTCGCCGTTTCCTGCACGAAGTCCTTGTCCTGGGTGAAGGCGCCGAACTGCGGGTCGGCGAGCTGAATGAAGAACGACCGCGGACTCTGCGCCTGCATCAGGGCAGCGCCCACCGCGAGCGCCGCACAGGTCAGGAAGGTGGCGACGGTCCTTCGTCTCATCGTGGATCTCCAAGTTACCAGAACAATGCCCATGGATCCCAATGCTCAATGCTCAATGCTCAATGCTCAATGCTCAATGCCCAAATCGGAAACGGCGGCACTTTGCCAAGACATGCGCAGCCTCATCCCGACCACTGGCCCCAAGCCGTTCGATCTCCAGGATCGCCTCCTTGTCTTCGCCTGCGACGTGGTTCGCACAGTGCAGTTTCTGCATAGCCGAGGCCCTGTCGCGCGTGCACTTTCTTATCAGATTCTCGACGCCGGAACAGCCGTCGGCTCGAACGCAGAAGAAGCCGATGGCGCGGCCGTGGAAGAAGGGACCAGGAGAAGGGACTTCATCGCCAAGATCGTTCACAACGCTACACGCAATGCACTGGCTGATAAGCTTCGCTCAGCGCTGACAGTAATCTTGGGCATTGGGCATTGGGCATTGATTAGAAGAATTCCAACCCCAACTCCGACGGCGGCCCCATATATCCCAGCATCGCCGAGGCCGCGACGACCGCGGGACTCGCAAGATACCCTTCGCCGCCGACGCCCATCCGGTTCTGCCAGTTGCGATTGAACGTCGTGATGGCGCGCTCCCCCTGACGCAGTGCATCGGGGCCCTGTCCGAAACAGGGACCGCACCATGACTGCCGAATCTCGCCGCCGGCGGCGCGGAAGACCGACGCGATCGAGACGTCGCCCAACTGCGGTTCGGCCAGCTCGATCTGTCGCGCCACGCCTCCGGAACCGGGAAAGACGATCAGCGGCCGCGCCGTCCGCGTCACGCCCGCGGCCATCGCGCGCCTGATGATCAGGGCCGCCTGCAGCAGGTCGTCGTAGCTGCCGTTGGTGCAGGAGCCGATCAGCGCCTTGTCGAAGGTCAGGCGCTCGCGCGCGACCTCCTCGGCGGGCGAAGCATTACCCGGGCTGAACGGCCGCGCAATCATCGGCACGATCGCCGTGAGCGACAGTTCCTCGTCCAGCTCGTAACGCGCGGCAACGCCTGGCGTCACGCGCGGATACGCCGACAGGGCGATGCCCTTCTCTGCATACCAGGCATCGGTCACGCGATCGGTGGCGAAGATGCCATTGGCCGCCTCCGCCTCGGCCATCATGTTCGCAATGGTGTTGCGATACGACATCGGCAGCTGCGCCTCGGCATCGACCAGCTCCACGGACATGCCCTGCGACTGGCGTGTTCCCCAGCGGTGGAGCAGCGCGAGCACGATGTCCTTGCCGGTCACCCACGGCTGCAGCGCACCGGTGAACACGACGCGACGCGCTCTCGGGACCGTGAAGTACACGTAGCCCGTCGCCCAGCCGAATCCGAGCGCGGTGGAACCGATGCCCACGCCGACCGCCCCGTATGCGCCATACGCGCGGCTGTGCGAATCGGCACCGGGAATGAACTGGCCGGGCAGAATCAGCCCCTGCTCGGGAAAGTAGAAGTGGAAAATTCCGTCGCCCGGCGCCGCGTAGTACGGCGCCTCGAGTCCTTCGGCCTGTGCGAACGCGCGCCCGATCGCCGTCTGCCGCTCATCGTCGGGATCTCCGGTGAAGACGAAGTGATCGTTGGCGATCGCGGCCTGACGCGGACGGATCGCGCCACGGGCGATCTCGTTGAAGGTATGGATGGCGAACGGCGCCGTGCCATCCGACGCCGGCAGGAGATCGGCGTAGACACGCACCGTATCCCCAGGCGCGAGCGGGTCATGGGCGCGGTCGACACGATGTGCCCAGAGAATCTGCTCGGTCGAGGTCATCCCGCGCGCGCGCGCATCGTCCGGGAACTCGATCAGCGGTTGACGACGGACGGAGGCGGCGAACTCGCGACGTCCGACGGCGATGATGCCTCCCGATTGCCGAATCGCGTCCTCGGTCGCCGTCAGCGGCAGCGGCTCGTAGCGGCGTCCGCGCGTCACGTTCGTGAGCATGCGCGTCGACGGATCGAACGTGAACTCGTCGCCGTCCTCGGCGTCGTCGACGGCGGCGCGGCTTTGTACGACGTGCAGCCCCAGGTTGAGCGCATTGCGCCGGAAGATGTCGCCCATGTTGTCGCCGCAGACGATCACCATCGTGCGGCCGGCTTCGTCCGCAATCGCCTTGAGTCCCGCCGGACTCATCTCGCGCGAGGAACCGATGCCGAAGCGATCGCCGGCAATGACGAACGTCTCGCCGCGGTGGACGCGCGCGCGGAAGTCCGGCATCAGGTAGCGGAAGGCGCCGGCCTTCCAGCGTTCATCAAGTCGTTCGAGACTCTCCGAGACGCAGTCACGTGCCGGAGTGATCTGGTCGGTGTCGATCGCATCGAGCTTCCGGCGGTACCGCGTGCCGGCAAGCGAGGCGTCCCAGAAAATGAGCGCACGGCCCCGAATCGGCGCGTCCGCGCCCGCGTGTGGCCGTGGCGTGAGGGACGCTGGCGCGGTTTCCACCGTGTCCAGCTCGGCGGGCTCGAGCGGCCTCTTGAGAACGGCGGGACCTATGGCCATACCCAGATTGTAAGGATGGGAAGTCGTGTCCGGCTGGCACCGGGGCCTCGCTGCGACGACAATGAGGGGGCGCTCACCGGCGGCACCACTCCTGCAGAGTTCGGAGCCAGGTGGACAAACTCAGCCGCGTTACACCGCTCTGGTATGATGCCGGCCCTTCCGACCACGGATCCCAGGAACGAGCGATGGACAGCCCAGACCCAACCAGCACCCTCGAACGGCCAGGCCGTGTCGAGCGGCGGCGAGATCGTCGTCCGCCGAGGGCCGGCCGGGCACCGGTGCGCACGCTGGTCCCGCGGGACACCGATCGGGCGAACCTGAAGGACCCGGCGCTCTACATCAACCGCGAGCTCAGCTGGCTCGAGTTCAACGAACGGGTGCTCATGCAGGCCCGTGAAGGCACCCATCCGCTGCTCGAGCGCGTCAAGTTCCTCGCCATCACCGCCGCCAACCTCGATGAGTTCTTCATGATCCGCGTGTCGACCACGCTGAAGAAGCTTCGCGAGGGGATCGACGACGTCGCACCGGACGGCTACAACACCGAGCAGCAGCTCGATGCCATGCGCCTCCGCGCGCGCCGCATGCTCCAGGATCAGGCACTGGTCTGGGCCGACCTGCGCGTCCGGCTCGCCGCCGAGCAGATCCGCTTCCTCGAGGCATCGGAGTGGACGCCGGAGATCCGCGAGTTCCTCGCCGGCTACTTCTCCCGCGAAGTGAGCCCGGTGCTCACGCCGCTGGCCTTCGACCCCGGGCATCCGTTCCCGTTCATTTCGAACTTGAGCAAGAACTTCGCGGTGGTGGTCCGCCACGGCAACCGGACGAAATTCGCGCGCGTCAAGCTGCCCGACGTCCTGCCACGCTTCATCGTCATCCCCGAGGCGCTGAGCGGTACGCCCGGGCTCACCTGCGCGTTCGTCGAGGACGTCGTCCGCGCGAACCTTCAGGAGCTCTTTCCCGGCACGCAGGTCAAAGGCGCGCATCTCTTCCGCATCATTCGCGACACCGACCTCGAGATCGAGCGCGATGAAGCCGACGATCTGCTCGAATCGGTCGATCGCAGCCTGCGGCAGCTCCGGCATGGCGCGATCGCTCTGCTGCAGGTCGAAGCGGACATGCCGTCACGTGTCATCAACATCCTGGTGGAGAACTTCGAAGCCACCGACGATGTCGTCGAGCGGACCGGCGAGCGCATGGGGCTCGCCGACTGGATGCAGCTGACGCGCACGCACCGTCCGGAACTGCGCGACCCGCCGTTCTCGGCGCGCAGCCTCTGGCGTCCTGAAGAAGATCCGGAAGTGATCTTCGACGAGCTGCGGTATCAGGATGTGCTTGTGCACCACCCGTTCGAGTCGTTCGCATCGGTCGAAGCCTTCCTGACCGCGGCGGTGAAGGACCCGCACGTCATTGCGATCAAGATGACGCTCTACCGGAGCGGCGCGAATTCACCGGTGATCCCACTGCTCATCGAAGCCGCGGAAAGCGGCAAGCAGGTGGCCGTTCTCGTGGAGTTGAAAGCGCGGTTCGATGAGCGCAACAACATCCTGTGGGCCAAACGGCTGGAGTCGCACGGCATTCACGTCGTCTACGGCTTCCCCGATTTGAAGACGCACGCGAAGCTCTGTCTCGTGGTCCGCCAGGAGCCGGACGGCATCCAGCGATACGTTCACACTGCCACCGGCAACTACAACCCGGAAACGGCGAAGGTGTACACGGACCTGGGTCTTTTCACCGCCAATCCGAGCGTCGTGTCCGATGTGTCCGACGTCTTCAACTACCTCACCGGTTACTCGAGCCAGAAGGAATTCCGCACGGTGCTGGTGGCGCCGGTGCAGCTGCGGACGCGACTCACCGAGCTGATTCAGCGGGAAGCGGAACATGCCAAGGCCGGCCGCCGTGCCCGGATGGTCTTCAAGGTGAACGCGATCACCGACGATCAGATGATCCGGGTGCTCTATCGGGCGTCACAGGCAGGCGTGTCGATGGACCTGATCGTCCGCGGCATCTGCTGTCTGCGGCCGGGTCTTCCGGGGGTCAGCGATCACATCCGGGTCCGCTCGATCGTCGGCCGTTTCCTGGAGCACTCACGCATCTACTGGTTCGAGAACGACGGCCAGGAGGAGATGTACATCGGCAGCGCCGATCTGATGGAGCGGAACCTGGATCGGCGCGTGGAAACGCTCACGCCGGTGCTCGACCCCGAGATCCTGGCGCATCTGCGCGACGTGGTCTTGCACGCCTATCTGCAGGACACGGAGCGGGCCATGACGCTCGACGCGAGTGGAAGCTATACGAAGCCGGACGCCCTGTCCGGACGCTTCAACGCGCAGCAGTTCCTGCTCCAGCACTACACCGACAAGCCGGGGGATTAGCGACGCTGCTCCCCGGACCGCCTCGATAATCCCAGTCTCTCTTTGCCCCACTCCGCGGGGCGAGCCGTCTTCCCATAGAAACTGACTCGTTTGCGATTGCTGGCGGCCAACCCGGCTAGCGGAACATCCACCAGAGTCCCGCCACCCCGCCGACGGCGACAACACCAACAAGCGGAAACAACACGACTGCCGCGACTGACAGCGTGGTCAGCGTCACCACACAGGCGGCCAGGGCCACCGGCCACAGGAGTGCCAGTCCAAGCCTGCGGGCAGGCGGCGCGTCCGCACGCCACAGCCCCAGGGCCACCCCCGCCACATAAACGGTGAAAAACACGCCCACCGTGCAAATCCTAGTGCAATGCCACTGCACTCGGATCGGACTGGGGCCGATGACTTAGATCTGGACCGGCTATCGGTCGCGCGTTTTCAGGATTTCAACCAAAACCGTACTTGCTAAACTGTGCAGCTGCTGACTATGACTTCCTCCTTTTGCAACCGACGAATCCTCGCTTTTGCGCTCACGGCGGCCGCCCTCGGCGTCCTTCCGGCCGTCGCGCAGGTGACCACAGGAACCATTTACGGGCGGATTACTGACCAAAATGGTGGGGCCGTCCCTGGTGTCGTTGTCGAGGCTGTCAACAGCGAGACAGGGCTGAACCGTGTGTCGACCACTGACGCGTCGGGGACGTATCGATTCCCCGCGTTGCCGAACGGCCCTTACAAGGTGACCACGGCGATGTCCGGCTTCCGGCGCACGGAGTCGAAGACGGCGGTCGCGGTGTCGGCCAACCTTCAGCTCGATATCCATCTGCAGCTGGCGCAGCAGAACGAGACCGTCACGGTCAGCGCCGCCCCTCCACGCGAGACCGGTCGCGTTACGGGAGAACCGATCGAGCGAACGCAGGACCTGCCCACGAACGGGCGACGGATCATGGGATTGATCGCGTTCCAGCCCGGTGTCGGCCTCGGTCTCCATTCGGACACGTCGCGCGGCGCAGAGCCGACCGCACAGCTGAACGGTGACAACGGCCGCGGAATCTTCACCCTCGTCGACGGCGGCGACAACAACGACCTCACCGTCGGCGGATTCGCGCAGCCGATTCCGCTCGAGGCCATCCAGGAATATCACCTCTTCGCGCAGCGCTTCGGTGCCCAGTACGGGGGCGGCGACTCGGTGCTGAACGTCATCACCAAGAGCGGCACCAATCAGTTTCATGGCAGCTGGTTCACCTTCATGCGTGACGATGCCTTGAACGCCCGCACCTTCAGCGAGAAGAAGCCGACCCTGGCCGCACCGAACGGCATCGAGAAGCAGCCGTATCAGCGATATCAGTACGGGGGCAGCCTCGGCGGACCGATCGTCCGGAACAAGGTCCACTTCTTCGGCGTCTACGAGCGGGCACAGCAGGACACACAGCAGGTCGTGAACACCTCCGGCACGCTGCCCGGCGACGGCGTCTACGCGGTGCCCTATCGGCAGGACCTGTTCACCGGAAAGCTCACCGCCTCACCGAACCCTCGTCAGTATCTGTCGATCCGCTACGCCCGTGACCACGAGAGTCAGCCGAGCGGCGTCACCGGCAACACGGCCTACAGCGCCTGGGCCACGAGCACGAACTCGTACGACTCGTTCAACGTGAATCACAACTGGCAGACGGGCCGGACGTCGGTGAACGAGTTCGTGTTCCAGTACTCCTCGTACCTGAACGACACGCCGGCCAATACCGAGGGGCCCGCGTATACCTTGCTCAGCGGCGCCAAGGGTGGGGCGAACGCCAATGCTCCGCAGAGCACCGAGCAGAAGCGCTACCAGTTCCGCGACGACTTCACCTGGACCAACACGCTGCTCGGCTCCTCACACGAGTTCCGCACGGGCGTGAGCATCCTGCACACGCCGCGGCTCTTCGTCTCGAGTGCGGGTGGCTCGCAGGGCCTGCTCCAGTTGCGCACCAACGACATCGACGCGGGTGTCGACAGCATCATCCTCATCGGCGGCAACGTCCAGTCGGACATCCCGACCGACCTGTATGGCTTCTACGTGCAGGACGACTGGCGCGCGACGAACCGGCTCACGGTGAATCTCGGCGTTCGCTACGACTATCTCGACGGTCTGCCGCTCGAGCAGACGAGCGCGAACTTCCTCGCCATGCAGGCTGCCGGCCTGACCGGCCGTTTCGAGGGCACGCTGCTCGAGGACTTCGGCAAGACGCCGCGCGCCGACCGGAACAACATTCAGCCGCGCTTCGGCGCCGCGTACGACGTGCGTGGCGACGGACGCGACATCGTCCGCGCCGGCTGGGGCATCTACACCGGGTCCGCGTACACCAATTCGAATGTGCTCACCAGCACGCTCGAGGGCGGCGGCATCATCTTCTCCGGCAATTGCCTGCCCACGTCGTCGCCGTCAGCGTATTGCGACCCGGCGCGCGGCTTCGTCTATCCGACCAGCAGCAATCCAACCGCGAACCCGCTCTATACGGCGCGCTCCTCGGCGCTGACCCTGGTCGCCGCCGGTCTTCCGACGATTGTCCCGACGACGGGCGAAGTTGTCTCGCCGCGACTGCAGCAGCCGTTCACCTATCAGACCAATGCCGGCTGGTCGCACGAGCTCGGGTTCGCCACGACGCTGAACGTCGATTACGTCCGCGTGCAGGGACGTGACATCAACATGCGCGTGCGGCCGAACGTCGACATCGATCCCAGCGCGGTGACGACCCGGTATCTCGCCGGCGTCGGCGTCTCGCCGAACTCGTCCAGCTTCCGCACGGCCATCAGCAAGGGGCGCAGCGAATACAACGCCCTCATCGTCGATGTGCGCAAGCGCATGTCGCACAACTTCGACGTCGACGGCTCGTACACGCTGGCGAAGGCGACGAGCGACGTGGGCACCGCGGCGGACGAGCTGACGCAGAACCTGCTGCAGGACATCAACGACCCGTTCAGCGCCTTCCAGCTCGGGCCGTCGACTCGCGTCGACGCCCGTCACCGCGTGACCGCGAGCGGGATCGTGCGAGTGCCGTACGGCTTCCAGGTGTCGTCGACGTTGATGTTCCGCACCGGGTTGCCGGTGTCGACACTCGACGGCATCGATCGCAACGCCGACGGCGTCAACAACGACCACACGCTGACCGCGTATCGCTACACCGGGCTGAACGCCGACGGATCGGCGAATTACGAAGCGGCAGGCACGTGCAAGACGGTCAACTGCAGCCGACGCGCACCGTTCTCCCAGGTCAACCTGCGGATCAGCCGCTCGTTCAGGCTGGGGACGGGTGGGCCGCGCCTCGAGGCGATGGCGGAGGTCTTCAACGTGTTCAACGCGACGAATCCTTTCCTCCCGCTGTCGACCTCCCAGTTCAACAACGCGGCGTTCATGCAGCCGACCGCGTATGCCGGCGATGTGGGCCAGGGCGAGCAGCGCATGGCGCAGTTCGGCGCGCGCATCTCCTTCTAGCTTTCCTCCGCGGCGCGACACACACTAGGTGGGGAGGGTCACCCCTCCCCACCTATGCTGAACGACGCGCACTGTCATTTCTTCTCCTCACCGCTCTTCGCCGCGCTGGCGCGACAGCGCACACCGGCCGGCTCCGCTTCCACCGACATACGCGCCACCGCTGACGCGCTCTGCGGCGAACTGCAATGGGACGCGCCCGGGACTCCGGAGATGCTCGCCGATCGCTGGATTGTCGAGCTCGACGCGCACGGCGTGTCGCGCGCAGCGCTGATCGCGAGCATTCCCGGCGACGAGGATTCTGTCGGCACAGCCGTCGCGCGACACCCGGAGCGCCTGATCGGCTTCTTCATGCTCGACCCGTCCGCCGCGGACGCGGCGGCACGTGTGCGCCGCGCCACCGGCGAGCTCGGCCTCCGCGTCGTCTGCCTCTTTCCCGCCATGCACCGCGTCCCGCTCGACGACGAGCGCACGCGCGAGGTCGTGGCGGCAGTGGCGGAACAGCCTGGCACAGCGGTGTTCGTGCACTGTGGAGTGCTGTCGGTTGGCGTGCGGCGGAAACTGGGACTGGTGAGCCGATTCGATCTGCGCCTCGGCGAT
>Ga0207701_10007180_pt1 | contig 11083 bp, 9 predicted proteins | sample KBSSwiSSwithPhiX_FD_184294 | JGI IMG/M metagenome (GOLD analysis project Ga0207701, IMG submission 184294) | Switchgrass rhizosphere bulk soil microbial communities from Kellogg Biological Station, Michigan, USA, with PhiX - S5 (SPAdes) (version 2) | ecosystem: Environmental > Terrestrial > Soil...
CGCGTTCATCAGGATCACCCACACGAACACGGTGAGCGCGAGCGGCGCCACGAAGCTCCGGTCGCCGTGGAAAATACCTTTCACTTGATCGTCCACGAAGTTCACCGCCAACTCCACGAACGCCTGACGCTTGCCGGGTACCCCCGCCGTCGCCCCGCGCACCACCCACCACAGAAAACCGAACGCGATCACCCCCAGCACGATCGAGGTCACCAGCGTGTCCAGGTGCAGTGTCCAGAACGGTGAATCGCCGAACGAAATCGTACGGTTCGCCAAATGGTGCGAAATGTAGGTGGTAGGGCTGAGCTCGGGGGCTGCCATCTCGTTCAGCCCTTTCTGTTCTGAGGCTCTGATGGGTAAGCTGATTTGGCCACGGCAAATCCATGGCATACGACCAGCCAAACGCCCGGCCGGCCTAACGCTTGATAACGGGCGCTACATCACGAAATCTGTGCCCTGCGCAGTTGCGGTGGTGGAAGGTCCGGTGTCCGCCGCCCGACGACAAGCTCAAGGGGAGATGAACTGAGCCTGCCGCGAACGACGGCACCAGATTCATGAATACCGGTAGAAGCGTGTATCGATCACTTCGAGAACTCGATGTTTACACCAACGAGCCTCACCCAGATTCAGCTCGATGCCTTCGCTCTTGTTTTTCACGCTGAGGAACACATCCTTGTCGTTCTGGAATTGAGAGCCGCCCGCGCCCTTGACTACGGTCGCGCCAATCGTTGCTGCCGAATAGATGAGTGACTTGAGAACCGCCATCATGTTCTTCTTGGAACCTGTGAAATGGATTCGGAATGCCGCGCCTCGTGCCGCATCAACCGCCGGCGCCACCGATAGCTGCAGGGGCGAAGTTAGCGCAGAGGCGAAGCGCCCAAAATTGGACCTTGGTCCAATTCTTGAGCGGCGGCCTGACCCTCGGATAATCAGCCGGCTATGAGACCGCAGGACGGCACGATCAGGTGACTACGTTCGTCTCCGGGACCTCAAAAGAGGCTCGGCACGGCGGCGACCGGTAGATGCATTGCCGGGCTGCAGGGCGTACTCGGAACTGTGCGATGATACGTGCAATTTCCTGGAACCCCCCACCAACGCCTGCATCCGAGCCGGCGCTGGCGTAGCCGCACGAACGAACAGATGGGGACCGCGACGCGACGGAGTACTGTTTCGCACACTGGATGGCGGCTGACGCAGGGATCGCTGCAGTGGACGGTGCTCGCTCTACTAGTGGCCTGTTTCGCTGCTTCGTTTACGCATGCCGCCGAGCCGGGAACTGGTCCTGTAAAACGCTTGTTGCTGATTTCGACGGGCAGCCGATTGGCGCCGGGCTTCATCATGGTCGATCAGCAGATCCTCGCCGCTTTGAACAGGACGCCGGCGCCCAAGGTGGAGATCTATGCCGAGAATCTCGACACCGTCAGATTTCCCGCCGAGCGTTCCCAGCGGATATTCGCCGAGTACCTCGCGGAGAAATACGCCGACTATCCGCCCGATCTGATCATGCTGGTCTTCGTCGGCAGTGTTGCGCCCCCTGGCAAAATCTTGTCGGAACTGTTTCCCGCGACACCGGTGATCGTTGCCGGCCTGACCGAGGAGGTGCTTCGAGAGGACGAATTCGGAAGCAGCGTCGGAGGCTTCGCGCAGCGCACGGACCCTGAGGCGACGTTGAGGGTGATCCTGCGCCTGCAGCCTTCCTTGGAGCGACTGGTGATCGTGGCGGGGACTGCAGAGATCGACCGACAGTTGCTCCGGCGCGTCGAGTCTGCCGCCCACGGCCTGAAGGGAAAGCTCGACATTCAGATCTGGAACAACGTGCGCGTGAGCGAGTTGCGTGAACGCTCAACGCACCTCCCGCCGCGAAGCGCCATCCTGTTCACGAGAATGTTTCAGGACGGGGCGGGACAAGCGACCATTTCAGCCCAGGTGGGACGGTGGCTGAGCGAATGGGCGAATGCACCGGTTTACGTACTGTCCGACGGTGCTTTCGGTACCGGTGCGGTCGGGGGATCGGTCGCCAGCATCGAGGCTTTCGGGCAGCGCGCGGGTGAGCTCGCGCGACGCACGCTGACAGGTGCAGCGGAGGAAGCGCTGCGCTTCGAAGTTCTCACAGCAACCGTGCCCATGTTCGACTGGCGCGCCCTCAAGCGATGGAGCATCGACGAGACTCGCCTGCCGCCGGGCAGCATCGTCCGCTTCAGACCCGAGTCGATATGGGAGCAGTATCGCTGGTATATCACGGCGGCTCTCCTCATCATCGTCATGCAGAGCGCGACGATCGTTGCGCTCGCCGTTCAGCGAAGTCGGCTGCGCCGCATGCAGGATGCGCTCGCTTACAACCAGCAACTCATGGCATTGGCCACCGAAGCCGGCGGGCTGGGCTTGTGGTCACGGGACATAAAAAGCGGTGATTTCTGGGCGAACGCGTCGATGCGCCGTCTCTTCGACCTGGGTCCGCAGGAGCCAGCGCACTTCGAGGATGCGCTGGCGCGCGTGCACTGGAGCGATCGCGCGCGTGCGATCGGAGAGATGGAGCGTGCGCAGGCAAAGGGAATACCGTTCCAGACCGAATTCTGCATCAGCCTTCCAAATGGCACGGAACGGTGGGTTCTTGCCCGCGGTCGCACGGTCCCGACGTCGAGTGGCCACACCCGCAGGATGGGTGTGGTTTTGGATCTGACGGAGCGCAGACAGGCAGAGGAGAAACTACGGGAGAGCGAAGACAGGTTCCGCACGATGGCCAACGCCGCACCCGCGATGATCTGGATGTCGGGACCGGACAAACTGTGCACCTTTTTCAACGAGGCGTGGCTCGATTTTACCGGCCGCACTCTGGATCAGGAGCTCGGCGATGGCTGGACCCGGGACGTGCACGCAGACGACCTCGAGCGCTGTCTCGCCGTATACGGCGCCGCGTTCGACAATCGCGCGCAGTTCCGTATGGAATATCGCCTCCGGAGATGGGATGGCGAATACCGTTACATACTCGACCATGGGGCGCCGCGGTTTCAGCCCGACGGCATCTTCCTCGGTTACATCGGTTCGTGCATGGACGTGACGGAGCGCAAAGCAGCGGAAGAGTCGCTGAGAAAGGAGCGTGCGTTCCTGCGCCAGGTGATCGACGTCAATCCGAACTTCATCTTCGCCAAAGATCGCGAAGGACGTTTCACGCTGGCAAACAAAGCCGTGGCCGACGTGTATGGCGTGACGGTGAACGAGTTGATCGGCAGGACGGACGCTGATTTCAATCGAAACCCGGAAGAGATTCGATTCTTTCGGAACGTGGATCTCGAAGTGATGGACACGCTGCAGGAGCGCTTCATCCCGGAAGAGCGCATCACCGATACACGAGGCCGGGTCCGCTGGCTGCAGACCGTGAAGCGGCCGCTCATCGGTGTGGACGGCCGTGCAAACGACGTTCTTGGCGCATCGACCGACATCACGCTTCGCAGGCAAACGGAAATACAGTTGCAGGAACAGCGTGCGGCACTCACCCATGTTGCGCGCGTCGCCATCATGGGAGAGCTCACCGCCTCGCTCGCGCATGAACTGAATCAGCCGCTCGCTGCGATACTCAGCAATGCGAGGGCCGCGTTGCGGTTCATGGAATACGAACCGATCAACCTGCAAGAAGTGCGCGAAGCGCTGAACGACATCGTCTCGGCCGACCATCGCGCGGCCGAGATCATTCGGCAGACACGGGCTCTGGTAAAAAAGGAAGAAAACGGTCGCGAATTCGGCGCCGTCGATGTAGGGAGCGTCGTTCGCGAAGTTGTCGCGCTCGTTCACGGCGATGCCATTCTGCAGGACATTCGGATCTTCGTGGAGGTCGAGGACGATCTTCCGGCCGTGCGCGGTGGCGCGGTACAGCTGCAGCAGGTCGTACTCAACATCCTTCTCAACGCTTTCGACGCCATGAAGAACACGCCGGCCGAGGCTCGAAAGGTCCAGGTGCGCGCTGCGGCTGACGAAGGAGCGATGGCGCGCGTCTCGATCTGCGACTGCGGCTCCGGCCTCAGTAGCGAGGACTTGGGCAGGATATTCCAGCCGTTCTACACGACGAAGCGGGACGGGCTCGGTATGGGCCTTTCGATCTGCCGCACGATCATCGAGGCGCATCGCGGGCGGCTGTGGGCGGAAAACAATCCGGATCACGGCACTACCTTTCATTTCACCGTCCCGGCATACAGCGAATAGTTCGCGTAGCGGCGCGCGCCCCGCGCAACGCGCGGGCGGCGACATACCCACCTCGCAACAAACGGTTATGACGCATGGGACCTTCGTCCAATTGCCCGCACTAAGCCGCCGATTTAGCTTGTCGCTGCACAATCCGATGTGCGGCTTGTGCGCCTGTATGGTACTTCGGGAGATCCCATGCGCACCTCACTCACCATATTGGGCACAGCCGCCGTCGGGTGACGGGGAGAGACCAGCGGTAACGCATTCCCTGCTCGGAGACACCACATGTGGTTCGCTCTGCCTTATGGCTCGTGCGGCAATCGTCCTGATGCTCATCTGTGCGGGAGCGCGGGCGCAGGACCTGGAGCCACGGGCATACTCGGCCGCGCCGGTGGGAACGAACTTCGCCGTCCTGAACTACACGCGGCTGGACGGAGATGTTCTGACCGATCCGTCGCTGCCGATCAAGAACGTGCAGGCGAAGATCGATCTGTACGTTCTCGGGTATGCGCGCACGTTCGGACTGGCGGGTCACACGGCAAGTCTCGGCCTGGTCGTGCCGTACGCGCGCGGGGACATCAGCGGCGACGTGTTGGACGACGCCCGGCAGGTGCATCGCGCGGGGCTGGGCGACGTACGGCTGCGTTTTGCGGTGAACTTCATCGGCAATCCCGCGATGACGCCTCAGGAGTTTGCACGGCGCACGCCCGAAACGACCGTCGGGGCAAGTCTCACCATGGTTGCGCCGACTGGGCAGTATGTGCCCTCCCGGCTCGTCAACGTGGGCACGAACCGGTGGGCGTTCAGGCCGGAGGTCGGCTTTTCGTATCCGCGCGGCGACTGGTTCTTCGAATTGTCGGCGGGCGCGTGGCTCTATACCGACAACGACGATTTTTTCGGCGGCAAACACCGCAGCCAGGACGCGTTGTATTCCGGGCAGCTGCACGTGGGCTACAACTTCAGGCCCGGACTGTGGCTCGCGGCGAATACTGCTTACGTGACGGGCGGCAGAACCACCGTGGACGGGGCCCGCAGCGACGACAAGCAGGACAACTCACGCTATGGTGTGACCCTCTCCGTTCCGTTCAGCAGGAGTTGGTCGGGGAAGGTTGCATGGTCGAAAGGATTCACTGTGCGCGCCGGTGGTGATTACGAAATCATTTCCGTTGCGCTCCAATATCGATGGTTCGATCGGTGATGGCACAAGAAACGATCCGCTCCGGGCAGGACACTCCCGTCGTTCACACGGTACCGCTGCAGGTCGAGCCCGTACAGGCCGGGATCTCTTCGCGCGGCAGCGAACTGGCACGAACCACGATCGCGGTCTTCTTCATGGTGATTCTGGGCGCGGCCGCACTGTGGATTCTGAGACCGTTCGTATTCGCGATGGTCTGGGCCGCCATGATCGTGGTTGCGTTATGGCCGGTAATGTTGGGAGTACAGGCACGACTGGGCGGCAAGCGCTGGGCTGCCGTCACGGTGATGACGGTGGGACTGCTGCTGGTGCTGGTCATGCCGCTCTCATTCGCGATCATGGGCGTCGTTGCGCATACTGAGGACGTCGGAGAGTGGGCGCAGACGCTGCGCCAGGTCCGCGTGCCTCCGGCGCCGACGTGGGTGGAGCAGGTGCCGGTGGCGGGACCGCGCATTGTGGCCACCTGGAACGACGTCGCCAGGATGCCGCAGGAACAGCTTGTCGAAAAACTGCAGCCTTACGCGCGGGCAGCGGCGAGCTGGCTCATCGCCAAGGTCGGCAGTGTCGGGATGCTGATTGTCCAGTTTCTGCTCACCGTGCTGATTGCAGCGATATTTTTTGCTCGTGGTGAGAGCGTCGCCGGCGGGCTGCTCGGTTTCTTCCGCAGACTCGCCGGCGTGCATGGCGAGAACGTGCTGATTCTCGCGGGCAGCGCCATTCGCAGTGTCGCGATCGGGGTGGTCCTGACCGCGCTGATTCAGAGCACCCTCGGCGGCATCGGTTTCGCCGTGGCCGGGATACCGTTCGCGGCCTTACTGACGGTGATCATGTTCGTGCTCGGCGTGGCGCAGATCGGCCCAGCGCCGATTCTCATCGGGGCGGTCGCGTGGATGTACTGGACCAGCGACAGCGCGTGGATACCCAGTGCGCTGCTGGTCTGGTGTCTTTTCGTCGGCGTGATCGACAACGTGCTGCGTCCGATACTGATCCAGCGCAGCGGCGGCGACCTGCCGCTGCTCATCGTATTTGCCGGTGTCATCGGCGGGCTGCTGAGCTTCGGCCTGGTCGGCATTTTCCTGGGCCCGGTCGTGCTGGCGGTCGTTTACACGCTGCTCAAGGCATGGGTCGGCGGGGAGGCGGAGTGCGACCAAGGTCCACTTGCCGGTCCTACGCCCACCCCTTAGCGTAGGACGACTTACCGGGATTCATGGTGCCAGCGCCAGCCAAATCATGTGTCGTATACATCATCGATGACGACGAGCTCGTGCGCAAGGGGCTCGCGCGACTCATGCGCGCCGGCGGCTTCACCCCGAGAGTCTACGAATCGCAGGAGCGCTTTCTTCAGGAGCTCGGACCGGAAGTGCCGGCCTGTATTCTTCTCGACATCACGATGCCGCGAATGACCGGTCTGCAAGTTCAGCGCGAGCTCAAGGCGCGCGGCAGCACCATTCCCGTCATCGCCGTCTCCGCGCGCGACGACGACGATACGCGCCTCCGCGCGCGCGAGCTCGATGCGCGTTGCTTCTTTCGCAAGCCCGTTGACGACCAGGCGCTGCTCGACGCGATTTCCTGGGTCATTCAACCCGATCAGGCACGGATGTCGAGCCCCGCGAGCCCGGCAGCACCCGAGGAGTCGATACGGACGAGAGCACGGGAAAAACCGCCTGACGATGTGTGAACTCGGTCGTGCAGACAGGAACCGACGGTAATGGCGAGCACCAAAGAGATCCGCGTCAAGATCCGCAGCGTTGAAAGCACGCGCAAGATCACCCGCGCAATGCAGATGGTGGCCGCATCGAAGATGCGGCGTTCGCAGGAGCGAATGCGTGCGAGCCGGCCGTACGGCGAGAAGATTCGCAATCTGGCGGCGCATATGAGCCATTCCAATCCGGAATACCGCCACCCGTTTCTCATCCAGCGCAAGTCCGTAAAGCGTATCGGAATCATCGTCGTGAGCACCGACAAAGGTCTGTGCGGCGGGATGAACGTGAATGCGCTGCGGCTCGCTTTACAGGAAATGCGCCGCTGGGAGACGGAAGGGGTCGAAGTGGACGTGTGTGCGATCGGCGGACGCGCGCTCGGTTTCATGCAGCGGCTCGGTGCCAACGTCGTCTCATACGTGACCCAGCTCGGCGACAGGCCCGTCATGGAGATGCTGCTGGGCGCCGTCAAAGTCATCCTTGACGCGTACATCGACGGGCGCATCGACCGTCTCTCGATGGTCTATACGCGCTTCGTCAACACGATGAAACAGGAGCCGGTGAACGAACAACTCCTGCCGCTCGCCGGAGAACGGCTGGGCGCCCCGGAGGGGCTGTGGGACTACATCTACGAGCCGGAAGCGCAGACGGTGATCGACGCGGCGATGACGCGCTATATCGAAGCGCTTATTCATCAGGCCATCGCCGAGAACATGGCGTCCGAACAGGCGGCGCGCATGGTCGCAATGAAGGCTGCCTCCGACAACGCAGGGGCTCTCATCGACGAGCTGACGCTGATCTACAACAAGAACCGACAGGCGGCGATCACGCGCGAAATCGCCGAAATCGTCGGGGGCGCTGCTGCCGTTTGAGCGCCCGATCCGGAGAATTCGAGTCATGGCTGCTGCCACGCTGCACATCGATGTCGTAAGCGCGGAAGAGAGCATCTATTCCGGCGAGGCCGAGTTCGTCGTGCTGCCCGGAGAAGCGGGCGAGCTCGGCGTGTATCCGCGCCATACCCCGCTCATCACCCGCATCAGAGCGGGCGCCGTGCGCATCAAGCCGGCCGGCGGCGGGGAGGAAGATCTGATCTTCGTTGCGGGAGGGCTGCTCGAAGTCCAGCCCACGGTGGTGACGGTTCTCGCGGACACGGCAATTCGAGGGGCGGACCTCGACGAAGCGCGGGCGAACGAAGCCTTGAAAAAGGCGGAAGAGGCACGCGGCCGCGCCCGCGACAAACAGGAGGTTGCCGCAGTAGAAGCGGAAATCGCCGCGCTCGCCGCACAGTTGACAGCGCTGCGCAGGTTCAGGCAACGCTGAGTCGGTGCCGCTTACGCTAAATCCACTTACGCGGCGGTTTGTGGCGAATCTGTGCGCGGGCCTCAGGGTGATCTGGCCTATTTTGTCCATCCTGCTCGTACTGATGATGGGCATCGGGATGCTCGTGGCGGTTCTCGAGCGCTGGCACCTCGGTGACGGGCTTTACTTCGCGTTCGTGTCCGGTCTCACCATCGGCTACGGCGATCTCGTGCCGAAGCGCACGCTTTCGCGCGTATGCGCAATCACGATCGGCTTGACGGGTGTCATGGCCGTGGGCCTCGTAACGGCGGTTGCCGTGCAGGCGCTGCAGCAGGCACTTCACCCGCCCGAGGAGCGCGAGAGCACCGAGTGACGCGCGCCCGCGCTTTTGAGCGCCGGGACCAAAGGCCAATAGCGTCCAAATGGACGGCAAGCGAGGATGCATGCGGCGCGCATGCTCGTGCCGACTCTTCCAACCAACTCGAAAGGCCTTTGTCATGAAGCGCATTCTCTTTGCTGCGATTCTCACTTCTCTGACGGCGATATCAACGGCGGCGGATAAACCGCCGCAGGCTTCCGCAGTGGCGGTGCAGGAAAGCGAAGCCATCGTCGAGCTGGTCTCGATCGATCGCAATACGCGGCACGCGACCGTCCGCGGGCCGACCGGCGCTACGTTCACCTTCGTCGTTCCAGCCGAGGCGCAGAATCTGGACCGCGTGAAGCCCGGCGACAAGTTCAAGGCACGTTACACGGAAGCGCTCGCACTGTCGCTCAACAAAGGCGGGGTTGCTTCGGAATCCGGAGGTCGGACCGTCAAGGTTGCGCCCAAGGGCGGCACACCGGGCGGTACTATCGTTCAGACGAAGCAGATTACGGCCCTGATCACAGCGATCGACCGCCCGACGCGCACGATCACTGTGCAGGGACCGCAAAAGAACGAAATGGCACTCAAAGTTGCCGACGAGGTGAAAAGCTTCGACGACATGGCTGTCGGCGACACGATCGGGATTACGTACGTAGAAGCGGTTGCGTTGCAAATGATGGCGGAAGGCGGATCAGCGAAGTCCGACGCGAAGAAATGAGAAGACCGTAACAAACCGCAGTAACGCCACCACCGGGTGCTGGGACCAAAGTCCAATTGTATCGGCCCAGTGCCCGGGGACAGTATCGAAGTAACTCGCATTAGCCTGCGTGACGCGCCCGCCGCGTGGCGCTACCGGCAATTTCACTGAACGGCCGTTCGCTTCGAACAGGTGGTCTCCATGGATTTCTCCAGTCAGCTCGCCCATAGTCAGGATGTGGCGACCAAAGTCGCTTCGCTCTTGCAAAAGCGGATGAAAATCGCGCAGGAGCACTATACGCAACGCGTCGAGCAGGCTTACAAGGCGCACGCCGCGGCAGCAGCGGCCGCAGTTCAGACCGCAGACCCGTGGACGAGCATGTATCGCTACAGCGTTGACTTCGCGCAGCGGTCGATCCTGTTCTGGGATACGCTGCGTCAGCGCGGCAACAACTTCATCGAGCATACGCGCAAGGGCATGCCTCCGGTGCTCAATTTCGAATACGACACGATCGTGGATGCCCGGCACTTCGAGCGGCCGGTCAATTACGCCCTCGTCGCGATCAAACCGCCGGCCGGCGTGACTGTCGATGCGAAGAAGCGGCCCTACATCATCATCGATCCGCGCGCGGGGCACGGCCCCGGCATCGGCGGGTTCAAGGATGATTCACAGGTCGGCGTCGCACTTGCCGCAGGCCATCCCGTGTACTTCCTTATCTTCTTCCGCGATCCGGAGCCCGGCCAGACGCTGCTCGACGTTTGCGAGGCCGAAAAACAGTTCGTGCGCATCGTTCGCCAGCGGCACCCCGACAGCCCGAAGCCGGCCCTTGTAGGCAACTGCCAGGGTGGCTGGGCGGCGATGATGCTCGGATCCGCCGATCCTGAGGACACCGGGCCCATCGTCATCAACGGTGCGCCGATGTCCTACTGGGGCGGCGCGTGGTCCGAAGGTGAGGGCGACAACCCGATGCGCTACGCGGGCGGCATGCTCGGCGGCGCGTGGCTGGCGTCGTACATGGCGGATCGCGGAAACGGCGTTTTCGACGGTGCCGAGCTGGTGCAGAACTTCGAGAACCTCAATCCCGCGAACACCTTCTGGGACAAGTACTACCACGTGTTCGCCAATGTCGACACGGAACCCCCGCGCTTCCTCGAGTTCGAGCGCTGGTGGGGCGGTTTTCATCTCATGAACCGCGACGAGATCGAATGGATTACGCGCAATCTGTTTGTCGGCAACAAGCTCTGGTCAGGCGAAGTGAAGCAGACCGGCGGCAAGGAGTTCGACCTGCGCGACATCAAGGCGCCGATCATCCTGTTCGCGTCGCTGGGCGACAACATCACGCCGCCGCAACAGGCTTTTAACTGGGTCGCCGACATTTACGGCAGCACCGAGGAGATCAAGGCGCGCGGACAGGTGATCGTCGGTCTGCTGCATCAGAACGTCGGCCATCTCGGGATATTCGTCTCGGGCAAGGTGGCCAGGAAAGAGCACGCGCAAATCGTCGAGGTGATGAAGTCCGTGGAGATGCTGCCGGCCGGCCTGTACGGGATGGCGATCAGTGAGCACACCGGCGCCGACGGCAAGCGCGAGTACGAAGTCGAGTTCCGAGAGCAGCGCCTCGAAGATGTCATCGCGCGACTGAACCGCCT
>Ga0207701_10007182_pt1 | contig 11082 bp, 10 predicted proteins | sample KBSSwiSSwithPhiX_FD_184294 | JGI IMG/M metagenome (GOLD analysis project Ga0207701, IMG submission 184294) | Switchgrass rhizosphere bulk soil microbial communities from Kellogg Biological Station, Michigan, USA, with PhiX - S5 (SPAdes) (version 2) | ecosystem: Environmental > Terrestrial >...
CTGCCGCCCGCCGCTTGCCGCTTGCCGCTTGCCGCTTGCCGTTAGATGATTCTCTGCCCAAACGCGCTCAACACGAGCTGAACCGCGAGCTCGGCCGTCCGATTCTGGGCATCGAGCACGGGATTCACCTCCACCACGTCGAGTGACGTTAGGCGCCCGCTGTCCGCGACGATCTCCATGGCCAGGTGGCCTTCGCGATATGTCGCGCCGCCGGCAACCGGCGTTCCCACGCCAGGCGCGTGCACGGGGTCGAGCCAGTCGAGATCCATCGAGACGTGCACGCCACCCGTGTCGGTCCCCGCGATCGCCAGCGCGTCCTGCATGACGGCCCGCAGCCCGCGCTCATCGATTGCCCGCATGGTGAAGGTCGTAACACCCCATTCCCGAAGGTGTCGGCGCTCCGGCTCGTCGAGATCGCGCACGCCCACGAGCGCAACGTGAGCCGGAAGCACCGCCGGCGACGGACCGCCAAGGGCGGCCGAGATGCCGGCGAACATCGGGTCGCCGTGTCCGAGGAGATGCGCCAGTGGCATCCCGTGAATGTTCCCGCTCGCTGAAGACTCCGGTGTGTTTGCATCGCCGTGCGCGTCGAGCCAGATGACGCCCAATCGCTTTCCTCGCTGACCGACCGCTACGGCGGCACCAGCGATCGAGCCCGCGGCGATGGAATGGTCGCCCCCCACCGTAACGGGGACCGCGCCTGCCATCACCGCGTCGGCCGTGACACGCGCCAGCTCCATGCACGTGGCCGTGATGGATGGCAGGAACGCACCAACGGGACCGGGATGCGGACTGCTTTGGTGCAGCAGCACTTCGGGAAGCGCCGCCGAGACGTCGTCATCCGCTTCCACGTCGTGGCCGAGTGCCTCGAGTCGCCGCGCGAGATCAGCGACTCGCAGTGCAGACGGTCCCATGTCGACGCCGCGGCGGCTCGCGCCGAGATCCATCGGGACACCAGTGATTCGAATGCGCGTCAGAGGGCCTCCTGGACCGTGGTCGTGATGTTCATGCGACCTCGTCTCCGTGACGGGTCGGCAGCGGGCCGACGACCGGGCCAGGCCGACGGGTAGCGGCGAATCTAGCGCCGTTCGGCTGGACGCGGCGGACGGAAGTGTCGGCAGCTGGCTCCGGTCCTGTTAGCGGGCGAGCTAAACGCTGATGTCCTCAGGCATCGAAGCGTTGCCAACGCGACCCGCACCGGTCACAGATGAGGTACAGATGGTCGGGGCCATTGGCCCGATCGCCGGCGAGGACGGGCACTGCCTCCGGGTCGCGGCAGACGGCGCAGACCGGCCCACCTAACGCGTTTCCCCTCGGCCCCATGGACACGATGGTGCCGCTGCCAAGGTCGCGGCCGTTGGGATGCGTAACCGCAACGGCGTCGAGTGGTCGCACTCGGTCCGGGCTCCGCGTGGAGGTGTCAGGGCTCCAAGGCAGCGCGTCGATCGGCGGCGACCAGCGCCGCGCTGACCCATTGCAATGGTTGCGCCGGCTCCGCGTCCGACTGCCGATTCATCGCGGAATGCCGCGAATGCCGGCCTTCCCGGTCCGACATCGGCCTAACGCGCCTCGGCGTCAGTCGACCTCAGCCCGGCACGGGAATCGCACCGGCAATGCCCACTCAACCGCAGAGAAGCTCCGTGCGCACACGATCAGTGCTCGCGATCCTCGTCCTCATCGCAGCGAGCTGCTCCACCGACACGCCGCGACCGGCCTCCGCCGCGTGGATCGCCACTCCCAATGGCATCGGCGCGATCCGCGTCGGTATGACCACCGACGAGCTGCGCACCGCCGTCGGCGATTTCCCCGGAGCAAACGTTACGGCCGATTGTAGTTACGTTCGGCCCAGCAGCGCCCCGCCCGGCGTTTCGGTCATGCTGGCGCGCGGCCAGGTCGCGCGCGTGGACGTCGACAGCGCAGGGGTGCGAACCGACGCCGGCGTCGCTGTGGGCGATAGCGCATCCAGGATTTCAGACGCGTACGCGGCGCGCGTGACGGCGACGCCCCACAAGTACGTGCCCGGCGGCCAATATCTCACCGTCCGATCCACCTCGCCGGCGGACACCTCGCGGCGTATGGTATTCGAGACTGAAAACGGGCGGGTTACGCGTTTCCGCACCGGCCGTGTACCCGAAGTCGAGTGGATCGAGCGATGCGGGTAGACACGCCGCGAGGTGCCGGGCCGCTGGCAGGAGAGGGTCCATGGTTAGCACGTTCGGCCTCACACACCTCGCACTCGCCGTCAGGGACGTCGAGCGCGCGTTCGGGTTCTACCAGTCGGTGTTCGGAATGGTCGCGGTCTACAGGCGTGACGATTTCCTCCAGGCGCAAACACCCGGGGCGCGCGACGTGCTCGTGTTCGAGCAGGACGAAGGGCCAGCGCGGGGACATGGTTCTATCACCCATTTCGGTTTCCGACTGACCGACCCGCGCGACATCGACGCAGCGGCAAAGGCGGTGACCGACGCCGGCGGGTCGATCGAGGAACAAGGCGAGTTTACCCCGGGAGAGCCCTATCTGTTCGCACGAGACCGCGATGGGTACCTGGTCGAGATCTGGTACGAGCTCCCGACGTCCGCGGACCCGCACTGATTGCGATGGCAGGGGCCGACCGTGACGCGGAAGCCTAACGACGCCCTCCCCGCAACCGGTCCAAAGCCGGGTCGACGACGCGTCCTGCTCGTCGAGGACGACAACGCTGTACGCTCGCTCGCCCGCCGTCTGCTGCAGGGCGAAGGATATACGGTGATCGACGCGCCAACGGGGGAGGAAGGGCTCGCCCGATGGCGCGAAGCGGTGTCGAGAGGCGAGACGATCGACGTCGTCGTTACCGACATCGTGATGCCCGACATGGGCGGACGCGAGCTCGTCACGCGCCTTCGCGCGTCGAATCCGCGATTGCCGGTCGTGTACGTGTCGAGCTACTTCGCAGACGCCGTCGCAGGGCTCGACATGTCGGAGCCCGTCGAGCTGCTCGAGAAGCCGTTCAACCCCGCCTCCCTGGCGGCCGCCGTAGATACCGTGCTCGGGCTCGGGGACGAATCTCGATGATCGACTGAGGTCGACTCGTGCTCGCATGCCGCCGGGAGCGACACGACGATTGTGGCCCCCCGGTCGGGATTGTTCGACGCCCACATGTTGCCGCCGTGCGACCGCACGATGGAGCGACAGATCGAAAGGCCGAGCCCGAGCCCGTTCTTCTTCGACGTCACGAACGGCTCGAACACCGACTCCAGCGAATCGGCGGGGATGCCGGTCCCGCGGTCGTGGACGGCGATTCGAACGACGCCGTCTTGCGCCGACGTAGCGATAACCAGAAGGCGCTCCGCCGGCGGCGTGTCGCTCATCGCGTCACAGGCATTCATGATCACGTTCAACAGGACCTGCTGCAGCTGAACGCGGTCCGCGAAGATCACCGGCACTGAAGGCAGCAATCGCGTGTTGACGACCACGCCGCGGTGGATCAGGTCACTGTGCGCAAGCTCGAGCACCTCACCGACGACGTCGTTCGCTGGCACGAGCTGCAGCTCACCGTCATCCTTCTTGACGAGGCCACGGACGCGTTGGATCACCGCGCCGGCACGACGATCGTCGGACTCGATGTCGTCGAGAATCGCGCGCAGCTCAGCCGCGTCGATTCCTCCGTTCTCCAGCATGCGCTGCGCGGCTCGGGTGTTCGCGAGGATGGCCGCCAGCGGCTGGTTGATCTCGTGCGCCAGCGCCGCCGACAGCTCGCCCACGATCGCAACTCGCCCGAGGTGCGAGAGCTCACGGCGCTGCTCTTCGGCGAGCCGTTCGGCGGACCGCCGCTCCGTCACGTCGACGAAAGCGCCAGTCACGCGTCGCCTGCCATGAGTTTCTTCGCTGGTGCGAATTGCCCCAGCGATCCAGCGCGTGCCGCCTTTCGGCGTCGCGACGGCCCACTCCCCGTCGAACGGCGCCCCATCCCGCATCGCCCCCTCGAACGCATCGTCCAGCGAAGCGCCGGTGTGCGGCCGCACGGCGTCCAGGAAGCTTGAGAGCGGCGGGTACGACCTTCGTTCGAATCCCAAGAGACGGGCACACTGTTCCGAGATCCACACGCGGTCCCGGTCAGGGTCCCAGCTCCAGAACCCGACGCCTAACGAAACGCCGGCGATCTCCGCGCGCGCCTGACTTTCCAGCAGCGCCGATTGGGCGCGGCGTCGTACGCGTCGTTCGAGGAGCAGCGCGACGATCAATGCAGACTGGAGGATGACCACGCCAGCGGTAGCGACGATGGTCGTCCGGTAGCGCTCCCACGGCGACACGTCGCGAAATCGCACGACGCTCCCGGGTGGCAGACGGGCCTCGTCGATCCCCCACCGCTTCACTTGGCGCCAGTCGAATAGGTCGATGCTCGCAGCCCGCTCAACCGGTGGAATATCCGACGGTCGCGTGCCAGCGAGTATCCGCAGGGCGAGTCGCGCCGCTTCCTCACCGTGAGCGTCGATGCTGTACAGGTGTCCGCCCACAACGCCTCGGCCCAGATACTGGTCCATGAACGCGTAAACCGGCGCGTTCGCCGTAGCCGAGATCCGTTCCGCGACCTCGTGCGGCACGTAGGACTGGCCTCGAGCGTCCGCGAACATGGTCGAGTACAACACGACGGTGCGAGGGGGAAGATTCGCGAGCGTGTCGAGCAGGTTTGGTAACGGCAGTCCAACGAGATACTCGATGCGCGGCTGGTCGGATTGACCGCTCACCTCTGCCGTGGCCGCGTCGGTCAGTCGCCGGTCGAAGTCGGAGCTTCCAGCAACGAAGAGGACACGCCGCGTCTTGGGATGGAGGCTGAGAGCCAGCTGAACTGTCGGCGCGAATTCACGCCTGACCAGTACACCGGTCACATCGACAGGCAACTTACGGTCGCCAAGTTCTCGGCGATCGATGCCACAGAAGACAGTCGGTGCGCCGGGGAACACCTCGTGTCCATGCGCGAGCATGAAGTCCAGCGCCGGGCTCATCGCCGCAATCACAACGTCGATCCGCTTGTCTGCGTACTTCGCGCGCAGGTAATCCTTGAGCCGGGTCGGGTAGGTGCTCGACTGGAAGCGCGAGAGGTCCATCGCTTCGCGATACACCTCGACGTCAGGCAACCCGCGGGTCAGCGTTTGGACCAGGCGCGCGTCGAGGGCCGCCAGCCCAGGAAGATCAGTGCGCTCATCGTATAACAGCACAACACGGCGCGGCTGCCCAACCGCTGGAGCGGGGAGCCCGAGCAAGGAGAGGAGCACCACGATTGCGGGGCGTACCAGACCAAAACGCATTCCGTCCTGGGCGCACGGGCTGCCAGCGCGTACGGCACGACATCGTGACCGTCGGTGGCATCGCCTGCCAAGGATGCCAAGCTCAAAGTATGAGACGTGGCTAACGTACTGCCAAGTTCAGCTACTGCTTCGCTCCGACCACTACGATCTCCACCCGACGATTCTTCGACCGGCCCTCGGCCGTCGAATTGTCACCGATCGGGCGGGTACCGCCGAAGCCTGTGGACGTGAGGCGCGCCGAGGCGACGCCGCCCGCGAACAACGCCGCGCGCACCGCTTCCGCGCGTTGCTCCGCGGCGCGCTGATCACTCGCCGAGTTCCCGGTCGAATCGGTATGGCCCTCGACGCTCACCCTCGCGTTAGGGAATGCAGCGACCGACTTGGCCGTCGACTGCACGGTGGATTGTCCTTTCGCCGACAGGCCTCCCGTGCTGGTGTCGAACACGGTCTCATCGAGCACGATCGTTACTGTCGAATCGGCCTCCCGCACCGCCGACACACCGGGCAGCGATCGTACCGACGACGCGAAGGTGGCCGTCGTGACTGGCGCCGCCTTCTTTTCCGGTTCAGCCACGCGCTTGTACATGTCGGGACCGCGAGGATTCCAGCGAATCCCTGCCGTGACGACCGTGCGCCCAACGGCGCTGCCGGTGGTGAAACGCAGATCTCCGACCGCCGCCCACGTGCGCCGTCGTCCGAGGTGCCAAGCTGCGCCGACCCCGTAGTCGAGCGCCGTGTAAGAGCCATCGAGCAGGTCTTCTCCTGCGGGATCATTCACATCGCTGGCGTTCACGTGGGTGAAGCTGAGGCCAAGCAAGAGGTACGGCGAGAGCTTGCGAAGCGGCCGAAGGTCGGCTCGAACACCGGTCTCGAGCCCGAGTGCACTGAGTGACCCACCAACCTGGTTTCCACCCAACTTCAAGTCCACGTCGGCGTTGAAGCCGTTAAGGCCGGCGTAGGTGCGAAGGATCGGCAGCTTCAGGTAGCCGAGGTCGCCGTCGAGCGCCCAGTTGATGCCTTTGTCCGCGTTCTTTACGTCCGCGACTCCGGCACGAGCCTCGAGGCCGCCGAACCCAAGAATTCGCTGTGCGGGTAACGCGCTGGGAATCAGAGCGCGCACTACGAGAACCGTGGTCGCCAGCGCCTTGACCATGATGAACCTCCCCGGATGAGCGATCGGCTGAATCGGCGGTTTGCCGCTTGCGCGAGAACCGTCGCAGAGCGGTCCGCACGGCAACAGTAGACTTTCGTATACGACCAAGTCCGCCGTACTCGAGCGTGAGACAGAACCTTTGATTGGCCCCACACGATGGCCGCGAACCCGCGCCGTTAGGCGAAGCGTGTGGCTCGTGGGCGGGTGTGTGGCCGCCGGGACGATAACGGCGGAAATGAGCTGATTGGATTCATTTTGGCGACTACCTAAGGTAGCGACCGGGCGCGAGCTCGATTGAGTTTGACCCCACGGACCGTTGAGGACGTAATGCGAAACTCGAAGCGAGTAGTCGTTGCCAGTCTGGCATGCATGCTCGTGGCTGCGTTTGCCGTAACTGCTTCACGAGCGCAGAACGACCGAAACGACGCGAAGACGGAGAAGATCAGGATCGTCACCGTCGTCAAGCGAACCGGGATCGTGTGGTTCGAGCGGATGGAGGAAGGGATCGAACAGTTCGCGGCGCAGAATGGAGTCGACGCCACCATGACCGGCGCGTCCGATGCGGATCCGCAGAAGCAAGCCGACATCATCCGCAAGCTGATCGCCGAGAAGCCTAACGCGATCACCGTTGTGCCGAATTCACCGGAGGCGCTGGAGGGAGTCTTGAAGCAGGCCCGCGCGGCGGGGATCAAAGTCGTGACACACGAGGCGAGCAATCAGGTGAACACCGATGTCGATATCGAGGCGTTCGATAACCTCGCGTTTGGATCGTTCCTGATGGATCAGCTGGCGTCATGCATGGGTGGCGGCGGCAAGTACGTCGCCTTCGTCGGCCACACGACCGCTCGCAGTCACATGCGATGGGCCACGGCGGCGCACGACCGCGCGAAGGAGAAGTATCCGAAGATCGAGCGCATTTCTGCGCCAGTCGAAACCACCGAGAAGCAGGAAACCGCCTATCAAAAAGCCAAAGAGCTGCTGTCACAACATCCTGACCTGAAGGGCTTCGAGGGCAGCTCGGTCGTGGATGTGGCGGGCATTGGAAAAGCGGTCCGCGAGGCCGGTGCTCAGGCGAAGACATGTGTCATGGGAACAAGCCTGCCATCGGTTGCCGGCGAGTTCCTGAACGACGGGGCTGTTGACAAGATTTTTCTGTGGGACCCAGCGGTCGCGGGGCAGGCGCAGGACAAGCTGGCGCTGATGCTCATTCAAGGAAAAAGGATCGGACCCGGTCTCGATCTTGGTCTGCCAGGCTACGGCAACTTGAAAGCGATTCCCGGAACGCCGCATGCGCTTGCTGGCTCCGGCTGGATCGCGATCGACAAGTCGAATGCAGCACAGTATCCGTTCTGAGGTTTCGCCGCGTTATGGAGCATCGTCGCGCAACGGCGAACCGGGACCCCGCAATCTGTTGGAGTTAGGCGCGAAAACGCCGTGGTGATCGGTCCGGTGATCGCGTGGTGGCTCCGCGATGGCCGCCCCGCGTTTCTTCCCATGCGCCGACCCGAGCCCGCCGCGCACCAATGCGCGAGCCGCCGGAGTCGGTTGACCGATACATCATGGGGACTCCGACAATGTTTTCGACTCCGATCTCTCTCGACCGCTCCGCGCGCCGGCTCTCCTCGATGGCGCTGATCGGTGCGGCTGCGCTGGCGGCCTGCGACAATGACCACACCGTTGGCCCTAACGCCGCTCGCATTCCTGTGGCCGCATCGCCCATCGCGGTGGTGCAGGGTGGCACGCTCTCGATCGTCATCTACGACCAGACCGGGGCCGCCCCGACGAACGTCGTGCGCAGTTAACCGTGGCACCAACCGGGCACGCCTGCCGTCGCGACCCGCTCGCCCAACGTGGCATCGCCGACTGCTCCGACGGAGCGCCCAGAGGCCAGCGTGGCGGTGCTCGAGCCGGTCGCTGTCCGCCTCACCCCTCCCGACGCGCCGGCGGCCGCTCTCGCGGACCTTGCAGAGCCGCCGCAGCTGAGCATCGCGGCCGCGCCGCCTAACGTTCAACCGTCGGGCGCCGAGCCGCTGGAACGTGCGGCCATCGTGTCGAAGCCCGGCGCCGCGGTCGCGGGCGGCGGCGTGAAGCCACGCTGGATGATTGCCGCAGTGCTCGCGTCCGGCGTGCTGGGGGCGTCGCTCATGGCCCGCGCGCGGCCCGCCTCCGACCTGCCGGCGTTAGGCGCCACGCGCAAGATCACGCTCGACGCCGGCCTCGAGGTCGACCCGGTGCTCGCCCCAGACGGTCGTACGCTCGCGTACGCGGCAGGCCCCGAAGGCGCCATGCGCATCTACGTTCGCCGGCTCGACGGCGGCCGGGCGGTGCGCGTGTCGGCGGAGGTCCCGGGCGACCACCGGCGACCCCGCTGGTCGCCCGACGGCTCGCGCCTCCTCTTCCAGGCGGGTGGCGGGATCTGGATGGTGCCGGCGTTAGGCGGCGCAGCCCGGCCGGTGGTGGCCGCGCTGCCCGTGCCCTCGGCGCGCGCGCTCTACCCGGAGTGGTCACCGGATGGCCAAACGCTGGCCTGGGTGCGTCGCGACTCCGTACTGGCGCGGTCCATCGCCGGCGGGTCGGTTCGGCTCCTCGGCACGCTGTCCGAGCCGCATTCGCTCGCGTGGTCGCCGGATGGCCGGTGGATCGCGGTGGTGTCCGGCAACGAAGGGTTCGTGTACGGCGCCGCCGCGTCTCAGATGGACGTGGGGTTCATCAGCATTGGGAACCTGGCGCCGAGCAGCGTGTGGGTCGTCCCGAGTCGGGGCGGCCAAGCCGTGGAAGTTGCCGACGGCGATAATCTGAACACGAGCCCCGCGTGGCTTGCTGCCGATCGTCTCCTGTTCGTCTCTGACCGCGACGGGAGCCGCGATCTGTTCCTCATCAAGATCAATCGGAACGGGCGGCCGATCGGTTCGCCGAGCCGCCTGACGACGGGACTCAATGCGCACACGGCGTCGGTCCAGCGTGACGGCAACGCCATCGCGTACTCCGTATTCACGCAGAGCTCCAACGTGTGGGCCGTTCCGATCCCGTCGGGGGCGGCGATTGGTACGACCGGCGCAACGCCGATCACGAGCGGCTCGCAGACCATCGAAGCGATGGAGGTCTCACCCGACGGCAAGTGGCTGGCGTTCGACTCCGACGGCGCCGGCGGCGAGGACATCTACCGCCTCCCGTTAGGCGGCGGCGACGTCGAACGGATCGTCGAGAGCCCGACCGACGATCATCGCCCGACGTGGGCACCCGACGGACAGTCGATTCTGTTCTATGCGTTCGTGGACGGCGCGCGGCGCGCGTTCGTCGCCCCGGTGGACGGTGGGGAGCCACGGATGCTGCAGCCCGGCGGACGCGATGAACAGCACACGCCCGTCTGGTCACCGGACATGCGTCACGTGCTGTTCCACCGCGCGGTGAGCGGCGTCGATCAGATTTTCGAGCTCACGCGCGCGGCGGATTCGACGTGGGGCGTCGCACGACAACTCACGAAGCGCGGCGGCTTCGGTGGTCGCTGGTCGCGCGACGGGCGCTACCTGGCGTACGTGGCGCCGCCGCGCCAGGTGCGAATCATGGGCCCGGGTGACGACGGCGAGGCGACGTCGCGAATCCTGTACCCCGCCAACGACACGACCTCGGCGAGGCCGGTCGCTATTCGCTGGTCACCGGATGGCCGAACAGTCTACATGAAGACGTTCGATGCTCGTGGCCAGGCGGCGCTGTGGGCGCTCGGCGTGGATGGCGGTGCGCCCCGATTGCTGGTGCGGTTCGATGAACCGCTTCGGCCGACGCGCCGCCCCGAATTCGCGGCGGACACGAGGCGGCTCTACTTCACGCTCGCCCAGAGCGAGAGTGACGTCTGGGTGATGGAAGTGCGCTAGGCACCGACCGGCCGCGTCGCCAACGCGATGCCGCGTCGTGGCTCGTTAGGCGGGCGCATGATGTGACGAAGCTGAGGTGCGCCGCCATCTCGGCGTCGAGACGCAGCGCGACGGCGTCCCGCCCGTCGGCCGGGCCACTTGGTACCCAAAGGCGACGTCCACGTTCGGCGACGCGTTCGCCGCGGTCATGACGACATACTTCCCACAAGGAGGTGAACGATGAAGGCAATCGTTGTGACGGACCACGCTGCGGGAACAACCGGGATGAGGCTGGCGGAGCGGCCCGAGCCGAAGGCAGCGATAAACGACGTCGTCGTTCAGGTTTATGCGTCGGGAATCGTCGGGAGTGAGTTGGCGTGGCCCTCGACTTGGACCGATCGCCTCGACCGTGACCGCGCACCGTCGATTCCCGGGCACGAGCTGGCCGGAGTGGTTACCGCCCTCGGCTATGGCACGACGGGGCTGTCAGTGGGACAGCGGGCGTTCGGCATCACGGACTGGTATCGCGACGGTACTCTGGCGGAGTACGTGGCCGTCGAGGCGCGGAACCTCGCGCCGCTGCCGGGCGATGTCGACTTCACGGTGGGCGCGAGCCTCCCGATCTCGGGCCTGACCGCGTGGCAGGGACTGTTCGAGCACGGCCGGCTTCGGGCGGGGCAGAGCGTCATCGCCCACGGCGCGGCCGGCGCGGTCGGGTCGATGGTGACGCAACTGGCACGATTGGCGGGCGCCTACGTCATCGGCACCGGACGCGCCGCCGACCGTCAGAAGG
>Ga0207701_10007183_pt1 | contig 11081 bp, 6 predicted proteins | sample KBSSwiSSwithPhiX_FD_184294 | JGI IMG/M metagenome (GOLD analysis project Ga0207701, IMG submission 184294) | Switchgrass rhizosphere bulk soil microbial communities from Kellogg Biological Station, Michigan, USA, with PhiX - S5 (SPAdes) (version 2) | ecosystem: Environmental > Terrestrial > Soil...
GTCGAACCGCGATGGCATCGGCGCGCGGGTCGATCTCTCGGTTGAGGGCGGCGGCGGGATGTGGCAGACCGTGAAGACCGGCTCGAGCTACGCCTCGCAAAGCGAGCTGCCGCTCACCTTCGGCCTCGGCCGTCGCGATCGCGTGGCCGGCATCCGCATCACCTGGCCCGGCGGACGTGTCGATACAGTTGGGCCAACCGACGCGAATCAGCTCATCGTCGTGAAAGAGGGTACCGGGCTGGCCGGGTCCACGCGAATCAGGAAGTAGGATTCACCAGCCCAACAACTTCAACGGGCAGAATCGTTTGACCGGCGATCGTTCGAGCCGTACAATGGAGGGGCGTCACACGGGGGCGACTAGTTTCGACGGGGGTTGATGGTCGAAGGATGCGCTGCCGAGCTCCACTGACTCGTAAATCCGGTGGAAAACCATAACTGCGGATACGCAGCTCGCTCTCGCAGCTTAATAACCTGTGAGCGTTCGCCCCAGCCAGCCTGCGGGTTGGGGGCCGAATGTCATTTAGCAGGATAGTCGCTGCCGGTTGTCTCGGACGGTAGCGGCGAGATTTTTCGGGGCTAGTTCCCGGCGGTTTCCGTCGCTCCTTCACGCCGGGAGCGAAATTTCAGGAGCGGCTACGCAGTGTAGCAGGCCTTCGGTCTTACATCTTCGGACGGGGGTGCGAATCCCCCCGCCTCCACCAAAAGGGCCCGGACACGGTCGGGTCGCTTGGGTCTTGCCCGGCCGACCTACTGGACCCACCAGACCCACCCGACATATTGGACATGACGTTCGACGACCAGCTCAAACGCGCCTTCGACACGTTGAGCGAGCGTCTGCGGGCCGAGGTCGACCATCAGGTCGCCGCGGTCATGGACGATCTGGCTGTGTCCGTGCGCGAAGAGCGGGAGCGTGCCGCGGCTGAGGCGCGGGAGGCGGCTTCGCGGCAGGCGGCCAGCTCGCAGGAATCTGCCTTGGCGGAGGCTCGCGACCAGGCGCATGCCGCCGGGCTGGCTGCCGGACGGGCCGAAGGACTCGAAGAAGGGCGGCGCCAGGGACTCGAGGAAGGACGCCAGCTGGGGTCCGAGGAAGGGCGCCAGCAGGGCATCGTCGAGGGGCGTCAGCAGGGTGTGCTCGACGGTCGCGAACAGGCCGAACGCGAGGGGCGCGTAGCCGCGGCCGTTGATGCCGCGCCGGCCGACCACTCGAAGACCGCGGACGACGGCGCCTCAGAGCGCCTGGCGGGAGCCGTCGGGTCGATCGGGCGCGGGCGGTCTCTGTCCGAAATTCTCGACGCGCTGGCAGCCTCTGCAGCGCGCGAGGCGGCGCAGGTTGACGTCTGGCTGGTCCGGGGCGCTCAGCTTCGCAAATGGCGCGGGAGCGACGGCGAGAGCGCCCTGGCGCTCCAGGACGCCGGCCGCATGGGCGATGCCGTCCGCTCCGGCACGGCGGTGGTGTCCGGCCGCGAGGCGGCCGTTCCCGTCGCGATGGCCGGGCAGGTGGTTGCCGTGATCTCGGCCAGCGGCTCCGACTCGGCTGCGGCGAACAGCGCGGCACTCGACGTGCTCGCACACTACGCCGCGCGGTGTCTCGAAACGCTCACCGCGTTCAAGACGGCGCGCGCGGTGTCGGATCGCGCCGGCCAGGGCCACGACGCCGACGCCGCGCTGGCCGAAGAAGACGCTTCTGCACGGCGTTACGCGCGATTGCTCGTTTCCGAGATCAAGCTTTATCACGAGCCCGCCGTCGTCGAAGGACGCCGCGATCGGGATCTTGCGACGCGCCTCGGCGGCGAGATCGCGCGCGCCCGCGTCCTGTACGAAGAACGCGTACCGCTGGAAGTGCGGCAGCGCGGCGACTACTTCCGCGACGAGCTCGTGCGGACCCTCGCCAACGGCGATCCCACCCTGCTGCAAACCACATGAAAACACCATCTCTCTGCGCGCTGACGCTGACTGCGACGTTCCTGGCCGCCGCGGCGCCGCACGCGCAGCAGGGTGGCGTTCCGCCGCTGAAGCCGACGAGCCATCCGCGGCTGCCGGCCGATCTGGCGCAGTTCTGGCTCGTGCCGGGCAAGAACGCGACCGCGACGCCGGCGATGAACGATCTCGCCTCGGCGGTGAAGTTCGAAGTCGATGGCAACTTCACCCGCGCGCTGCCGATGCTCGAGCAGGCGAACGTCCGGCAGGGCGTGCTGGGGAGCTACGCGGAGTACTACCAGGGCGTCGCCGAGCTGCGCCTGGGGCGTCCCGCGGAGGCGCGCAAGACCTTCCAGGCGCTTGGCGCCAGGGCGCCGGTCGGCTTCCTCGCCGAAGCCGCGCAGATGCGCGAGGCGGAATCGGCCGAAGTGCTCGGCGATCAGGCGTCCGCGCTCGCGATTTACGAGCGCCTCGCGAAAACGAAAACCACCGCGCCCGACGATGTGCTGATGCGGCTGGGGCGGGCGGCGAAAGCGACCGGCGCCACGGAAAGGGCGATCGAGGCGTTCTCGCGCGTGCTCTATGAATTTCCGTTCGGCGACCTTGCGCCGATCGCCGAGTCGGAGCTGCAGGCGCTGCCGATCCCGCCGCTCGTGGCCGGATCGAACCGCTACAAGCTCGAGCTCGGACGCGGCGAGCGGCTGTTCGGCGCCCGCCGGTACGCGCCGGCGCGCGTCGTCTTCGACAACCTGCGCACGGCGGCGCAGGGCGACGACCGCGAGCTGGTGCAGCTGCGCCTCGCGGAGTGCGACTACTTCCAGAAGAAAGCGCGCCAGGCGCGGGAAGGCGTCCGCCCGTTCATCGACAAGGCGTCGCGCCAGGGCGAGGCGCTCTTCTTCTACGCGGTGGCCAACCGCGATCTCGGCGATCACGACGAGTACCTGCGCGTCGTGCGCCGGCTGGTCGACGAGTTCCCGACGCAGACCTGGGCCGAGGAAGCGCTGAACAACCTCGCCACGCATTACATTCTCCAGAACGAAGACGAGAGCGCCGACCAGGCCTTCCGCGAGCTGTACGAGAAATTCCCGACCGGACGGTACGCGGAACGCGCCGCGTGGAAGCTGGGATGGTGGGCGTACAAGAACGGCCGTCCGGCCGATGCCGCGCGCGTCTTCGAGTCGGCGGCGGCGCAGTTCCCGCGCTCTGACTACCGACCCTCGTGGCTGTACTGGTCGGCGCGCGCGCACGAGACGTTGAACGAGGCGCCGCAGGCCGACGCGCGCTATCACCTCGTCGCCACCGACTATCTGAACAGCTACTACGGCCGCCTGGCGGTGAAGAAGGTCGAAGGCCGGGTGCCGATGCCGATCCTCGACGAGCCGCCGCCGGCAGTCGGGCTGCCGCCCAACGAGCCGATCGTGCGCGCGCTGCTGACGCTCGATCTCTACGACCAGGCGCTCGACGAGCTGCGCTACGCGCAACGGACGTGGGGCGATTCGCCCGCGATCCAGGCGACGATCGGCTGGGTGCACAACCAGCGGGGCGATCTGCGCGCCGGCATCAACGCGATGAAGCGCGCGTATCCGCAGTACCTCGCCGCCGGCGGCGAGAAGCTGCCGACCGATCTGCTCAAGGTGCTCTACCCGGTGAGCTACTGGGATCTCATCCGCCGCTACTCGGCGGATCGCGATCTCGACCCGTACCTCGTCGCCGCGCTGATCGCGCAGGAGTCGACCTTCACGGTCGATGTCCGGTCGTCGGCGAACGCCTACGGGCTGATGCAGCTGCTGCCATCGACCGGCCGCCAGTACGCGCGCCGGCTCGGCATCTCGCGGCGCTTCTCGCTGAGCATGCTGACCACGGCGGAGTCGAACATCAGGATGGGCACGGCCTACTTCGCGGATCTGGTCAAGCAGTTCGGCGGCGCGCACTACGCGCTCGCGACCTACAATGCCGGCCCCAACCGCGTCTCGCGCTGGATCGCCGAGCGCCCGGGCATCGACAGCGACGAGTTCATCGACGACATCCCGTTCCCCGAGACGCAGAACTACGTGAAGCGCATCCTCGGGACGGCGGAAGACTACCGCCGCCTGTACGGGTCGGGCGCGGTCCGCGCCGACGAGATCGACGCCACGCCCGCGGTGTCGCGGCGCGCCGGCGCGCCGCCCAAGCCCTCGAAAGCCAGCGCGTCGTCCTCGAAGTCCTCGAAGAAGAAAGCGCCTGCCAAGAAGAAGCAGCCGACTCGCCCGACCAAAAAAGCCGCGTAGGCTCGCAGTCGGTGGCTGGTGGCTGGTGGCTGGTGGCTAGTTGCTAGTTGCTAGTTGCTAGAAGGCGTCGCCAGCATCTAGCATCCAGAGGAGTGCTTTTCACACCTGGTCACTAGCATCCAGCCACTAGCATCTGTCAGCGGAGCTCTATGTCGAAGCTCACCGGATCGAAGAAAGCAACGCAGTTCACCGAATCAGTCATCCGCGAGATGACGCGCCTGAACGAGCTCTACGGCGGCGTCAACCTCTCGCAGGGATTTCCCGATTTTCCTGCGCCGGCGGCGATCAAGGAGGCGGCCTGCGCCGCGATCAACGCCGACGTCAACCAGTACGCGGTGACGTGGGGCGCGCGACCGCTGCGCGAAGCGGTCGCCCGCGAGTTCACCCGCCGCTACGGACTCGAGGTTGTTCCCGACGAGCAGGTCACGGTGTGCTGCGGATCGACCGAGGCGATGATGGCGACGATGATCGCGATCATCGATCCGGGCGACGAAGTGGTGATCTTCGAGCCGTTCTACGAGAACTACGGCCCGGACGCGATCCTCTCGGGGGCCACGCCGCGCTACGTCACGCTCCACGAGCCGGAAGCCGCGGCTGCGCCTGGCACGCCGCACAGCGACTGGTGGTTCGACCCGGCTGAGCTGGCGGCGGCGTTCAACGACAAGACCAAGGCGATCATCATCAACACCCCCAACAACCCGACCGGCAAGGTGTTCTCGAAAGACGAGCTCGAGATGATTGCGACGCTCTGCCGCAAGTGGGACGCGATTGCGATTTCAGACGAGATCTACGAGCACATCATCTACGACGGCCGCCAGCATGTGCCGATTGCGACGATTGAGGGGATGGCCGATCGCACGATCACGCTCAACGGCCTCTCGAAGACCTACAGCGTGACCGGTTGGCGCGTCGGCTGGACGATCTCGCCGCCGTCGCTGACCGGTGCAATCCGCAAGGTGCACGACTTCCTGACGGTCGGCGCCGCGGCGCCGCTCCAGGCCGCCGGCGCGGTCGCGCTGAGCCTGCCCGACGACTACTACGCCAAGCTCGCCGCCGGCTACCAGCAGCGGCGCGACGTGCTCGTCGAGATCCTCGAGCGCCACCGCTTCATCTGCTACAAGCCGTTCGGCGCGTACTACATCATGACCGACATCAGCACCTTCGGTTTTGCCGACGATGTCCAGTTCGCGCGGTATCTGGTGAAGGACGTGGGCGTGGCAGCGGTGCCGGGGAGCAGCTTCTACAAGACGCAGGCGGGACGGACCAAGCTGAGGTTCTGCTTCTGCAAGCGCGACGAGACGTTGCAGGAGGCCGATCGGCGGCTGGAGAAGCTCGTCGCGGTCGGCGTGACGCTCCACTAGTTGCTGGTTGCTAGGACACCTAGCAACCAGCATCCAGCAACTTCAGCGTCAGTAACGGATGACCGCCCCGAAATAGATCCCCTGCAGGTTCAGCGCGCCCGTGTCGGCCTTGATCAGGTAGCCGACGTTGGTGGAGCGATAACCGCCCTTCACGCCGATGTAGTCGTTGAAGTTCACCGTGCCGTAGATGTCCAGGTCGACGTAGTGCGCGCTGTAGCGTTCGTCGATGCTCGCCGGGAGCTTGAAGGCGGTGAGCTCGCCGGTGATCGAGATGTTCGGCACCACGTAGTAGCGGCCGATGCCGCCAATAGCCGGGATCGGACCGCGCGCGTGCGCGAACTGGGATTCGATCGGGTTGTCGAGCTGCACCTTCACGTCGGTGTACTTCGCTTCGAGCAGGAACCCGGCGAACCAGCGGTCCCGCGTGAGGAAGTCGAACTCGTAGCCGAACCGGTACGCCTTCCAGTCGAAGTCGGTGTTGACCGGGAGGTTGGCGCGATAGCGGATGCCGTTGAAGATGACATCGCGGGCCAGCGAGGACGACGCGGTGTACTTGATCGGGATGTACTGGAAGCGGAACTTGTGAGCCCGGGCCGGCCGGAGCGTGAGCTGCAGCGCGCGGAAGCGCTGATCGGTCGCGCCCAGGTCGCGTTTCAGATCGATGGTGCTGCCTGCAATCCCCAGGGCCTCGCTGGAGATGTTGATATCGGTCGACGGCAGCCAGAAGTCCGCGGCGCCCTCGATATGGAATTTCTCGCCGGTCGCCGGGTCGCTCAGCGGCCGCGGCGTGTACTGTGCGTATGCAGGCGCGGTACACAGTACCATTGCTGCGGTAACGGCCCAGGTGTACAGACGAATGGTGGGTTTCTTCATAGCAGTTGAATTATCGGCAGGTGTTCGCCAAAGGTTTGGTCCTCTGGCGTAAGCTCGTCCTTCTCCAACCGAGCGCGCAGGCAAACACGATACCAACTGATCCGAAATGATGACATTTTATGACAAGTCGCTGTCTATCAGCAGCTTTGATGACTTTTTTGTAGGATGTCGCGTTGACACACTGCCGGGCAGGACGTAAAATTCGCCCGAACTACCTGTCCAGCGTAAGAACTTGCCTTCCCCAAACAGGTTTTTCAAACCAGTAGTCTCGGTAGTCGGTAGCTGAAGGAGGATCCCATGTCGGTGTCGCGCCGCGGTTTCCTTCAGGGCTTGGGAGTCGGTCGGACCTCGGACGCGTCTGCCTTCATCGCCGCTCGCGGTCATGAAGAAGAGGTCGCGTTCGCGCAGCAGGGGCAGGCCGCCCGCGCCGCGCGTCCGAATCTCCCGCCTGGAGTGGAAGCCATTCGCATCAGCAGCAACGAAAACCCGCTCGGTCCCGGTAAAACCGCGATCGACGCGATCCTCGGGAAGTTCCCCGAGGCCAACCGCTATCCGTTCAACAGCACGCCACTCGACGCGGACCTCGAGATCCTCATTGCCAAGCTGAACAATGGCAAACGCGAGAACGTGGTGCTTGGTGTCGGGTCGCAGGAGCTGCTGAAAAACGCGGCGCACGTCTTCATGTCGCCGACCAAACACCTGGTCATCCCGTCGCCGACCTACGGCGATCCGGCGGGATTCGCCCAGAACGTGTTGAAGTACACGGTCAAGTCGGCGCCGGTCAACCCGCAGACGTTGAAGACCGACCTGAGCGCCCTGCTCCCGCTCGTCAAGGGCGCCGGCCTCGTCTACCTCTGCAACCCGAACAACCCGACCGGGACGATTAACGGCGCCCAGGAGATCAAGGACTTCATCGCCGAGGTCAAGAAAACCTCGCCGACGACTGCGGTCCTCATCGACGAAGCGTACTGCGACTACGCCACCGACCCCTCGTTCGCGACCGCGATTCCGACCGCGCTCGCCACACCGGGCGTCGTTGTCGCGCGCACCTTCTCGAAGGCCTATGGCATGGCCGGCGTGCGCATCGGCTACGCCGTCGCCGACGCTGCGACCATCCGGAAGATGTCCGCCTGGCGGATGCCGTACAACGTCAACACCTTCGGCGTCGCGGCCGCGGTCGCGTCGCTCAAGGATCCGCAGCACATCAAGGAAGAGAGCGCCCGCAACAAGGCGGTGCGCGACTTCACGGTCAAGGCGCTCGCCGACCTGGGCTACAAGTCGACCGACTCCCAGACCAACTTCATCTTCACCGACATCGGCAAGACGATGACGGCTGCGCAGTTCCGCGATCAGTGCGCGGCCAAGGGCGTGATGGTCGGCCGCGACTTCCCGCCGCTGGAGAAACAGTGGGCCCGCATTTCTCTCGGCACGATGGAAGAAATGCAGAAGGCCACCGAAGTATTCCGCAGCGTGCTCAAGCCCGCGACGTCGACGACGGCCGGGAAGGGGCAGTAGGAGGAGCCATGGCACTAACACGACGTCGATTCGTCCAGACAGCCGGCATCGGCGCGGGCGCGGCCCTCACCAGCAGCGTCTGGGGCCGTGGCCGCGAGAACGCAGTGTGGTCTGCCTTCGAAGCGGAGCTCGAAGCCGTTGAAAAAGGCGTGATCTGCATCGCCAGCAACGAAAACCCGGTCGGGCCGGGCAAGAAGGTGCTGGATTCCTTGAAGGCGCTGCTCGAAGGCGGCACCAGACCGGGCCGTTATTCGAACCAGAGCGGCGCGCTCACCGAGGCGATCTGCGCCCACTTCAAGGTCAAGCCGGAGAACGTCCTGCTCAGCGAGGGGTCGACCGAGATCCTCCGCGCCGCGACGCAGGTGTACACCGCCAAGACCAAGCCGCTCGTCGGCACCATTCCCACCTACGAGGAATGCGCCGGCTACGCGGAGTTGATCGGCAACCCGGTGCGCGGCGTCAAGCTGTCGTCCGAGTTCAAGATCGACCTCGACCCGATGCTCGCTGCCGCCAAGGGCGCCGGCCTGGTGTTCTACTGCAACCCGAACAACCCGACCGCCACCTACGTCGGCGCGAAGGCGACCCGGGACTTCCTGACCAAGCTGCACGCCGCCTCGCCGGAGACGACGGTGCTGGTCGACGAGGCGTATTTCGATTACGTCTCCGATCCGGATCACGCGACGCACGTGCCGCTGGCAATCGAGGATCCGCGCGTCATTGTCGCGCGCACCTTCTCGAAGGCGTACGGCATGGCGGGCCTCCGCCAGGGCTACGCGATTGGCCACCCGGACGCGATCAAGAAGATGCGGCCGTGGGTGGGCTCGAGCGGCACCGGGTCGCTCAACGTGTTCGGCATGGCCGCCGCGACCGCGGCGATCTCGCAGGACGCCGACGGCAGCTTCTCCGCCAGCGAGCGCGCGCGCAACAAGGCGGTGCGCGACATGGTGTCGAAGTGGTTCAACGATCGCGGCATGAAGCCGACCGACAGCCAGGCGAACTTCATGTTCGTCAACATCGGCACCCCGGCCAAGGCGTTCCGTGACGCCTGCCGCGCCAAGGGTGTGATGGTGGCGCGCGACTTCCCGCCGTTCGAGAAGACGCACGCGCGCATCTCGCTCGGCACGATGGAAGAAATGCAGAAGGCCGTTCAGGTCTTCGGCGACGTGCTGGCCAAGAAGTCGACCGCGGCCGCGTAACCGGAAGTTGAAGCCCGAAGCCAGAAGTTAGAAGTCTGTAGAGCGCCGGTTCAGCAATGGACCGGCGCTTTGTTTATCAGGGAGCAACCATGTTCAAGACAGTGAGACGCGCGGCGCCGCTCGCGGTGGTGCTCGGCGCCGGGGTGGTCTGGATGACGGCCGGCACCTTGGGCCAGTCGAGCGCGCTGCCGAGCGCGAAGAACGGCGACTGGACGCACTACACGTCGGATGTGCGCGGCACCCGCTACATCCCCCTCGATCAGATCAACGCGTCGAACTTCAACAAGCTCGAGGTCGCCTGGCGGTTCAAGACCGACAACCTCGGCACGCGGCCCGAGTACAAGCTCGAAGGGACGCCGCTCGCCATCAAGGGCGTGCTCTACACGACGGCCGGCACGCGCCGCTCGGTGGTCGCGCTCGACGGCCGCACCGGGGAACTGATCTGGTCGCACAGCTACCGCGAAGGGAACCGCGCCGCGATTGCGCCGCGCCAGCTCTCCGGCCGCGGCGTGTCGTACTGGACTGACGGCAAAGGCGACGAGCGCATCCTCTACGTCACGACCGGCTATCGCCTGATCGCGCTCAACGCGAAGACCGGCGCGATGATCCCGTCGTTTGGCGAGGGCGGCGTCGTCGACATGAAGAAGGGGACGGTCTTCGGCAAGGGGCAGCAGATCGACCTCGAGACCGGCGAGATCGGGCTCCACTCGACCCCGACCGTCGTCAAGGACGTGATCATCGTCGGGTCGTCGTTCAAGGAAGGGATGACGGTCAAGACCCACAACAACACCAAGGGCCACGTCCGTGCGTTCGACGTGAAGACCGGGAAGATGCTGTGGCAGTTCAACACGATCCCGAAGGCGGGCGAGTTCGGCGCCGACACGTGGGAGAACGAGTCGTGGTCGACCAACGGCAACACCGGCGTCTGGACGCAGATCACGGTCGACGAAGAAGCCGGCCTCGTCTATCTGCCGGTCGAGACGCCGAGCTCGGATTTCTACGGCGGCCATCGTCCGGGCAACAACCTGTTCAGCGAGAGCCTGGTGTGCGTCGACCTGAAGACCGGTCAGCGCAAGTGGCACTATCAGATCGTCCACCACGCGATCTGGGACTACGATCTCTCCTCGGCGCCGATCCTTCTCGACATCACCGTCAACGGCAAGCCGATCAAGGCCGTGGCGTTGCCGAGCAAGGAAGCGTTTCTCTACACCTTCGATCGCATCACCGGTCAGCCGGTGTGGCCGATCGAGGAGAAGCCGGTGCCGCAGTCCGACGTGCCGGGTGAGAAGACGTCGCCGACGCAGCCGTTCCCGACCAAGCCGCCGGCGTACGCGCGGCAGGCCGTCACGCTCGAGGACCTGATCGACTTCACGCCGGAGCTGAACGCGGAGGCGAAGCAACTGGTGTCGCGCTACAAGCTCGGGCCGATGTTCCTCCCGCCGGTCGTGAGCAAGGTCGAAGGGCCGCTGGCGGCGCTGACCATCGGCACGACGGCCGGTGGCACGAACTGGCCGGGCGGCGGTGCCGATCCGGAAAACCACGTCGTCTACGCTCACGCGAGCAACCACTCGATCGCGCCGATCGGGCTCGTCGAGCCGCCGCCCGGGTTCTCGGACATCAAGTACGTCGCCGGTACCGCCGGTCAGCCGTTCCGTGAACGTGAGGGGCCAGGCTTCGGCAGCGCGGCGGATGCGCCGCAGCGCGCTCCGGAAGGTGGTCGTGGCGCGGCGCCGGCGGCGGCGCCCGCCGCTGGTGGACGCGCGGAGGCTCCCGCTGCGGCAGCCCCGGCAGCGCCTCAGGGCGGCGGTGGCGGCGGCCTCGTGGTTCAGGGCCTTCCGCTCCTCAAGCCGCCGTACAGCCTGCTGAACGCGATCGACCTCGACAAGGGCGAGATCAAGTGGCAGGTGCCGCACGGCGACACGCCGGACGCGGTGCGCAACCATCCGCTGCTG
>Ga0207701_10007185_pt1 | contig 11080 bp, 10 predicted proteins | sample KBSSwiSSwithPhiX_FD_184294 | JGI IMG/M metagenome (GOLD analysis project Ga0207701, IMG submission 184294) | Switchgrass rhizosphere bulk soil microbial communities from Kellogg Biological Station, Michigan, USA, with PhiX - S5 (SPAdes) (version 2) | ecosystem: Environmental > Terrestrial >...
TCTTTTGTTCAAACTAATGCTGATGTCGGGCGTGGTGAAGCTGACCAGCGGCGACGACAGCTGGTGGAACCTGACGGCCCTCGATTACCATTACTGGTCGCAACCCTTGCCGACCGTATTCGGCTGGTGGGCGGACAAAAGCTCCGAATGGTTCAAACATTTTTCCGTCGCGTTTTGCCTCGTAGTGGAAATTATTGTGCCATTTTTTATCTGGGCGCCGCGACGTCTGAGACTGATTGCTTGCGGACTGCTGGTTTTTCTTCAACTCGCAATCGCGATCACAGGCAACTATTGCTTTTTCAATCTGCTCACCCTCGCGTTGTGCTTATTGTTGATCGACGATTCGATTGTAATCAGGGGCCGCGAAGGCATTCGTTACCAAAGCGTCGGCGCGGCCGACGATCGCGCCCTGTGGCAACGATTGTGCACGTACGCTGGCATAATCGTGCTCATCGTGACATTACCGATCAACGCGTGGTTAATCTTCAGCGCATTTAAACCGCTGAGTCGACCACCGCGCACGCTGACGGATCTTTACGAAAGGCTCGAAGCGTTCCGGATCGTGAACGGTTACGGCCTGTTTCGCGTAATGACGAAGGATCGCGACGAAATCGTGCTCGAAGGCAGCGCCGACGGGATTGATTGGTTGCCGTACGAATTCAAATGGAAACCCGGCGACGTGAAACGCATGCCCGGTTGGTGTGCGCCGCACCAGCCGAGACTCGACTGGCAGATGTGGTTCGCCGCTTTGGGAACGCCGCGTGAAAATCCATGGTTGGTCGCACTGATCTTCCGATTGCTTCAAGGCTCGCATGAGGTGAATGGCTTGCTAGCAAACAACCCATTCCAAGACAAACCACCGCGTTATATTCGCGCGATGTTTTATCGCTATCGATTTAGTACGGTTGCTGAGCGTTACCAGACCGGCGATTGGTGGAAACGCGAGGAGCTTCGCGAATACCTGCCAACGGTGTCGCTGGAACAATTCCGGTAAGTCGTGATGGAGACGATGCTCGTGTTGGTGCTACGCGCCGGCAGGAATCCTGCGTCACGTATGCCGTAATCTTGAGCGGCGTGCGATGACGCGTATATTCGCCGCGCAATGGCGAAAGAGGAACAGATCATCACCGAAGGTACCGTGACGCAGGTTTTGCCTGGAACGATGTTCCGCGTCGATCTTCCCGGCCAACGCAACGTCCTTGCTCATATTTCAGGTAAGATGCGCAAGCATTTCATCCGGATCGTGCCTGGCGACAAAGTTTCGGTGGAGCTTTCGCCATACGATCTTACAAAGGCCAGAATCATTTTTCGCGAACAGTAGGCTTCAGTTTTCCCGGTCGTTCAGGACGTTAGGCATTGAGGCGAAAGAACGTTCGAGGCAAAGAAGTCCGCCTTAATCACGCGACGCGTTTATTGATTTAGACAAGTCGGTGTTTGCCCATTTCGCAAACCACGCGGATAGTCGCACCGAACAAACTAACTGGAGATTACCAATGGCAGAACAAAACAAACCAGGAGAACACACGACACCGGCGACGGCCGATGCCCAGAACAAATTACAAAGCAGTAAAGAACATGCTCGTAGAGCAGCGGAGGATTTGAAATCAGCCGCAGGCGCTTTTGCGGAAGAATACCGCGGCAAGGCAGAGCAGAAGTGGGGCGAAGCGCGCGGCAAAGCAGAACAAGCCTGGGGCGATGCCAAGGGCCGCGCTCGAACGTTCCAGGATGACGCCGAGCAGTACGTCCGAGAAAATCCAACAAAAGCAGTATTTACGGCGCTCGGAATTGGGTTCGTGCTGGGTCTGATCCTCCGCCGTTGATTTTGAAAGCGCTGCGGAAATGAGCAGCGAGAGCCCTTCATCTCGCAATCCTGCGGGACATTCCGGTTTAATCGACAACGCACTGGGACTGCTCAGCGCGATTGTAGAGTTTTTCGAGATCCGGTTTGCCCTGGCTGCGCAGGAATCCAAAGCAGCCGCGCTGCAATTGCTGATATTGGTGGGTTGCGTCATCGCGGCCTTGGCGCTTTGCGTGATGGGTTATGTTTTCCTCATCGTGAGCGCGGTTGTAGGCATCGCGCATTTGCTCGGTACCTCCTGGCCGGTGGTAGCGCTGGTTGTTGCCCTGGTTCATTTCACTATTGCAGGGGCGCTGTTGCTGGTGGCGCGCAGCCGCATCACCAAGCCGATGTTTCGAGATACTCGTGACGAACTAAAGAAAGATCGCGAATGGCTGAAAACTCTGAATCAACAAACGAGCTAACTCGGGATATTGCGGGTTCGCGTCAGCGTATAGCGACCGAGTTTCAGGGGCTTCGTTATGAACTGGATTTCCCGGCGAAATTCCGCAGGTCATTTAGAAAGCAAACCGGCTCCTGGATATCGGCGGCAACCGCTGTCGGGGCGCTGATCGCGTTGGCACCGATGCGGAAGAAAAAGGTTTATGTGAACGCAAGAAGCCCGCGTAAGGGAGATAAAAAGCTAATGGAAACGGGCCTTGCGATAGCGGCGATCAAACTGGTCGGAAATCTCGCTCGACCAGTGATTATGGAGTTCGTGAAAAACCGGTTTTTTTATTCTGGCGAACCTTCTCGCGACAGGAAATAATGCGCCATCTTTCCCTTGGGGCGTTGTGTGTCCCGTGAGAGGGATAAATATTTCTCCCCATGACATCAGAGGTCTTAGCCCCTTCATTCGAATCGCACCCGCTACCCCACGTCGATAACTATCTTGAGATCGGCCAAAAGGTCGGCGCATCAGACGTTCACATCGGGGTTGCCGCGCCACCGATCTGGCGCGTGCACGGAACGTTGCAGCCAATGTGGCCTGACGCGCCGGCTCTGACCGGTGAACAAACCGTTGCGCTGGCAGAGACGTTCATGCCCCAATTATACAAGGAGGAGCTTAACGAACGCGGCGACTCCGACTTTGCCTATGAGAACGAACACGCCCGGTACCGGGTAAGTGTGGTTCGGCAGCGGCTGGGCATTGAAATCGTGTTTCGAGTGATCAATTCCTACGTCCGCACCATGGACGACCTGGGATTGCCGGAACAGCTTAAGTTACTCACGCGGTATCAGAACGGTCTGATCCTCGCCACCGGTTCGGTGGGAACCGGAAAATCAACCACGCTTGCCGCTATGGTCCAGCAAATCAATATCGAACGGCAGGATCACATCATCACACTCGAGGACCCAATCGAATACGTCATCCGCTCAAACAATTGCCACGTCAGCCAGCGGGAGGTTTTCACGCACACCGAGTCGTTCGCCACCGCGCTGCGCGCTGCGCTGCGGGAAGATCCCGATGTGATAATGGTTGGCGAAATGCGCGACTTGGAAACAATTTCTCTCGCGATCACCGCGGCCGAGACCGGGCACCTTGTTCTGGCAACGCTGCACACTTCGAATGCATCACGCACACTTGATAGGTTACTGGATGTGTTTCCGCCGGAACAACAGGAACACGTCCGGGTTATGGTCGCTGAATCGCTGCGCGGCGTTATCAGTCACCAATTGATACCACGCAAAGATGGAACCGGTCGCGTCCTCGCCTTGGAGATTCTCACGAATACACCCGCTGTCGCCAACGTGATTCGCGAAAACAAGACGTTCATGTTGCCCGGTATCATTCAGACCGGAAAGAAACAGGGCATGCGGTTGATGGACGATGTGTTGATTGATCTTTACCAACGGGGTCTGATCAGTGCAGAAGAAGCTTACGCGCGCGCCGAGCAGAAAGATGTCGTGCGGCAACACGTGAAAACATGGAGCGGATTACGCACATGAGTGAACCCATTCACGAATCGATGTTCAACCTAAACTCGGTTTATCCGCGATATCTGCGGTTTTCCCATGGCGTGTATTGATCAATTTTTACAGATCGTAGTCCGACAGGAGGCATCGGATTTGCATATCGCAGAGGGCGAGCCCCCAAAGATTCGGATACATGGCGACATAATGGTGATTCGAGACGAGCCGATTTCGCACGATGAAGCCACACAAATGTTGAGCGAGATTTGCGGCCCACATGACTGGGAGATTTTTGAGCAACACGGTGATCTCGATTTTGCCTACCAGATGGATGAGCACTCTCGATTTCGCACCAACTACTTCAAGCAATCCGAAGGGTACGCCGCGGCATTTCGAATGATTCCCACGAAGATTTCGACACTCGAAGAATTAGGCATTCCAAAAGTGGTGAAGGAATTTGCTTATTTGCGCGGTGGCCTTGTGCTTGTCACTGGCCCGACCGGGTCGGGCAAAACAACAACTCAGGCGGCGCTGGTCGACTTCATCAATGAAAATTTTTCCAAGCACGTCGTGACTATCGAAGAGCCGATCGAATTCGTGCACGAGAACAAACAAAGCATCATTACGCAACGCGAAGTGCCTACAGATTCAACCTCGTTTGCTGCCGGCCTGAAGGCTTCGCTGCGCCAGGACACCGACATCGTGCTGGTTGGAGAGATGCGCGACCTCGAGACAATCGCACTCGCTTTAAGCGCAGCCGAAACCGGCCTTCTCGTGTTCGGCACACTTCATACAAACAACGCTCGCAAAACCGTTGACCGCATGGTGGATGCTTTCCCCGCCGATCGACAACCGCAGGCACGCGCAATGCTGGCAAACTCACTTCGTGGCGTGGTAGCGCAATTGCTTCTGAAAAGATCGGATCGTCCCGGCCGCATTGCTGTAAACGAAATTCTGATCGCCAACGCTGCGGTCGCTGCGATCATCCGCGAAGGCGCGACGCACAAGTTGCAGGACATCATCGTTTCCGGGAGAGCACAGGGAATGCAGTTCATGGACGACGCCATTTGGGCGTTGCTGGAAAAAGGCATTGTGTCGCCGCATGAAGCATTTATGAAAGCGATCGACAAAAGCCGCTTCAAGCCGTTTCTCTCAACCGAGGAAGAAGCGCTCGCCGACGCTGCCGGTGCCATCCGCGAGGATGAAAGGCGGCCTCCGGGCAATGTCACGAGACCGCTTGCCGTTCGAGGGCGAGCCGCAACACGTTAACCAGCGCTCCGCAGGTTTTTGGACGTTACACCGTGGCGGAACTTTTCCCACACTCGGCGTCGTTCGAAACATCGGCCAGAGTGGCTAGGCGGGAAGCTTGAAAGTTCCCAGGCGCAGGGTCACGCTGTAGTGTCCGCTAACCACAGCCGACTCAAATGCGCTGAGGTCAGCGCACTGTACGGCACTGAAACCGCTCATTCGGCGATTGTCAGCACTGCGGTTGCGCTGAGTTTGCCGGTCCGAAATTGATCCAGCGCAGTGTTGGCTTCTTCCAATAGGAATGTTTCGGTACACGTGCGCACGGGCACACGAGGCGCGATTTCGAAAAACTTCTCACCATCGTGTCGAGTCAAGTTTGCCACTGAAGTAATTACACGTTCCTCCCATAAGTAGGCATAAGGAAACGAAGGAATGTCGGTCATGTGAATCCCGCCGCAGACGACGACGCCGCCTCTGGCGACTGCGCGGAGGGCTGCCGGAACGAGCGGGCCGACGGATGCAAAAACGATCGCAGCATCGAGTTTTTCCGGCGGCATTTCGTCGGAACCGCCGACCCAAGCTGCGCCGAGTTCTTTCGCGCCTTGCTGCGTTACTTTGTCGCCCGGCCGAGTAAATGCGAACAGTTCGCGCCCTTCGTAAACCGCTAGTTGTGCGATTAAATGTGCGGCGTTGCCGAACCCGTAAATACCAAGACGCCGAGCATCGCCCGTTTTGCGGTAGGATCTGTAACCGATCAGCCCCGCGCAAAGCAGCGGCGCAACCTCTACGTCATCGTAACGCCCAGGCAAATAAAAACAGTATCGCGCGTCAGCGACGGTGAACTCAGCATAGCCGCCATCAATTGTGTAGCCGGTGAAACGCGCATTATGGCAAAGATTTTCTCTGCCTGACCGGCAATACACACAATCGCCATCGGTCCAGCCAAGCCACGGGATTCCCACACGATCGCCGATTGCGAAGGTGGGAGCGGCCTTGGCGCCGCGACTGTCGGGACGCTGAGGTCCCTCCCGCATTTCACCGATTTCTTCGACTCGTCCGACAATCTGATGACCAAGAATCAGCGGCAGTTTCGGATTGGGTAATTCGCCATCGACCACGTGAAGATCAGTGCGGCAAACGGCGCACGCAGCGACCCGCACGAGTAATTGTCCCCTACCCGGCTTTGGCTTTGGCGCATCACGCAACTGCAGCGGCTGATTTGGCTGATCGAGAACCATCGCGCGCATGGTTAAAAATAAATCATGAATGTCGATGGCGAATTCGAATGACGCTACAGAGTGTTCGCATTCTTCTCGGGAGCACAGGGCTGGCAATCTGAGCTCCCCGGTCGATTCGCGCGCGCTGGATCAATGGACGCCCGCCGGCTCCGGCCGCAACTGTTCTCTCGCAGGACCGACTTCGTGCTCGTGATAGTGTGCGCTGCGGAGGAACGGCACTTTATCGAGCACATGCTCCTGAAACCATTCAAGCCATAGATAGATGACTGGCGTCACAAAAAGCGTGATGAGCTGGGAGAAAATCAGGCCGCCGACGATCACCAGGCCCAGCGGGCGGCGTGATGCGGCATCCTGGCCGAACCCAAGCGCGATGGGGATTGCGCCCATCAGCGCGGCGAGAGTAGTCATCATGATTGGACGAAACCGTTCCACGCTGGCTTCGTGAATGGCCGAGCGCAGGTCCCAGCCTTCGTCAATTCGTTGCAACGCAAAATCGACGACCATGATGCCGTTCTTTTTCACGATGCCTAACAAGAGGAAGAGTCCGATGACGCTATAGAGGGAAAGGACTGAATGGAAGAGATACAGCGTGGCAAGGCCGCCGACGACTGCGGGCACAATCGCGGGGAATAAGACTGTGAACGGGTGCACGTAGCTCTCGTAGAGAATTCCGAGAATCACATACATGACGAAGATGGCGGCGAGCAGCAACAGAGGTAAAGATTGGAACAGCTGCCGAAATACAAGTGTTTCGCCTTGGAAGATTCCCTGCACGGTTGGGTAATTCGGATGGATTTGATCGAAGGCGTCCTCAATGTACTTCGTGGCATCGCCGATGGCGACGTTAGGCAACAGGTTGAAATTAAACGTAACGCTCGTGAACTGATTCAAATGGTTTACAGCTTGCGGCCCGATGACCTGCTGGCTCGATGTTACAACACGCATCGGGACGAGAGTCGACATGTTACCTGTGGTCGTAGCGATAGTCCCTCCACCCCCGCTGCCCGCGCTGAAGTTACCCCCTGTGTTGCTGCGGACGTAGAGATCTTCCAAGTCGTCCGGGTGCGCACGCTCCTTGTCTTTAACTTCAAGAATGACTTGGTACTGGTCGTCGGGTTGTTTGATTAGATAGATATAGTTTTGCGAGTAAGCGCTGCGTAACAGACTTTGAATCGCAGAAGTAGAAACGCCGTAGGTTGCAGCACGATCGCGATTGATGTCGATCTTGAGATTGGGCGTGTCGTGGTAGTAATCGGAGCGGACACTCGCGAAGCCCTTGAACTGTTGAAGTTTTTTCATCAGTTGGTCGGCTACCGTGTAAACATCACTCGGCACGATGCCGCTAATCGTGTAGGCGTACTGTCCCTGGGTCTGACTGGTGGCACCGACGCTGATTTGCAGTACAGGCTGCGGCGTTAACACCACGTTAATGCCGGGAATCGAGGCTATCGATTTTTGTAATCGCGAAATGACTTGATCGATGGGTGGGCGCTCACTTCGTGGCTTCAGAAAAAGAAACATCAGCCCCTGCGACAACGCGCTGCGCGAGGCGAAACCGGCGAGGGTGAAGAACTGCCCGACGGCAGGGTCCGCCTGGAGTTTTTCATTCACCCGCGCTTGATACGCGTGCATCTGCGCCGGGGATGATCCTTCCTGCGCGATGAAAATGCCGCGAATAAAGCCGCTATCACCTGGCGGAATCAACGTGAATGGCAAATGGGTGAAAAAGAACCAAAGACCAAGAATGCAAGCGAGCAGGATCGGCACCGTGAGCCATGCGCGGTCGAGAAATTTGTCGAGTAACCGACCATAGGCAGCAATCACGCGCTGGATGAAATTAGTCGTGTGCCGCTCCATCCAGGCCCGTTTGTGTCCGGCTTTACGCTCACCCAAGATACGCGCGCACATCAGCGGAGTAAGCGTCAACGATACAAGACCTGATGCCAGGATGGCCACGATGATCGTAACGGAGAATTCGCGGAAGATGCGGCCGAGCAGTCCGGGAATGAAAACCAATGGGATGAACACCGCGGCCAGCGAAAGCGTCATTGACATGATGGTGAGAGAAATCTCGCCAGCGCTATTGAATGTAGCTTTCAGGATCGACTCGCCGTGCTCGGCGCGACGCACAACGTTTTCCAAAAACACGATGGCATCATCCACAAGGAAACCGATCGCAAGCGTTAGCGCCATCAACGTCAGATTGTTGATGGAAAAGTCGAGCATGTACATCACCGCCACGGTGAGCAGCAGCGACATTGGCAACGCCACAGCGGGAATGAGCGTGTCGGTAGCCCGGCCGAGAAAAACATAGATCACGATTACCACCAGCACGAACGCGATGATCAGCGTCCATTTCACTTCATCGGCAGAATTTACGATCGTTTGCGACCGATCGTATATCGGTGTGAATAGAATCGAACCAGGTAAGCTTGCGCGCAGCTCGGGGAAAAGCCGCCTCACCGAACTGGCCACTTCCACAGCGTTTGCTCCTGCCTGCCGCGAAACTGCAAGCACGACTACCGATCCAGGCGGATTGTAGCCGCGCATCCAGAAAAAACGCGAGATACGCTCGTCCTGCACACTCTGTTTAACGTCGGAAACATCGCGCAGGTAAACCGGCGACGCGTCTGGGTTCCGCGCCACGATCAAGTTCTTGTAGCCTTCGGCCTTATCGATCTGGCCGTCCGGTTGCAGGACAAAGGTACGATACGGGCCATCGAATTGACCGGCGCCGGAATAGACGGTGCCAGCTCTGATCGCGCTGGCAAGATCATCCATCGTCAACCCGCGCACAGCCAGAGCGGAAGGGTCGGCTTTGATTCGAATCGCTCCTTGGACGCCGTAAATGTTCACCTGCGAGACGCCAGGCAGGATGTTGATACGCTGCGCGACAACGGTGGACGCATATTTGTAGAGGTCCCAATCGGTCATCGTGTCTGATAATAGGCCTAACAAGTAAACCGCCTGATCGTTTGGGTTCGTTTTCGTGAACGTGGGCGGACTGGGAAGATCGATCGGCAACCTGCCCGTCGCGCGCTGGATGGCAGCCTGCACATCGGTTGCGGCATCGGTGATGCTTTTACTGAGAACGAACTGCAACGTCAGCGACGTATTGCTCTGCGTGCTGGTACTGGTGATGATGTCGAGACCGGGGATTTGGAGAAACTGTTTCTCCAGCGGCGTGGCGATGTTGTTTGCCATCGTCGTTGGGTCTGCACCTGGATACGAGCAGGTGACCTGAATGACCGGATAATCGACCGCGGGCAAATCGTTCACCGCGAGCTTTCCATAAGTCGCAAGACCGGCGACGATGACGGACAACGTCAACAATACGGTCATCACCGGCCGGCGAATAAACGGCCCGGATAGGCCTGAGCCTTCCACTTGAACTAATTCCGTGGTGGGGTCCGTTCGTTCCGTGGCGGAGGACCTCGACCTACGGCGATCCTTATCTGTTACTTCCTGTTCGCCGTCGTGTTGATCGGCATCCTTCATATCACATTCCGCTCTTTGCAGCGGCAGACTGGTCAGCGTTACCAGTGCTTTGAGGAGCGTATGGCTGCGGCGCGATTTTTGCTCCCGGCGCAAGCGCAAGCTGGCCGGTGACAACAACCGTTTCATCGGGTTTCACGCCGCTTTCGATTACTATAAGGTCGCCTTCCTGGCGTTGGCCGGGCTTTACAGGGCGAAGATCGACACTGTTGTCTGCTTTCACCACGAAAACGAACGGTCCACTCTGGCTAACCTGAACGGCCTGCGACGGCACTAGCGTCGCGTCTTTGAGCATGTCCAAAATGAAACGGACGCGCACGAATTCCGCCGGCCACAGCGCACGATCAGGATTCGGCGTGACTCCACGGGCTTTCACAGTTCCGGAGCCGGGCTGCACGGCCTTGTCGATGAAGTAAAGATCTCCTGTGCGCGGCGCGATCGAGGCATCGGAAAGGTACGTTTGCACTTTGACGTTTGGTCCGCCGAGATATTTTCGCACAAGCGGAAGATCGTTCTGGGCCACGGTGAAATCGGTGTAAATCGGGTCGAGGCCGTTAATGGTGACGAGCGGCGTAGTGGACGGGCCAACCAGGTTGCCGACATCGACATTGCGAAGACCAATTCGTCCGTTGATCGGTGATTTTATGTAGCACCAGTCGAGGTTCACCTGAGCAGCCTCGGTCGCTCCCTGCGACTTTTGTGCGTTCGCCACTGCAATGTCGTAGTCCTGCTGCGCAATCACCTTTCTGGCGCGCAGGTCCTGCTGTCGCTTCAGGGTCACCTGATCTAATGCCGCCTGGGCTTTTGCCTGATCGAGAACGGCTTGGAAGGGACGCGGGTCGATTGTGAAAAGCAAATCGCCTTTTTTGACATCAGAGCCATCCTGGAAGTGACGGCCGATGATCACACCACTCACCTGCGCCTGCACTTGCACGGTCTCGTAGGCTGCACAGGTGCCGATCTCATCCAGGTAGAGCGGCACGTCCTTTATGATGACTTTGGCGACAGTCGCCGGGCGCGGAGCGGGCTGAGCAGCCTTAACCTCGGTGGCTCTGTGTTGATAGATTCGATAGGTGACAAACCCTGCCAGCAAGATGAACAGCAAGTAAGCCCATTTCGGAATTCGGTGATTCGCAGTACGCGCGCGCTTCACTTTGGGCTCGGTCGGCCGGTGAGAAGAGCCGTGATTCAATGTTTTAAAGTCGCTCAATTCTGTCTGAAGTTTCATTTCAACACTCCGACACGCCGTGAAATTGCGCCCTTTCTTGTAATCGAATATCGCTGTTTGGTGTGGCCGTTGCTCTCGACCGAATCGGGAGAAGAGCGGCGGCGGGAACTGGACTGATGT
>Ga0207701_10007186_pt1 | contig 11080 bp, 9 predicted proteins | sample KBSSwiSSwithPhiX_FD_184294 | JGI IMG/M metagenome (GOLD analysis project Ga0207701, IMG submission 184294) | Switchgrass rhizosphere bulk soil microbial communities from Kellogg Biological Station, Michigan, USA, with PhiX - S5 (SPAdes) (version 2) | ecosystem: Environmental > Terrestrial > Soil...
GGCGGCAGAGGCGCGGCCGAAGGATGTTCCGCGGTGGAACTTCCACAAGTACCTGATCGGCCGGAACGGCTACATCGCGGACGTATTCCCGGAATCGGTCGAACCCGCAGATACCAGGGTCAAGACCGCCATTGCGCGGGCGCTGGCACCGAACGCTTCCGAACGAAGTGGATAGCGGTTCACGCAACGGAAACGCGTCAAAAACGACACATCTCCTGATTAACCGGTTCGGCGACAAATCCGCTGGGTGTGACGGCAGCCGTTGCCTTGGCGCGCGCGCTCCAACTAGGGTACTATGAATCAAGGGCTGGAGGCAGACCGGACGACGGCCAAGCCGCGACCGGGAGCGGGATTCGAATTTGGGGAAAACAAGATGCGTATTGCAGCAGGGTTGATCTTTGCAGGTGCGGTTTCGCTGTTGGCATCGAGCGCGGCGTGGTCGCAGTCACTGCCCACCAAAGGCGCGGCGGCGGCGCCACAGGCAGCTCCAGCTCCTGCCCCCGCCCCGGCAGCAGCGCCGGCGCGGACCCGTCCGCCCTGCGCCAATCCCGATGCGCTCGGTATCGGCCGCACCGTCGAGATCGATACGACCGGCGGCCCCGGTTTCGGCTTCGAGCATTTCAAGGATCTCGACTTCCTGCGCGACAAGGAAGTGGTGTTGACCTTCGACGACGGCCCGTGGCCGGTGAACACGCCCGCCGTGCTGAAGACGCTCGCGGAAGAATGCACCACCGGCATCTTCTTCCCGATCGGCAAGCACGCCACCTACTATCCCGAAATCCTCAAGCAGGTGATGGCGGCCGGTCACTCGATCGGATCGCACACCTGGTCGCACGCGGCGCTCGTCAACAAGAAGCTGACCGAGCAGCAGCGCAAGGATGAAATCGAAAAAGGATTCAGCGCCGTGAAATGGGCGCTCGGCGGAAAATCGCCGGCGCCGTTCTTCCGTTTCCCGGCGTTGCAGCATCCGCCCGAGATGGTGACCTATCTCGGCACCCGCAACATCGCGATTTTCTCCTGCGACCTCGACTCGTTCGACTTCAAGGCGAGCAAGGCGCAAACCATCATCGACAACGTGATGCGCAAGGTCGAAAAGAACGGCAAGGGCATCATCCTGATGCACGACTTCCAGAAGCACACGGCAGAAGCCCTGCCCGAGCTTCTGAAGAAGCTGAAGGCCGGCGGCTACAAGGTGGTCGCAATGCGCGCCAAGGCGCCGGTGGAGACCATCGCCCAGTACGACGAAGACATCGTCAAGGACCTGAAGCTGCCGACCGTGAGCTCGCGTCCGGTGTCCAGCGTCGTGCAGACGATCTCGGAATAACGCGGCGCGACACGGGCCCGTGCCGGCGCTGCGTACCGAAGGCTACGTCATCGTCTCCGCGGACGGCATGCTGGCCGACGCGCGCAACGTCATGCCGAACGAATTGAAGTTCGAGGGCGACAAGGCGTTCTTCACCGCCGCCCTCGACCGCGCCGACGTGATCCTGCATGGCAGCAACTCCTACGAGGACCAGCCGAACTCGCCGCAACGCAAACGGATCATCCTGACGCGCAAGGTCGAGGCGATCGCGCCCGATCCGGCCAATCCGAAATCAACGCTGTGGAATCCCGCGGGCGCGTCCTTTGAAGCCGCCTGCCGTCATGCCGGCGTTGATTCCGGCACCGTCGCCGTGATCGGCGGCCCCGGCGTCTTCGGCATGTTCATGGACCGCTACGACGTGTTCTGGCTCTCGGTTGCACCGCACGTGCGGTTACCTGGCGGCGAGCCGTGCTTTCCCGGCGTCCCTGCCAGTTCGCCGCAGGACATCCTCGCCGGGCATGGCCTGCGCGCCGGAGACGTGCGGCTGCTTGATGCGGCGCATGACGTCACGGTCACGCCGTGGCGGCGCAACGCTTAAAGCGTAGTCCTTTCGTACAATCTGCCTCGCCGTCAACCAGTCTCCGCCAGAGATCGCTTGACAGCACGCGGGCGCGGTTCCAACCTGAAAAGAAAAAATAAAACACATCATCATCGGGAGGACCACAACATGTTGAAGTACGCTTCAACCATGGTTGCAGCGGTGACTCTTGGAATGGTCACCGCGTTTGCTCAACCGGTTAATGCTCAGACTACGGAAAAGCCGCTAGTTCTCAAGGGTCAGTCGACCCACCCTGCATCCTCGAACTTCCATCTGATCTTCAAACTATGGGCCGAGACCGTCGAAAAGATGACGGCCGGACGTCTCAAGATCGAAACGCTTCCCGCCGGAGCGATCGTGCCTGCGTTCGAGGTTTTCGACGCGACTTCCAAGAACGTTCTCGACGTCGGCATGGGACCGTTCGGCTACATTCTCGGCCGCAACACCGCGACTATACCGATGTCGCATGGTCCGCTGTTCGGCATGGACGGCTCGGACTACTGGGCCTGGTACTATGACGGCGGCGGAATGAAGCTGCTCGACGAATTCTATCGCGACGTCCTCAAGCTGAACGTCGTCGGCTTTCCGATCCCGACTGACTACCCACAGGGAATGGGCTGGTTCAAGAAGGAGATCAAGAGCCTCGCCGACCTCAAGGGCATGAAGTACCGGATCTACGGCATCGGTGCGGAAACCTACGGGCGGCTCGGCGTATCGGTCGTCACCATTCCCGGCGGCGAGATCGTGCCGGCGATGGAGCGTGGCGTGATCGAGGGCGCCGAGTGGATCAACTGCGAGGAAGACAAGAAGCTCGGCCTTCACCAGGTCGCCAAGCACTACTACACGCCGGGCATGCACGAGCCCGTCACCGGCGGCCAGCTGATGATCAATGGTGACGTCTGGAAGAAGCTCACGCCGGACTTGCAGGAGATCATCAAGGTGGCGAGCGTCTATGCCACGACGCAGCGCAACTTCGCCTTTAATCGCGAGACGGCGGCTGCTTGCCAGGAACTGCTCAAGATGGGCGTCCAGATGCATCGGACGCCCGACGAGATCCTGACGAACTTCCTCGACGAGTGGGAGAAGATCCAGGCCGAGCACGCGGCAAAGAACCCCTTCTACCGGAAAGTCATCGACAGCCAGAAGGCCTATGCCGAACAGATCGTGCCTTTCAAGCTGTCCTGGTTCCCGCCCTACAATTTTGCCGGCGAGTACTACTGGAAGAGCAAGATCTACCTGACCAAGAAATGATCTCTCCGTAACGGAACTGCTGGCGTCCGAACCGCCGGACGCCAGCACTGCCTGAAGAGGAGCGATCATGTCCGCGGACACCAGCAGCGCTTCGGTCGCCGGCAATCCGGGCGGCGAATTCCCGCGCGCATTTTACCCGATCATACGTGCGATCGACCGCTTCACCGACGTAACCGGAAAACTCATCGCCATGTCGATGTTGTTTCTGGTGGTGACGATCTCCTACGAAGTCGTCATGCGGTACGGGTTCGGCGCGCCGACCGTCTGGGTCTACGAATCCAGCTTCATGGTCAACGGCGCGGCCTTCATGCTCGGATCCGGATATGCGCTGTTGAAGGGCGCGCATGTTCGCACCGACATCTATTGGGAGAATTATCCGGAGCGGAAGAAGGGCATCGTCGACCTGATCTCCTATCTGTTGTTTTTCTATCCGGCGATGATCACGTTCATGCTGATCAGCATTGACGACACCTGGCACTCCTACGAGACCGGCGAACGGTCGCAGGAAAGCGTGTGGCGCGCGATCATGTGGCCGTTCCGGGCAACGATCCCGCTGGCGGCCCTTCTTCTCATGATCCAGGGCGTCTCCGAGGTCCTGAAGTGCTGGTACCAGGTCCAGTTCGGACGCGAGTTCGAGCACAAGGAAAAGATCGAGATATGACGGGACTCGAACTCCTCGGACTTGCCATGCTCCTGGTGATGCTGGGAGCGATCTTCATCGGCCTGCCGATCAGCTTCACACTGCTGTTTCTGGCGCTGATGTTTGGTTACGTCGGCATGGGCGAGCGCGTTTTCAACCTCGCCTACCTGCAAACCATCGGCCTGATGAAGCAGGACGAGCTCGTCGCGGTGCCGATGTTCATTCTGATGGGATTCATCTGCGATCAGGCCGGGCTCATGGAGCGACTATTCAGGGCGTTCCGCGACCTGTTTGCGCCGCTGAAGGGCGCGCTCTACGTGGTCGTCATCCTCACCGCGACGCTGTTCGGCATCGCCGCCGGAACCGTCGGCGCGACGGTCGCACTGCTCGGCATCATGGCCGGACCGATGATGATCCGCTCGGGCTACGATGTGCGCATGTCCGCAGGCGCCATTGCCGCGGGCGGCACGCTCGGCATCCTGATCCCGCCGTCGGTGATGCTGGTCGTGATGGCGCCCGTGCTGGATATCTCGATTATCGACCTCTATGCGGCGGCCTTCGGCCCGGGCTTCCTGCTGTCCGCCATGTTCATCGCCTACACGCTGGTCCGCTGTCACTTCAATCCGAAGCTCGGCCCGCCCGTGCCGATCGAGGAACGGCCCGATTCGATGAAGATCGTGCTGTGGGAGTGCCTGGTCGGTCTCGTGCCGGTGACGGTGCTGACGATCGTTACACTCGGCGCCATCCTCGCCGGAATCACCACGGCCGCGGAGGCGGCGGCGTTCGGCGCATTGGGAGCCATCTTCCTTGTCATTGCCTACGGCCGGTTCACATGGAAGGGCCTGTTGGACGCCTGCTACTCCACGCTGGCAACGACCAGCATGGTGCTGCTGCTCGCGGTGGCCTCCAACGTGTTCGGCGCCGTCTTCGCATGGCTCGGCACGGCGACCTGGATGACCAACGCCCTGCTCGCATCGCCGCTGCCGCCCTGGGGCACGATGTCCCTGCTCCTGACCCTGATCTTCCTGCTCGGCTGGCCATTCGAATGGCCGGCCATCGTCTTCATCTTTCTGCCGATGCTCGCGCCGGTGGCCAAGGGTCTCGGCTACGACATGGTCTGGTTCGGCTGCATCGTCGCGGTCGTGCTGCAAACCGCTTTCCTGTCGCCGCCAGTCGCCATGTCGGCCTATTATCTCAAGCAGGTCGTCAAGGAATGGAACCTAAGGCTGATCTATCGCGGCATGGCGGACTTCATGGTGCTGCAGGTCGCTTGCGTAGCGCTGGTGCTGATTTTTCCAGCGATCGCGATGTGGTTCCCGCAATGGCTGCAGGCCCGGAGGCTGGCGGAGCGTAACGCGCAAATCGAGCACGTCGCGCCGCCGCAGAACGCGACCGCAGCATTCGATGGTTCACGGGCTACGGTCCGGAATTTCTGAATTCTTCAGACGAGCCCGCACCCTGGAATGCGTCTGGACTACATGTCCCCGTAGGCCGGCTCGTTGGGTCGCGGCCCGCGGCCGTAGCCCGCGATCATGAACAGCGCGCCGATGATCGACAGGTTCTTCAAGGCCTCGATCAGCGTCCTGGCGTTGTCGGGCGCCGGCTGATTCCAGAAATCGTGGAAATAGAAGGTGGCGGCCAGCACGAAGAGGATCAGCAGGATCGCGAAGAAACGCGCGCCGAAGTTCACCGCGATCATCAATCCCGCAAGGATCTCGAACCCGCCAACCCCCAGCGCCAGAAGTTGCGGCATCGGCATGCCGGCCATGGTTTCGAGCTGCGACGTATAGGGCGCGAGCACCGCCGGGATGGTCACTTTGGTTGCAATGAAGTCCGCCGTCTGCTGAACCGCGAAGAGCTTGGTCGCTCCCGTGTACATGAAGAGCACGGCGAACAAGACTCGCCCGAATGTAACAAACGCTGGCATGGGATTGGCCTCACTGAATGGCAACACGAGATATCGCGGGCGGCGAAACGATTATGGGCGTTTCGCCTCCGCTTTTCAAACGCTCAAATCGAAACCACCCGCGCAGGCTCCTGCGCGGCCCCAACCAGACCTCCTGATAGAAGCAGAACCAAGGCCCTTTTTTGGCCATGGCGTTTTCGAGCGCAGATACATTCGCGCAGAGAAAGCGCGCCAAAACAAAAGACTAGAGCCGGGTTCTGATCCAATCAAAACCCGGATCTATCCGAACAACGTCGGCTGCTGACGGCCGGCACGCTCCTGGGCTTCGACGGCGGCAACCGCCGTCATGTTGAGCACGCCGCGCGCCGTCACCCCCGGGGTGAGGATATGCGCCGGACGCGCCGGGCCGATCAGGATCGGCCCCACGGGCAGCGCATCCGCCAGCGACTTGATCATCTGGTAGGCGACGTTGGCGGTATCGAGGTTCGGCATGATCAGGATGTTGGCATCACCTTCCAGCTTCGAATGCGGCAGCACAAGCTTGCGCGCGGTCGACGACAGCGCAGTATCGCCCTGCATCTCGCCGTCGGCCTCGATCTCGGGATGCTTTTCCTTCAACAGCGCGGTGGCATGACGCATCTTGCGGGATGAGTCGGTGTCGTAGCTGCCGAAGTCGGAATGTGACACGAAGGCGACGCGCGGCTTCATGTTGAACCGCTGCACATGGATAGCCGCCAGCGACGCCACCTCCGCGAGTTCCTCGGCGCTCGGATTCGGCCGTACCTGCGTGTCGGCGATGAAATAGGAGCCCTTGCTGGTGATCATCATTGCCAGCGCCGCGAAGTCTTTGACACCGGGCAGGAAGCCGACGATCTCCCGGACATGGCGCAGATGGCTCATATAGCGGCCTTCGACGCCGCAGATCATCGCGTCGGCCTCGCCGCGAACCACCGCGAGGGCAGCGATGACCGTGGCATTGGTGCGAACCACGGTGCGCGCGGCTTCGGGCGTGACGCCGCGCCGGCCGGCGACGTCGATATAGGTTTGCACATAGGAACGATAGCGCGGATCGTCCTCGGGATTGACGAGGTCGAAATCCTGCCCGGCCTTGATCGACAGGCCGAACCGTTTGATCCTCGCCTCGACGACGGAAGGCCGCCCGACCAGGATCGGCCGCGCCAGCTTCTCCTCGAGCACCACCTGCGTGGCGCGCAGCACGCGCTCGTCCTCGCCCTCGGCATAGATCACGCGCACCGGCTGGGTCTTGGCCTTGGCGAAGACCGGCTTCATGACGAGTCCCGAGCGGAACGCGAAGCGCTCCAGCAACGCGGTATACTCGTCGAAATTCTTGATCGGGCGCGTCGCGACGCCGGACTCCATCGCCGCTCTCGCCACCGCGGGCGCGATGCGAAGGATGAGCCGCGGATCGAACGGGCTCGGGATCAGCGAGCCGGGTCCAAAGCCCTGCGTCTCCCCGCTGTCAAAGCCCTGTGCCACCGCGTCGGACGGCGGATCGCGCGCGAGCTGCGCGATCGCGTCGACTGCGGCATGCTTCATTGCCTCGTTGATCCCGGTTGCACCGACATCGAGCGCGCCGCGGAAGATGAACGGAAAGCACAGCACGTTGTTGACCTGGTTCGGGAAGTCGGAGCGTCCCGTGCAGATCATCGCGTCGGGGCACGCCTTCCGCGCCTCGTCGGGCATGATTTCCGGGTTCGGATTGGCCAGCGCCATCACCAGCGGCTGGTCCGCCATCGACTTGACCATGTCCGGCGTCAGCACGTTGGGCGCGGACAGTCCCAGGAAGATATCCGCGCCGCCGATCACATCCGCCAGCACGCGCGCAGTGGTTTTCTGCGCATAGACCGCCTTCCAGCGGTCCATCAGAGTATTGCGGCCCTCATGCACGACGCCATCGATGTCGCAAACCCAGATGTTCTTGCGCTGCGCGCCGAGCGAGACCAGCAAATTCAGGCACGCGATCGCGGCAGCTCCTGCGCCCGAGCATACGATCTTCACGTCGGCCAGCTTCTTGCCGTTCAGCAGCAGCGCGTTGGTGATCGCGGCGCCGACGATGATGGCCGTGCCATGCTGGTCGTCGTGGAACACCGGGATTTTCATGCGCTCCTTGAGCTGTGCCTCGATCTCGAAGCATTCCGGCCCCTTGATGTCCTCGAGGTTGATGCCGCCGAAAGTCGGCTCCAGCGCCGCGACCGTTTCGACCACGCGCTCGATGGTATCGGCGGCGATTTCGATATCGAACACGTCGATCCCGGCGAATTTCTTGAACAGGACCGCCTTGCCCTCCATGACGGGCTTGGACGCCAGCGGACCGATATTGCCGAGCCCGAGCACGGCGGTGCCGTTGGAGACCACGGCAACCAGATTGGCGCGGGCGGTCAGCGACGCCGCTTCGGCCGGATTGTTGGCGATTTCGGTGCAGGCCGCCGCGACACCCGGCGAATAGGCGAGCGCGAGGTCGCGCTGGTTGGCGAGCGGCTTGGTCGCCTGGATCTCGAGTTTACCCGGGCGCGGCAGGCGGTGATAGGCCAGCGCCGCGGAGCGGAGATCTTCAGAATAAGACGACATGCATACTCCCGCGTTCCCGGTCCCAAGCTTTTCGTTCTTTGATACGTCCAGACGAGGTCAGTTTTCCGCCAGATTGAGCCGGATGTGAAGCACGCGCAACCACTTGGATGCAACATCGGAGAACGCCGCCATCAACAGGAGCTCATCGACGAAAAGCGCCAAACCCGGTAGCATATTTGTCTCCCTACCCCGTCCCCTCGACCGACAACAGGGCAATTCACCTCCCGCAAATGTCGGTATCCGGAGCACAACTAATGGTAAAGATACTGACGGGCCTGGTCGCCGTGGTCGCAATCGCGGTGGGCGGCTTCTTCGGCTTCCAGTTCTACACGCAGCATCGGATCGCTGGCGAGGTCGAGGCCGTGTTCGAGCAGCTTCGCGCGGCCGGCGGCAAGGCAAGCCACGGCGAGGTATCATTCGACCTGCGGAGCCGTACGCTCAAGATCGCCGATATTGCGGCTGAATCGGCCACGCAGCCACCAGTGCAGATGAAGATTGCCAGCGTCGTCGCCACCGGTGCCGGTCAGCCGGAAGCGGGCCGGTTTGCCGCCGACAGCATCGAAGTGTCGGATATCGAAATCGACGCCAACATTGCCGGTCCAACGGGCGGGAAGCTCACCTACAAAGTGCCGCGCGTCGTTGTGAAGGATTATTCCGGCCCGGCGAAACTGCAGCAGCTATCGGCTTCGGCATCCATCATCGATGTGTATCGATCCGGATTGGAGCAATTCGCCACCATCTCGGCGGCGTCGGTCTCGGCGCCGAGCATTACCGGGACCATCAACTTCGGCGCTGTCATGTCGGGGGAGTTCGTCTATTCGGGTACGGCCCTGCGGGACATCAAGGACGGCAAGATCGCCACCATGCAGGTCGAGCGGGCCAACTATACGGTCAATGCGCAACAGGCCGGCAAAGCCGACAAGATGACCGGCGAAATGATCAATATCGCCGTGCGCGACTTCGATGCCAGCGCCGCTGCCGCCGTCCTCGATCCGCAAAAGGCCAACGACGACCAGTATTACCGCGTCTACGGCAAGACGACGGCCGGCCCCTACACCGTCACGTCTGCGCAAGGCGTTCGCATGCGCATCGAAGAGATAACCGTCGATGACATCGGTATGCGGCCGTCAAGGCTGCAACTGCCGGCGTTGCTCGCGACGATACAGGCGGCCGGGGCCGCTCCGCCAACGTCGCCGCAAGCGCGCGAACTGATGGACAAGGTGGCAACGCTCTACGAGGGCATACGCATCGGAACCGCCGAGATGCGCGGCCTCTCGGCCGAAACGCCGCAAGGCCCATTCAAGCTTGCGGCAATCAGGTTGAACCTGGAAAACGGCAAGATCGGCGAGTTCTCGCTCGAAGGGCTTGATACCCGCGCTCCGACAGGGCCCGTCAAAATCGGACGCTTCGCGCTCAAATCCCTCGATATCGCCAATTTCATTCGGATGGCGGCGCTGTTCTCGAACCCGGCGCAGCCGCCCTCACCTGATCAGCTTGTGGGGCTGCTTCCCCTGATCGAAGGCGTGGAGGTCAAGGGCTTCGTGGCCCCCTTCAAGAACACCAGCAAGTTCGTCAAGCTCGACAGCTTCGACCTGAACTGGGGCCAGTTTGTTGGACCTGTTCCGAGCAAGGCGCGTCTGACCGCGAAAATGACCACACCAGTCGACGTGAATGATCCCTCCATGCGGCCGCTCGCCGCGGCCGGCCTGGACACGCTTTCCGCCGACGGCGACATCGGCGTGGCCTGGACGGAGGCAGCGCGCACCTTCGTTCTCGACGCCCCGAAGTTCGAAATCGGCGGCCTCCTGAATGCGTCGGCGCGCGTCTCGCTCGCCAACGTGCCGCGGCAGGTATTTTCGGCCAACCCGGCGCAGGCGATCGGAGCGGCGACGGAAATCGAGGCCGGCGCGATCGAACTGACTGTGCGCGACCTGGGCGGCATCGATGTCGGGGTCGCCCAGTATGCCCGCACCCAGAACGTCAGCCGCGAGGCCGCACGAAAGACGCTCGTCGAAAGCATCAGGAGCAACGCACCGACGGCGGCGACAAATAATCCCGATGCGGGGACGGCCGCCGAGGCGCTGGCGCGCTTCATCGAGACGCCCGGGACGACACTGACGCTCAAGCTTACGCCGCGCGCCAAAGTGCCGGCGATGCAGTTCTTGCAGTTGCTTCAGACCGACCCGCTGATTGCCTTGTCGCAATTCCGGATCGAGGTCTCGACCGCGCTGTGACCTATAGCGTTTTCGCGCGAAGTGGGTACCGGTTCGCATAAAGAAAACGCGTCAAATCAAGAATCTAGAGCCCCGTTTCGATTCAATCGAAACGGAAAAGGCTCTACCCCTTGTCCGGCAGATTGAGCCGGATGTGAAGCTCGCGGAGCTGCTTGGTCGTCACCTCCGACGGCGCGCCCATCAGCAGGTCCACGGCCTGCTGGTTCATCGGGAACAGCGAGATTTCGCGCAAATTGGTGGTGCCGCAGAGCAGCATCACGATGCGGTCGACGCCGGCCGCCATGCCGCCATGCGGCGGCGCGCCGTACTGGAACGCACGGTACATGCCGCCAAAACGCTCGACGACATCCTTCTCGCCATAGCCCGCGATCTCGAACGCTTTCACCATGGCTTCCGGCTTGTGGTTGCGGATGCCGCCGGACGCGATCTCGTAGCCGTTGCAGGTGATGTCGTACTGGAACGCCTTGATGGTCAGCGGGTCCTGCCCGTTGAGCGCATCGAGGCCACCCTGCGGCATCGAGAACGGGTTGTGCGAGAAGTCGACCTTCTTGTCTTCCTC
>Ga0207701_10007187_pt1 | contig 11080 bp, 6 predicted proteins | sample KBSSwiSSwithPhiX_FD_184294 | JGI IMG/M metagenome (GOLD analysis project Ga0207701, IMG submission 184294) | Switchgrass rhizosphere bulk soil microbial communities from Kellogg Biological Station, Michigan, USA, with PhiX - S5 (SPAdes) (version 2) | ecosystem: Environmental > Terrestrial > Soil...
AAATCCCCTAAGTAATGTCCCAGATAGGCTTATTATCATAAGTTATCAACATCGGTAGAATCCCGCATTGATAACTAGGGCGAGGCAGTTGGTCGAAAATAGAAGCCGGAATCGTCGAAAGACGAAAGTTTCGATCTTTTCGCCCTAACCTTCCAGCGCCGCCATCAAGGAAGCGTTTCCACCCGCGGCAGTCGTGTCGATGCACGTGACGCGCTCGGTTGCGAAGCGCGCGACATAATGCGGGCCGCCGGCCTTGGGGCCCGTGCCGGAAAGCCCCTCGCCGCCGAACGGCTGGCTTTCGACCACGGCGCCAATCTGGTTGCGGTTGACGTAGAAATTACCGACGCGGGCATGCGTCTCGACAAAGTCGCGGACCGTGTCGATGCGGCTGTGCAGGCCAAGGGTCAGGCCGTAGCCGGTCGTGTTGATCGCCTCGACGACCTTGTCGAGCTCGTCGTTGGCGAAGCGGACGACATGGAGGATTGCGCCGAAGTTTTCCTGGTTCAATTGGCTCAGCGACTTGATCTCGTAAAAGGCCGGGGGAACGAAGGTGCCGTTCGCGGCTTCCTTCGGCGCGTCCAGGCGGCAGATCTTCTTCGCATTCTTGTCGAGCCACTCGATGTGGTCATCGAGCACCTTCTTCGCGGCCTCGTCGATCACCGGTCCGACGTCCGTCTTAAGGTCGCTCGGATCGCCAACCGTAAGAGCTTCCATCGCACCGGAAATCATGGAGATCATGCTGTCGGCCACGTCTTCCTGGACGAACAGCACGCGTAACGCCGAGCAGCGTTGGCCGGCGCTCTGGAACGCCGAGGAGATGACGTCGCGAGTTACCTGCTCCGGCAGCGCCGAGCTGTCGACGATCATCGCATTCTGACCGCCGGTTTCGGCGACGAACGGGATGATCGGGCCGTCGCGCTCGGCCAAAGTGCGGTTGATCATGCGCGCGGTTTCGGTGGAGCCGGTGAAAACCACGCCCGAGAGCAATGGATGAGCGGTGAGCGTACCGCCCACCACCCTGCCGGAGCCAGGCGCAAGCTGCACAATGTCCCTGGGGATACCGGCCCGGTGCATCAGCTCGACTGCAAGCGCGGCGACCAAAGGTGTTTGTCCGGCCGGCTTGGCTATGACGGCATTGCCGGCAGCCAAAGGCGCCGAGACAAGCCCCGTGAAAATCGCGAGCGGGAAATTCCAGGGTGCAATGGCGGCGATCACGCCGCGACCGTGCAATCTCAGCTCGTTCTGCTCGCCGGTCGGGCCCGGCAGCGGCAGCGGCCTGGTGAACTGGCGTCGCGCTTCCGACGCGTAGAAGCGCAGGAAGTCCACAGCCTCGCGCACCTCGAGCACCCCGTCGACCAGTGTCTTCCCGGCCTCGCGAGTACAAAGGGAGAAGAACTCCTCCGCATGCTCCTCGTACAGGTCGGCGGCCCGCTCCAGCAGCAGTGCCCGCTTCTCGCCGCCTAGCGAATCCCAGGCAATCTGCGCGGCAGACGCGGCACGAACCATTCGGTCGACATCGGCGGCTGTTGCTTCGAATGTCGTCCCCACAGTGATTCGATGATCATGGGGAGAGACGATTGCCCTCGCTTCACCCTTTCCAAGGCCGGGCTTCGCAGTCCAGCTACGGGTCTCCAGCGCCTTCAGGCGTTCTAACAATGGCTCGCGGACCAGCGGGTCGCTGAGATCGACACCGGCGCTGTTGCGCCGCTGCGCTCCGAAGAGCCCGGCGGGCAGAACGATCCCCGGATTGCGCTTCGGTTCGAGCGCCAGAAGTTCGGCTACCGGGTCCCGAACCAAATCGTCGAGCGATACCTGCTCGTCCGCGATGCGGTTGACGAAACTGCTGTTGGCGCCGTTTTCCAGCAGCCGGCGGACCAGATAGGCGAGCAGGTCCTCATGGCTCCCGACCGGCGCATAGACGCGAACGGGCGTGCGGACCTCGCCAATGCCGTCCTCAAGCTTGGCCAGTTCCTCATAGAGTCCCTCACCCATTCCGTGCAGGCGCTGGAACTCGAATTCTCCGCTTCCTCCAAGGGATTTGATGACGCCAATCGTGTTGGCGTTGTGCGTCGCGAAGGCCGGGTAGATCACATCGCTCGCCGCAAGCAGGCGCTTGGCGCAGGCGATGTAGGAGACGTCGGTCGCGATCTTTCGCGTGTAGACGGGATAATCGTCGAGGCCAGCGACCTGCGCCGCCTTGACCTCGGTATCCCAATAGGCGCCCTTGACCAGACGGACCATGAAGCGGCGGTTGTGCTTGCGGGCCAGTTCGGCGGCCCAGTCGCAAAGGGGCACGGCGCGCTTCTGATAGGCCTGGATGGCCAGGCCGAAGCCGCCCCAGCCATTGACGAACAGCTCGTCGTCGGCGGCCAGCGCTTCGATAATGTCTAGCGATGGCTCCAGCCGGTCGGCTTCCTCGGCATCGATCGTGAAATGGACGTCCGCCCGCGAGGCCTTCAGCGCCAGGTCGCGCAGGACCGGCAGCATGGCCGCCTTGGCTTCCTCGATATGGCTCCACTCATAACGCGGGTGCAGAGCCGAGAGTTTTACCGAGATGCCGGGCGACTTACGGAACCCGTCTTTCGCTTCCTTGGCAATACGATCGAGTGCCGACGAATAGGCCTTGGCGTAGCGCACGGCGTCGGCGTGAGTCTTCGCCGCCTCGCCGAGCATGTCGAAGCTGTGGCTGAGGCCCTGCCTGCGCTCGGGCGCAGCACGCTTCATCGCTTCGTCGATGGCGCGTCCAAAGACGAACTGCTTGCCAAGGATCTTCATCGCTTGGCTGACGGCGGCGCGGATGACCGGCTCACCCAAGCGGCCGACGGCGCGGCCCAAAGCGGCGGTCCAACCCTCCGTCGAGTCCTTGGCACTGTCGAGGACCTTGCCGGTCAGAAGCAGCGAGAAGGTCGCGGCATTGACGAACGGTGACGAGGATTCGCCGAGCTTGTCCGCCCAATTGGGGCCGGAGAGTTTGTCGGCGATGAGGTCGTCGGCGGTCTCGGCATCCGGAATGCGAAGCAGTGCCTCGGCGAGGCACATGAGCGCGATGCCTTCATCGCTGCCAAGGTCATAGGCGGCCATGAACGCGTCAATGCCCGTCGGCTTGTGGGAGCGGACGGATTTCGACAGCGAGCGGGCAATTGCCGCCGCTTCCTTCGACTGCGGCGGAGTCAGCTCGGCTTCGGCGAGCCTCTGTTTGACAATGACATTCTCGTCAGGCCGGTAAGCGCGGCGCAGCGCGGAGCGGTCGACCATATGCCGCTACGCCAGCGCGCCGTGGCAATGCTTGAACTTGCGGCCCGACCCGCACGGGCAAGGCGCATTGCGGCTCTCGGGAACGCCTGCGCCCTCCGGCATCGGCGGCAGCGGCATGGCGGGCGGGCCGGTTTCGCCGGAACCCGTAATCGCCGCGAGGTCGAAATCGGCAGTGTCGTCATCGCCCGACAGCGGGTCGAAGTGCGTCGTGATGAAATCCGGCAATTCCATCGGCGGCATCGGGACGTCCTGGATCTGGATCTGCGCGCGCATCAGCGTTCGGGTGACTTCCTCACGGATGGCGATCAGCAGGCGCTCGAACAGCAGGAAAGCTTCCTGTTTGTACTCGTCGATCGGCTTCTTCTGGGCGAAGCTGCGCAGGTGGATGACCTGGCGGAGCGCGTCGAGCGTGGCGAGATGCTCCTTCCAGAAATGGTCGAGGTTCTGGAGCAGCAGGTTCTTTTCGATCTCGATCCAGCGCTCGGGGTCCGCGCCCTTGACCTTCTCGGCCATGACGTCGTCCGACATCTCCTGGAGCCGCTCGACGAACAATTCCTGGTCGACCGCCTCTTCCTGCAGCCAATCGTCGATGGGCGGCTGCAGCCCGAGTACCAGATCGACGCTTTCCTTCAGGCCCACGACATCCCATTGCTCAGGGAAAGTGCCCGGCGGGCAGTGCGCAGCCACCAGCGAAGCCACGGTTTCCGCGCGCATGTCGGCGATGACGTCGCTGACATGATCGGCTTCCATGATCTCGGCACGCTGTTCGTAAATGACCTTGCGTTGATCGTTCATGACGTCGTCGAATTCGACGACCTGCTTGCGGATGTCGTAGTTGCGCGCCTCGACCTTCCTCTGCGCCGTCTCTATGGCTTTGGAGATCCAGGGGCTGACGATTGCTTCGCCGTCCTCAAGGTTCTTGTTCATGAGGCGCGCGAATGCGGTCTGCGGGCCGAAGATGCGCAACAGGTCATCATCGAGGCTGAGATAGAAGCGGCTGAGGCCGGGATCGCCCTGGCGGCCCGAACGGCCACGGAGCTGGTTGTCGATGCGCCGGCTTTCGTGGCGCTCGGTCCCAAGCACGAAAAGGCCGCCGATTTCGAGCACGTGCCGCTTCTCGGCGATGATCTCCTCGCGGATCTTCTCGGCACGAGCCTCATATTCCGGGGTGCCGGCGACGAGATCGGGGGACTCGTCCTGCATGCGGAACTCGAGGTTGCCGCCGAGCTGAATGTCGGTGCCGCGACCTGCCATGTTGGTGGCGATGGTGACCGCGCCGATGCGGCCCGCCTGGGCGACGATGTGCGCCTCGCTCTCGTGGAAGCGGGCATTGAGGACGGTGTGCCGGATCTTCTCTTTTTCGAGATATTCGGAGAGCATTTCCGACTTTTCGATCGAGACGGTGCCGACGAGGACCGGCTGGCCCTTGTCCTGGCGCGCCCGGATTTCCTTGGCGATGGCGCCGAACTTGTCGGTGATGTTCTTGTAGAACTCGTCCTCGTCGTCGATGCGCTGAACAGGCACGTTGGTCGGGATCGAGACGACATTCATCTTGTAGATGTCGAAGAATTCCGGTGCTTCGGTCAGCGCCGTACCCGTCATGCCGGCGAGCTTGGGATACATGCGGAAATAGTTCTGGAAGGTAATTGAGGCGAGCGTCTGGTTCTCCGGCTCAACCCGTACGCCTTCCTTGGCTTCCACGGCCTGGTGGAGGCCATCGGACCAGCGGCGGCCGTCCATCATGCGGCCGGTAAACTCGTCGATGATGACGACCTTGTCGTCCTTCACGATGTAGTCGATGTCCCGCTTGAACATCTTGTTGGCCTTGAGGGCCTGGTTCAGGTGATGGACCGTCTGGGTATTGGCGATGTCGTAGAGGTTCTGGCCCTCGATCAGGCCCGCCGCCTCGAGCATCCGCTCGGCCTTTTCGGTGCCGTCCTCGGTGAGGACGATGCTCTTCTGCTTCTCATCCTTCTCGTAGTCGCTCTCGTCGAACTGCTTCACGATGGCGTCAACGCCGGCGTAGAGCTCCGACTTGTCGTCGGTCGGGCCCGAGATGATGAGCGGCGTGCGGGCTTCGTCGATCAGGATCGAGTCCACTTCATCGACGATGGCGTAGGCGAAGGGCCGCTGAACCATCTGCGCCCGCGTAAACTTCATATTGTCGCGCAGGTAATCGAAGCCGAGCTCGTTGTTGGTCGCGTAGGTGATGTCGGCGCCATAGGCTTCGCGCCGCTCGTCGTCGGTCAGGCCGGGAACGATCACGCCGACCGTCAGGCCGAGGAAACGATAAATCTGGCCCATCCAGTCGGCGTCGCGCTTGGCGAGATAGTCGTTGACGGTGACGACATGGACGCCCTTGGCCGGGAGCGCGTTGAGGTAGGTCGCAAGCGTAGCGACAAGCGTCTTGCCTTCACCGGTCTTCATTTCGGCGATTTCGCCGCGATGGAGGGCGATGCCGCCGATCAACTGCACGTCATAGTGACGCTGGCCGAGCGTACGCTTCGCGGCCTCGCGGACCGTTGCAAACGCTTCCGGCAGCAGGTCGTCGAGCTTGGTGCCCTCGGCGAGGCGCTGACGGAACACCTGGGTCTGGTTGCGCAGCTCTTCATCCGTCAGCGCGCTGATCGTCGGCTCGAAGGCGTTGGTGGCATCGACGTGCTTGCCCAAAGAACGGACATAGCGGTCGTTAGCCGATCCAAAGATGGTCTTGGCCAGTGCGGCGATCATGTAAAAATCCCAGTCAAGCGAAGGAGCCCTTCAGCGTCTGTTGTGCGTGGCGGCTCGCTATGGCGAAAAGTCGCGGGCGATGTAGGGTTGGGCCTATGGCAAGTCAATTGAACCGGACCGGCGGATGCCTTTGTGGAACCGTGCGTTTCGAGCTGAAAAGCGAGCCGTTCGATGCCGGCTGGTGCCATTGTCGAACGTGCCAGCTCAATTCGGGAGCGCCCGCCATGGCGTTTGCGAGCGTTAAGGCCGGCGATTGGGTAGCGATTTCAGGCGCGGAATCAGTCCGGACGGTGCAGTCGAGCAGCTTCGGCCATCGCGGCTTTTGCGGGCGGTGTGGGACACCGCTCTACGCGAAGGTCGATCACCAACCGGAAACCGTGGATTTTAGCATCGCTACCTTGGACGATCCCGACGCAATTGCGCCGGGGTTCCACATTTTCTGGTCGAGCAAGGTCGCCTGGTTCAACCCAGGCGACGATTTGCCAAAATATGAGAGGTTCAGGCCATGAACAGCTTGCGATGTCCGGGGGACATCGCGACGGACTGCCCCCGGCAGTCCTAAGCTATTCATCGCGCGGCTTGAACGGGAGTGAGCCCCCAGCTTAGCCGAGCTCACCTTCCAACCACTGCTGGATATTGCTGCGCGGAGCCGCGCCGACTTTCTGCGCGACAGGCTGGCCGCCCTTGAACAGCAGCATGGTGGGAATACCGCGGACGCCGTATTTGCCAGGCGTGTCGGGGTTCTCGTCGATGTTGAGCTTCACAATGTCGACCTTGTCGCCGATCTCGCCGGCGATTTCCTCAAGCGCCGGGGCAATCATGCGGCAGGGCCCGCACCACTCCGCCCAAAAGTCGACCAGCACCGGCTTTTCCGCGCCCAGAACGTCGGATTCGAAGCTCTGATCGGTGACGCTGCGGGTGGCCATGAGCAATTCTCCTTGGAAGTATGGCCCGGTGATATGGGATGCTCAACAGTCGAGTGCAATGAGGGCCGGTCCGGCGGTGTAAAGCAGCGCCGCCTCGACCGCGCGGCCGGGAAATATGACCCTCAGTGCCTCGGTATAGGCGGACATTTGTGCGGCATGGCCGCGCGGAACATCGGCGGCCGACGACGGCACACGGTTGCCGGTCTTGAAGTCGATGACGCGAACCTTGCCTTCGCTTACGAGCAGCCGGTCGACGGTGCCGGCGATAACGCGTCCGTCGGACAATGTGGCTGCAAGCGGAGCTTCGGCAAATGAATCCGGACCGAACAGGTCGGCGAACGAGGGATTGCTAATGATGCTGCAAGCGGCATCGGCAATCTCCCGGCGGCGGGCCGGATCGGGCAAGCCGGCCGACCGCTCGAGCCAGGCAAGGGCCGCATCATGACGGCGACTGGATTCAACCCCGGGCAAGCGCTCGAACAGGCTGTGCAGCAACGTGCCACGCTGGCCCGCTTCCGCCTGGGCAGGGCTCGGCGGTGGCATGGGCTGGCTGTCGTCAAGGATTGCGGACGGCGCCAACGGTCGCGGCGGGCGCGCTTCGGCTGGCGCGGGCAGTTGCGCCCAATCCGGGATGTCTATCGGGGACTGGACGACTTTCGCCTTCGCCTTTCGAACTCTTACCGGCTCTCCTCCGCTGTGACGAAGCGATATGTGCCCATCGCCAGGGAGCGCGCCCATGGCCGCCATCGCCTGCTCGACGATCAGGTGCCAGCAATTGACGGGCCGCGGGTCGGATCCGTCCTTCTTGTCCTTCGGCCGGACGCCGCTGACGATCAGATGATCGGCGGCGCGGGTGAGAGCGACGTAGAGCAGGCGCATATGTTCCTGCATGTCGCGCGTCTCCTGCGTGTCCATAATCTCCGTGAAGGGGGAGCATCGCTCATCCTTCTTGGGCCGAAGAAATGGCGCGGTACCGATGCCCGCGATTTCGAGGTCCACGGTAAGCGGCGTCCGTCCGAGCTTTGCCGGATCGCCGGTGGCATCGGCCAGGATGACGACCGGCGCTTCGAGCCCCTTGGCGCCGTGAACGGTCATGACCCGGACTTCGCTGCCGGCCTGCCCTGGGTCACGCTGAACATCGACGGTGCCGCGCGAGAACCAGGCGAGGAAACGGTCGAGCGAGGCGGTCTCGTTGCGCTCGAACTCCAGCGCGCTGTTCATCAGCTCGTCGATGGCGTCGCGAGCAGCCGGACCAAGCCGGGAGTAGAGCCTGCGACGGCCTTGCATGGGTCCGGTCAGAATGGTTTCGAGGAAGCGCGACGGCGTGGTGAAATCCGCCATCTCCAGCAATGCCGTCAGGGCCTCATGGGCGGCGCCGAAGAGATCACTTTCCCCTGTCCGGTGGCGAAGTTCGCGCCACAGGCTCACCTTACGGCCGAAGGCGAGATCGCGAAGCTGGTCTTGGTCCCACCCGATGAGCGGCGAAACCAGCAGGCAGGCCAGGCTGAGGTCGTCATGCGGCTGCACCGCGAATTTAACGGCGGCGAGCAGGTCCTGGACGGCGAGCGGTTCGTGCAGGTGCAGGCGGTCGACGCCGGCCACCGGCACACCGGAGGAAAACAGCCGGGCGACGATCAGCGAGGCCAATTCGCCGCGGCTACGGACGAGGATGAGGATATCCCCGGGGGTGAGCGGGCGCCCCGTTGAAGCGAGGACGGGCGCATCGGCGACCATCTGCCGGATCCGATCGGCCAGCGCGGTTGCATAATGACGATCGCGAATGCTGACCCAGCGCTCCTCCCCTTCGTCGGAATCGTCGGGAGATTGCTCGACCGCGAAAGGGTGCCAGAGCTCGACAATGCCCTGCCTGCCTGAATGATGCGCGCGATGGCCCGGGGGCGGTTCGTCCAACGCCAAGGCTTCATGCCCGACCGTGTCGATGACGGCATTGACGACATCGAGGACAGACTGTGCCGAGCGGAAGCTGGCGGCGATGGAAAGATCGCGGAATCCCGTCGGGAAGTCCGACTCGCTGAGATCATCGGCGCGGTCTCTGAACGCCTTGCGCGCCTCGTCGAAGCGCCTCGGGTCGGTCCCCTGAAAACCGTAAATCGCCTGCTTGAGGTCGCCCACCATGAAGAGCGTGCGATGGCGCTCCTCGCTTTCGCTGCGGCCGCTGAAGAACTCCTCCACGAGGTCCCCGACGATCTGCCACTGCGCGGCATTGGTGTCCTGCGCTTCGTCGACCAGCACGTGGTCGACCTGCCGGTCGAGCTTGTATCGCACCCAATCGCCCATGCCGGGCTGCCGCAACAGCTGGCGCGCCCATTCGATGAGGTCGTTGAAGTCGGCGACGCCGGCGGCGCGCTTGGCCTGGGTATAGGCAGCTGCAAATGCCTGCCCGGCGCGCAAACCGGCGGCAATATCGGCGGCGAGACGCGCTCGGCTTCGCAAACCAAGCAGGCCAGCCCGCCATTCGGCAAAGGCAGAGGCCAGCCCAGCATATTCTGGTTCCGTGGCAAGCTGCTTGGCTGCCGGCTTGCAGATGTCACCCGCCTTGGTGACGATGCAATTGCCCAGCCCATCAAGCTGCATCGCCCGTTCTTCGGGCGGGGATGCCAGCCACCGTTCGAGGTTATCGACAATAGTGCGTGCCTTGACGCCATCCCCCCACGCCCGATTGGCGGCTAGCAGTCGCTGAAACAGCAAACGGTCAAATGCGCCGTCGGTACATCCTGCAACGATAGCGTCTTCAACTGCCTCAGCCGGCAGGCCGACGAGCCTGCGTACCGCAGGTTCGATTGTGTCCCGCGGGCCGAATGCAGTGAGAGCGTCGGCCCGGCGGGCGGACGCCTGTAGATATTCGATTGCGCCGGCCTCTCCCAGCCGGCGGCTGAGGCATTGGACGTCACGGATCAGGCCGGCGTCGCCAGCGCTTTCGGCACCGGTCATCAAGTCGGCTAGGGTCAACCGCACCAGTTCCTGCTCGGCCCGGCCTTCGATCGGGCGGAAGCCGGGGGTGATGCCGGCCTCTTCAGGGAAGGCGGCAAGGAGCGACTGCGCAAAGCTGTGAATGGTCTGGATTTTGAGGCCGCCGGGGCAATCCAGCACCTTTGCGAAGAGCCGGCGGGCACGTTCGCGCATCCGCTCGCCGCTATCCTCACCGAGCGCATCGAGGTCTGCCGCCAGTTCGATGTCCTTGAGCCGGACCCAGGCGGCCAACCGCGCGCCGATGCGGTTCGCCATTTCCGCCGCGGCCGCCTTTGTAAATGTCAGGCAGAGGATCGATTCCGGCCTCGCGCCCTTTAGCAGGAGGCGCAGGACGCGCGCGGTCAGGACCTGCGTCTTGCCCGTGCCGGCGGATGCGGACAGGGCCGCGTGAACCGCCGGGTCCGACGCCAATGCCTGTTCGCCCTTCAGCTGCGGCAGGGTCTTGAAGCGCGCGCTCATGCGGCTTTCCAACTCATGCGGGAGGAAATAGAGAAAGCGCCATGACCGACCAGAACGACGAATTCGACAAGGGAAATGAAGAACGCCGCGCCAAGCTGGTAAAGGCCGGCGTCGCCGTCGGCATCGGCTCGGCGGCGATTGTCGCGGCGCTGCTCTATGCGTCGAAGGTCAAGAAAAAGAAGCGCTGAGCGGCTCATTTGCGGCCGTACCATTCTTCCAGCCGCATCAGCTGATCATAGTCGCCGTAAGGCGCGTAGGCCGGGTTGAGCTTGGCCGTGAATGGCTCGTCGCCAATCAGCCAGCGCGCCGCGGCCTCCGCGAAATTGTCGGCGGCGTGCTTGAGGAAGTCTCCCGGCGCCATGTCCTTGTCCGGCCGCATCAGCCGTCCGAATTTTCCATTATGTCGCTGCAGTGACCAATATTCGAAAGCCTCTGGGTCGCCGCGCACATGCTCGAAACCGCCGGCGCGGCCGATCAGGCCGAGCAGCCCGAGTTGAAGCGCGAAACCGGCATCCACCGCCTTCTGTGTCGGCGGCGCCCCGGTCTTGTAGTCTATGATCGCGAGGCCGTCGTCCGCGAGCCGATCGAGCCGGTCCACGCGGCCATGAACAATGATCCCCGAGAGCGGCGTCTCGCCAGTGGCCTCGGCAGCTAACGGACGGCGTCCCTCGGCCTGGTTTGTGCGTTCGAGGTCAGAGATCCAGTCGATCGCCTCGAGC
>Ga0207701_10007189_pt1 | contig 11079 bp, 10 predicted proteins | sample KBSSwiSSwithPhiX_FD_184294 | JGI IMG/M metagenome (GOLD analysis project Ga0207701, IMG submission 184294) | Switchgrass rhizosphere bulk soil microbial communities from Kellogg Biological Station, Michigan, USA, with PhiX - S5 (SPAdes) (version 2) | ecosystem: Environmental > Terrestrial >...
GCGCCGTTCCTAAGAATTCCAGCGACGCTTCGGGGCGCGTAAAATCGATGATGACTCTGTTCCGCTTGAGTGCCGGTAGCAGGTTGCTCGTGATCGGAACTCCCATCTCTTCCGAGCCAGCCACTGCGCCGGCGTCTTTGCCGAGCCTTACGCTGCCTGGCTTGTCGACGGCACCGACCAGTTCCACACCCGGTGCTTGCTGAATCGCGCGCACGACTGCACCGCCCATCCGGCCACTGACGCCGCAGACGATGATACCGAGCGCCATTTAGGTTTGCAGGAAACCGAAATCGCGCATCGCCACGGTAAGTTTTTTTAGGTTTCCCTCGGTCATGGGAGTGAGCGGTAGCCGGAGGTCGGCTGTACACTTGCCCATTAGCGACAACGCGGTTTTTACCGGAATCGGATTGGTTTCGATGAATAAACTTCGAATTAACGACAGGAGCTTGAATTGAGTCTCGCGTCCCTTCTCCCAATTCCCGTGCAAGCAGGCTTCGGTCAGTTGTGCGGTTTCCTTCGGAGCCACATTGGCAACCGTCGAGATCACACCTTTGCCGCCCAGAGCCATCAAAGAAAAAATCAGCGAATCTTCACCGGAATAGACCGCAAATCGATCGCCGCACAAGCGAATTACGTCAATCGCCTGGTCCACCGAGCCTGTGGCCTCTTTCACACCGGCGATATTTTTGACTTCCGCCAGCCGAGCTAAGGTCTCCGGCTCGATCTTGGAGCCGGTGCGTCCGGGAATATTGTAAATAATAATCGGAATGCCGACCTCGGAGGCGACTTTCTTGTAATGCTGATAAATGCCTTCCTGCGTCGGCCGGTTGTAATAGGGAGAAATCATTAGCGCGCCGTCGGCCCCCGATTTTTCCGCCGCGCGCGTGAGGCGAACCGCTTCGTCAGTGGAATTCGAACCGGTGCCGGCAATCACTGGAATCCGCTTGCTGACAGCCTTGATGACAGCGCGAATCACTTCGTCGTGCTCCTGGTGGCTAAGGGTCGCCGACTCACCTGTCGTGCCGCACGGCACAATCCCATTTGTTCCGTTCTGCAGGTGAAAGTCGACCAAACCTTCGAGACTCTGCCAATCGACCGCACCGCTTTTGAATGGCGTCACCAATGCGACCATTGAACCGGTAAACATCGCCTTCTCCTAAGCAATCTTGACCGTGCCGTGAAACACTTCTTCGGCGCCGCCCGTCATATAAACCCGGTTGTTATCCCGCCATTCGATCAAGAGATCGCCGCCCTGCAGATGGATCGTGAGCTCTCGATCGGTCCTGCCGGTAATCACCCCCGCAACTCCTGCAGCGCTCGCCCCCGTGCCGCACGCCCAGGTTTCGCCCGCGCCGCGTTCCCAAACTCTCATTTTCACTTCGCCCGGACTGAGAATTTTGATGAACTCGGTATTCACGCGTTTGGGAAAGAAAGAATGATGCTCAAATTTCGGCCCGAGCTTTTCTAGATCCAGAGACTCGATATCATCGAGGTACACGACACAATGCGGATTCCCCATCGAGACACAAGTCACTTCATATCTGTTGCCGTCTATTATCAGCGGCCGGTTTTTAATTTCGCCGTCGGCGTCGACGGGGATGTTTCTGCCCTCGAGAATCGGCTCACCCATGTCGACTTCGACGAGCTCGCCGACGATTCGTGGTCGGATGATACCGGCTAGCGTTTCGACTTCGAGCTCGCGTTTTCGCGTGATGCCGTGATCGTAGACGTATTTGGCGAAGCAACGGATCCCGTTCCCGCACATCTCCACCTGGCTGCCGTCGGCATTGTAAATTTCCATTTTGAAATCGGCGATCTTTGAGGGCCGAATCGTCAGCAATTGATCGGCGCCAATGCCGAAACGCCGATCACAAAGCTTTTTTGCGATCGCGTCCAAATGGTCGATACTCTTGTGCAGACAATCGATAAAGACAAAATCATTGCCTGCGCCGTGCATCTTCGTGAATTCCAGTTGCATAACTTTGAGAGAGGGCGTACGCCGTACGCCCCTACACTTATTCCAGTGACGGCGGAATTGCCTCGCCGTTGATCAGGTCGTCGAAGCTTTCGCGCCTCCGAATAACATAATATTTCTCGCCGTCAACAAGCACCTCGGGCGGCTTCGGATGAGAATTATAATTCGAAGCCATGGTGAATCCGTAGGCGCCGGCGCTCATGATCGCGAGCAAATCGCCTCGTTGGGGCCGCGGGATCTCGCGATCCTTGGCGAAGAAATCGCCGCTCTCGCAGATCGGCCCGACAACGTCGGCGACAATCCTCTGCGCTCGGTTCTCTACCACCGGCTGAATCGCCTGGTACGAGCCATAAAGCGCCGGTCGGATGAGATCATTCATCCCGCCATCGACGATCACAAAATTTTTGCTGTCGGTTTCTTTGATGTACTGAACTTCTGTGAGCAGAATTCCCGCATTGCCGACGATCACGCGACCCGGCTCCAAAATCAAAGTGACGTCCAAACCTTCCAGACCCTCAACAATCGCTTTGGCGTATTCATCAGGCGAGGGCGGCGTCTCGTCGTGATAATTGATCCCGAGCCCGCCGCCAAGGTCGAGATAACGAATTTGCGCGCCTTCCTTTTTCATCTCGCCGGCGAGCACGCGGTCCAGATACTCGCGCACTTTGGCCAAAGCATCGACAAATGGCGTGATCGAGGTCAGCTGCGAGCCGATGTGGCAATCAACCCCGACAACTTCGACGTTCCTCAACGAAACCGCCTTCCGGTATGTTTCGAGCGATTTTTTGATATCGACGCCGAACTTTGCCTTTTTCATGCCGGTGGAAATGTAGGGATGCGTCTGCGGATCCACGTCGGGATTCACGCGCAGGCTGATCGGCGCCCGTTTGCCCATACTCGAGGCGATGTCGTTCAGCGCTATTAACTCTTGCTCCGATTCGACGTTAAACATCAAGATCCCGGAGTTGAGCGCGTATTCGATCTCCTCTCTCTTTTTACCGACGCCGGAAAAAACGATTTTCGTCGGGTCCGCGCCCACTTTCAAAGCGCGAAACAATTCGCCGCCCGAGACGATATCAAACCCGCTTCCCTCTTTGGCGAAGGCGCGCAGCAGAGCGAGATTGGAGTTGGCTTTGACGGAAAAACAAACGATGTGCCGGACCTTACTAAATGCCTGGTCGAAAACTTTAAAATGACGCTTCAACGTCGCCAAGCTATAAACGTAAGCTGGCGTGCCGACTTCCCGCGCTATCCGTTCTAGCGCCACGCCTTCCGCAAACATTTCCCCGTTGCGGTATTCAAAATGATTCATGGAGTACCCCGTGCGACTTCCACTTCATTGGACGGTGCGCTTAAAGAACCGTCGAATAATTGAGACGCGATTCGATAGCGATAAATGACGTTCGGCCTGACTTCTTGATCGTCGTAACGATACTGTTTTTGCCTGACAAATTTTTCCCGATCTTCGACGTTCACCGTAGTGAGCTGTCGGTACGGCACCGGACAGTCCGGACAACTCTGAGAGACTTCTTTACGGAAAATGACGAAGCTGGCCAGATCTTTCAATGCCGTGCCGTCGACATATTCAGTTGGCCGGCTCCAGGTTAACGCGATCCCGCTCGGGCCGGAGCGCGCCGCCAGATTGGTGATGACCTGCGGGGTCGCAAGCTCCGGCGCGCGTGGATCGCCTTTTTTGCCGCACCCGAAGCTCGCGCACAGCATCATCAAAACAATGATCAGTCGCCTCATCGAGTTCTCAGCTCCTTCAGCCGCCTAAGCACGTTTTGACGCGCCGTACCGCCCAAAGCGCTCCGGCGCGCCACCACCGCTTCCACCTTGAGATAGTCATATATGCTTTTGTCGAACTTAGCCGAGAAGCGCTTGAATTCATCCAAGCTCAGATCATCTATACGTTTATTGTTTGCCAGACAAAACTGCACGATCCGGCCCACAATCTCATGGGCGTCACGAAACGGCACTCCGCGTTCCGCCAGGTAATCCGCGACATCGGTCGCATTCATAAAACCATCTTCGACTGCTCTTTGCATGCGCTCGCGCCGTACCATCATGCCCGCAACGATTTCACTCATCATCTTGACGCTGGCCTTCACAGTATCGACGGTATCGAAGAGCGGCAGCTTGTCCTCCTGCAGATCGCGATTATAAGCGAGCGGCAGCCCTTTCATGATCGTCAGCAGCGCATGCAAATGGCCGAATACCCGTCCGGTTTTACCGCGAATCAGTTCCGGCACATCGGGATTTTTTTTCTGCGGCATCATCGAGCTGCCGGTGCAGTAACCTTCCGGCAATTCAATAAAACCGAATTCCTGGCTCGACCACAAAACCAACTCGTCCGCGAGCCGGCTCAGGTGCACAAATAATATCGAAGCAGCGGCTAAAAACTCCAGGAGAAAGTCGCGATCGCTCACCGCGTCGATGCTGTTTTTCGAGATACGCCGAAAGCCCAAGAGCTTGGCGACATAACGTCGATCGATCGGGAATGTCGTTCCCGCCAACGCGCCGGACCCCAAAGGCAGCACATTGATTCGTTCCAAACCATCGGCAAATCTTTCGCTGTCGCGCAGGAACATCTCCACATACGCCAAGAGGTGATGCGCAAAGAGCACTGGCTGAGCCCGTTGCAAATGCGTATAACCGGGCATAATCACGTCCAGATGTTTTTGCGCGGTCTTGACCAGCTCCTGACGAAGCGTCGCCAATGCGTCCAGAATCAGTTTGACCTCGTCCCGCAGAAACAGCCGCATATCGAGCGCCACCTGATCGTTGCGGCTCCGTGCCGTGTGGAGCTTGCCGCCGGCGCTGCCGATTCGCTCGGTCAGGCGCCGCTCGATATTCATGTGGATGTCTTCATCGGCGTTCGAAAAAGCAAACTTGCCGTTGTCGATCTCCCGTTCGATTGCTTGCAAACCGCGGACGATCTTTCGCGCTTCGATCGAGCTGATTATTCTTTGCCGAGCGAGCATCTTGGCATGCGCGATACTCCCCATAATATCGTGGCGGTAAAGCCGGGCGTCGACAGCGATCGAGGCGGTGAAATTTTCCACCGACTCGACGGTATGGGTCACAAACCGTCCGCCCCAGAGTTTGGGTTTTTTGGCTTTAAGCGCGGCCATAACTATCGCTGTTTCGCGGTTCGCAGCTGCTGCAGGCGCAACCGCAAGGCGTTCAATCGAATGAAACCGTCGGCGTCGGCCTGTCGATAAACCTGGTCCGCTTCAAAGGTGGCGACATTCGGATCATAGAGGGAAAAATCGGACCTGCGCCCGACGACCATAACGTTTCCTTTATACAGCTTCAGCCGAACGTGACCGCTGACGTTCGCCTGAGACGCGTCGATGGCCCTTTGCAATACCTTGCGCTCCGGCGCGAACCAATAGCCGTAGTAAATCATTTCGGCAAAACGCGGAATCAGGCTGTCCCTCAGGCGAAGCACTTCGCGATCCATAGTGATCGATTCGACTCCGCGATGCGCCGCGTGCAGAATGGTGCCCCCCGGGGTTTCGTAGACCCCGCGGGATTTCATGCCGACATAACGGTTCTCTACGATGTCGACTCGGCCAATCCCGTGTTTCGCGCCGCTGTCATTCAGGGATGCCAATAACTTAGCCGGCGACATTTTTCGCCCATTGACCGCGATCGGATCGCCCTTCAAGTATTCGATCTCAATGTACTCGGGCCGGTTCGGCGCCTTGTCGAGCGGCCGGCACCAGACGAACATGTCCGCCGGCGGCTCCTTCCATGGATCTTCGAGAATTCCACCTTCATAGCTGATGTGAAACAGGTTCCGATCCGTGCTGTAGGGTTTGGCTTTGGTAACGGGCACGGGAATGCCGTGTTTGCGCGCATATTCAATGAGTGTCGATCGCGCGTTCAGATCCCACAAGCGCCACGGCGCGATGACTTGAATTCCCGGCTTAAGGGCATAGTAAGTGAGCTCGAAACGCACCTGATCGTTGCCTTTGCCGGTAGCGCCGTGCGACACCGCGTCGGCTTTTTCTTTGCCGGCCACATCGATCTGTCCCTTCGCAATGAGTGGTCGCGCGATCGAGGTGCCCAGCAAATAAGAGCCTTCATAGACCGCATTAGCGCGCAGCATAGGAAAAACATAGTTCTTGACGAATTCCTCGCGCAGGTCGCCAATGACGACTTTGCTGGCGCCCGTTTTGAGCGCCTTCCGTTTAATCGCTTCAAGATCTTCGCCTTGGCCGAGGTCGGCGCAAAAGGCGATTACTTCACAGCCGTATTGCTCCTTTAGCCAGCGCAGGATCACCGAAGTGTCCAATCCGCCGGAATAGGCAAGAACCACTTTTTTGACGTTCATCGAGTTACTAAGTTCTGGATTTTTTCTTTGACAGCACTCTGCCGGATGAAATTGAGCTCTGCACTTGGGAATTCTTCAAGGCATTGAGGAGCCACACCATGACGGCTTTCTGTACATGCAGACGATTCTCCGCTTGGTCAAAGGCAACGCACTGCGGGCTCTCGAGGACCTCGTCCGTAATTTCCTCACCGCGGTGCGCCGGCAAGCAATGCATCACGATTGCATCACTCTGCGCCATCCTGACTACTTTGCTATTGACTTGGTAGTCTCGAAAAACCCGCCGGCGCCGCTGGGCCTCCTCTTCCTGGCCCATGCTGGTCCATACATCCGTGTAAATGGCATCCGCTCCGCTGACCGCTTCCGCGACCGATTGCGTGACATTGACATCTGCGCCCGCGGCGCGCGCCTTGGCAAAGATTTCACTGTCCGGCTCGTAGCCTTTCGGACAGGCCACTGTGAACGAAAATGGCACCAATGCCGCCGCTTCGAGCCACGAATGGACCATATTATTGCCGTCGCCAACAAAGGTAATTTTCAGTCCATCAAGCTTGCCTTTATGCTCGACCAAGGTCTGGCAGTCCGCGAGCACCTGACAAGGATGATAAAGATCCGTCAACGCATTAATCACCGGCACCGAGGAGTATGCCGCCATCTCTTCCAGCGTAGTTTGGCTAAAGGTCCGTACGGCAATGAGATCAACCCAACGGGCCAGGCTGCGCGCACAATCCGCCGGCGTTTCGCGCGTTCCAAGCCCAACCTCGGCGCCTCCCATAAAAAAAACATTCCCGCCCAACTGATTCATGGCGATCTCGAAAGTCGCGCGGGTACGCAAACTGGGCTTTTCAAAGACTAAGGCCAAGCTCTTTCCTGTCAACAAGTGATGAATGACACCGCGTCTCTGCTTGCGTTTCAACTCGCGGGCGAGGTCCAAAATAACGAAAAGATCGCGCCGGCTCAGGCCGGCAAAGTTGACTAGATCACGTTTGCTCATTGCTCATGAGAGGAGGCCGGCTTACTGGCGGGCGAGAACATTTTCTAGGATTGCCAAGCCGCGATCGATTTCACGCTTGGTAATCGTGAGCGGCGGCGCGAACCGCAAAACCTTAGCCGCGGTGCAATTGATCAGCAACCCTTCTTCCATACAGGCTTCGGCGATTTTGTTCCCTTCGATGGTCAATTCGAGGCCGAGGAGCAGTCCCTTGCCGCGAATCTCCCGGATGAATGAAAAATGCTTCTTCAGCGCCTCGAAGCCTTTGACGAAATATTTGCCCATCTGCACGCAATTTTTCAGCACGCCGCCTTTGATGAGCGCGTTCATGACTGCCAATCCGGCCGCGCAGGATACCGGATTTCCGCCGAATGTCGACGCATGGCTGCCGGCGACGAAGCTGGCGGCAATCTCTTCCCGCGCCAGCATCGCGCCCAGCGGCAAACCGCCTCCCAATGCTTTGGCCAAGGTCATGATGTCGGGCTTCACACCAAAATGCTCATAGCCGAAGAGTTTCCCGGTTCGCCCCATGCCGGTCTGCACCTCGTCAAAAATCAGCAACAAACCGCGTTGATCGCAGATCTCGCGCAGCCCGAGCATATAAATCTCGTTGGCAACGACGACGCCGCCCTCGGCTTGAATCGGCTCGACGAGAATGGCGACGGTCTTCTGCCCGTCGATGGCGGCCTCCACGGCATTCAGATCGTTATACGGCACCTGACGAAATCCCACCGGCAGCGGATCATAGCCCGCCCGGATCTTTTCCTGGCCGGTGGCGGTCAAGGTCGCGAGCGTCCGCCCGTGAAACGAATTGTGGGTCGAGAGAATCTCGAACTTGCCAGCGCGTTTTTCCAGTCCATAACGGCGCGCCAGCTTGATGGCCGCTTCATTCGCTTCGGCCCCGCTGTTGCAAAAAAATGCTCGATCCGCAAACGAATGGCGGCATAGCTCCCGGGCCAACTCCGCCTGGGGCTGGATGTGGTAGAGATTGGAAACGTGCAGCAGTTGTTGGGCTTGCTGCTTGATCGCTTTGACGATCGCCGGGTTGCAGTGCCCAAGACTATTGACCGCGATGCCGGCAAGAAAATCGAGATATTCCTTCCCATCGGCATCCCAAACCTTGGCTCCCCGCCCTTTGACCAATGCGATCGGCGCGCGGGCGTAAGTCTTGGCAACGTATTTTTCGGTTAAAGCCGCGACCTCCCGGTTCTTCATCACTTTCGCACCACCTCCGTCCCCACACCCTCACGCGTAAAAATCTCCAACAGCACGGCGTGCTTCACACGGCCGTCGATGATGTGCGTTTTCTCGACACCGCCCTTGAGCGCATTGATGCAACATTCGACTTTGGGAATCATGCCCGCCCCGACGATCCCGTCCTGAATCATCTTGCGCACTTGATTTTCTTTGAGCGTGCTGAGCAGGCTGCCTTTTTTGTCCTTAACGCCCTCCACATCGGTCATCAGAATCAGTTTTTCGGCATGCAGCGCCTCGGCAATTTCGCCCGCCACGAGATCGGCATTGATGTTGTAAGTCTCTCCATCTCGGCCGACGCCGACCGGCGCAATGACTGGGATAAACTTGTTCTGGTCCAGGGATTCGATCACCAGCGGATTGATCCCGACGATCTCACCGACCATGCCGATATCGATGATCTCCGGCGCCTCGCCGTTGCTCGATTCCACGGTAACGCTCATCTTTTTCGCCAAGATAAGGCCGCCGTCCTTGCCGCTGAGACCCACCGCCATGCCGCCGTGCTGGTTGATCATCGTGACAATTTCTTTGTTGACCTTCCCAACCAATACCATCTCGACGATATCGAGCGTCTCTTTGTCGGTGACGCGCATGCCGCGGACATACCGGCTGGTAATGCCCATTCGGTCGAGCGCCGAATCGATTTGCGGGCCCCCACCATGAACCACCACCGGGTTAATCCCGACATATTTCAGCAAAACGATGTCCTGCGCGAAGCTCGTTTTGAGCTCCTCGTTTTCCATCGCATGACCGCCGTATTTGATGACGAAGGTCTTGCTGTAGAAGCGCTGAAAGTAAGGCAAAGCCTCCATCAACACTTCGGCCTTGCCGATGAAGTTTTCCATCACTCGGAACTTAGCACAAACCGCACATTAAAATATCTAAAAAAGATGCGTTACCGGAATTGGACGGTTGGAGTCTTGGGCAACGTCCCCAGCATCTGTCACTCCAGTATCCACCCTCGCGCTTCTCAGAGGATATAGCGCGACAGATCTTCGTCCTTCAAGATCGGCGCGAGCCGCTCGCGGACGTAGCGCGCATCGATGGCGACCTCCCGGCCATGGGTTTCGGGCGCGGTAAAAGAGATCTCGTCCAGCAAGCGCTCGAGGATGGTATGCAACCGGCGCGCACCGATATTTTCCGTGCGCTCGTTGACGTCCGTGGCGATCAGCGCGATTTCCTGGATCGCGTCTTCGGCAAATCGCAGATGAACGCCTTCGGTTTCCAGCAAGGCTTCATACTGCTTGGTCAGCGCATTCTTCGGCTCGGTGAGAATCCGCACGAAATCCGCTTTACTGAGGGAACTGAGCTCGACCCGAATCGGAAAACGCCCCTGGAACTCAGGAATCAAATCGGAGGGCTTGGCGGTGTGAAAAGCACCCGAGGCAATGAACAGAATGTGATCGGTTTTCACCATGCCGTATTTGGTGTTGACGGTCGAACCCTCGACGATTGGCAAAAGATCCCGCTGTACGCCCTGGCGCGAAACATCGGGGCCGTGCATGGATTCTCGCCCGGCGATCTTGTCGATCTCGTCCAGGAAAACAATTCCCGATTGCTCGACCCGACGAATCGCTTCGCCGGTGACTTTGTCCATATCGACCAGCTTGCCGGCTTCCTCCTGCGTGAGGATCTCCAGCGCCTCGGGTATTTTCACGGTCTTTTTTTTGGTCTTCTTGGGCATCAGGTTGGAAAACATTTCCTTGAGGTTGAATTCCATTCCTTCCATGCCCTGGGGCGTCAAAACTTCGATCATCGGCATGGCCGATTGAGTCAGCTCGATATCGACGAAACGGTCGTCCATCTTGCCTTCGCGAAGCATTTTTTTGAGCTTTTCCCTTGTCGACTGCAACCGCGCAGCATCAACGGGATCGCCGTCCGCCTCACCGGCGCTCGCCGGCAAAAGGAGATCGAGCACCCGCTCTTCGGCGACCTCACGCGCCTTGATTTCAACTTTTTGCTTCTCTTCCTCTTTCACCATATTGACCGCGAGGTCGGTCAAATCGCGAATGATCGACTCGACATCCCGGCCGACATAGCCGACCTCAGTAAATTTGGACGCCTCCACTTTGATGAAGGGAGCTTGTGAGAGTTTGGCTAGACGCCGGGAAATTTCGGTTTTACCCACTCCTGTCGGACCGATCATGATAATGTTCTTTGGCGCGATCTCTTCTCGTAGATCTTCGGGTACCAGTTGGCGGCGCCATCGGTTGCGTAGCGCGATCGCCACAGCCCGCTTCGCTTCGTTCTGACCAACGATATAGCGATCGAGCTCTGATACGATCTCCCGGGGAGTCATCACCGGCGCGGGCGCACCGCTTTCGGATAAATTAGTTCTTGCTCCGTCCGTCATGGGAATATTCACTCCTAGCAATTTCCCCGCCAAAAGCAATCATTTGGGATGGGGCATGGAGTGCTGGAATATCGGAGTACCGGGTTAAAAACCCATCCTCCCCACTCCTACGACTCCAGTCGTTACCGTGCTCCGAGCCGCCAAAAGGAATGCGCAACTGACACGGT
>Ga0207701_10007194_pt1 | contig 11077 bp, 10 predicted proteins | sample KBSSwiSSwithPhiX_FD_184294 | JGI IMG/M metagenome (GOLD analysis project Ga0207701, IMG submission 184294) | Switchgrass rhizosphere bulk soil microbial communities from Kellogg Biological Station, Michigan, USA, with PhiX - S5 (SPAdes) (version 2) | ecosystem: Environmental > Terrestrial >...
GACGGATTCTCGATCGGGAGCAACGACATGACGCAGCTCACGCTCGGCGTCGACCGCGATTCCGGCGGCGCCATCGCGGCGACCTTCGACGAGCGCGACGATGCGGTCAAGGCGATGCTCGCGCTCGCGATCAAGGCCTGCCAGAAGGCGAACAAGTACGTCGGAATCTGCGGGCAGGGTCCTTCGGACCACCCGGACCTTGCGCAGTGGCTCGTGGAGCAGGGCATCGAGAGCATGTCGCTCAATCCCGATACGGTGGTCGAGACGTGGCTCGCGCTGGCGAAGCACAAGGTGGCCTAGTCCGCTGAGCGGCGGGGTCGGCCGGATGGCCGATATCGGCATCGCGTGTTCGTGTGTGCAATGCGCACATGCGCCTTCCGCCTATCGTTCACGTGTCGCTGGGGCCGTCGCGCATCGCAGGCGTGGCCATTGGCGTAGTCACGCTCGCGACCCTGGTCGTCGTGCTGTTGTTGCCGCTCGAGCGCTGGCAGCACGGGGCGGTCTGCGCGGTGGTGCTTGCCTGGGCCTGGGTCGCGTTCGAGCGCATCGCCGTAAGATCCACGCCCGATGCGGTCGCGCAAATGCGGCTGGCGCCCAATCTGGTGATCGTCGTGACCCGAGGTGACGGCCGGCTCGTTGCCGGCCACGTGAGATCATCGACCTGCGTTTCGGCGACGCTCACCAGCATCGTGTGGCGTCCCGACGGCGCGCGCTGGTCGCGCTCGATCCTGGTGCTGCCGGACATGCTGCCGCCGGACGACTTCCGACGGCTGCGCGTGATGCTGCGTCACGCGCGCAGCGGCTTACCGCAGTCGGAGCCTGCCAACCAGTCCTGAGCGTCGATGAGCGCGCCGCTGTCCGCCTTCGTTTGCCCTGCAATCAGGTGCAGATACAGCGGCGTGAGCGCTTCCGGTGCCGGCAGCGACGCACGGTCCTCGCCGGGGTGGGTCTGCCCGCGCAACGGCGAGCGGATCGGGCCCGGGACGATCGCGTTGATGCGCAGTGCGGGGCGGTTCTCCCACTCGTCCGCCAGCTCCCGCGCGAGTGTGGCGACACCTGCCTTGGTCACGGCGTAACCGCCCCAGTAAGCTCGCGGCTGCTCGCCACGATTGTCGAGCGTGAACACGACGCTCGCATCGTCGGACTGGGCAAGAAGCGGCATCAGGGCGCGCGTCAATCCCATCGGCGCCGCGACGTTGACGCGAAGGAGGGAAAGCCAGCTGTCGAACGACTGGTGCTCGATGGGACCGAGGGTGCCCAGCAGCGCCGCGGTATGCACGAGCGCATCGAGCCGGCCGGTCTGCGCCTGCAAGGCGCTCGCGACGTTGCCGAAATCGTCGGCCGTCGCTTTCGCGAGGTCGAGCGGCAGGATAATCGGCTCGGCGTGACCCGCGTCGACGATCTCGTCGTATAGGGCTTCGAGCTTGCGTACGACCCGCCCGTGAATTACTACGGTTGCGCCATGCTCGGCGCATGCGCGCGCGAGCGGGGCGCCGACACCCCCGGAGGCACCGGTAATGAGGACGACGCGCCCACGCAGGGACGAGATGATAGGTGGGTTGGCGATGGTGGTCATGGACTCGAGGATGCACGCGCGGGCCGCGCGATGATAGCTGATTGTGGGCGATAGAATGGCGCGAGGGAGATCGCGCTCGAGGCCTGCGTGCGAAGCGATACCGTAGTTCCGGGACTGTTTGAGGAGACGCGCGCCGTGGAATTCAAGGAATGGCTCGGTAATGCCTGGGACGAGCATGCGACGGACGCTGCGAGCGTGGCGTCGCGCATCGTCAGCGACGGCGCAGCGCTTGCGACGCGCAGCGACGACGTCGGCGCACTGGCGCGACTTGCGCATCATGTGTATGGCGAGCATCTGGCACGGTACGACGATGGCCGCGCATGCCTGTCGCAGCTGGCGGCTCACGAGCACTGTGCCGAAGCCGCAACACTGCTGCGGGTGCTCGACGCAAGCCTCGCGCTTGCCAAGGGGGGCGAGGACCCGCGAATCTCCTTCGATGTCCCGACCCGGATCCGCATCACTGCCTTGGCGTCCGGCAGCGTCGTCGGACACGATCCGGCGCGCGCAGGCGCGCTGCTGATGGAGGCAGCGGCCTCGGCGGACGAGGTTTCCCTCGATGATCGTGATCCGGCCTGTCGCGCTTTGGCGATCACCGGCAACCAGATGGCCTGCGCTTTGGAGGAGAAGCCGTCGCGCACCAAAGACGAGCGGGCGCTGATGATCTTCGCCGCGCAAACTGCACGCAAGTTCTGGGCGCGCGCCGGCACGTGGCTCGAAACGGAGCGTGCCGAGTATCGTCTTGCGCAGACGTGGCGTCGAGCAGGTGACTTCGTGCAAGCGCGTCGTCACGCGCAGCAATGCCTCGAGATCGTGAACCAGAACGGCGCGCCAGCGTTGGAAGCGTTCTTCGGCTGGGAGGCGCTCGCGCTTGCCGAGCGCGACGCGGGACATGCGACGGGCCATGCACGCGCGCTTGCAAATGCTCGCGAGGCGTTCGAGCGTCTGGAGGACAGCGACCGTACGTGGTGCGAACGGAGCCTCATTGCGCTCGGCGGATAGCTTTCCGTCCGCGTTGCGTATCACGCGAATCGCGACGAGGGTGTTGTTTGCCAGCCCCTCGCACGGGCGTTATACTTATAGATTCGCTGTGGGGGTATAGCTCAGCTGGGAGAGCGCTTGCATGGCATGCAAGAGGTCAGCGGTTCGATCCCGCTTACCTCCACCACACGAATCGAGTCCTAAGGTCCCCATCGTCTAGAGGCCCAGGACACTACCCTTTCACGGTAGGTACGGGGGTTCGAATCCCCCTGGGGACGCCAATAAAAACAATGACTTAGTGCCATTCGGCGCTGAGGCAGTTCAACCAACTGTTGAATTATCGGTACCGCGATGGCGGCTATGAAACCTAGCGAATTACTCGCGCAGGTGAACGACTGTTTCCGCGATTGTCCTCCGGTCCAAGAAATCATGTCGGGGACGACTGCGGCTCTCGCGTGGAAGGGCCGAACCGCGGCGGTAATGGGGGAACACAGCTTCGTCGCGAAGTCTACGTTCGACACAGAAGTGAGGCGAATCGTGTCAAACCAGACTCGCCCAGAAGTTTGGCAAGCCGGGTATCGGACGATCATGGAACTGCTGTATGAAGTTCAGCATGATCTAAGGATGAAGAGCGGCGCGGTTGGCTCGACTGCGATCGCCAGGGGCGGCGCATTCGACTACTTCAAACGAACAAGACATCCGATTGCGCGATTTCAATTACCTTCCGAATTGCGACGTACATTCGTCTGCGTCAGTTCGACTGTTGACGTCCTCGATACCCCGTCGGCCCGTGTCTTGACGCTGAGTTTGTTGAGCGTTACTTGCCGCACTTGCAGCTCTGATCTCGTCGATTGACGCATACAAAAATGCAACACGGGACGAGCGGTACAGGTCCGCGAGGACAATAGCCTGCACGCCGTTACGTCTTCATAGACGGGAGGTCGGGCTACCAATCTGACCCTTCGTTTAAGGATGGCGCCAAGACCGCTGACGCGGTCATCATCGAGTTGCTTGACGTGCTGCCCGCCGCGCGGACTCTATTCGAGACGCGATGGACCACCGGGTCAGTCCACCGTTAGCGCATCGGGTTCTCTCGTCATCTAGCCCGCGCGCCTTTCCTGATTCGGTCCTGCATCTTCTTCGGCATGCGATCGAGCGCCGCCTCGCGCTCGGCATCCGTCAGGGGAGCGTCCGCCATAAACGCGCCGCGCCGCCTGCCTGTGCGAATCGACCGCGTCGCGCGCACCATGTAACGTAGCGCCGCAGGAACAGCAGTACGAGCCAGCGCTCGCCCGCATCGAGCGTCGGCGCCTGGTCAACGTCGCCACCAGGCGGGCGCGGCAGCGTCGGCCGGTACGGGTTGAAGTGCCGCGCGTCACCGCCTTGGCGAATCTCGGGCGCGCCAATGATCTCCCATTCGTTGTACCGCGCCGCGATCTCATGGCGCTCGGCAACGTAGCGCGCGCGTACCCATTTGCCCGTCAGTGGGTCACGGTAGCGAAAGGGGAAAAGGAAAAGCTCGAGGGGCATGTGGGCAAGTCTACGCCGCCAAGCCGCCGGAGCTCGAGCGCCGGCCTATCGTCGTCCCGGGGTGGCACGGTCGTTGCAAATATCGGCCGATCGAGCACTTAGCTCTGTATTGCTCGCCCATTTTCTGCCGAATTTGGGCGCAGTTGGACGCGGGCCGGCGGAAACACAGACCAAGTCCGTGGATGACCATCGTACTCGCGAGGATAACGCGGGGCGGTATTTACGTTCCATCGATAGGGGAGATCGTGATGAGATCGGGCCGTCTATGCAAGGTAGTGCTTGTAATCGTTTTGGCTGCGCGGCGCGGTATGGTGGCGCAGAACAAGAAAGGCGGATCGGAAAACTCGCCAAGATCGGCGACGGTGATGCGCGCGATCGGTTCACGATGAACCGGCCCAGCTACGCACAGATGCTAGCGCAAGGCGCGATCGCGTTTTCTGACCATGACGAAGACGCGCTCGACTGCGCGTACACGGATTGAATGGACGTCTGGGATATGTGGCCGCACTCGAACCGTATCGCATTAGTTACGCTTGCTTTTGCTTTATTCAGCACTGCTGCGGGCGCAACTACTTATTACGTTAAAAACACCGGGAATGACTCGCTCGCCGGGACTTCGGATGCAACTGCGTGGGCAACGCTATCGAAAGTGAATGGGTTCACCTTCAAGGCGGGCGACGTAATCAAGTTCAGGGGTAACGAAAGCTTCGCTGGTGGGATCAGTATTTCGGCTAGCCAATGGGGCGGAAGTCGGACTGCTCCCGTCACGATCACCTCTTATAACGGCGGACGGGCAACGATCGCTAGTGCCTCTGCACAAAGCGGCTTTTTCGCCTATGACTATGGCGGCATTATTATCGACGGAATTGATTTCTCCAACAGCGGAGGCGCCGCCAATGCCACTGGTGACGGGATTTTGCTATATACGGATGGTGTACCGAATATAAAGCATCAGCTAGTCTCTATTCGTAATTCGAATATTACGGGGTACAAAACCGCAATTTCGATTCTCGGATGGAATCGAAGCGCCGGTTATAACGGCGTTCTTATTGAAGACGTAGAAGTCTTCGGTAACGCTGGCGGTATTTCCATCCAAGGCGAGACAGGATTTTCAGACGCTAATTCGGATGTCGTAATCCGAAGGGCTTACATCCACGACAACCCAGGCCGTGTTGGTCAAGGCACAGATACGGGGTATGGAATCGCTCTAGGAATGGTTAATGGTGGAACCATTGAACATTCCCTAGTTAAAAATAACGGCGCGAACGGCGACAGTAGTAATGGCGCAGTGGGCGGGTCCGTTGGAATTATGTTCTGGGACTCCACCAGAGTAACCGTTCAATACAACGAAGTATCCTGGCAGAAAAATTCCCCAACCTCGAACGACGTCGACGCTAACGGCTTTAATTTAGGCGGCGGCTGCCAGCAATGCGTGCTGCAATACAACTATTCCCATAACAATGAAGGCGCGGGCTATCTGATTGATGGCTATGCACTGCCTGCGCGTGCGAACGCGAATGCAGTCGTCCGATACAACGTAAGCGAAAATGACGCTCGCGGCACGGCGACGTCTGCGGGAATTTATCTATTCAATAATGCAGTTGGCGGCATAGGACAGTTGCGAGATTTTTGGGTCTACAACAATACTGTCTACATGTCTCCTGGCGGGAAGGGATCATTCACCGCCGCTTGCATTATTCTGAACGACACGCTTCAACCCAATAATTCAGGGCCGATCACGGGCGGATATTTCATTAACAATATCTGCCACGTTTCAAGTCCTGCGGTAAGGATGGTAAACGTTAAATCGAACGTCACTTCGACACAATTCGTCAAGAATGTGTTTTACGGCAGCACGCTTTCAGTGTGGAATTCAGCATCCCATACGGGTGATATCACAGCCGATCCTCTACTGTTAGCGCCTGGTGATGCCGGTCAGATTTCTTCGGTTCCTCCGCTATCCTTGGCAAGCTTGATCGACTATTACGGGTTACAAACAGGCTCGCCCGCTAGAAATACCGGGTTGCCGCTTCTTTCCACGTATAGCGTTAATCCCGGCTGGCACGATTTAGCTGGAACACCCTTGCCGGGAGCCTTAAGCGTAATTGGCGCATTTGCGGGAATGCCATAGACAAACCATGTGGCCCCGTAAGCTTCCCCGTCAAGTAGACAGTTTCAAACTGGAGTTCCGCCGAGCTGACGTCGTCAGAGTTTTCGGCTGAGAACGTCCTTGATCGCCGTGTTCTCGAGCGCCAGGTCGGCGTACATGCGCTTTAGCTTTGCGTTCTTCGCCTCGAGTTCACGCAGCCGTTTCAGTTCGGAGACCGCAGCACCACCGTACTTCGACTTCCAGTGGTAGTACGTCGCAGCACTGATCCCGTGTTTACGGGTGATCTGCGCGACGGCGACGCCAGCCTCTCCCTCTTTAAGAATCGCCACGATCTGCGATTCGGTGAACCGCGACTTCTTCATCGGACCTCCCTTCGGGCGCAAATCCTGCCAGAAAAGTCCAGTTATCGCTGTCTACTGGGAAGGGAAGCTTACGAGACCACCATCCATTGCCGGATCTCGGCCTGCGTCGGAATGCGTCCGCTGCTGACCAGCTTCTCGTCGATGACCAGGCCGGGTGTCGACAGCAGGTCGTAGGCCATGATCGCCTTCATGTCGGTGACCTTGAGGAACTCGGCCTCGACCCCGGCGCTCGTCGCGGCCTCACGCGCGACGGCTTCGAGCTTCTTGCAGTTGGCGCATCCGGATCCGAGTATCTTTACCGTCTTCATCATTGCTCTCCTTGTCGAAAATGGTTAGGCGTGAGCTGGGGCCGTCCGGCGACCCAGCGTCCAGGCGAGCAGTGCCGCCAGCGAGCCCAGGAAGACTGCCAGCCCGATCGCGATCCAAACGGGGTTCATGCCGTCCACCCAGGCACCGTACAGCAGTCCCGCCGCGGTGCTGAACACCGCCACCAGGCCGATGTAAGTGAAGGTCTTGCGTCTGCCGATCACGGCGGCCACCATCAAGATGCTCTGCAGGCTCAGTTCGGGGTCGGCCATCAGGTAGGCCAGCAGCGGCCCACGGTGCATGCCCAGGTCGAGGAACATGCGCGCGACGGGGACCTCCACCAGGGTCGGGAAGTACATGAACACTCCGAACACCACGGCTACCGCATTGGCGAGCAGAGTGTTACTGCCGGCAAGGTTCTGGATCCACTCGGGCCGGATCAATTGCCGGATGACGCCCACGATGAATACCCCAGCCACCAGCAGCGCGAAGATCTGCTTGACGAAGCGCCAGGATTCCCACAACCACGCCCGCCAGGCCTCCGCCTCGAGTTGCCGCGCATGGTGCACCACGGCCCACAGGCTCAGACCGACCGCCAGCGCACGACCGGTGAGCGCAAATTCCAGACCGTCGCCTCGGGGCGTCAGGCGCATCGCCGCAACGAGCAGCGTCGCGGCAGTCAGACCCAGTGCGATCCAGGTCCACCGATTTGCGCCTTCGACAATGTTCTCGAGGCCTTTCCACGCGGACAGACCGATCAGCAGCAGCAATATGATCAGCAACGAGCCCTGCACGCTCACACCTTCCTCGCCTTTGGCTGCGTCGAAGGGCACCCACTGGAAAAGCGTGGCCTGCCAGGCCTCCGCCCACGGCAGCGGCAGGGTGAGCGCGCCGACCGTAGTCGTCAGTAACGAAACTTTAAGCGTACCGGCGATCAATACCGCCACCAGCGACAGAAGCACGCCGGTGGTGGCCGGGCCAATCCTCGCCTGCTCGGCGAATAAGGCGTCGGTCTGCTGGTCGTGCGTGTCATCGTCGCGCCAGAACAGCATGGCCATCAGCATGCCGATGCCGATGCCGAACAGCAGGCTCAGCACCAAGCGCGCGAACGCGAACTCGGCGCCGAGAATGCCGCCGGTATAAGCGAGGGCCAGCACGTTGCCGGCCGGGGCGAAAAACAGGAAGGTGATCGCCGGCCCAAGCCCAGCGCCTTTTTTATAGACGCCGGCGAACAGCGGCACGATCGTGCAGGAGCACACGGCAAGCAAGGAGCCCGCCGTCGCCGCGGCCGGGTAGGACACGCGGTAGGGCGCGCTACGGCCGAGCCAGCGCGTAATGCTGGCCTTCGGGATAAGCGCGGCCATGGCACCGGCTATGAAGAAGGCCGGCAGCAGGCACAGCAGCACATGGGCCGCGAGGTAGGCGGCGAGGTTGCCGGCCCCGCCATTCATCAAGTGCAGAAAAGTATCCATATCCGCCATGGGAGCGGGGGGTTCATTCGGCGGCCGTCATGCGCCCGCTCCACGCCATAATTGATCTTCCCGCCTTCGGATCGAGTTTGCGCGTTCGCAGAATGTGTGCACTGACGCGCATCAATGACCAGCGGTGCGAACGCCACGACCATGATGCTGTCGCGAAAATCATGACCATGATGCTGTCGCGAAAATCATGACCGTGCAGGCGCCGCCGCAAGCAGGATCAAGCCTGCGATTTGGCGGTCGATTTGGTCCACAGGCAGCGGGGCGACACGTTGCGGATGAAGAGACAGTTCCACTGGTCCGCGCGTTGTTGGAAACGACCGCCGTTACCGCCTGTGGCGTCAAAGGCTCAAGCGAGGTCGTGAAGCACGTTATCCGCTTGCGTCCACGCGGCACTCAATGCAGACGATACGCTGCGTGGCAGGCCACGCACTGCTGCATGACCGTGCCGAGCGCCGCGAGCACCGGTCGGACATCGTTGCTAACACTTCCGGTCTGCGCTTCGACGGCAAACCGGCTCGCCGCCCGGTGCATCTGCGTGCCCATATCCTGCATTCCCTGCGGCATGAAAGGCGCGATGTGCAAAGCTCCGTGACGCTCGAGCGAACTCATGCCGAGTCGTTGTTCGGCGATTGACGCTGCCTTTTCAAACTCATTACGGGAAAGCGCGAGATTGATCTCCTGCAAAGCGAAGAGGTGATCGCGCATGCTGATCATCGTATGCAGGCGCATCGGCTCCGGGAATTTGACCAGTTGTCGGGCATCCGCTTCAACCCTAACGGGTTCTTTCATCTTGTGCCGATGGTCTTGCGCGTCCGCCGACAGCGCGAAGGTACAAGCCGTCAATCCCGCCAGGACGAAGAAACTGGACCTGTTACACATGCTGCCTCCTCGATGAACTTGCCGTCTCCCGATTCCACGGCAGCGTGAGAATCGCCTCCAAGCCGCCGGCCTGGTGATTGCGCAGACGGACCTCTCCCTCATGCGCCTGGGCGATGTTCCGGGCGATGCTCAGGCCCAATCCCGTCCCGCCTGTATCCCGACTGCGCGAGCCTTCCAGGCGATGAAACGGCTCGAAGACCTTGTCGATCGCACTTTCGGGTATTCCGGGACCGTGGTCGCGTATTCGAATGGTCAGTACGTCAGGCCCGTCCTCGAGCGCGATCTCCGCTCGTTGACCGTAGAGGATAGCGTTGTCGATCAGATTCGAGAGGCAACGCTTGATGAGCTGAGCTTCTCCCTTCAGTGACCTGGTAACGCGGCCCTCGATGGTGACGGTCCGACCCATCGCTTCGTTTTCGGCGCGAAGCCTTTCAAGCAGTCCCATGATGTCGATGGCTTGCGCCGGCTCGCGGTTGGAAAGGCCCCGCATGAATTCCAGTGTCTGCGTCACCATCGCTTCCATTTCAAGTAGATCGGCTTCGAATTTTTCGCGTTGGATGCCGTCCTCCAGCAGCTCCACGCGCAGTCGCATCCGGGTAAGCGGCGTCTTGAGGTCGTGGGACATTGCGGTGAGGAGCCGCGTCCGTTCGTCGATGAACTTCACGAGCCGCGACTGCATGGTGTTGAAAGCGCGGGCAGCGCGGCTGACTTCGGCCGGACCGTCTTCCGGCAACGGCGTGCGGTTGATGTCGCGCCCGAGCTCGTCGGCGGCGGTAGCGAGCAGCTGCAGCGGGCGCGTGACCCAACGCACGGCCACCCACGACAGAAACAGAATTGTGACAAGCAGGATTGCGAGGGTCAGCAAGACACGCCAGGGCAGAGATGCCGTTGCCTGGCTGACCTGCGTGTCGAAGGTGGCCCAGGTCCCGTCTTGCAGGCGAACCTGGATCAGGAATGCCACCCCGTCCGGGGGAAAGCGGTGCATGCCCGGTCCACCCATCGCGCCAGCGCCCATGGGCCCCTGGCCGCGCCTTCGTCCAACGCCGGCATCCCATTGCGGGGGCGTACCGCTCATGAGCACGCGAATCGGCCGGTCATCGCCCAGCACAGCGCGAAGCACCGAGGAAAACATCGCGGCGTGTGCCCCGCCGCTCGCCGCCGACTCGCCGGAGGCGGGCGCGCGATCCAGCGAGACGACCAGGGGTGGGACACTCAGTATGCTCACGATCCTGGCGCGCTCCGCGGGGGTCATAGAGTCCAGCAGCGTGACGATGTCGGCGATCCGCTGCGCCGGTTGCATGCCACTCGCGCGAACGAGCAGGGAATCGCGCTCGACCAGATTGATAGCCGCGCTGAGCATCTGCGCAAGGATCAGTCCAGCCGACAACACGAGCATCAATCGGCCAAAAAGAGACCGCGGCAATAGACGCATCAGGGCTCTGCCGTTACGTCGACCGCGAGCACATAGCCTTCGCCGCGCACCGTCTTGATAAGACGCGGCTCGCGTGGGTCGTCGCCGAGGCGATTCCGAAGGCGGCTCACCTGCACGTCGATGCTGCGGTCGAGTGGATCCGCCTCCTTGCCCTGCGTGAGGTCCACCAACTGGTCGCGATTGAGCACGCGATTAGGGTGGTTGAGGAAGATCCTGAGCAACCGATACTCGGCGCCGCTTAGCGGCGTGACGACATTCGCGCCAGAGATGATCTGTCGATGCGTGGTGTCCAGCACCCAGTCGGCAAAGCGGATGCGCCGGGCATTGTCGGGTTGGAGGTTTTCCGGAAGGCTGCGCGCGCGGCGCAGGATCGCCTTGATGCGCGCAAGCAACTCCCGGGCGCTGAATGGCTTGGCCAGGTAA
>Ga0207701_10007195_pt1 | contig 11076 bp, 7 predicted proteins | sample KBSSwiSSwithPhiX_FD_184294 | JGI IMG/M metagenome (GOLD analysis project Ga0207701, IMG submission 184294) | Switchgrass rhizosphere bulk soil microbial communities from Kellogg Biological Station, Michigan, USA, with PhiX - S5 (SPAdes) (version 2) | ecosystem: Environmental > Terrestrial > Soil...
CGCGTGCGGCGTATGGATCTACACCGGCGTTTATCCGCGCGCTGATTTCAATCATGCGCGCTCACGAAAACCCGACCTACCGGACGGCCCGGGAACTCATCTCGATTGGGGCTTCGCCTGGCCGAGCAACCGGCGCATCATGTACAACCGCGCTTCAGCCGATGCCGACGGCAAGCCCTGGTCGGAGCGCAAACGCTATATGTGGTGGGACGGAGAGAAACAGCAGTGGACCGGCAAAGACAATCCCGATTTCTCCTCAAATAAAGCGCCCGATTATCAGCCGGATTTTTCCCAAGGTCCAAAGAACGGAGTCGACGCTCACGACGGCAAAGCGCCGTTCATGATGTCGGCCGACGGTAAGGCGTGGATCTTTGTGCCGTCGGGACTGAAGGACGCGCCGTTGCCGACGCACTACGAACCGGTGGAATCTCCGGTGCGAAATCCAATGTACGGGCAACAGGAGAATCCGCCGGTAAAGAAATGGGCGCGGGCCGACAATCCGTATCATCGAGTCGGTGATCCGCAATATCCCTACGTCATCACTACTTATCGCCTGACGGAACATCATTCCGGCGCGATACCGACGCGCTTCGTGCCCTCGCTCGCCGAGCTGCAACCGGAAGGATTCGCCGAAATTCCACCCGAGCTTGCCGCGGAAAAAAGTATCGCCAATCTCGATTGGATTGTGATCTCCACTGCGCGCGGCGAGATCGAAAGTCGCGCGCTCATCACCGAACGCCTGCGGCCCTTTGAAATTGCCGGCCGGCGTATCTACCAGATCGGTATGCCATGGCATTTCGGCTGGCAGGGCTACGCCACCGGCGATGTTGTCAACGTGCTTTCGTCGATCGTTGGCGACCCAAACACGACCATTCACGAGGGCAAGGCGTTCACTTGCAATCTACGCAAAGGACGTCTGCAGCGACCTCAGCAAGGAGTTGCTCGAACATGAGCGTTCATCCGAGGGCCCGCGAATATACCGAATCGCTGCTGCCCGGTGTCATTCCGCAGGAAGCGGAGCTGACTGCTGGAACTAGGATCGAGCCGGGCCGCAGCTATGGTTTTTTTACCGACACCACACTCTGCATCGGCTGCAAAGCCTGCGAAGTAGCGTGCAAAGAATGGAACGAATTGCCGGCGGAAGAATTCAAGCTCACCGGAGATAGTTACGATAACACCGGCGCACTCTCGGCAACCACGTGGCGGCACGTCAGTTTTATCGAAAAACTCAAGGACGCCAATGGCGATCGCGCCACCGAGTTGGCGCCATTCCAAAGCAACTGGCTCATGATGAGCGATGTCTGCAAGCACTGCTCGCCCGCTCCCTGCCTCGAATCGTGTCCCACCGGCGCGCTTTTTCGCACCGAGTTCGACACCGTGGTGGTTCAGCAGGATATCTGCAACGGCTGCGGTTACTGCGTGCCCGCCTGCCCGTTTGGTGTGGTCGAGGTGAACGTTCCCGACGGCAAAGCTCACAAATGCACGCTCTGCTACGATCGATTGAAAGGCGGCTTGGAGCCGGCGTGCGCCAAAGCCTGTCCGACGGATTCGATTCAATTCGGCGAGATCTCCGCGCTCCACGATCGGGCGCGCAAACGCGTCGAGAGTTTACATGCGCAAGGCAGAAGCGATGCTTATCTCTACGGCGCGCCTGATACCCTGGGCGCCACCAACGGCATCAATCGGCTGAATGCGTTTTTTCTGCTGACCGACCGCCCCGAAGTCTACAACCTGCCGCCGCAACCGAGCTTGCCTTCCCGACGAGTTCTGCCGGGTTTGCTGAGCGGTTTGGCCACGATGGCCGCCATCGCGATCACAGCGATCGTCGCCTTGGCAGGGGAATAGAAGGAGCCGGAATGGTGTCTTTAAATCACGAACGAGCGCCATATGGGCGGCAAGATACATCAGCAGACCAAAGCGCCGTGGATTCGTCACATTCAAATTACCGAGGCGAAACCTACTACGGCCGGCCGGTCCTCAAGCCGAGTCCTTATGGTCAGCTCATCGCGAGCTATTTGTTCGTCGGCGGCATCGCCGGCGCAAGCCAGATTATTGCAACGGTTGCCGATTGGACTGGCGACAGACGAAATCGATTCATCACGCGTGCGGGACGCTATTTGTCTCTCGCCGGCATTCTTGCGAGTCCGCTTTTTCTGATTGCCGATCTGCGCACACCGGAGCGCTGGTACAACATGTTGCGGATTTTCCGCCGCACTTCGCCGATGTCCATCGGGTCCTGGACGCTGAGTGCATTCGGAGGCTTGAGCGGGATCACGGCGATGCTGCAATTTCTGGCCGATCGCCGGCGGCGCCCGGTTTATCGGCGCGCGGCGCGCGCGTTTGCGCTTCCTGCCACAGGGGCGGGCGCAATTGTCGCCACGTACACCGGAACATTACTCGGCTCGACCAGCACGCCGCTCTGGGCGTGGGCAAGCCGCTTGCTAACCGCGCTCTTCGGCATCTCCGCAGCGGCTACTTCCACAGCTGCTTTGACCTTGGCCGCGCATGCCAGCGGCGCTTCTCGAATAACGGCGCGCCGATTGGAACGACTCGCGGCGATGATTGCCGGCATTGAGTTCTTAGCGAGCGCCGCTCTCGATCGTCATTGGGAGCGTGGTCATCTTGCCGCGCCGTTAAAACAACCGCGTACCGCCATTGCATATCGCGCCGGCTATAAGACTCTGGGCATTACCGTGCCGTTGCTGGTCCACGGCCTGAGCGTTGCAACTGGGCGGCGATCGCGTCGTGCCTCAATGTGTGCAGCCGCCGCCACGCTGATCGGCGGGTATTTCTTGCGCTCGGTCATCGTTCATGCGGGCAGGGATTCCGCGCGGCGGCCAGAGGATTATTTTCAAGTCACCGAAGCTGACTAAGTCCAATGATGCCACAGGATTCTGTCACCGAACGCTGCCGGCAGATCGCCGAAAAGCTCGACCGCTCGGCCCAGCACGATCCGCGAGAGATCGAAAAAGAGCTGGACGAGGTTGAGCGCGAGCTGGTGCGCCTGCGGGACGAATTGATCATACAGCGCCGCCGCGAGGATCCCGCCGCGGCTTCGGCGCCGGGGCAGACAAAATTAGATCACATCAATGTCGCCTTGAGCCTGGTCGTCGCGGTTGAATATCCGGTCACGAGCATTCAGCGAACCGCCCTCAAACAGGCTCGCGACGTGCTGCAGAACTGTTGATCCAATCGAGAGGCAGTGAAAATGAATACATTTGCCAAAAGAATCGTAAGACCGCGAGAGACGGTTTTCGCCTACGGTTTCGATCAGGCGGGATTCACGACCACCCACGACCCGATTTCAGTCAATTCGACCGATACCGTGCAGTTCGTCGACTTTTATAGCTCGCGCAACTTGAACGAAGCAGATGGCGTCATCATTCCGCAAGGTATCTTTGAAAAAATGGAGACACGAACCGATCTCTTTAGCGGGCTCTTCGGCGATAAGACGTTCGTGCTGGTGGACAAGTCGCTGCTGCTCGAACGCGAGCGCCAGGTTTTTAACCTTTTGCGCGACGGCAAATGGGTCTGCTTTCTCGTCGGCGAAATTACCGATCAGATCGCCCAGGGGCTCCATTCCGAGCCGATCTCCGACACGGATCTGTGCAAGAGAATTCTCAACGCCTTCATGATCGACCGCCGCCGACGCTACCACCTGGAATCACCGCTCGATCTGAAAGTACGGGACGAAGAATTCGAACTGTACCTGAGGCGCTATGGCAGGGCGAGGACGGTTTTCGAACTACCGCAGGACTTGCCCACGGAACGGCATGCCATTGCCTGGCTGGGTAACGGTGTGGTCGGAATGGAAATCGATGCACAACTATTTTTTCTGCCCTTTGAAAGCTCTCGACGGACCCTCGAAATTGCCACACACATCCTGACCTTGTTGACACCCGCTATTAGGCAGTATCGCCGCGATCGCATCATCGCCCTGCCCGACTGGGTCGATGATTTTCACTTTAAATCGGAGGAACCGCTTTATCTGGAAATCAACGATCTGCTCGGAAAGATCAACCGCCTCGAAAGTGAGCTCGCCTCATGGAAAGACTACAAAGCGATTTTGGCCAGCTCGGGAATTTATCTGAGGAACAAGCTCGTCGCTCTTTTCGAGAGTGTCTTTGAGTTGAAGGTACAATGCATGGATCGTGAAGAGCGCTTTCTAGTGGTCAAAGACGACGACTCGCCGGTAGCTCTCGTTGAGTCTGAAGGGATTCAGGGTGCGGCACAAAGCGCGTCCATCGACCGGCTCGCGCGTGCCCGCAAGCAGCACGGTCTACGGGATTTGTTTCCCGCCGCATTGTTGATCAACAATGACATGGCGGTCACCAACGTCGCCGAAAGATCAGCCACAAGCATCGGCTCGGACATTCTCGAAGCCGCGGTGCGGCAAAATGTGCTCATCATGCGCACCATCGACCTGCTTTTTTTGCTCAATCACCTGGAAAAAAGCCCGAACAAAAAAGCCCGTATGCTCCACCTTCTGACTTCGGGCGGCGGGTGGCTGAAGGCAAGCACCGGCTCCTACGATGTCATTCATCCGTAGGCGCCGCTCATCGCAGGGTGAACTGTGAAGCGGTAAGTGAAGGACGCTCGCGCCCGCGGCGTGAAACGCCCAGCGGTCTAAGCCAGGCGTTTCTGTTGCGCAGTCCGTGTAACCGAACTCAGGCGTCAACTAGGGAGGATCTTCAATAGAAAACCATGAGGTCCGATCTCAGCCGAAAGTGAGAGCACTTATCCCGGCAGAATGATTCCCTCGGCGCGGCAAAAGCCGTCCCTGGGACTTAGTCTATCCTCTTGGTTGAGATCCGCTTTCGCCGTCCGGTTCCGGCACGTTCATAGCGAGAAAAAGATTGTTGCCGCTGCGTCGCACCAGGAACAATAGATTGGCTCCGCCCTTGGCGCTATCGATAATTGTTTGCAGTTCCTCGGCGTTCTTAATGGCGCGCCGGTTGACCTCGAGGATGACATCGCCGCGCACCAAACCGGCGTCTGCTGCGGGACTTCCAGGCTGCACGCTACTAACAATCACCCCCTGCGCTTGATCGAGACCCAAGCTGCGCGCGATATCGGGAGTGACAGTTTGCACGGAGAGACCCAATCTCGCCTTCTCCGGCACGGAAGCAACTTTTTCTTCTTCCTTGAGCTCGCCGACGGTCACGTTAACGGGCATGCGCTTGTTTTCGCGCTGAACCACGACGCTGACGTTTTTCCCCACTGGTGTTTGCGCCACCAGGATGGGTAAGTCGTTCGCGTGCTCGATGCTTTTGCCATCGTATTCCGTAATCACGTCCCCCGATCGGATCCCGGCTTTTTCCGCCGGGCTGCCTTGAATCACTTCAGAGACGAGAGCGCCGCGATCTCTTTCCAACTCCATCGCTTTGGCGATCTCCGGGGTCACGCGCTGGATGCTCACGCCTAACCAGCCGCGCCTGACTTTGCCGGTCTTGATCAGCTCAGGCAGAATCTCCTTCGCCAAATTGATCGGGATGGCGAATCCGATACCGAGGTTGCCGCCGGTCTGACTCAATATAGCGCTATTGATGCCGATCACTTCACCGCGAAGGTTGACGAGCGGCCCGCCGGAATTGCCCGGATTGATGGACGCGTCAGTCTGGATAAAGTTGTCATAGGGTCCGGCACCGATATTTCTTCCCTTCGCACTGATAATTCCTGCCGTGATCGTATTGGCCAGCCCAAACGGGCTTCCCATCGCGGCAACCCACTCTCCGACTTGAAGTTGGCTCGAATCGCCCAACGGGGCCACTGGAAAATCTTCTTTGCCGTCGCCGATGCGAATCACGGCGATGTCGGTTTTGGAATCGCGTCCGACGACCTTCGCATCGAATTCGCGTTCGTCCGCCAGCTTGACTGTGATCTTGTCGGCCCCCTCGATGACGTGATTATTGGTCAAAACGATACCGCTTCGGTCGACAATAAAACCCGACCCCAAATGTTCCTGGACTGAGCCGCCTGCGCCGCCGCCAGGCGGGCTGCCGAAAAATCTTCGCCAGAATTCGGCGAGGGGATCGTTTTCGCCGAACGGCGCGGTAGGCGCTTGCTGCCGGCTGACTTTGGCGCGCGTGGAAACGTTGACCACGACCGGGGCAAGGCGTTCTGCCAGACCGGTAAACTCGGGAAGCCCTTGCGCACGATTTGCCTGTACGGGCTGCCGACTATCGGCGCCGCGTACCCCAATCGGCATCAACAGATTGATGGCACAAAATACCACCCCGGCACGCAAAAGAAGTAAAGACGCCATTCGGTTTTCTCCTATCCGCGCTCTCATCCAATGGCTAGGTGGCAACGGACATGCCAAGCGGAATACGTCGCGGTCGGAGCGCTCGCTAAATGGTGTGAGCGCTGAAGTGAGAGCAGTGAATAAAAATAGCCCGGCAATCTGTACTTATGATGCAGAGCGGCAGCGAAGCATATCAGCCTACCAGCGACTCGCGTACGCAGACTGGGGTGAAACTATCGTGAGCGCAGCTTGCGTTTCAGCGTCGTGTACCGGGGCTGCGAGTTTTTTCGGAATCCTGTAGCAGTTGTGGGACGCCGCCCGAACGATTTTGCCGTAGAGGATATTTTCTCGCCCTGTGCTCAAGCCCCGGGCTGCACAGCAATTCCAGCGCGGGCGAGCCTCTTTACTGAACACGAGCGCTGCCGATGAATACAATGCAGCCGCGGCTGCGCAACCCTAGCATCCATGGCATACGCGTTGCGCCGTGAAGCAGGGCAGGAACCAACTATAAAATCGACTGGGGTGAAGTCATGGCTACGCGTTTGCGTCTGTTAACTGCGCTTTTCGTCGTTTTCTTGGCCGCGCCGCTTCATGCGCAAAACTTGACCATTGGCTGGTCGGCGGTGAGCGCGCTCAACGCGCCGTTTTGGGTCATGCACGATGCCGGATTTCTCGAGAAAGAGGGACTCGATGGAAAACTGATCTATATTCCGAGCTCCTCGACCATTGCTCAGGCGCAGATTTCGGGGAACGTAGATGTCTCCACGGCGAACAGTCAAGTGATCGTCGACGCCGATCTCACGGGCGGCGATCTCGTAGCTATGGGCGCAGTGACCAATGCGGTGGCGTTCTACGTGATGGCGAATCCGGCGATTTCTAGCGTTGCGGATCTCAAGGGCCGCAAAGTCGGCGTCACGCGATTCGGCGCCTCCACAGATTTTGCCGTGCGCAAACTGCTCGAAAAATATCATCTGACGCCGATCACCGACGTACCTATCGTGCAGATCGGCGGCATGCCCGAGATTGCCGCCGCGTTGTCCAAGGGTGCCATTGCAGCGGCACCGATGTCCTATCCGCTCGCCTATGTGGCGCAGAAAAACGGCATGAAGCTTCTGACCAATATGGCGAAAGAAGACATCGCGTTTGTCCACGTGGGTATCACCACCTCGCGCAAATTTTTACAGCAGCATCGCGACGAGGCGAAAGCGTTTTTGCGAGCGTATGGGAGGGCAGTGCATTTCATGCACACCGACAAACAAGGTTTCGAAAAAATTCTCAGCAAGTATTCCAAAGTCGTCGATCCGGGTATGCTCGAGGGTACCGTGCAGTACGCCTACGATTTCGTGGAAAAGGTGCCGCTGGTGAAAAAACAAGCGTTTCAGGTCACGCTCGATCTGGTTAGCGCGAAAAGGCCCGCAGCCAAACAGGCGCAAGCAACTCAGTTCTACGATAACAGCCTGACCGAGGAGCTTATCAAAGAAGGATTTTTTAAATCCCTGTGGGGGAAAGAGCTGCAGTCGCAAGCATCAGCGATACGCTAATAAACCTGCAAGCCGAAGGCGAGCACCGGCACATCGACATCGTCGAGAAAGTGCGCAGTGCGGTCGTCTCTCGGCGAATTATCCTTGCATGAGCTCATTGCGCCGGAAATCATCGATCTTGATTTCATGCTTGCGCAGCAATTCGTAAAAGTCCGTGCGCGATTTGCCGGCGAGCTTTGCGGCCTCACTGGCTTTGCCGCCGCAAAGTTTCAGGAGATGAACCAGATATCCTTTTTCGAATTCGTACTTCGCGCTCTTGTAGGATTTGACCGGTCCCTTGGTGCCATTGCCAAACGTCACGAGATCCTCCGTGCGGGAATTTGCCATCGTTCCCTTGGTGTGAAGAATCGCATCCTCGGTCAACATGTCGTGGCGGGTCATCGCCACGGCGTACTCGAGGGTGTTTTCCAGCTCGCGGACATTTCCGGGCCAATCGTAGAGCATCAACTTGCGCATCGCTTCGGGCGTGATTCCTTTGATCTTCTTTTTCATCTGCTGCGAGATCTGCTTCAGAAAACGATCGGCGAGCAGCGGGATATCTTCTTTGCGGTCGCGCAAAGGCGGCAAGTGAATGGGTATGACATGTAATCGGTAAAATAAATCCAAGCGGAAATTTCCCTTGGCGACTTCCTCTTCCAGATTCTTGTTGGTCGCGACAATGATTCTGACGTTCACCGCCACCGGTTTCTCGCTGCCCACCGGGTAAAACTGCTTGTCCTGCAAAGCGCGCAGCAACTTGGCCTGAATCGAGAGCGGCATGTCACCGATTTCGTCGAGAAAAAAAGTTCCGTTGTTCGCCTGGCTCAATAACCCTCGCGTGCTCCTATCGGCTCCCGTGAAGGAGCCTTTTTCGTGCCCAAACAACTCGCTTTCGAGGAGCGGCTCCGGCAATGCGGCGCAGTTTACCGCGACGAAAGGCTTGTCTCGTCGACTACTCGCGAGATAGATCGCCTTGGCGATGAGTTCCTTTCCAGTTCCGCTTTCGCCTTGCAGATAAATTGTCGATTCGGTATCGGCAATGCGCGAGACGATATCCAGAACGCTGCGCATTTTGGCGCTCTTCGCAACGATATTGGGAAAATCGTAGGCTTGCTCCAGCAGTCCCTTTAACCGTTGAATTTCTGAGTTGAGCCTGCGGTTTTCCAGCGCGCGAGAGATCTGTAGTAAAAGTTCCTGCGTGTTGAACGGTTTACTCAGATAACTGTAAGCGCCCTCCTGCATGGCCTGAACGGCGCTCTCAACCGTTCCATAGCCCGTCAAGATGATGACGCGCATGCCGGGATTGATCGAATGCAGCTCGCGCATCACGGAAATGCCATCCTGGTCAGCCAATCGCAAATCGACAATGCAGAGATCGAAGATAGCTCCCTTAGCGGCCTGCACTGCCTCCTGACCGGTTGACGCGGTCGTGACCTCGTAGCCTTCCGCTTTCAACTTCAGGGCGATCAGCTCAATCAGATTTTGATCGTCATCAACGACAAGAAGATTACCCGCCGACATACCTACTCTCTTTATAGGTAAAATTTAAAAAAAGCATCTCCCGTGCGATCACTGCTGCGCCCGCACGATGCTCGACCAGGAATGGCTACTCTTGGGCGAACGGAGCATTGAAGACTCGGGTAAGTATTCACCGTACAGTAACGTATGGAAATCGCGCACACAACAGCCCCTTACCTGTCTTAATGAACCGTTATCCCCGACACTGCAATATTCTAACCAAAAATGCTTTCAGTGAGTATTAAGCACCAACGGCTGCCCTAGAAGTCTAGTCAACTAGCCGATTGTTTGTTGTCCGAACCAGGACCACAAAAAACCCTGTCCGTGTCAGAGTTTTCTGCCGTTATGTGTGGTTAAACTTACAGATCACCCTCAGCTTTATGCAATTCGTCTTTACTTTCAACAAGATACAGCGTGGTCGTTTTGGCACATTCTTTGTGATTTGGCCATTCCAGCCGCGAAATCGCACGGAATGACCAATTATGACCCACATCAGCGTGTATTCGCGGGTACCGGCGACTTTGATGTTATCCTGGTTCGTATTAAGCGACGATCATCCTGCGAGCATACAACCTGTCGCGCCTAATTCGAGGACGTTTGTGACCCTCAACCTAGAATTGGAGCGACGCATCCGAACCAAGCTCGAAACAGATGCTAGCCAAGTCGGCCCATTCCGGGTTGACGATCAATGATCGGATTGCGGTGAAACGGGCGGCCTAGCCGGCCGGACCGGACAGGAGCAAGCATGTTGGGAAACGATTTGATCGCCAAAAAGCCGGCCATAAAGAGCGCACCAAGTTCATGCGCACTTGTTCTCGCGGGCGGAGAAGGTAAGCGGCTAAGACCCTTTATTCATCGCCTGCGTGGAGATTTCCTACCCAAGCAATATGTCAATTTTATCGGCCGCCGTTCGATGCTCGAGCACACCTGGGACCGTGCCGAAAAGCTCGTGGCACCGTCCAGTATTTTCACAGTCGTGAATCGTAGTCATCTGGCTTTCCCGGATGTAGAACGGCAAATAGCCCAGCGCAGCCCGGGCACCGTGCTCGTTCAGCCGGAAAACAAAGAAACCGCCACCGGAATCATCTTCGCTCTTTTGCACATTGCCAAGCGTTGTCCAAATTCGCTGGTGACGCTTTTGCCTTCCGACCATTTTATTTTGCAAGAAGAAGAGTTGATGCGCTACCTCAAACACGCCAGTCAGTTCGTCAGGCGCGATCCATCGCGCATTGTCCTCCTCGGCATCGAGCCGGACGGCGACGAATCTGAATACGGTTACATCGCGACCGGCAACAGGTTACGGCGCGGTAGCAATGGCCCGGTTCAAATTACCTCCTTCGTGGAAAAACCCGATTACCACTCAGCGCAAAGGCTCGCCCGCGGCGGCGCCCTGTGGAACACCATGATCATGGTGTTCAATACGGGCACGCTCTTTGATTTGGTCCGTACCGTTTGTCCGGCCATTTTCAGCGCGATGCAACCCATTTACGACGCGATCGGAACCCCGGATGAAGAGGCGGTGACGCAGGAAATCTACCAAGACTTGCTGCCGATAAATTTCTCTAAAGAGATATTGGAGCCGCTGGCGCATGACTTTCCGTCTCGGCTGGCCGCATTCCCGGTGCGCAACGTCTTATGGAGCGATTGGGGCTCGGCAACGCGTGTGATGGAGATTCTCAGAAAGATCGGCTATGCATCGCGCCTCAACGGCCTGGCACACACCGCGGATGAAACCGAGTCACGCAAATACCGCGATCGACCTTTCGCATCCCTCGCACGAAGCGTAAAGCGACA
>Ga0207701_10007198_pt1 | contig 11074 bp, 14 predicted proteins | sample KBSSwiSSwithPhiX_FD_184294 | JGI IMG/M metagenome (GOLD analysis project Ga0207701, IMG submission 184294) | Switchgrass rhizosphere bulk soil microbial communities from Kellogg Biological Station, Michigan, USA, with PhiX - S5 (SPAdes) (version 2) | ecosystem: Environmental > Terrestrial >...
CGGCGCGTACGATCCAGCATCGGGCACATGCTTCACCATTTCTCGCATGATGAGCGGATTGCCGATGACGAGTCGAAAAACTTTTGGATAGTCTCCCGTGCCTCCTTTGTGCACGACTCCGCCATGATCGAGGCGTGCAAACTCCATAAATCCAGACGGGCCGAGCGCCGACTGAACCACCTTTTCCATTTCCGATTTTGTTTTGGCCGCGGACACATCCTTCCAGAATTCTTCGATGTTTGGATGCCCGACAGCGGCGTCGAACTTCGACAACACATCTTGGAAGGATTTGCGCGAAATAACGGTTACACGTTCAACATTGATTCGTTTCGTTGAGATGATCGTTCTTTCCATATTCAAAAACTTGCCGTATCGCCGTCTCGCAGATCCTACTTTGTTTAATTGAAATCCAATAGAATCTTGCCACCACGCTGGGCGTGTTCGACTGCTTCTTTGATTTGGGACGGTTTGTATATTGTGGTGATTGGCAAAGTTAATTTGCCAGAGGCGACCACTTCTGTTGCCTCAGTCAGCGCCGCTCGAATTTTTGGGAGATACTCTTCGTAATACATCCAAAAGCCGTGGATCTTTAACCTCTTGCTAATCAGATCGCCTTGCGGAACGTGAATCGGCAAACCACTCAGCCCCGCATAGACCACGAGATGTGCCGCCGCGGAGAGGACTCTTGCTATCGTCGCTGTCGCCGGACCACCTACAGCATCAAGACCCAGAAATATTGGCATTCCGCCGGTTGCACTCTGAATTTGTTTTGGGAGTTCCGGCGATTCGACGCCAGCGAAATCGACGCCCAGTTCTTTCACTTCAGGGATAAGGTCGGACCGTCTCACAATACCTACAATGTTGAGATCGCGCGATTTTGCGATCGCGATCAGGCATCGAGCGACCTGGGAGTTCGCTGCATTTAATACGATCCAGTCTTTGGGCTTTAGCTTTACGAATTCATCTAAGAGAAGAACAGCAGTCGTAGGATTGATATTTAACATCGAGGCCGTTTTGGCATCGATTGGAGGAGGAACGACGAAAAGACCTTGGACGGGAGCAAGGACTTTTTCAGACCAAGTGAATGTTCCGAATGGGATCGTAACACGATCGCCTACCTTAACGCTGGTGACTCCCGGCGCGATAGCCTCGACGACTCCTTCACCTTCACCTCCTATGACAGCAGGAAGCTTCGGATTCAAAAAGTAAACCCCGTTTGCTAAAAGAAGGTCGCTGTAGGCAATCGGCGAATATTCCACGCGTACCACGGCTTCGCCCGCAGACGGCGCGTTTGGTTCCGAAACTTCGACCATCTTTAAATTTTGAGCCGGATTACCATAGGCCGTGAGATGGATGGCTTTCATTTAGAATTCTCCTCGCTCCTCAGTTTCAATTGGGAAAATCGCTGCCGAACATCAGTAGCCCGCTCTTTGACTCCGTCTTCGAGGCTTCGTCTTGAATCACATGCCAGTGCTCGGCCAAAACCCCGTTTTCGACTCCGTTTTGTTTGCAGTAGTAAAGCGGAAAGACTTCGGCCGCCACACCAATCTTCGCCTCCCCCGCGGGATAATGCTGCATCCAAGCGACACAAGGTCGCCATTAGTAGCCGAGAACGCTAACATGCATCCATCTTAGCCGGGGTTGCTCGGTGTGATGACTCTTATGGAGCTGCCGTTCTTCTCGAGGTAAGCCTGGTCACTGTTTTTCCAAAACGCGGTAAATGCGTAGGTCTCGCCGGGTTCTGCGGTAACGCGTCGTTGAGTTGGGGCTGTATACCTATAACCCTGCGGCGTTGTGCTTACCGACAAGACATGCCGACCGGGGAGCAACATCGTCTCGTAACTCTGGTCAAGCCCTAAATCCGCAACGTGGACACCGTCAACGAACAAGATGAGGTACTGGAAAGTCCCAAAATTGGCTGACCTCGTGACAACCAAACGGGCGGGATCCCCGGAAGGGGCTTGGGCAGAGTGCGATCTGGTCACTCGCGCCTGAACGGGTGTGCTCGCAGCAAAGCTGCACGCCATTGCAACAATAATTAGTTTACCTGAAACGTGACTTAATATTTTCATAACTCACCTTTCAGCCGGAATCCTGGTGGCGACCAGGCAGCACTCGTGGGATTTTCTTGTGCTGCAACCGAGGGAAATGCGCTCGCCACTTTTGAGGGGCTCAGCAAGTCGAACATTGTGGACGCGCCTCTGCGGGAACCTTCTTTGACAACCAGTTTACTTTGGCATTGAGGCGAAAACGAGGACGAACCAACGCGTGTTGCCTTACTCGGACAGCGGATCCGTCGCCATCCTTTTCAGGAGACTCGTCTATAAACTTGTTTGTACTTAATAGTTTGAGACAGTCGGGGACTCGTTTCTGTCACTTGCATAGTTAGCATCCGCCCATCACGGCTTAGAGTGTAATCATTAACTCTGCGCCCATCTGCTGATGTGAATGTCTGCGCCAAACGCCGGCCTGCCAATCGCATGCTAGCGTTTACCTTCACTCCGTCAGGACTAACCCAAGCCACAGGTGCACCCTTCGCAGGTGTCCGTAACGGCGGCTGGTTATCCACGGTCACGCTGATTTCATTCGGAGAAGAAGTGATGGCTACCCGCCGGTAAGCTGGATTCAGTTTCTTGAGACGCCCTCGAGCGATATCTCGCGTGAGGAGGTCCAGCTTCCCCACCGCGACCTCGATCACCTCGTTCACATTGTCGCTGTCGGTTTCGTCCAAAATGTAGGTTCCATCCAAACCGGAGTCCTGCGCTGCAGCTAGTGCCCTTGAGCCGAGAAACATCGCACTGCACAGCAGGACGAGGCAAACTGTCGACACGAAATCAGTCATGGCCATTTTTTCTCCTGGGCTGGTGACGAGCAACATTCTGTTGTGAGTCTTCATTTTCAGAACCACAAGGTATTCGCTGAAGCTAACCCGCCGCTACGACGTGACCGTTGGATTTTGAAATGCTGCTAGCGAGGTGATTATCGCTCCCTCTTTCGAGATCAAGGGAGCCTTGACTAATCAGGAACATGACAGTGCAGAATCTGGAACTAGGTGTGAAGGAGACATGAGATTTTGAATCTGGCCGAGTTCTATGTCGAACGAGGGAGCACCGATCACCTCGAGCGTAGCACTGAAAAATCTTCCGCGTGCGCAATCGCACCGGATCTGCTGGAGCAGAATATTTCAGGGATGAAAGATACGTCGCTCGAACCAAGGACGACGTGGGATGGAGGGAAATAATATGACTCAGATTACATCGATTAAACTTGGATTGATTGCGATCTGCATTGCAACAGTACCATTCAGTCAGGCGCAAATGCCTCGAACTCGAACGAGCGGCAGCAATCAAACCGGTGCCACCACCGGCGCAACGGTGGGGCACAGCGGCTTGAGTAGCGACTCAACCAGCGCGGGCCAACTTGGGACAAATTTCCGAAGTAGTACGATTACCGCGCCCAACACGAGTGTCGGAGGACGTATCGGGATAAACGCTGGAACGCAGACCGGGATCAGAAGTCAAACCAGTGGGATCACCGGCGGCGCGGCTGTGGGGATTGGTGGCTTAAGCGGCAACTCTACCGGGGCTACGCAGCTTGGGATAAATGCCAGGACCGGCACGAATATGACGGCGAGCACGAACGCCGGAGCACACACTGCCGCCGCCGCTGCGACGCGTTCCGGTGTCAATATCATTCAGCCCCAACTCATCCCGGTGCCAATTAGAAGCCCCTTGCCTAACAACAGCCCCATCCGCTCAAATGTCTCGACTGCAGGGGAATCCCCGTCGCCGCTACCATCGGCCTCGGTCACCCCAACTCCGACTCCGACCCCAGCGCAATTGCTCTGATCCGACCCAGGCGGCTAAGTCAAATGCGGAAGGACGCACGAACGCAGCGCCCCTTTCCTCGTTACCGAGCTCATGCAGCGCTTGCGCGAGCCCACATACCTATAGACGCATAAGTTGGTTCAGGCGGCGAAGCGGTCGCCAAACATCGGATTTCCGCTCTTGGATTGCTCTCTTGTGGCTTCGTCTTGAATTACATCCCAGTGTTCGGCCAGAAGCCCGTTCTCGATTCTCACGATATCGGCGACAATCCAGTTCGCCGGCAGACCGGTGTTTGAATATCTCCCGTGCACGATGACGAAATCGCCTTCAGCCATAATTAATCCATGTTCGTATCTAAGTGAAGGTGGACTGGCTTTGATCAAGTTGAACAGACCGTCTCGGCCCGGAGGGATGTGCGCGCTGTGCTGGATATAGTTAGGCGACCAATATTTCTCAGCGGCCGCGTAATCTCTCTTGTTAAACAAGGTGTCGAATGCGTCGAGCACCAGCGCTTTGTTTTTCTCTTCTGTCTCGCTCATAATAATTTGCTAGTCATTTCCTGGATTAGCTGGGTAGTAGTTCGGTCTGTCTTCGCGTTCTTTCCGGGAAATCTTCATGTAAGGGCGAACGCGGCATAGCGGGATAATCGGTGTACCCCTCGGGGCCTGGTGCATAAACCGTTGACCAATTGACTTCGTTCAGGGGCGCGCCAGTTAGAAAACGCTCCGGTAGATCGGGGTTAGCGATAAACGATCGACCAAACGCAACGGAGTCAGTTAATCCTGCTTTGATCAGGCGGTTTGCGCGCTCCTGGGTCATATCGACATTTGCGATGAGATGTCCGCGATAGAGTTTCCGAAAATGTTGGAACATGCCGTCGCCTGCCAGGTGTTCGAGCGGACCTCCTGTGAAATCCGTGGTCGCTCCCATCATTAGCAGGTGTGCGAGATCGTAATCGTTCAGCTTCTTTACGACGTGCTGCATGTCGGGCAGCGTGTCGGCGTTAGCTACGAAGGCCCCTGACACGTTCATCGGCCCGATCTTGATCCCGACGCGGCCTGATTCCACGAATTCGAGTACAGTCTCAGTGATTTCGAAGAGGAAGCGGGCGCGGTTCACGGTAGAGCCCCCATACTCATCTTTGCGAAGGTTCGTGGCACTGTTCAGGAATTGAGCGATAAGATAGAGGTAGTTGGCTTGGATCTGGACGCCATCGAATCCAGCTTCCATCGCGTTTCTGGCAGCAGTTCCAAAATCAGCCACGGTCTGGCGAATTTCATCTCGGGTCATTGGGCGAGGCGCCACCGTAGGCTTCTTCCCCGAGGGCGTAACACTCTCTTGCCGAGGATTCACATTAGATGCAGACATCGGTAAGGCTCCGTTGAAGAAGTCCGGATGCGACATCGCGCCTGTGTGCCAGAGCTGTGCATACATCAGGCCGCCCTTCTTGTGAACGGCATCAGTAACCCGGCGCCAGCCGCGAACCTGCTCAGCGCTCCATAAACCAGGCGTATCAGCCCAACCGTAAGCATCGGGGCTGATCTCAGTGCATTCGCCGATAATGAGACCGGCAGAGGCGCGCTGCGCGTAGTATTCGACATGAAGTTGGGTTGGCGCATGCTCGGGGTTCGAGGCGCGCATGCGAGTAAGCGGCGCCATGACGATCCTGTTCCGCAATTGCAATTCGCCCATGCGAACAGGAGTGAACAGCGGCTGATCTGAGCGAACAATATTCATGTTAGGTCCCCAAACTTGTCGCCAGGCATGGACACGCCGCTCGCGGAGGGCTCGCGTGTAGTTGGAAGTTGCTCTGCTATCTCGTCGACTCGGTCGGGATAGAACGCGACATGTCCCTTGATCTGCCCAACAGCAGGATAGGGATTCTCGTACGTCCACACGGCATTGATGGACTTCTTTCCACCAGCCGGAACGCTGTAGTAATTGCAATCGCCTTTATACGGGCAGTAGGTGGCGTGATCGGTCCGCTTCAACTGGGAAAGATCGACATCTTCACGGGGAATGTATTGGACAGGTGGGTAGTCCGCTTCGCGAAGTGTTAGGGCATTGCGAGTATCGGCAATCAGCCGGCCTGCGACGGACACGACAATGCGAGCTGGATTCCGCTCGATCGAAATCGGATGGTTAGGACCCGGCACTTTAATCAGTTTCTCTTTCATATTTTCTCTTTCGTTTTAGCCGCTCAATTCAGGCATTCATTCCGCCATCCACGGTAAGATTCGCCCCGGTGATGTATGAGGACTCCGGACCGGCGACAAACGCGACCATGGCAGCGATCTCATCCACGTGCCCGTAGCGGTCGAGTGCTGTGGCGGCCTTCTGTGGCACCGCCCACTCGCTCGTCGCGGGATTCAACTCCGTGTCGATCGGACCCGGCTGAACGTTGTTGACCGTGATGCCTCGGCTCCCGAGCTCTCGAGACAGCGCCTGAGTAAATATCTTTATGGCCCCCTTCGTGGCCGCATAGGGGACGAGGCCGGGTGTCATGACACGTTCGCCCACGGCCGAGCCAATCATGATGATGCGACCGCCACGCTTCATGTGCTTTAGCGCTGCCTGCGTCGCGATGAACACCCCGCGGACGTTAATGTCGAGGAGGCGATCCATCTCTTCGAGCGTCGTCTCCTCAAAGGTTTTCGGAATGGCCGTGCCGGCGTTGTTAACCAGGATGTCGAGTCCGCCGAACATTTCTACTGTTTTCTCGACCGCGGCTTTGGCCGCCTCGGCATTAGTGGCGTCTGCCTGAATCGCGATCGCCTTTCCTCCGTCGCGTTCAATCTCCTTGATCACCACCGCCGCCGCATCGGCACCTTTCGAGTACGTGATGGCTACCTTCGCGCCGTCCGAAGCCAGGCGTTTAGCGATTGCGGCACCAATGCCGCGCGATCCGCCGGTGATAAGCGCAATTTTTCCTTCCAGTTGATTCATATTCATTTTCTACGGTTTCCAAATGTGAACTTCAAAATCTCATGGCCTGCAGGTCAGGCCCTAAATTTAAACAGGATCTTGCCGCTGCGATTCGATTTCGAAGATTGGTCGAACGCTTCCTGGAACTGCTCGAGCGGGTACACCTGCTCCACTGCGGCGGAGAGCGATCCATCAGCTACGAGGTCGCCCAACTTCTGGTAAATCTCTTGGATCTCCGTTCGGGGTGCGTTGCGTATCCAGTTGATGAGCCAGAATCCGTGGAGGCTAAGACCACGGTAGATCAAATCGTTGGGCGAGATGGTTGGGAACTGCCCACTTTGCATGGCGTAGACGACAATTGAGCCGCCAGTCTTGAGCGACTTGGCCAACTCTCCCACGGGAGTTCCGCCCACCGTATCGAGGACGAGACTAAGTTTTTTCCCGTCGAGAGCTTCCTCAATATCCTTTTGTAGGTTGTCGCCTTGGAGGACCAAGCGATCACCTCCCCACTGCCGCACCTGTTCGGCAGCTTCTTTCCGGCGGACGACATTCAGCGTCTTGATTCCTGCGAGCTTCGCGAGCGCAATAATGTACTGCCCCATGGCCGCGTTTGCTGCAGTTTGACCGATCCAGTCGCCGGGCATCAGGGAAACGTATCGGTTTAGCAAGAGATACGCGGTAACCGGGTTAATCCCTATCATCGAGAGTTGCAGTGGATCTGTTTCGTCGCTCATCGGCACGATGTTGCGCACTGGGGCGACAACTTGGTCGGCCCAAGTGCCCTGCTCATAGGTAGGGATGATCAGGACTCGCTTGCCCTGCAGCGCGACATCAACGTTCGATCCAATCCTCGTGACTCGGCCGACACCCTCAGCGCCAATCGGGGCAGGGAAGGCCGGTCGGACGCCGTATAGGCCGCGAACGTAGAGGAAGTCCGATGGATTAATCGGGGCCGCTTCCATCGAGATGAGAACATCCTCTTGGCCGAGAGCCGGCTCGGAAACCGTGTTGAGTTTAATCACATCTGAGGGTTCTCCGTGAGCTACGAGTTGCAACTGCCGCATCAGAAGCCCCTTTGAATGGTTAGATTTGTGCGAACCCGTCGTCTTCGTGACGCGGTTTCTCTGCTCCCGGTTCATGTGGGTCGTTGTCATTTTATTTATCTTTTCCTGTTTGGTTTGTTATTCTGTATCGATCAGTATAAAAAAGCTAGACACTGGACAAACGGCTGTCAAATGGTTTATTTACCTATCGGTATGAAATCAGAAACCGCTGCGCAGCTTGGACGGCCTCGCGCCTTCGATCCTGACGCGGCCTTGGATCGCGCCATGCACGTTTTTTGGGCCAAAGGCTACGAAGGCGCTTCACTCTCCAATCTCACACGGGCCATGCGAATCAATCGACCAAGTCTTTACGCCGCATTTGGCAACAAGGAACAGCTGTTTAAAAAAGCTCTCGATCGATACATGGACGGGCCGATCGCTTATTTTGGTAAAGCTCTGGCGGCACCGAAGGCGCGGGATGTAATCGAGCAGATTCTATTTGGCGCGGCCAGGATGGCCAGTGATCCGCGGCTTCCAGCAGGATGCCTCATGGTGCAGGGTGCGCTGGCTTGCGGAGATTCGGCTGGGTCTGTTCAGAAGGAAACAGCTGCGCGCCGTGCGGCCAGTGAAATTGCGTTGCGTCGTCGTCTTCAACGAGCAAAGCGGGAAGGGGATCTACCCCGAGACGCCGACCCAGCCGAACTGGCCCGATACGTGATGACCGTGCTACAGGGAATGGCAGTTCAGGGAGCCAACGGCGCCACACGGGTTCAGCTACGGCGAGTCGCACAACTCGCGCTCCGTGCGTGGCCGAAACGTTAGCATTCCAATGAGCGGCGATCAGTTTTAGCCCTAACGAATCCTCGGCTTGTAGCAAGCCTTCTTCCAGATTATTGCGATGACTCTGTCGGTTTTAGTGCCGCAGCTCCGAAATTCACGCTGAATCGTTTGCACCATATGGAGACTGCGCGGTATTTCGCCAGGTCTAAGTCGCTACCAAGTATGTAGTTTTGGTCGCCGATGTTTCCCTTGAGCACTCCCAGGTCAACGAAACCGGCCTGTTGCACTGTTGCTACGTCCTTCGCATCGTCGGCGGCGACCATGTAGACGTGAACATCAGGGCCGTTTGATGTGTGGAAGCTCGTCAGGCGAAGAACACGAGCGCCATCTCCCAGGCGGTAGACCGTGGCGGTACCTTCCGTTGGATGCAGAATGCTGTAAAAGTGTCCTGAAACAAGAGCCTGTGCTGACGAATCGCCTTGTGCGGTCGGCATTGCTTCGTTAACACGACGGTTGACCACAAGCCGCTCTGGTCGAAAAGCATACCAAGCGATCAAGACCACAACCGCGGCAATAGGAATTCCGAATTTTAACCACTTTTTCATTTTCGTACCTCCTTAATTTTAGCCATGTAGTGCGGTTTCTAAACCAATCATGGTAATCGGGTTTGCCAAGACAGTGTTTCTTCTGCCGCAGCAATGATGATCTCCACAACCTTTTCCGGCGCCGTGAGCAACGGTGTGTGGTCGACAGCAAACGCATGAGTACGAGCCTGCATTCGCTCTGCCATGAAATGTTGCGTTTTGGGATTGATCATGCGGTCTTCTTCCGCGATCAGAAACCAGGACGGCTTTGATTTCCACGCGGGCTTCGGAGCCGGCTCCTGGATACACTTGAGTGCGATCGGTCGCTGTACCGCTTTGCATAATGCAATTTGATCTGCTGTGGCGTGATGCGCGAAGGCGTTGGAGAACCCTTCGTTAGGCATCCAAATCCATCCGTTCTTGTCAGGAGCGAGCTTCGGCGCTTGCGGATGCGCTTCATCGCGGTAAAAAACCTGCGCGACAGTTTCACCTTCATCCGGAGCAAGCGCCGCCACATAGACAAGCGCTTTTATGCGCTCCTCGTTAACTCCTGCAATCACTGCACCCGCATAGGCGTGTCCGGCTACAATGACCGGACCTCTCGTTCTGGCAATCGTCCGGTTCAGTGCAATGATATCGTCGCTCAGCGAGGTGAGGGGAAGAGGCGCGGCGACGACTTGCAACCCTTGTTTATTAAGAAGGAGAATGACGTCCTTCCAACTCGATCCATCTGCCCAGGCGCCATGGGCAACAACCACCGTGCTGTTTTCAGGAAATGGCATGTCTCGATTCGGGACTCTGAGCTGATTAGTTATTTTCGGGTCCATCGATTCTAATTTTTGGCCTTCGTGTTCTTTCAACTTGTGACCTCGAAAATAATCTCCAGCTCGACCTGCGTGCTGAGTGGAAGGCTAGCGACGCCGTAAATCAGCCGACATGGGTTCTTATCTTCGCCAAAAACCCTTTCCAGTAGATCCGATGCAGCATCGGCGACTTTCGGTTGATCGCGGACATCGCCCGAGGTGGCTACCGAAACGCCGAGCCTAACGACCCTTCTTACTCTATCGAGCGATCCCAAATATTTTCTGGCGACAGCGAGACCGTTCAGTGCGGCCAGACGGGCGGCTTTGCGTCCCGTTTCGATATCGAGTTCTGCGCCGACACGTCCAATAAATTTTGGTTCGCGGCCTTCCGTCGGAAGCATTCCGGTTAGAAAAAGGAGATTCCCCGTTTGCACCGCTTCCACATAAGTGCCGAACGGCTGCGGTGGCGATGGAAGGGTCACACCCAGTTCCTTCAACCGCTGTTCGGCGGTCACCGATCCAGAATCTCCGTCGTTCACCATTTGCCAACGTGCGCGCCGCCATCCACGTGCAGCACTTCTCCTGTAATTTGCCGAGCCTCCGTCAGATAAACGACAGCGTTGGCAATGTCTTCAACGGTGGAGATGGTCCCCATCGGCGCCTGGCTTCTCAGTAAATCTTTCGGATCGTTAGCGTGAAGCGGCGTATCGACAGGCCCGGGAGCGACGGCGTTGAATCGAATGTGTTGTTTCGCGTATTCCATCGCAAGATGGCGGGTAACGGTTTCGAGTCCGCCTTTTGTGATCATGGCAACTGATGCGGTAACGCCCGCGATCGGATTATCAGCGAGCGCTCCCGTGATGCTGACGATGCTGCCGCCGGTATTCTGTGCCAGCATTTGTTTGACGGCAAGCTGCGTGACGTGAATAAAGCCCGCGAGATTCGTCGCGACGAGCGCAGCGAAGTCTTCCGGCGTGTACTCGATGAAAGGCTTGACCAGAAAAATGCCGGCGTTTGCGACAACGGCATCGATTGAGCCGAACTTCTTGACCGCGAGTTCTGCAATTTTCTGCGCCGTCTCAAATTGACCTATGTCGCCGTCGATCAAGGCG
>Ga0207701_10007201_pt1 | contig 11073 bp, 12 predicted proteins | sample KBSSwiSSwithPhiX_FD_184294 | JGI IMG/M metagenome (GOLD analysis project Ga0207701, IMG submission 184294) | Switchgrass rhizosphere bulk soil microbial communities from Kellogg Biological Station, Michigan, USA, with PhiX - S5 (SPAdes) (version 2) | ecosystem: Environmental > Terrestrial >...
GCGAAAGACGAAGCGCCGGACGCAATGCGAAAGGGCCACGTCGTCGACGTGGCTCTCGTGAGCGGCCCGAGACATAGTACCCAGAACGTACCGGACACATAGGTAACACTTTCCCGGCTCAGCCCGGGGAGGTGTCTATGCCGTGGAAGGAGTGTTCGGTGATGGTCGAGCGCCTGCGGTTTGTGGCCAGGCTGCTGGATGGCGAGTCGATGTCCGAGGTCTGCCGGGAATTCGGTATTTCCCGCAAGACCGGCTACAAGATCTACACCCGCTATAAAGATCGGGGCCTTGAAGCGCTGACTGATCGGTCGCGGCGCCCGGTGCGGTACGCCAACCAGCTGCCGCCCCAGATCGAAAATCAGATCGTCACGCTTAAGCAGGAGAAGCCGCATTGGGGCGCGCGCAAGATTCGCGAACTCCTGGTGCGGCGCTTGGCCGGCGATATTCGCATCCCCGCCAAGAGCACCATTCACGCCGTCCTGCACCGGCACGGACTGGTCAAAGGCCTCCCCCGGCCGCGATCACGTGCCCACGGCACGCCGCTGTCACCAGGCCTCGATCCCAACGAGCTTTGGTGCGCCGACTTCAAGGGTGAATTCAAGCTTGGCAACGGCGAATACTGTTACCCGCTCACCGTCACTGACCACGCCTCGCGTTATCTACTGCTATGCGAGGCCTTGGATTCGGTCCGGGAGAACACCGCCATCACCGCCTTCCAGCAGCTCTTTGTCGAGCGTGGCCTGCCAACCGCCATTCGCTCCGACAACGGCGTGCCGTTCGTCAGCCCCAATGCCCTGTTCGCATCTCCAAGCTGTCCGTGTGGTGGCTGCGCCTGGGGATCGCCATCGCACGAACCCGAGTTTCCCCACACCTTTCCGCTCCGCACTGATCCACTCACAGGTCTGACTGATGGCGTTCTTGCGCGGTGCCTTGCACACCAAAACTGTCCGAAATTCTTCAACATCGACGGCGGTAACGAGTACTGGAACAAGTCATCGTCACTGAACCACACAGATGCCTTTGGTAATGATCTTGACGTGGAATCCGCTGCGTCGAATGTTCGGCTGTACTCCATCGCCAGCATTGAGCACAACACCACGTTCGACCAAAGGCCCGAGCTACTTAACGAGTGCCAGCAGATGACGAACCTGCTCTACAACGGTCCCGTTTTTAGGGCGCTGTCGGTAGCGCTCGATCGCTGGGTAACGAACGGGATTTTCCCCCCCCGCGAGCGTAGTACCCATGCGTAGCGACGGTACATTGGTGCCCCCCGAGCAGGCTAACTACCCAGCGATCCCCGCAACGCATTACGCGGGGTGGCCGGCGTTGCCAGCGTTCGATTACACGCCCGAGACCATGAATCGCAATGCGCCGCTCGATTTTTCCGTCGTCCCGTATGTGAATCTGCCTGGCCCGGAATATGCCGTACTTGTCACGCAAGTCGATTCGGACGGCAACGACGTCGCGGGCATACGTCTACCCTATCTCGTAGCGTCATTGGGAACACACACGGGTTGGTCGGTTCTCAAAGACGGCGCGGGGTTCCCGGATACGTGCGGGCAGAACGGTACTTTCATTCCATTCGCGAAGACGAAAGCCGAGCGCGTAGCGGTGGGCGATCCGAGCCCTCCTTGGAGGAACGCTATCGCAATCACGGGGCGTATGTAAGCACCGTCGCGCGCGCCGCCGCGCGTCTTGTGCAAGACGGCTTCCTTCTCGGTGAAGACAAAGACCGGATCGTAGAGAGAGCCGCGAGCCACGGAGTGGACCTTTGGCTTGACACTCTGCAGTAGCGGAGGCAGAAGCGCTGTTTCAATGGACCAGCGCTTCTCCCTAACTCTGGGCACTGAAAGCGGAGTGCTCGGTACCCGGTACTACACTAGCTCACTCCTGCCTCGTCCTTAGGGTACTTCGTCCCTTGTGCTAAGAACTTCGTACGAAGCACGACGTGGCGACTTGATCCTCGCCGAGTGAGTCTAGTACCGTCGACCGGCCTCAACCATTGCCAGTAGACCGGCGACTTCAGACGGATTGCAGCCGGTGACGGCGTCGGATAGAACCGGCGCTTTCGACCCTAACCGGCCATCGAATGCTACGAGAACCGGACGTTCCTCATTGGTATGGCATCGTCTCTGCGATCGCAACGATGTCGAGGCAAATAGCACAATGCGAAGAATGCCCGCTTTCGCCCTCAAAGCGCCGCAGCATCTACGGCGACTCGAACGTATGAGCAATCGAAACTCTGCCTCCGGCTTTGATGTTGACTTCGCTAGAGTAGCCGGGAAACGTACTGTTCCGGATTTCGATCCGATGGCGCCCTTCCGTAATCGAAAGTTCCTTGATTGGTGGACTCACGCCGCGTGTCTTGCCATCGACCACGACTTGCCCCCACGGCTTAACCGAGAACCGGATCTTGCCGGTTCTCGGGGCGGCGGTCGTCGGCGGCTTCGGCAAACTCGGGCGGCTCTGAGGACTTGGTGCGATTAACTGGCTGGAGACCTCCGGTTTGGGCGCAGCCTCGCCTGGAGCCATCCGCGGCGTTGCCGTCTGGGTCGGTGGTGCCGAGGTCGCGGCAAGCGAGCCCACTTGTGCGCTCTCCGGAGCGAGCTTCATCGACGAGGCACGATCCACGGTCCCCGGAGTCATCTGTCGAGGCCCGCCCAGCATCCAAACAAGAAGCCCGAGTCCGGCCAGCCCGACGACGATCAACGACATGATGAGGTTCGCTGGCCACCCGCCCAAGCGATGCCCAGTCGTAGGTTGCGACGATGGGGGTGGCAACCTTGGTTCCGGTACCGGGGACGACGACGTCGGGTGCTGCGTCGGGATCGCGCCCGACGCCATTGAGGGAATCCCGAGTGCGGCACGAAATTCCGCGATCGTCTGCGGGCGATTCGTAGGATGGACCGCGAGCCCGCGGTCCAGAGCGTCAAGGAACAGCTTCGAGTAGTCGTTGGTCACGTCGCGCATCGGCGGCATGGTGTCCGCGACCATTCGCGTTCCCGGCGCAGGGGGTGGTTTGCCGGTAATCGCCAGATGGAGCACCGCCGCAACGGAATAGATATCGGTCCAAGGGCCTTCCGGCATCGATGGATCGTATGCGTATCGCTCAATCGCCGCAAAGCCGGAGTTGAGGACAGCCGTGACGTCATCGGTGGTGTTGGGGACCATGCGTGGCGCGGCGCCGAAACCCATGAACAGAGGGGCGCCATCAGTGAGCACCACGATATTGTCGGGCGTGACATCGCACGGACAGCGACCGGACCGGTGGAGTGTCGCCAGCGCATCCAGCAATGGCCCAAACATCGTTTTGAGCCACGCCTCCCTGGGCCTGGGCGAATCGCGCAACCCGTCTCGCAGCGTGCGTCTCTCATACAGCGGCATCGCCATGTAAGCCGTGCCATTTTGCTCCCAGAACCGGAGGACCTCGATCAGCGCAGGCTCGTCGAGCGTTGCAAGCATTCCGGCCTCGCTGAGGAAACGTTGCATGCCATCCCGGAAGGCCTGCTTGTGCCGCAAGGACCGCACACCGACGTTGCCGTTCGCCATACGCTCGGCGAGCCCCGCGGGCAAGTATTCCTTGATCGCGACTTTGCCCACTGACGAGCGATCGGCAGCGACGTAGATGAAACTGGATTCATCCTCGTGGATAACGCCGGTGACCTCGAAGTCGCCGAGCCGCGCACCGATCGGCAGGGGGGTCCCGCCGCGAGCTTCGGCTTCGCATTCGCCAGCCGATTTCGACGTTGGGGTCACGATCGACTCTTGGCACGACTCGCCAACGGCCGCATCCGCGCAGGCGGCGCCTGGGCGAGCGCTGCGTCGAGGGTGAGGCACGCGGCGAGCACAAGCAATACTGCGACGGAAACGCGCCGTTTGCTATTCACGCTGCCCCCTGCGCTCTGCTTGGCCGGCCGTCATTGGACGCCGATGCGGCTTTAAGGTCAATCCCGTAATGCTGGAGGTCGGATCGGTAGCGCGCACATTGCCCTGGTCAATTCGAAACCGTCGCGAGTGTCCGCCATGTGGAAGATACCCGAACCGCAGGTCCTGGGCCGAAAGCAATGGGATGGACCCCTCTTCACCCGAACGGCATCAACGTGCCAGACTGGAAGCGTTATCGACCAGTCAACGGAGAGAAGGAGTCCACCATGAAGCTTATGCGCGTTGGCATAGATTTAGCAAAGGCGGTATTCCAGGTACACGGGGTCGACCGGAATGAGAAGGTGACGTTGCGCCGGAAGTTGACGCGAGCGAACTGGCTCGAGGTGTTGCTGGACGCGGTTGAACCAGGCTGCGTGATCGGCATGGAGGCTTGTGGTGGCGCGCACCACTGGGCGCGAGCATTGCAGGCGAGAGGATTGCGGTGAAGTTGATTGCACCGCAGTTTGTGAAGCCGTATGTGAAGAGCAACAAGAATGACGCCAATGATGCGGAGGCGATCTGCGAAGCGTTGAGCCGGCCGAACATGCGCTTCGTGACGGTGAAGACGATCGAGCAGCAGGACATTCAGGCCGTACACCGGGTGCGCTTTGAGTTGAGCAACCAGCGCAAGGCGAAAGGCAATCAGATCCGCGGCCTGGTGGCTGAATACGGATTGGTAGCGCCCAAGGAATTGTGGCATTTGCGTGTGGCGATTCCGGTCTGGCTCGAGGATGCCGAGAACGGCCTAAGCGCGCGGTTGCGGCGCCTGCTTAGCGGTTTGTGGCAGGACTTGCTGGTGCTGGATCAGCGAATGACGGAACTGGATCGTGAAATCGCTCTGATTGCCAACGCGGATCCAGTAGCCAAGCGGTTGCAGCAACTGCGTGGCGTGGGACCGATGATCGCCACGGCGCTGGTGGCGACGGTCGGCGATGCAAAGCAGTTCGCCAACGGTCGACAGATGGCGGCATCTATCGGCTTGACCCCGAGGCAAAACAGTTCCGGGGGCAAAGAGCGACTCCTGGGTATTAGCAAACGGGGTGATACCTACTTGCGCACACTGCTGATCCACGGTGCGCGATCCATCGTGCGGACGGCGAAGGGGAAAGATGACCGCCTCAGCCAGTGGGTCACCCGGATTGCCGAGACCCGTCATTACAACGTCGCGGCCGTCGCGCTGGCCAACAAGACAACTCGCATCGCCTGGGCGATGATGAAGCACGGAACGGAGTGTCGAGCGGACCAGACCGCGGCCTGAAACGGACCACGACCTTGACGAAGTAGCAGCGCCGTTAACCGAGGAGCCCATCCACCACGATTGCAAAGCAAGCCGCTTGATGGCCGACAGGTCGAACCGGCGCTAGCGAAACCCGAGAACTGGCAGGGCCTTCAAGGCCGAGATAGCGATTGGGAGCTGGCGCGCGAAGCCCATTATGGCCCGGCATCGATAGCTCGATGCGGCAGGTAGAGGCCGGATATACGTGAGCAGTCGTACCTCAAAGCCAAAGAACGGAGTGCTTGCAACCGAGGAGGGGTCCATATACGCCAGTTCGTTCCGTCGCCATCAACGACTGCATCTCGTATAACTGGTCAGCACTCAGCGCCGCGCCAACATCCCACAGTGGCCCTGCAACACGTTTTGAGCCCCGCGCCATCGGGGTAAGCGATCGCCGGAGGTGGTGGAGTACGCCCGGACCGACTATTCCCCGATGGCGCCTCGATTTCGGGACCCCGTGTGGACCAACGGCCAAACGACTACGGCGGCTTTGGTTCCACCGAGGTACTGTCGTACGCGCGAGGAAGGAGAAGCGCCGCTCGCGGCCCCATCGTCGCCAGTGCCCGAGCAGCACGATGATCATCTCGAGCCGCACAATGCGGGACACGACCCGTGCTGCCATCAGCCCGCAATGTCAACGGCGGCAGTGCCACGATTGCGGTCATTGAGTCGACGCCGATCAACTGGCGCTCTCGGCCAAGAGCCGTCGGTCAGCGTCGCCACGGAACTTTCCGGCAAGCGGCCGTTGACCAGGCGACCTGCGCCTGCGATCCCACGCCGCCGTCGCGTAGTCAGTCAGCACCTTCGCAATCTGAGCCAGCACATGGACCAGACGGATGCCATGCTGGACTTTTTGGCCGCGCATCTAACGCATTGGATCGCTTTCCATCGCACTAGTAGGTCGAAGAATTCGGCATGGCACGGCCGGTCGTTTGCTTCGCCACACAAGGCGCGGGACCGCGGGGCGCTAACACATCACATCCCCGATCCCGACACGAACCAGTAGTTTCAGAAGAGCGATAGGTCGATCAGCTTGCCCATCTCCTCCAGCCCGAACTTGTTCGGGTGAGTGTAATCGAAGCAGTTCCACGCGTCCCACAGCGATTCGGCGGGCGCCCCGTCCGCGCCGACAACGATTGGCCCGGCGAGCAGCGCGCCGAACTCGATGATGCCGTCGATGTTCGCCTGCGTATGCAGCCAGTGGTTGAATTCGAGCTTCACCTTCTCCATGGCGCCGGTCCACCCGGTCATCGGCGCCGGTCGGCCGCGCGGAACTACCGTGGCCACGTAGATAGGAAGCCCGCGAGCGTGCACGCGATCGATGATGTTCTGTGTTCCTTCGATCAGCTGCGCGGTGGTCGCGCCACCGGTTATGTCGTTGGTGCCTTCGTAGAACAGTACCCACTTCACGCCCGCGCGATCGAGCACGTCGTTATCGAGCCGAAGCACTGCTGCCGGACCGTTGCCGCCAGGGAGCACCACGCGGTTTCCTGCGATGCCCTCGTTCGCGACGGCTGGGGCCCGGTCGCCGAAGGCGGCCTGCAGCCGATACGAGAGCACGTCGGTCCAGCGGTTGTACTGATCGGCTGGAATCTCACCGGTCGCCGGAACACGGGTGCTGCAGCGGCCGTCAGTGATCGAGTCGCCGAGCGCAACGATGGTGCCGGGCGCCTTGCTCGACCTCACATCGAGTGCGGCGACGTAGTAGATGGGATAATTGCCGGCGTTCTGCGGCACGGGGCTGAAGCCCGCCCCCGACGTGTTCTTAGCAGTGCCGGCGACGCCAATGTAATTCGTCGCGAGTGCCAATTGGTGTCCGCTCACCTCACCGGCGCTCTTCACTTCGAGGCTGACGGCGAGTCGCTCGAACGCTTCTACGTCCATGTTGACCCGGTCGCTATAGGCACTTGCGCCAGCGGCGAGTGTCACTCCCGGCTGGCCGCCGAAGGTTAGCGCGTAGTTGCGGCCGTCGATGGCCGCGCCTTCGGCCAACTTGCCGATGTACGCTCCCGTGAAGGTCACTGGGGTAGTGGCCATGGTGTTCTCAAGCTTCACGCGCACATCCTTGCCGGCGATGGTTGGTCGCACCACCATCCGTAGCGCGGAGTTGCTAACGTCTGCCGCGAAGTTGGCGCCGGTGAACGCCGGCCCCATGCGATGCCCGATCGAAATGGTCCAAGCTGAGAACCACTTGTCATCTGCGTGCGCGCAGACGGCGGTCACCGCAATCGCGGCGGCCAATAGCAAGCGAGATAGAACGCGTGTCATCACATCCTCCTCATGTTGAAGAGCCCTGGAAACGACGGACGGGTTGAACGGTTCATCGCCGCCCAAGTCGCCGCATTACCATGCACTCGTAGCTCCCCTATTGTCAATTTCGGCCTGCACGCTCACCGGAAGATCGCAGCGGCATCTGCTGGCACTGCACGACCGAACCGAGCCAGGACAAATTGCTGCCGCCACTTATCGTCACGAGCGCGATTCCTTGCACTAGCGACTCTTTGCGCGAGCGGTGTCCCTCCAACTGAATGCTTCGGAGAGAAGATCCAAAAATGTACGCGTATGTTTGCTGATGTCAACGCACACCTATCGAAGTCACGATATTTGCCGCCAGGTAGCGCGGTTCTATAGAGTGTTCGACCACGCCAAACCCACGACTGTTGTGTCCAGATTGCTAAAGAACGGTTAGGCGCACATACTTTTCACCTCGGCGGCCACCTGGCTCGCTGATTCAGCTGCAATGACGCTGGATCACCGGAAAAGGGCGTCTGTCGAGCGAGTGCCCAATGGACTTCGTGGAGCGGGTCCCGTCCCGGAAATGGCAACTACACGACATCCGACCCAGGCCGCCGCGCAACCGCGAACATGCGATGGTTGGCCAGCAGCTCGCTACAGCCTTACATAACGAGGAGACACGATGAACAGACGGCACTTAATCAAGGGCATCACAATTTCAACTGTCTTGTTGCTAGGAGGTACCATGACCTTGCTAACTAAGCTCCGACGGTTCTGCGTACTTGGCGTCACCGTCGCCGCCGCATTGATGGCGGTTGCTCCGAGTGCACTGGCGCAACCCGCCAAAATAGATGTTTATGAGCATCGAACCAGCCCGGTGCCTCACTTGTACATCCACGGCAGGCTCGGCGATGCAGATTTCCAGATGGCGCTGCCTGACAGCTGGAATGGGAAGCTGCTGATCGGCGCGCGCGGATTCTCGGGCGACGAGTTGGCGTCGGGGGCCTTTAAGACCGTGGGGCTCCAAAAGGGCTATGCCTATGCGCTTAGCGACCAAGGCTGGTTCCGCTTCGACATCATCGACAATCCCGAAGACAAATACTACGAGTCGCGCCGACGCATCCTGCAGCTCACGAGTCACACAAAGTCGACGGTTCGCCGCTACTACGGCGCACCTGCGGAGCGTACTTTCATGGTCGGCGGTTCCAACGGCGGCCATAACACCAAGATGATGGTAGAAGATTACCCCGGCGAGTACGACGGGGGGCTTGCAGGGTACGGAATCACCTCGCACCTAGAATGGATGGGCTCCAATACGCGCTTCGTTCGCAACTTCGACGTCTTCGCATCGCGCATCGCGGATATCGTTGCCAGGCGGACTGCCGACCCCAACTGGAACCCGGTCACACAGCCGCTCAGCCCGCCGCTCACGCCGCAACAAATCCAAGCGCTGCTGAACGTCTACACCATGCCGGCGCACGTACGCGGTTCGCCGCGTACTTTCAACTTTGGGCGCTTTGCGGGCTCCGAATATCGGTGGGGGCCGAGTCCGCCGTGGCCGCTCGGCCAGTACAATGCCATTCTCGGATACGCAACGACGTCGGTCGCGAAGTTCGACCGGTTCTACGATCCGGATGGCGACGGCGTTCTCTCTGTGGAAGAAATCAAGGCTTGGGATCCGAACAACAGCCCTCCGCCGGTCGCGAATGACCTGCGCAGGTTCGACAATACCGGCAACCTCGTGCGGCCGATCATCATCGGGCATGGATCGCACGACCCCATCGTCTCGCCCGGCGAGACGCTTGCCTACAAGCAGCTGGTGGAGGATCGCTTCGGGGTCGCCGGCGCTAGGGATTTGCTGGCCGTGTACTTCATCCCCGGGATGGGTCACGGTGGCGCCGAGTACGATGCCTCGTTGGGCGCTCAACTCGACGCGCTCGAGGCATGGGTCACTTGGCACCAGAGCGGCGGCACCGCCGGATCACCGCCCCCTGCCGTTCTGATGGGCTTGTATCCGCGCTTCTTCTGACGTAACTGTGGTTCCATCGAAGGGTGCCTGAGGGCGCCCTTCGTTTTTCGGAATTGTCAGCTTCGAGTAAGTCCGACGACCGCTTAGCGCTCAAGCGAATGCCAGCGACCGAACGCTGGGTTGGTTGACACTTGCGAGTTCCCAACACGCAGCCGCATCGAGTCGCAACATGTCAATGCGGCGACCGCGGCGGCGGGGCTGTAGCCTGGCCGTAATTCGAACGTCTGACGCCTCGGCTATGGCAACGTCGGCATCGCCTCGTATTGGCATCTGCTCAGTGCCAGTAGCTATGGCTGCCAATAAGTGTACTTGATGTCGATTCGGGCGGGCGGCGGGGACGCTTGCATCCTGCCGCCGATCCAGAGTGGGCGCGACTCGAAGGGCCGCTTGTTTGATTTTCAACGACCGCGTTCTGTCCAAATTTTCGACCGACCTCATCATGCTGCCGTGCGGTAATAGAAATTCAACGTCCCGCCGAGTCGCGCGTGGCGACGGGTTGCGCCGTCCTTTGACTCCATCGCCCTGGGAACGATTAACCGATTCTGCAGACCCTGGTGGTTGCGTTCCAAGTGGTAATGCTCCGCGTACTCAGTCACGGCACGGCGCAACGATTCCTGCCCTACGAAGATCATGCGATCGAGGCATTCGTCTTTGATCGAGCGTACGAAGCGCTCGGCGTACGCATTGAGATTCGGCGACATAGGCGGCAGCCGGATCACCTTTGTTCCACTGTTCTGCACCAACCCTCGAAATTGCTGCGAGTATTTGGTATCTCGATCGATGATGAGGTAACGCTTGGCGTGCAAAGCTCCCGACTGCGAAACTGTCACGTTGCGACCCATCTGCAGCATCCAAGATTCGTCTGGTCGGGTAGTAATACCCGCGATAGTTACCACTCGATCGGCGAGACTAAGCACGAACAGCAGATAGTGGGTGACCAGGCCCTTTGCTGTCCAGACCTCTACCGTCAAGAAGTCACTAGCCGCCAACACCTTCCAGTGTGCCTTGAGAAAGGTGGACCAAGGCGTCCGTCGGCTGCGCTCCGGTGACGGCTCGATACCATTGCGCTTCAACACGTTGGCAATCGTGCCACGCCCGACCTTGTGGCCAAGATTGGCCAATGCCCCTTGAATACGCGTGTATCCCCAGCTGCGATTCTCCTGGGCCATGCGTACGATCCACGCCGAGATGTGACGCATGATCCCCGGCCGCCCTACTCCTCGCCGCTCGGCAAAATTCCATTTCTGCGCTACCAACCGCCGATGCCATCGCAGCAGCGTATCCGGCGAAACAATGGTGTCGAGCTCGAGCAAAGCCCTTCTCCCTACAGCCTTGGCCTTGCGCGCCAACAGCGCCCGCTCAGCGTCGGTGAAGCGGATGCGTCGTCCTCGGAGCCGCTCTTTGAGCAGTCGGTTCTCAGCCTGAAGGAATTCGATGACGATGAGCTGATGGCGATGAACCCAGCCAGCAGCAATCATCAGCAGAAATGAGAGCAGCGGTGGAACCGAGCCCATGCCGTCATTCTACCGCCCAGTCCTCGTTCCTATTTCTGGACACCACGGGCTCGATCCCATTGCGCTTTAGGACGTTGGCAATCGTTCCACGGCCG
>Ga0207701_10007204_pt1 | contig 11069 bp, 7 predicted proteins | sample KBSSwiSSwithPhiX_FD_184294 | JGI IMG/M metagenome (GOLD analysis project Ga0207701, IMG submission 184294) | Switchgrass rhizosphere bulk soil microbial communities from Kellogg Biological Station, Michigan, USA, with PhiX - S5 (SPAdes) (version 2) | ecosystem: Environmental > Terrestrial > Soil...
GCGTCCCCGCGGGCTCCATTCTGGGAACCCCGAGAGCATTCAGGACTGACACAAACGCCCTACAAACATTAACCGCGCGTCGTGCGCAAAACGTAGCTTCGTCATCGACATTCTGGTTTCGTCATTTATAGACCCAGAACCTGAGAATTGACGCAACGACAACGAATATTCGTCAAGTCCGCCTACGATCTGCAATGACTTACACCTGCCCAATGCATCCGCAGATACAGCAGGATCACCCGGGAAATTGCCCGATCTGCGGCATGACCCTCGAGCCGATGACGGTCGGAGTGGGGGACGAAGAAGACCAAGGCGACATCAAATCGTTATCGCGCAAGTTCTGGATTGCACTCTCGCTAACGATTCCGGTCCTGATCCTCGCGATGGCTCATGTAATTCCCGGACTGCATATTGATGCAATCATTCCGAGAGAAATCGGAAAATGGATTGAGTTTGGCCTAACGACTCCAGTGGTTCTTTGGGCGGGCGGCTTTTTCTTCATGCGGGCATGGCAATCGATCATCAACCGCAGTCTCAATATGTTTACGCTGATTGCTGTCGGCGTGGGCGCAGCTTACGTCTATAGCGCGGTCGCGGTAATCGCGCCCGGGATTTTTCCTGAATCCTTCCGGCGCCATGGCGAGGTCGAACTCTATTTTGAAGCAGCAGCGGTCATCACCACCCTTGTTTTGTTAGGCCAATTGATCGAGGCGAAGGCGCGAAGTCGCACCGGCCAGGCAATAAGAGCGTTGCTCGGTCTTGCGGCGAAAACTGCGCATCGCGTGCGCGAAGGCCGGGAAGAGGAGATTCCGGTGGACGCAATTCAAAAAGGCGATCTGTTTCGCGTTCGTCCCGGTGAAAAGGTGCCAGTCGACGGTGTGATAGTTGAAGGCCAAAGCAACGTCGATGAATCAATGATCACAGGGGAGCCGATGCCGGTAAGCAAAGGCGCAGGGGACAAAGTGGTCGGCGCCACTGTGAATCAGACCGGCTCGTTTTTGATGCGTGCCGAGCGAATCGGATCGGAAACGCTCCTGGCGCAAATCGTTCAAATGGTCGCAGAGGCGCAGCGAAGCCGCGCGCCCATTCAAAAACTCGCTGACACGGTTTCGGGTTATTTTGTTCCAGCAGTCATCAGCATTGCAGTGATTACGTTTATCGTCTGGTCGATTGTCGGTCCTGCGCCCGCAATGGCTTACGCGCTCGTGAATGCCGTATCGGTACTGATTGTCGCGTGCCCATGCGCGCTCGGACTTGCGACACCGATGTCGATCATGGTCGGCGTCGGGCGCGCTGCGCAGACAGGGATTTTGGTAAAGAATGCTGTGGCGATCGAGATCACTGAAAAAGTCACGCACCTGATCACAGACAAGACCGGCACGTTAACGGCTGGTAAACCGGAAGTCGTGAGCCGAGTTAGTGACGACAGGACGAACGAAGACGATCTCTTACAGATTGCCGCATCAGTGGAAGCGCAAAGCGAACATCCACTTGCCCGGGCAATCGTGGAAGCCACGAACAAGAAAGGAATCGCTTTGCTCAAGGTAACGGATTTCCAGTCGGCGACGGGGGACGGCGTGTCAGCAAACCTCAGCGGCAGGCAGGTGCTTGTTGGGAAAGAGAAATTTTTAACTGATTCCGGTGTCACCCCTTCGAACGATCTCAGGAGGCAAGCAGATCGCTTGCAGGAAGAAGCGGAAACAACCGTGTGGGTCGCAGTAAATGGACTCGCAGTCGGTGTTCTTGGTATCGCGGACCCGATTAAGCCAACAACTCGAGAGGCGATTCGCGAACTCCATCAGATGGGACTGAAAATCATCATGTGCACTGGCGATAATCGTCGCACTGCTGAATCGGTTGCGCGCGAGTTGGGGATTGATGAATTCCACGCGGAAGTAATGCCCGATGAGAAAATAGAGATCGTCAACAAATTGAAAGCGAATGGCGCAATCGTCGCAATGGCGGGCGACGGAATCAACGACGCGCCCGCGCTCGCGGCAGCCGACGTGGGAATTGCAATGGGAACGGGGACCGACGTTGCGATCGAGAGCGCTGGAATTACGTTGGTGAAAGGCGATCTGATGGGCATTGTCAAAGTAATGCATCTCAGTCGTGCCGTGATGCGCAATATCCGGCAAAATCTGTTCTTTGCCTTCATCTACAACGCGCTGGGCGTGCCTATCGCGGCCGGTGTTCTCTATCCATTCTTCGGCGTTCTGCTCAGCCCGATGATCGCCGGCGCTGCAATGAGCTTTAGTTCGGTTTCGGTGATCGCGAACGCGCTACGGTTGCGAAGAGTCACGCTTTAACACCCGCGAAGTTGACTTACCGGCTCATTCGGTTACCCATTTTTCACGATGAGCGCCCGCGCGAGCAGACTATTTCTGCAACTCTTCGCCGCATTTACCCTGTTCGCCTTCGCCGGCGACATCGTGGCGGATTCGGTCGCTGACGCGTGTGTGGATCACTGTGTTTCGCAGAGTTCACAATCGGACTCGAATCATGAAAAGAGCCCGTGTTCGCACTGCTCATGTGCAGTCCACAATGGGTGGGCGGTGGCTTTTTCCGACGCTGTAAACGTTGCGGACGCCTCCGGCGCTTCACTCTTCGCTGTCGGTCGTGACGAATCGGCACCGGTCGGTGTACGGGCAGCGATTGATCATCCGCCGCAGCTTGCCTAACAACTGAGCGCAGGCGCGGTGTGTCCGCGCATCTTCGTCGCTCAGACTTGAGGCGTTACCACAACCACAGGCGTTGTGGTTTCTCCAATCCCTTTTGCAAATCATGTTCATTTACCCACCAACCAAATTCATCACAGCGAGTACCATTCTGCTCGTCTGTGCGACTGCATTTGCTGAAACTCCGCAGCAACTCGTCCAGAAGGCGCTCCAGCGAAATCCGGAGCTAACTTTCTTTGTCGCAGAGATTGCCGCTGCGAAAGGAGCGGTGCGAACCGCGGGAACCGTTCGAAATCCTGAATTGAGCTCGGAAGTCGGCTACAAGAACACGCACGAAAATTCGGGAGGAGCGAGCGGAGATGGCGCAATCGTGGCTCTCTCATTGAGCCAAACCTTCGATTATCCCGGGAGAATTGCGCTACGCAAAGCGATTGCAAATCACGATCTCGTGCTTGCCGGTCTCCACCTGGAACAGTTTCGGCTGACACTGGCTGCACGTGTTCGCTCGCTGGCCTACGCGATTACGAGTGCTCATGAGCGAACCAAAGCGATCCAGGAAGTCGCCTCGCGAACCCAATCGCTAAACGATGTGCTAAAGCAGCGACCTCTCGCCGGGGTCGCTCCGCAATTGGAAGCGCAGATTATCAGCGCGAACCTGTTGGTTTTTCAGCGCCAGGAGCGCGAATCGACGTTAGCAGAAAAAACGATTGCGGCAGAGTTGAATCAGTTGTGTGGTCGGTCTGCCGACACAGCGTTGACAGTGAGCGCGGATCCGATCGTTTTCAGTGCGGTGTCCGTGCCGAAGCTGGTGGAAGCGGCGCGCTCAAACGCCTTTGACATCCGCATTCGTCAGGTCGAGCTCGCCCAGCAGGGGTTCAAGGTCGCCTTATCTAAAAACGAGCGATTTCCCGCCATCGCCGTCGGTCCGTTTTATTCGATCGAGAATGCAATCGATCGGGAACAGCGAGCAGGCCTCGGCATCTCGTTACCGCTGCCCATCTGGGACCGAAATGTTGGAAACATCGCGAGTAGTAAAGCACGTCAGCAACAAGCTGAGGCCTCATTAACGCTGGCGGAACGCGAAGTCGAAAAACGCGTCACACAAACTGCCGCGACCTTAGAATCAAAGCGAGTCGAGATTCAAACGTGGATGACCGGTGCGCTGGCGCAACTGCGCGAGTCCGCAGAGTTGGCGGATCGTCACTATCGACTGGGTGCGGTTCAGCTGACGACTTACCTGGAAATTCAAAAACAATATCTCGAAACCATCGGCGCATTTAACAATGCGCAGAAGGATGCGCTCGAAGCTGCGCAGACGCTGGAGATTTTGACCGGTCGAAAACTGTATCGGGAGGAGCAGCAGCGATGATCGACAAGATCCTGGAGTTCTCCGTTCGACAGCGAGTTCTTGTCTTGATGGGCGCTTTTGCACTCCTCCTCGTCGGTCTTTGGTCGGCAACGAAACTGCCGATGGATGCAATTCCCGACATTACTGGCGTGCAAGTGCAGGTGAATACAACGGTCCCGGCGCTCGCACCCGATGAAGTGGAAAAGCTAGTGACGGTGCCACTGGAAATGGCGCTCGGCGGTGTCGCGGGTGTCACTGAGATGCGGTCCTTGTCGCGTTTCGGTTTGTCGCAAATAACGCTTCAATTTACCGATAGCACCGACATCTATCGGGCCCGTCAACTTGTCACGGAACGGTTGCAAACCGCCGCTGATTCCTTACCCGAAGGTTTAACGCCGAAACTCATTCCGATCACCACCGGCCTCGGCGAAGTGTTTTATTACACCATCGACTATGCGCCGAACTCACCCGGCACCCCGGCGTCGCGTGAAGCGCAGCTAATGGCGCTATGGGAGATCCAGGAATACGTGATCAAGCCGCAGTTGCGAACAGTGCCCGGTGTTGCCGAGGTCAACGCTTATGGCGGCTACGTTAAGCAGATTGTCGTGCAGCCTAACACCGTGAAACTGCGCGACGCCGGCCTGACCGTAAGCGATCTGGCCAAAGTGGTGAGTGAAAATGTCGAGAACGCTGGCGGCGGCGTTATCGATACCGGCGGCGAGCAACTTGTCATTCGCGGGGTCGGTCGTGTCGTTTCGCCACAAGAAATTGCGGAACTTCCGGTAAAATTCGCCGCAGCGGTGATGCCCCTTAGGGTTAAGGATTTGGCAGAAGTCCAAATTGGCCACGCGTTCCGCACAGGCGCTGGAACCCATGATGGGCGGGAGGCACTCGTAGGCGTCGCGATGATGCTGATGGGCGAGAACAGTCACGCAGTCGCCGAACGTGTCGCCGAAAAGCTGGAGCAAATTAAAAAGCGTCTGCCGGCAGGTGTTGTCATCAACCCGGAATACAACAGGAAAAATTTGGTCCATCGAACAATTCGCACCGTAGGCACGAATCTTTTCGAAGGGGCGTTGCTTGTTACGGCAGTTCTGCTTCTTCTGCTGGGAAACTGGCGCGCTGCTCTGATCGTCGCATCAGCCATTCCGCTGGCATTTCTTTTTGCCGTCACCGGAATGAAACGATTTGGGATTTCCGGAAATTTGATGAGCCTTGGTGCGATCGATTTTGGACTGATCATCGACGGTGCGGTGGTGATCGTGGAAAACATCGTCCGGCAACTCGGCGCAAAACAGCATCAACTCGGACGCCGGTTAACGGTCGAGGAGCGGTTATACACAGTCGTGGCCGCGAGCAAGCAGGTCGGTACCCCGATGTTTTTTGGCGTGTTGATCATCGCCATCGTCTACGTGCCGATTCTGGCGCTCTCGGGAATCGAAGGAAAAATGTTTCACCCGATGGCATTGACCGTGATGCTGGCACTCGGTGGATCATTGGTACTGGCCTTAACGTTGATGCCAGCTCTCTGCTCATTCTTGCTGCGGGGCAAGATCGCGGAGCGCGACAACGTGATCATCCGCGCTATCAAAAATATTTACGCACCAATACTGCGTCTTTCGCTGCGACTGCGATGGCTCGTGATATCCGCCGCATTGGGCTTTTTCGTCGTGGCACTTTTTATCTTCACACGCCTGGGGGCAGACTTCATTCCCAAGCTCGATGAGGGCGCTTTCACCATGATGGTGTTCAGGCCGAGTAGTATTAATCTTGAGCGGAGCATCGAAGAGCAACGGAGAACGGAGCAGGAAATCAAAAAGCGCGTACCCGAGATCACGCACGTCTTCTCGCGGATCGGTAGCGCGGAGATTGCGACCGATCCAATGCCGCCGAGCGATTGCGATTTTTACATCTACTACAAACCGCGAAGCGAATGGCGCAAGATAGATAATCATCCAATCAGCAAAGACGACCTGGCAAAGATCATCACCACAGAGATCGAAGCGTTGAATCCAGGCGTGCGTGTCATGGTCGCGCAACCGGTTGAGATGCGATTCAACGAAATGCTTGAGGGTATTCGCGCAGATATTGCAGTGAAAATTTTCGGGAATGACTACGACGTTTTGGAGCGGCTCGGTTCGGAAGTGAAGGAAGTGCTTGAGCAGATACCGGGCACGCGTGAGGGAGAAGGCGAGGTTGAATATGAAACAACCGGGCGTGCTCCCATGCTGGAGATTCGCGTTAAACGCGACGTGCTTGCAAAATACAATCTTCACGCAGCTGATGTGAACCAGACCATTGCCGCCGCTCTAGGCGGCCAGAACGTCGGCGCGTTGATAGAGGGGAATCGCCGCTTTGAAATCATGGTGCGCCTCGCCGAGAACGATCGCCGAAACCTCGATGTGGTTCGCGCGCTGCCGGTGCGCGTAGGAGATTCCGGGATGCTTCCGCTCGGTCAACTCGCTGACATCGAACCGGTCCAAACGGTTTCACCCATTTTGCGCGACTCGGCGCAACGGCGTGCTGCTTTGATGGTAAACCTGAGAGGCCGTGACGTTGATAGCTGGGTCAAAGAAGCCGACGCCAAAGTGCGCGAGCATGTTCGGTTGCCTGAAGGTTACACGCTTGAATTCGGCGGCCAGTTTGAAAATCTTCGTGAAGCAAAAGCGCGACTGGCAATCGTGGTGCCGGCTGCGCTCGCGTTCATTTTCGTCCTGATCTTCATGGCTTTCCGCAGCGTACGGCAGGCGTTACTGGTTTACTCGGGCGTGCCACTTGCTGTGACTGGTGGGATTGTCGCTCTCTGGTTACGCGGCATGCCCTTCAGTATTTCCGCGGCTGTCGGCTTCATTGCCCTGAGCGGCGTAGCTGTGCTCAACGGTGTCGTTATGATTAGCTATTTCAATCAGCTTCGGGAACAAGGACGCAATCTTCGGACTGCTGTACTCGAAGGCTCGCTGACACGTCTACGGCCAGTGATAACGACTGCGGCTGTCGCGGCGTTCGGCTTTATCCCCATGGCGCTTTCAACGAGCGCAGGCGCAGAGGTTCAACGACCGCTGGCCACAGTGGTGATCGGAGGGGTCATCAGTTCCACATTCCTTACCCTGCTTCTTCTGCCTTTGTTGTACGATTTGGTAGAGCGGCGACCTTCCAGCGAGGCAACATCGGAAGCAGCGACCCAATTGCTTCAAATAGACCCTGCCTGAACTCGTGGACGTTGGTTTTCTCATGGTGACAACGTATGCTGCGGTTTATGACTACACGACTAACTACTTGCGTATTCATCGGACTTTTTATCGTACCGCTCGTGCCGGTCCTTGCGCAGGACCATCCAAGGGCCCCGCAGCAATCCCAAAGTCAACAACTGCCGCAGACAAGGACCGGTGCTCCGCAAGCCGCGATGACTGAAGCGACGATGTCCAATGTTTCAGGCGGACTGAAAGAATTCATTAGCAGCTACTCAGCAAAATCCGCCGATAAGAAGTTTCACATCCCATTTCAGCGTAAGGATCTCGCGCTGGACCTGGTCAAAGTACATGACGATCGGTTCTCGAGTCTGGGCGGGAACAAATATTTCGCCTGTGTCGATATGAAAGGCACCGACGGCAAAATCTACGACATCGATTTCTTCATGAACGTCCAGCCGGATAAATTGACCGTCACTGAAACTTCCGTTCACAAAATCAACGGCAAACCGCTCTACAACTGGAAGCAAGAAAAGGGCGTCTGGAAAAAAATGAAGGCCTAGTTGTAGCCGCGGCCCTGTGGGACGGTGCACGCGTCGCGCAGCGACGCGGTTCCAGTGCTATAGCGGCGGTCTCTGACCGCCGACGTTTGCAGCGGCCATTGACTGCCGCTACAGATGAGCACAGAAATGCCGAAAGAATTTTTCATCACCACAGCGATTGATTACACCAATTCGCCGCCGCACGTCGGACACGCTTATGAGAAAGTGCTGGCCGATGTAATCGCGCGCTATCATCGGCTCAAAGGTGAGGACGTCTTCTTTTTAACGGGCGTAGATCAGCACGGCCAGAAAGTGCAGCAATCGGCGGCGAAGGCGGGTATTCCTCCGGCTGAGTTCGTCAATGAGACAACACAAAAATTTATCGATCTCTGGAAAAAACTGGATGTGCAATACGACGACTGGGCCGAGACGATCAGTGAACGCCACAAGAAAGTTGTTCAAGGCATTTTGCAGCGGCTATTCGATCAAGGCCAGATCTACAAGGACAAGCAATCTGGCTATTACTCAGTGCGTCAGGAACAATTTCTGACAGACAAAGAGCGCGGCCCGGATGGACAATTCGGCCCAGAGTGGGGACAAGTCGAATTTCGTGAGGAAGAAAACTACTACTTCAAGCTTAGCCAGCACAAAGCGTGGCTGATTCAATATCTCAATAAACGAAGCGACGCAGTCATTCCTAATTTTCGCTATACCGAGCTACGCAACGCCGTCGAGAAAATCAGCGGCGATCTCTGCATCTCGCGTCCAAAATCGCGTCTTGACTGGGGAATCGACCTTCCGTTCGACAAAGATTTCGTCACTTACGTCTGGTTCGACGCCCTAACCAACTACATCAGCTTCGCCGGCTACGATCCAAGTCTCTCAACCTTCAACTCTGAACCCTCAACTTTCCGTGATAAATGGCCAGCGCTCCAAATCATCGGTAAAGACGTTCTCGTCCCGGCGCACGGCATTTACTGGTTGATCATGCTGCACGCGATCGGTTTTCCCGACGACCAAATGCCACAATTACTAGTGCACGGTTGGTGGAACATAAGCGGCGCCAAGATGAGCAAGAGCGTCGGTAACATCGTCGATCCAGTTATCCTATCGGATAAATACAGCGCCGACGCGCTGCGTTACTATTTAATGAGTGACATGGCCATCGGTCAGGACGCCGATTTTTCCGAAGAACGCTTGGTTACGCGCTACAACACCGATTTGGCAAATTCGTTGGGCAATTTGCTCAATCGCACGTTAAACATGGTCCATCGATATCGCGGTGGCAGAATCGATTACGACGTTGGAAACCTAAAGCAGCAGCAACCTGAAGAATCAAGAAGCCTCGAGCGTTACCTGGCCTTGATGAATGAATTCAAATTAGACGCGGCGATTGATCAGGCATCACGTCGGATCAAATGGTCGAATGCCATTATCGATGCACAAGCCCCCTGGGTCCTAGCCAAGTCACCAGAGCAGAGTGACGCATTAAAACTATCAGAGGTACTGTATGGGTGTGTTGAATCGCTTCGCACGGCTGCCGTTCTACTTTCTCCAGTCATACCTAAAGCGGCGCATGGAATTTTCGATCAACTGAATTGGAAGATGGAGTTGAGCGGAAAAGAAGAACGCTTTTCGCTCGCAGACGCGGGGTGGGGGAGTTTGCCGGACGGACATGTGGTCGGCAAACCGGTGCCGTTGTTTCCGCGGATTGAAGGCAGCGAGGGCGTTTGACACAAACGCCCCTACAACCTGATCCAGATTTGGTAGGGCGTTCCTATGAGACACCGATCTATTGCGCGCATTCTTCGAATGCCGCAGGTTCTCCTCGCAAATGGGCCAAGACTTCGCCGGCAAAATGCAATGAGCCGGTGATCAGGATCGGATTTGAATTCGCACGTGTAAGGATCAGTGCGTCAGCAACATTTGAAGTGGTGGAGTGGGGGAGTGATGGAGCAATGTCGGATAAAAGTTTTGCTAATTCTTCGGGTGGCGCGGCCCGTTCACTGCGGATTTTCGGGAGAAGAACTGACCCGCCAATAGGAGCGAGCGCCTGGCACACTCCGCGCAAATCTTTGTCGGAAAGAATCGCGAGCACGAGCGTCGCCTTCTGATCGCCAAAAACTTCCTGCCACGTTCGCGCTAAAATGCGCGCCGCACTGGGATTATGGGCGCCGTCAATGATGGTACGTTCGTCCCATTTCTGAAAACGGGCAGGCCATTCGATCGACTCGAGCCCGCGCGCGACAGCTTTTTCGTCGAGCTGGATATTAGCGGCGCGAATTGCTGCGATTGCCATAGCCGCATTCTGTTTTTGGTGCTGACCAAGCAAACCAACTGGCGACCGATCGTAAGCCTCATCTATGAATTGCACTGACGAACCGCATTCAGCAGCGCGCTCGAGAATGACTTCTTCCGCTTCGGTTTGCTGCGTCGCAGAAACGACCGGCACGCCTCGTTTAATAATTCCTGCTTTTTCTCCAGCGATTTCAGCAAGGGTGTATCCCAGCCACTTTTCATGATCTAAAGCGATTGGAGTAATGACTGAGACATTGGATTGAACCGAGTTAGTAGCATCGAGTCTCCCCCCAAGACCCGTCTCCAGAACAACAACAGTAACTCGGGCTTCGGAAAAATGTCTCAATGCGAGGGCAGTAATGACTTCGAAAAACGTCGGGTGCGGTTCCCAATTCGCGATAATGTCCCGTATCATCGTTAGGCCATCAGCCACTGCGTCCTCGGAAATCATCTCTCCGTCGACACGAATCCGTTCGCGAAATGTGACAAGGTGGGGGGATATGAAAAGGCCGGTGCGATAGCCTTGCGCGCGACAGATGGAATCGATCATGGCGCAAATGGAGCCCTTACCGTTTGTGCCGGCGACGTGGATGACTTTGGCGGGAATGTTCGGCGAGCCGCGTGCGCTCCTCAGACCTTCAAGGCCGAGCTTGTCCAGCAAACGCTGGATGTTTTCCAAGCCAAGTTTGATGCCGAAGCGCTGCACACTGTAAAGCCAGGCCAGCGCCTCTTTGTAATTCAAATGAGGTCGCGACACTCCCACATTCACCGCGCAGCGGAGAAATACGATAGCAATCGACTAATCTCGTCGCGGAGCTTTTTCCGGTGCACGATCATATCGACCAAGCCGTGTTCCTGGAGAAATTCGGCGGTCTGAAATCTTTCAGGCAAATCCTGGTGAGTTGTTTCCTTGATTACGCGTGGCCCGGCAAAACCGATCATGCTTTTTGGTTCGGCGATAATTACGTCGCCTAACGAAGCAAAGCTGGCCATCACGCCCGCGGTTGTCGGATCC
>Ga0207701_10007206_pt1 | contig 11068 bp, 11 predicted proteins | sample KBSSwiSSwithPhiX_FD_184294 | JGI IMG/M metagenome (GOLD analysis project Ga0207701, IMG submission 184294) | Switchgrass rhizosphere bulk soil microbial communities from Kellogg Biological Station, Michigan, USA, with PhiX - S5 (SPAdes) (version 2) | ecosystem: Environmental > Terrestrial >...
ACCCCAAGCCTGTCCATATGATTCGTCTCGACGCGGAATACCCGTACACCTCAGTCAAGACGTCACCAAAGATGTACGAGATTGGGAAGAGTAGCACTCCGCCAGGAAGCGCGAGCGGGCCGAGCGCAATAATCTTCGTCCCCACGGTGTTCGATATGAGGAGTACAGCGACAAACAGCATGCCAATGATGTCGAAGTACTTATACGTGCGCCGCGCTTCCGGTGTAATCAAATCGCACCGCCCTTTCCCGTCCGAGCATTGCCACCTCTCCCGTCGTGGAACTCGGCGCGGGGCGAACGGCGGTGCCACGCATAGCCGCGGGTTGTGGCCACTCTTGGCGAGGCCTCGGAGCTCAGGAACTCATACACGCCATGCAGGGTGTGGAGAATTCGTCGCAAGGACTTCCTGTCAAGTGGTGCTGTGTGGGAGAGCCGAATTCCGTCGTTGGCAAAGATGGCCATTCTGCCCGTCGCGTGGTCGGCGCGAGCGCGCGGATTGTGAATCACAAAGCTGAACCAGCTGGCTTCTTCGGGGCTGGTAATACAGTCGACCGAGTTGGCGAACACGTCTTTCGCTTGGTGGCGCATGCGCTCGTGAAGGGTCTGGAACCAATAGGGACTGCGTGTCCAGTAGACGTAGTGGACTCCGCGGAGCAAGTTGGCCTCAAGAGTATCCCGGTACCCGCGGTCGCCTACCTCCGCGGGCTCATCGCTGATCACCCACACTTCCGTCACAGGCCCACCTTGCTGATCGAGGCGCTCGATCGCTGCTGGCTGGACGATTAGGTCGAGGCGAGGAAAGAAGGCGTCCTTCAGAGCCGTTGCGTCGGCGTCGTTGAGACGGAGAGCGCCTGCAATTCGGTCAGTTACGCCTGCTGTCGGGTGGCGCCGCTCACCTCGCTCCAAGGCGGAGATGTAGTCAGGCGAGAGGTGAGAGGCCTCGGCGAGCTCCTTCTGGGTGAGGCCAGCTTGTCGCCGGAGGCGGCGGAGCAGTTCACGACCGAGGTGTTGGGCGACGGAGTCCATCGGCAGAGGAGTGTACGCCGCTTGAGGGAAGCAAAGACAGTGAGGCCTGGCACAGCACGTACGGCTCCAGTACGGCAATTGGCCAAATCGGCCAAGACTGGGGTATGATGCGAGCGGAGTCTGAAGGAGGGCGAGATGGACCTTCCCGCGGGGCCTAGCGGGGATAGCAGGAGGGCGGAGGTTGCCCGGTTAGTAAGGGCCGCGCCGGTGGCGAAGGGGGGCGCCGAGGCGCAGGGCGAGGCCGCTTGGCCCGGCCGCCTGAGCCAAACTGTCGGCGCTGAGGCGCCACCGGACGCAATGGCTGCGGGTGGTGATCGGCGGTCCCAGCCGTCCTCCGCTCAACGCCGCTATCCGTTCATCGTGTTGGAGGGTCTCGATGGCGTTGGCAAGTCGACCGTAACTACTGCGCTCGCTAGGCGCCTAAGCGAGTCAGGAATCCCAGCAGTGGCCGTTCGAACGCCCGCTTCACCATTCGACGGGTGCTCAGGAAATGTGATCTCCGCGTCGTCGACCGAAGCCCGCTTCTTCTTCTTTCTGGCGGCGGTCTTTGATCTTGCGTCGTCCGTTGACCGTTCCCTCTCAAGCACGTCCGTAGTTTGCGATCGCTACGTCTTTTCGACGCTGGCGTATCACTCCGCTCTCGGGCTAGACATTGAGGCCGCCGCTTGCCACCTCCAACTGCTTCTACCCGACTACGCATTCTTCCTAGACGCGCCCGAAACGTCGGTCCGGCTCAGTCGCATCCATGCTCGCGGGAGCTCAACGCCTGCCGACGAAGAATTCGCTCATTCAGCGAAGGAGAGCGCAGCAAGGCAGGTGTACCGAAGGTTCGGGTTAATCGCCGTCGACGTTTCTCATTTGGGTATCGATGAAGTAGTCGAGGTTCTAGTCAGAGCCATCGGCCCGTCGCGCTGGCCCAACACGACGCTTCAGCGCCGCTATGGCTCGACCTACTCGCTTGGAAGGAGCTGGTGATGCCAAAGTACTTCACAAGGCACGGCCATGAGCTCTATCAGCGTGCCGTAGCACGGCAGCACGAGCGGCTAAAGGCCGTTCAGCGAACCGCTGGCGAGGCGGCCGGGGCCTCATACGATTGGCACGACAACTTCGCCTATGAGGATGCCCGCCGGAACACCGAGCTCGAATCTCAGCGCCTCGCCGTGATGGCTGCCGCGCTCGCTGGGGCAATTGTCTTTGACCCCCCGGAGCAGGACTCTGTCATCCGAATTGGCAGTACCGCGCTCCTCTTGGAGACTTCGGAGGTCGGAGACGAGCGTCTCCTGGAGATTACGATCGGCGCCTTCGGCGAGACCCGTCCAGCGCTGGGCTTAGTGAGCTACGAGTCGCCGCTGGGCGCGTGCCTCCTTGGGAAAAACGTGGATGACCGGGCGATTCTGCCGGTTGGTCCGTCGACAAAGAGCTACCGCGTCAAGGCGATTCACCCTCCGAGCTACCGCTATCGAGACCTACTCTACCGCCTTGCCGACGAAGATTCGCCTGACTAGGAGGGCGAAAGCGATGACCGAGATCAGTCAAGCTGCTGGCCACGGCTGGGTTCTGGACGAGGTCTTTGAAACAAAATACCGCTCAGTTGAGCGCCAACTGGACTCTATAGCCTCGATCTACAACTTAAGAGCGGTCGCCGCCGAGATCCCCACACAAAGCGGAACCTTCTTCGAGTACGTTTCGACCATTCCATACTTCGTGGTTCTCGTAGTGTACCGCCCGCAGAAATCAATTCTGCTACTTCTAGGCTCCGACCGGGAACAGGATAGCTACTCCCTGCCCGCGCGTAAGGTGCAGCCGGGGCAGGCGCTGGAGGAGGCGGTCCGTGCGCTGAGCGAGGACGTTCTGCCGGGTGCTCACCTGGCCGGCTTTGAGCCGACGGCGATGGTTACCCATAGGTTCACTCTTAAGGATGAGGGGAAAGTCAGTGATTCATTCCTTCAGAGGGGCGTGGCGTTCGTCGCGAGATTGATGGACATCGGGGCCGACAATACGTCCACCGGCGCGAGCAGGAGAGACAACGCGCGCTTCGTCAGCTTTAGGGAGTGTCGCGAGCATGTCCGCCGAGGGGCCTTCCGAAAGTACACGAACGCCGTGATCGCAGAGCGCAGCTTGGATTTTCTCGATCAGTTCTTTCAGCTAAAGGTTCCGCCCCAGGACGTGGAGGTGCTCGAGAGCGAGGCCGCGCTGAGCAAATACCGGATTCACGACGCGTTGGTCAAGCCGGTCTTGGGGCTTCTAAAACGTGCCGAGCGTTTCAATGAGCTGGTGCTCGCCACGGTCGGGACTCCGGCGCGGTTTCTCGACGCATCGTGTGGGGAAAGCTCTCTCCTGTTCGAGGTTTCGGCGCGGGGTGCAGACCTTGTGGTCGGGAATGATGTCGCCTGGCCCGTCGTTAAGATGCTAGCAGGGCGATCACGACCGGGGGACGGCCGCGCGTTGCTGTTCACCAATCACAACCTGGTATATCTCCCGTTCCGCAATGGCGCTTTCGACGTGGCCTTGTGCAAGAACACGTTGCACCATTTGCAGTCGCCTCGGGAGTTCGAACTCGCGGTGGCCGGCCTGCTCAGGGTGGCGCCTCGGGTTGTCCTTGTGGAGGTGGTGGACCCGGCGAAGCGGTTCGTGTCCCGAATCATTAACCAGTACTATCGCCATTTTCTGAGGGATGCCGGCGAGCATTTCTTTAGCGAGGAGAAGCTCCGTGCCGCTATCGATGGATTTGTAAGCGACGGCGGCAGGGGGCGTGTATCGAGCTGGGAAAAGTTCTCTTCTCTCCACGGCGACTATATAGTTTGCTGCCTGGAGTCGGCGCAGACTTCCGGTGGCGACGTAACGCATCGGGCAGTGCAAGGGTCACTTGCTTTCGCGAGTGCACGAGAAGTCTAGTTGGCGCCTCAGGGCTACGGGTAGGATCGCCGCGGGGCCGGCAAGAACCGGTGGCGTCCGCGCCAAGCCAAGAGAGGTTCGCGGGATGTCTTCGAGGTAGGTGGCCCCTGTGCCCGCTGCCTGCGCCCGCCCTAGCGCCGGCCAGCCCCTGTGGCTGCGGCGCGCGAAAGAGGTGCCGCGCGAAAGAGGTGCCACGGTCTTCGCGGAGAACCCGCGGAGGAGGCACCGCCCAGATCGCCCACGTCGGCCTCCGGGTGTCTCGTCGCGGGATGAGGGCTGCTGACGGACGTCAGAGCCGAAGTCAGCAAGCGGATTCGGCGAGCCCTGACCGGAAGCTCTTCAGGCCCGACTTGTCCGGCGAACCGCGGACTTAGTCCGCGTCGCCGGCGACGAGCTCGGGGTGCGCTGGTTCCGACCCCGGCTCAGGATTGGTCAGTAGGTCGGTAGGGCGCAAGGCATCGCCGGAGGGAACGCCCCTGGTGGGAAGCGCACCAGCTGATCACCGCAGCGTAGCCGATGAGCTGCCTCCCTGAACGCTGCGACGAACTCCCAGTACGCGACGCGGAGCAGGATCCAGATCTCCTTGCTGGCAGCATGCACCGCGGGCGCCGGCGAGCGATCACTGTGCAGCGGTTTGTCGTGGGGGTGCTGGTCGAGGATCGCCTTCTTGCCGAGCACCGGTCGGCCGTTCCGCGCGCGGCGTCCCTCAGCGACGAGGCTGTCGATGAGGGTACGGACGCGCTCGCGGTAGACGGCCGCATCCAGGGCGGACCAGCAGGGAAGTGGCGAGAAGACGACCCGCTCGGGCGTGGCGAACCGCCCGGCGGCAATCGTCTCTCCTCGGCGGCGGGCCTCGTACTCGGCGGTGCGATCGAACCACTTACCCTCGAGGTCGGTGCCGGCAAGCAACGCTTGGGCGCAATGCACGCCGGGCCAGTGCTGCGGGCGGTCGACGAGACCTTCCTTCACCCCGTGGCGGAGGATGTGGGTGAGGCGAGCCACCTGGGCCTCCTCTTCGTGGGAGACGACGATCGAGCGGTAGCGCCTCGGCCGACGGGAAATCGCCGCGGATCCTTGCAGCTGCTCCGAAGAGGGTGGCCCTTCGCCGGGCCGCTACGACCCCTCGTGAGCCGGCACCGACGCCGATGCTAGGCTCGCCGCCCACACATGCGAGCTGTCAGCGCGCTCGTCGTTCTCGCCCTGTTCGCGTACCTCGCGGCAGAGGCGACAGAGGCGGCGAGCCCGCCCGGCGATCCGCTCGGCGGCTACTGGACGGGCTACTGGGAGCGCGAGGGTGCGCGCCTCGAGGGTGCGTTCACCTTCACCCCGGTGGCGGCCGGCGGCTACGCCGCGTCGTTCGACTCCGAGCAGTTGCGCGTGGTGGGAATCCCACTCAGCGACGTGACGCTGGCGGCGCCGGCGGTCCACTGGAAGATCGTCGGCGACAGCACCACCAGCCTCTTCTCCGGCGAGCTGGCCGGGGACCGCCTGGCAGGCGCCTTCCGCGACGGCGAGGCCAACGGCACGTTCTCGTTGCAGCGCGCCACCGCCCCGGCGCGGCCCCGCGAGGAGGAGGTCGTCTTTCACGACGGCGAGGTCGCCCTCGCCGGCACCATCCTGCTGCCGGCGGGCGCCGGCCCGCACCCGGGAGTGGTCTTCCTGCACGGCTCCGGCGCCGAGGGGCGTTGGGCGTCGCGCTTCCTCGCCACCCGCTTCGCAGCGCGCGGCGTGGCGGCGCTCATCTACGACAAGCGCGGTGTCGGCGCCTCCACCGGCGACTGGCGCACGGCAGGGTTCGAGGAGCTGGCCGCGGACGCCGCAGCCGCCGTTGCCACGTTGCGACACCACCCGGGCGTCGCCGCACAGGAGGTGGGGATCCACGGGCACAGCCAGGGCGGCACCCTGACGGCACTCGTCGCTGAGCGGGTCCCCGACCTCGCCTTCGTCGTGGCGTCGGCGCCCTGCGGCGTGCCGCCGGCCGAGTGCGAGGAGTACAGCGTTGGCAACGCGATCGGCGTCCCCGACCTGCGCGGCGACGAAGCGGCCGCCGCGCGCGCCTTCGTCCACGCCCTGGTGGCCCACGCCTACGACGGCGCGCCGCGGGAGAGGGCGATGGCGGCGTGGCGGGCGGTCCGCGAGCGGCCGTGGGCGTTCGAGCCGCCGCCGGAGGAGGATCCCTACTGGGCGTTCTCCCGGCGCATCGCCGCCTTCGATCCCCCCGCGCACTGGCGTCACGTGCGGGCGCCGGTGCTGCTCGTCTTCGGCGAGCTCGACGAGCGGGTGCCCGGGCGCAAGAGCGCCGCCGCCATCACCGCCGCGCTGCTCGGCGGCGAGGGCAGCGACGTCGCGGTGCGTTTCTTCCCAGGCGCCGACCACACCTTCCGGCTGGCGAGCGGATCGGGCGGAGCGGGCGGCGGGTTCGCCTGGCCGCGTAGCGCGCCGGGGTACCCGCAGGCAGTGATCGACTGGGTGCTCGCCACCGTCGGCGACGGCGGTGCCGGTGCCAGCGACTTCCCCGGCCGCCACTTCCCCGGCCGCTGATCCACGAGGCCGGCGCCTCGCCGACGGTGATCCAGCTCAGAATGTAGGGGCGCTTAGCTCGGCCCGGTGACCAAGGTTGAAGTTGTCGTAGAGGACGACTGTCCACTCATAGGTATGTAGCGGGTTGTGGGCAGACCCCGGAGGCACTTGGTCCGCCGACCAGGTCACGGTGCGCGAAGGCATTCCGGAGATCGTGCAGGTGACGGTGCACGCCACCGAGCTGGTGTAGGAGGAGTATCCGGGGCACCAGTAGAGATCCGTCGATACATTCCTGAACTTGACCCTGCAGAGGGAGGCGGTGGAGTAGCCGACCCCCGCCTCCGAGCCGAAATCGGCGCTGAAGCCGGAGCCGTACGAACCGTCGTCGCCAGTCCCGGAGAACGAGGTCGGCGGCGTGCTGCCGAACGAATCGATCGCGATGGACGGCGCCGTCTTGTCCCAGATGTGGTGCGCCGTGTTCGTGGACGAGCCGGACCAGGCTATGTAGACGTCGGCGTCCTCATCGCCATTCTGGTTCGCCCAGGTCCAGGGTCCTTTGGTCGCGTTGCCGGACCCGTCGGTGCAGACCCAGCCGTAGGTAACGGTATAGCCCGCACCGTTCCGGTTTGCGTAGAGGTCCCCGCAGACGCTCGCCGGAGCGCCGTTGATGTTGTAGTACAGATCGGGGCTTAACTGCCAGTTGATGATCGTGTTGAAACTGCCTGTCCCACCCACGGCCCAGGACGGGCCGGCTAGCAGGATCAGGGCGAGAGGGGCGAGAACGAGTAGAGCGCGCTTCATTCGCATGGATCGAGTCTCCTTTCGGATGTTGGCTCATTCCCCTGCAAGGCCTTGCGAACCGTTCGCAAAGCCGGTGGCAGGGAGCTGTGGGAGCTGAGGAGGGATGTGCATCCAAGCGTTCGGGCATCGGTCCACCTCCTGACCGTGTGGCCCTACAGCTGTATAGACGGCCGGCATCGGCGGATTTCCCCCCTCTGCCCCGCAGGAAAGAGGTGCCACCGTCTTCGCCGAGAACCCGCGGAGTAGATACCGCCCAGATCGCCCAGGTCGGTCTCCGGGGGCCGTCTCGTCGCGGGATGAGGGCGCTGCGGACGAACGCCAGAGCCGAAGGCAGCAAGCCGATTCGGCGAGCCCTGACCGGAAGCTCTTCAGGCCCGACTTGTCCTGCCAACCGCGGACCTTGTCCGCCTCGCCGGCGACGAGCTCAGGAGTGCGCTGGTTCCGACCGCGGCTCAGGATTGGTCAGCCGGTAACAGCGCAGACCAATCGGGGTCCCCAGCCCCCTAAGGCGATGATTCAACTGCGTTGGCTAGCTTTCGTCCCACGCCTGCACCAGAAGCCATTCAGTTGGAGAACAAGCTTCGATTACGGTGAAGTCTAGGGTTGTCTGTCCGAGCCACGCGAAGTCTGTGATGTCGCCTGCACCTTTGACCCAAACATCTCTGGCATCGGGCGGGCCATGGCGAAGCGTGGGAATGATCTGCGACGCCATGGCCGTGTATTCCGTCGGATAGCCATTCCCACCAAGATCGACTGCTCGACCTTCAGCTACGAGCGCATGAAGCCAATGCAATCCGCGAGTACCCGACTGCCAAACCGCAAGCCTTGGTCCGTGGTCTGCCCCAAAGGTCGCGGGGGCATCTCCGCCATTAGACTGCCGATACACGCTTATGTGCCAGCCTACGGGCATACCTGTGGACTATTCTAGCGGCCATGACCGACGCCGATGCCTGCTTCGAAGAGGGCATGAAACACATCGGTCTTTCCCGGCATGCCGACTACCACTCGGAGTACGTCGGCGACCTGGAGGACGCGATCGCATGCTTCGACCGGGCGCTGGCGCTGAAACCAGACCATGCCGACGCCTTGAGTGAAAAAGGAACAGCGCTGGCGGCCCTGGGACGCGATGCAGAGGCGGCGGAAACGCTTGCGAAGGCGATCCACCTACGGCCCGATATGGCGCAACTCTGGCTCGAGCGCGCCGGGTCTTTGCAGCGCCTGGGCCGGTACGAGGAGGCGATCGCTTCGTGCAATGAGACGCTGCGGCGGCGACCTGACGACGCAGATGCGATGTTTTACCGGGCGGAATCGCTTGACGCGCTGAAGCAGGACGCGGAGGCACTGCCCGCCTGGGACGAAGTCCTAGGCAAGGGCGATCTCCGGACGATGAGCTTCCATGGCCGCCCAGTGCGCATGCTCGGGAGCGATTACCGGCGCCTGCGGGCCCTCCTTGCAAGAGCAGGGGCGCTTGCGAGGTTGGGGCGTACCAAGGATGCGATCGATGCCTACCGGAAAGCGATCGACGAGGGCGCGTCACGCGAGAGCTCGGTATCAGAAATATTCAGCGCGGCCCTCGCGGCGCAGGAGGCGGCCCGCACGGCATACCGGACGTACATCGAGAGTCACGGCGACGAACCCGCCTCGCGCAAGTGGAGGGTGATGGGGCGCGATACGTTCGCCCGCGAAGATTTCGTGGCTGGGGAATTCGCCACGGAAGAGGCAGCGCACGACTTCATCCGCGCCAAAGAAGCCGCTATTGCGAAGACCCAGGACGAAGGGCTGCGCGACGAATACTGGATCCAATCGAGCGAATACCGCTCGGGTCGAGCGCGCTGATCGAGGACGCCTGCCTCGCTCCGGTGAGCGCTCTTGGGGACCCGCTCACGGTGATGGCGGCCGAGCCGGTGTCCCGCGGGGGCCGGCCGCTCGGCGAACCGGGGCCGCGGCTGCTACCGTAGGGGGAAATCCCCACCCGCGTCCGTCGAGCGGGTGACGCCGCGGTGCGCGAGCATCGGCAGCCGGCGAGGAGGCATGCCGTCATGGTGGAGCCCGCACGGATCCGGTATCGGGAGAGCGTCGGCGCCTCCGACTTCGCGAAGACGCTGACGCTTCGCGTGAACGCCTACTTCGACGAGCGCGGGATCTCCAGGAACGCCAACCTCGAGATGATCTCGAAGACCGTCCTCGGCTTCCTGCTCTGGATCGCCACTTATGCGGTGCTCGTGGCCAACCGCCTGCCGCCGCTCGGGGTGGTCGGCATCTACGTGGCCCACGGCTTCGCGCAACTCTACATGTCGTTCAACATTGCCCACGACGCCAACCACGGCGCCTACTCGCGGAACAAGCGCACCAACAAGCTCTTCGCCTGCGTGTTCGACCTCGTCGGCGCCAGCTCCTACATGTGGCGCCTCTACCACAACGATTCCCACCACGCCTTCGTGAACGTGCGCGGCGCTGACACCGCGCTCTCCTCGGACAACGTGTTCCGCTTCTGCCCGCAGGAGCGCCGGCTGCGCCGCCATCGCTACCAGCACCTCTACGCGCCGCTGCTCTACTGCCTGTCGACGCTCGACTGGGTGCTCGCCAAGGACTACCGATGGCTCTTCCGCAGCAGCTTCGGCAACCGCCAGGTCGCGCGCCACCCGCCGGGGGAGCTGATCCTGCTCTTCGCCACCAAGGCCTTCTACTACGGCTACATGCTGGTCGTGCCGCTGCTCGTCCTCGACGTGCCGTGGTACGCCATCGTCGCCGGCTTCGTGGTGATGCACTTCTTCCTCGGCTTCACCATCGCGCTCATCTTCCAGCCCACCCACATCACCGAGGGCACCACCTACGTCGACCCGAACGAGGACGGCCAGATCTCCAACAACTACATCCGGCACATCTTCGACACCACCGCCGACTTCGCACGCACCAACCCGTTCGCCAACTGGGTCCTCGGCTGCCTCAACCTTCACGTCATCCACCACATGTTCCCCGGCATCTGCCACGTCCACTACCCGGCGCTGACCGAGATCGTGCGCGCCACCGCCGCCGAGCACGGGCTCGCCTACCGCGAGAACCGCACGATCACCGGAGCCTTCGCGGCCCATCTCCGCTGGTTGAGGCTCCTCGGCCGCGTCGACGACCCGGCCCTGGCGAGCGCCGCCGGCGGCTGAGCGCGCCGTCGATCTCGTGCCGGCTGCAGCATCTGGCCGCATGGTTCGGCCATGACGGAAACGGAATGGTTGCAGATAGGTACACTGGCTGCGGGTGGTCTCGCGCTCGCCGGTGTGGTCTACGCCATCGTCCGCTGGCTGCGGAAGGTCGACGCCGTCTTCCCCGAGGCGGCGAAGAAATACGGGCTCACCTTCACTCACGAGCAGCGGGGCAGCGCGTTCACCAACGTCGCTGAATCCTCGCGGTTGCGTGGTGTCGCGGACGGTACGCCGATCGAAGTGATTTCCACTTATGAGACTCGCGGGCGCTTGCGGATCAGGAGCACCCTGGTCGCTTCGCGGGCACCCGCGGGGTTGCCGCCGTGCACGATGAACATCCTGCGCCGACCGCCCGCTGCGACGGTGCACCTCGTGCCGACGGGAGACGCGCAATTCGATAGCAGGCACTGGGTGACGAGCGATGTGCCGGCGGTCGTGCGGGCGGTGCTCACGCCGGCGGTGAGAACGGAGCTGCTCAGCTGCCCGCAGCCCGAGCTCCGTCTCGTCGTCACGGATGGACACCTGGTCCTCTCGTTTCCCAGTACGCCGGTGAACGAGGCCGAGCTGCACGGTCCCATGGACGTCGTGCTTGCGGTCGCCAGGATGAAAGCACCATGAGTACCGACGCG
>Ga0207701_10007207_pt1 | contig 11066 bp, 17 predicted proteins | sample KBSSwiSSwithPhiX_FD_184294 | JGI IMG/M metagenome (GOLD analysis project Ga0207701, IMG submission 184294) | Switchgrass rhizosphere bulk soil microbial communities from Kellogg Biological Station, Michigan, USA, with PhiX - S5 (SPAdes) (version 2) | ecosystem: Environmental > Terrestrial >...
TGCGTAACCTGTATAATCTAGTTTTTGCCACAATTCAACACTTTTGCCTTTTTCGTATTCTGTTTTTATTGGCAAGAAACCGTCATTAATTAAAGTTAATCTTTTGAAAGTTAAATCCGCGCTTATTTGTTTTCCTATTGTCGATTTGTCCATTTTGCAATCCTTTTAATTTGTTATTTAGTAATTTCTTACTATGTTTATAATATTACTATTATAATGAAATAAAGTCAAGAGATAAATGAATATTTCTTGACTTTCTTAAGCAGGTTATCTTGATATAGTAATGACGATTAAATCTTTTTCTTCTATTGTATCTATATCGTCGGTTATTCCTATATCTTCTATATAGTCAAATTCTGTATAGGGTTCGTTTGCCATTTGAAAGAATACTGGCGTTTCTTCGTCGTATTCCTGTAATTCTTTTATTAGCTGTTTTGCTGTGTATTTGCTTTTCATTTTCTTTAGTGTTTAACATTGTTTAACTTACTTATTATAAGCAAAAATTTGACCCTTCCAACGTTCGATTATGTTTTCTTTATAAATGATAACATTTTGTTTGTTTTCGAGTGCTTTTCTTTGTTCGTTTGCTAAATTTTTTAAGTCATAACTCCAAAAGATAAACGTGTTTTCGATGCCTGTTGAAATTTCCGTGTCAGAAACTTCGTTAATATTTAATCTGATTTGTTTGTTTTCTTGATTTTCCATTGTGCAATCCTTTTCAAAAAATTAAAATGTAACTTATTTAAGTTGCATACATTTTAACAAACCTAAATTATATTTGCAAGCAAAGATTATTTTTTTATAAGTAAATAAGCAATAACGGCAATGCCGCCATAAGTTAACAGTTGTTTGCTTTGATCGTCTAAATTACCAAATAAAGAAGTAGTTGGTAGTGGTACATAAACAGATTGACCGTTTGAGTTAACAACAGACGTATTATTATTTGATGTATTTGTATTTATTGACCCGTTTTGAGCCGCCGCGTTTTGTTGGTTTGTAATTGCAACCATTGATGCAAGTTTAGCTTTTGCTTGCGCTTTTGCATTATTTAATACAGCCGCATCTTGTCCATTTTTCGCTTGATAAATAACACTGTTATTAGATAATAATGCTTCAATTCTCTCGGCTTCGTGGTAAGCGTCTGCTTGCTGTGTTGGATTGAGTGACGGAAAAGCCGCCACTATTTGATCTATTGAGGCTAAAATTTGAGATGTTGCGGTTTGAATGGCGGCAAGTCCTTTTGCTTGCCCACTTCCCGCTTGCCCGCTAGGTTGTAAAACGCCGCTAGAGTTAAGAAAATTTAACGCTGTATTTGTCGCATTCAAAATATTGTCAAATAACCCGCCCAGTTTATTAGGGTGATAACTTTGTCTTAAAAATTCATTATTACTTTTGTAAAAATTTGCTATTGTGTTTTGTTTGTTGCATTTACGACAACATTTATCAGCTTGACACATATTTTTAATTTTCTCCACAAAGTTCTTTTTTATTATTACAAATAATTTGTACTTGTTTTTCGGTCGAAAGAATTTTTTCTCTATAGTAACGCTTAGTGTCATTCGATTCTAAAGTTTGGGCAAACAATAAACCGAATGTTGTTATTAAAAAAAGCGTCGTTATAATAAAAATCGTTTTTAATAACGGCGTTAATTCAGACCAAAAACCTTGACTTGCTTTTTTAATCGCGCTCATTAGTTATTTTTAATACCGTTTCAATTACTGTTAAACGTTTGTCAATTTTAGCCATTGCTTTATTAGATTCCTCTAAACCAGTTTCAAGGTGTGCTATATCTTTAGAAAGTTCGTCAACTTTATTTTTAATAGTAATGAACATCCCAACAACAGCAACAAAAGCCGATAGCATTGTAATAAATGCAACAATAACGCCGAACAAATTACTTAAATCTTGCGTTAACCCGCCTTGAAAAAGAAACATAAAATTACTTATTTTCGTTTACTTCTACTTTGTTAATATCGGGATTAATTATTTTATTTTCAGATTTATCACTTTTTGCTAATCCCAAAACCCCGCCGATGAGTAAAATCATTACAGACTCTAAAAAACTTGTCGGTCTAAAGGCGTAAACACCTAAAACAACTAATGTTATAACTGAAACATAAGCGATGTTTTCAATTTTGAAACTTTTGTTATTTATTTTTAACATATCAACCACGTAAAGCTAAGATTGCTAAAATACCTAGACCGATGTAAAAATATTGATCGTTTTTATTATTATCCGGTTTAGGTAAATCAATTACTTGTAATCCGTTCGGTTCTTTTATAACCGTATTGTTTAATACATTTGTGTTCGGAACAGTAGAGATAATATTAATTCCTTTGCTTTGATTATAAACGTTTTCTGCTTGCGTTCTAACGCCTAAATAATTCGCATTGTATTTTTTATTGGAATTGAACCACGCATTAAATCCCTGCGATTTGTAAATTCTTAACGCTTCCTTTGCGTTAATAACAGGGTTTGTTAACTGTTGGACGGTGTAATTTTTATGAACGCGGGTATTAATTTGCCATAATCCTACGCTATATTCAACCGAATTAGTTGACGAACCGTCATTTATAATGCCCGCGCATCCCGACGATTCATACAAGGCTAACGCAGAAAATTTAACAATTAAATTTTCTGCAAACCCTGTCTGACGTAATAACGCTTGTATTTCAGCTAGTGATAATTTTTGCCCGCAAGCCATAACTATTTCGTTTCAAATAACGCTTTTTCGCGTTCGCGTCGTTTTGTCAAGCCTTTTAGTTCAATCGCAACTTTACGCCCTTTGATAACTTTTGTTATTTTATTCCATAATAAAAACCGTTTACCCGCTTCAACATAGTTTTTGATATTCAAATATCTCACTAAGCTAGATTGAGCGAGTGCGTCTGTGCCGATATTAAAAGTAAGTGAAACAAGCGCGTCAAATTGGTTTTGATTGATTGCAACTTTAATGACGCGGTTTACAGCTTTTTCGGCTTCGTCTAAATCCTTGTTTAATAACTCGGAACTTTCCGCGCTCGTTATTGTCATACCACGCCGCGCCGTTTTCGTATGACCTACGCCGATAGTCCAAACGCCCGCGCTATCTCGATAAGCTGTTAAAACTTCGCCTTCTTGCTTTTTGATAAAATCTAATCCGGTTTTTGAAATTTCCATAACAAAATAATTCCTTTAATTGTAAACTAAAACTTGTATTCTCGCTTCGGCGGGAAAAGGGTTTCTTACAAACACTTTTTCTAAACTTGAACAAAAAATAATTGCCGAATTAACGCCCGCTAACAATTCAAACTCTTGCCCGTTACTATCACCGTAATAAATTTGGTTAATTCCTTGCTCTATGCCGCTTTCAGAATTACGCATATATTTATTGAGATATAATACAACAGCTTTACACGCGCCTTGACCGATAGGAACGCCGACATTATTTGTTTTGTCTACTCTGACGATTTGAAAAGTTGTTTCTTGTATGCCGTTACCTAACAGCATAGCTATTTGTGTTGCGTCCATAATCTTAAATAGTGCGAGTTAGAATATTAAAACTATAACCTTGTTTACTATCTTCTGTGTATAAGTTTTCAATTTCAAAACTTATCTGTGTAAACGGCGGACAATAGTACTCAACAGGTAAAAAATATTTATTTGTATCAAGCAAGCACATTAAACGCGGTGCTATAAACTGAATCGGTAACGGTTTGTTATTCCAACTTAAACGGCGCGTGTTATCCGTAATACTTACCGTAGATTGTGAGACTGCCGTTTTATCAATTGTTGTATTTGTTGCGCCGAACGAAAGAATTAAGCGCGGCGTTGCGTCGTTTTCAAATAAATATGTTTGCTTCCCGTTGTGGTTTACGTTAAATTTGAAAAATTGATAATTTTCCGGCTTTTCTAACGATTTATTAATTCTTTCTTGCTCGCGTGGTTGCACATAAACGTTATTTAATCTGCTAAAGCCTTTCAGCAAAGTAACAACGTCAAAATCTTCGGCTTTTGCGCTCGTATTTCTTATCTGACAATAAATAATATCGCCATTCGGAATTACAACAGGCATTAATTCCGCTTGCCTATCGTCAAACTTGCTTGCGCTTGTTGGCGTTCTAAAACGCGCTTCTTGAAACATAAAACCGCTAGGTAATTTTTTTGTTGCTTCAAATTTATAAATAGAATTTAAATAACCCGAATATAAAGCAACATCAAACAAACTTCCTGTTGCTGTGAAGGCTTCACCAAAATTTCCCATTACCTCAGTTAAAACAAAATCCCTGTTTATACCAATTGTTGCCTCATATTCATTTGATTTGCTTGCGCTCGTTATGATAGGAAAATCAAACTTAAAAAAATAAGGTTGCGTAAATAATGCCCGCCGAGCGATTAAACGGCGCATTTCGGGTGTTAACGGCTTGAAATTTGTTGTGTCAATCATTTATTTATATTGTCCAACCCTTGAAAGTTAGTCTGTGAATCACGTTTGCCGCTTCCCTTTCGCCCGTTATCAAGCTACCGTTTAACGCTTTTAACGAAAGTCTATCTTTTGCGCGTAGTAAGTGAAATTCCGGTAGTTCATACCAAACGGCGTAAGGATTAGTAACAGAACCCGCCACGCCTAAACTTTCAACTTCACTACACATTATTTGATTACGCCCGTTATCTTTTAACGATAACCGAGCGTTAATTGACGTTGTAGAAACGTGTGTAAGTAAAACAGATTTATCGCCTTTAATTGAAAAAATATCTTTATCACCGTTAAGCGAAACGGCTTTAGCGTCTAAAGCGTTCGTTAAAAACTTAAATTCGATAGGGATTAATTGTACTTGCGGCAAGTTCGGTTTCCCGTTCGCGTCGTTCGCGTAAATTTCCGCTTGTAACGCTTCCCTGTTTGGTGAGTAATCATCCTTTAAGTTTGCGCCGTGTATGAATAACTGCCCGCTTGATTGTTGATTCGTTACGCCGATTGTTAACGCTTCGTTTTTACCTAACAAAATTTCTTGCGGTAAATTAAAAAGCGTTTGTTGCCCTGCTAAAGTTTGCCCTTGAACATTAGACGCAAGCTGTTGCCACGCAACATTTTGACGCGTAAAAACGCTTTCCCTGTTGCCTTGATGTAATAAATTAAGTGTTGCGGTTGCGTCAAGATTCGCAATAAATCTAACAATTAATGCGCTTATATCATCAGGCGAAAAACTTTTGCTATCTGTGTAACCGCTAGGGTTTGCTTCAACGTTGAGTTGTTCCCAAAAAATCCCGTATTGTTCAGCGAGTAAAACAATAGATAGGCGAATCTTGTTAATTTGAGCAAGCAAAGTATTAGCAAACTCTTTATCTACCAACTCGAAAACGCGGTAACTTTTTAGCAGTTCGGTTAATTCGTAGTATAAACGCAAAATTTCCATAATATTATTTAGTAAACAAGATACAGGAAAAACGTTAACGCCTTTCCTGTATCTTTTACTGGAAAAGTCTAAATTAATGGCTAATTAAATAGACGTTTGACCTGTGAAGTTAGTAATCATTTGGATTCCCTGATCGTCAACATTTGCTTGACCGATAAGCAGAAAATCAATGTAACCTGTTAAACCCGTTCCGGTAAGATTTAACGGATATTGCATAACGAACCGCCCGTAAAATTGATCGAGTTCTTCGAGAACGTGCCAAACGGTAAGTGGGCGAAATGCCATACCGTTTTGAAGGACAACGAACCCGTTAACGTTGTAAGTATCTTGCTCGCCGCCGTCTGCTGTTGCAGGAACAACCGATGAACCGTCCGAGCCGCTTCCCGACACATACAAACCACACGGATAGTCGGAAACGTTGCCGCCTTCCATAAAATCAGTTGCGTTTTTGTATAAATCGAACGTGCCGAAACTGCGAATTGCATCAAGTAACGGATAAGGGTTATTGACTTGCGCGGGCGAAACGTCAATCGTCTGTATTGTGTTGTCTGTGTATGGAACTTGCGCCCGAACGTTTGACAAGTGAATATCAATACCGATTGCCATAACGACAAAGTTTTGCGAGTTCGGAATGATGCCGTTATTAAATAACGAAGTATCGCATTTACGCAAGCGACAAGGTGCGCCCGTTGTCAGATTACTTACAATTGAGCCTTCGCCATTTTCAAAAAGACGCGTTTCTTCTGTCCCCCACACGCTTTGCGCGGCTAAATCCGCGTCACCGAAAAAACGACGATCTCTGATAATATCGTTAAACGAACCAATTAATTTAGTAGGTGTTTCTACTTTTCTCATTTTTATTTATCTCCCTTAATATTGTATTAACAAGTAATGTTTTGATATTGACAAGCGCAATAGTTTTGCGCTATTGCGCTTGCCTTTGATTTATTGAACTAAACCGCCGCTACCGCCCTGTGTCATATATGCGTCGGTATCAATCCAACCGCCGTTTGAGCCGTCCATTTGAGAAGCAAAACCCGCAAGTTTCGCCGCCGTCACGTTAGCCGCCGTTGTCGCCGCTTCCTTCGCCGCCGCCGTTGCAATAGTTGCAGTTGCGGCGGGTGTAAGAAGTGCTTGTCCTTGTGGGTTAACAACGATTGCCGAAGTGTTAAACGGATTTACGTTATTAAATTGCGGAAAAGCTGTTGAAATTCCTTCCAACGCCGCCGCCAACACGCCGCCTAAACGCGCCATTTTAGCGGCATCTTTACCAGCTAATGCGCCCGCTATCCAAGGCACACCAAATACAGCAACGGCAAATTGAAATAATGTCGGCGCGTATTGTCCTAAGCCGAAAGATGCTAAATAAGACGAAAACAACGTTGCTAACGTGTTCCCCGCAACATTCGTTGCGATTGCGCCGCCGCCTAATGCCAAAACGTTTTTAACATCCGACTTTGTATCACCGAAAATCCCGTTGCTTTTTGTAATGCGCGGCGAATTAGCAATGCCGTTGCGTGATTTTTTGCGTTTTTTCTTTCCGTTAGCTACCGTTTTGGAAACCAATTTTAACCCGTTAGCTTTTGCAAACGCTTTTGCTTTTGCGGGTGTTATGCTGTTACTGCGTTTAGCGGGTGTTGTTGTTGCTGTTGTGGACGGATTGCGTTTTTTACCACGCTTTTTTTTACGTCCGTTACTAGCTGATAAAATACCGTTACGCATTTCAATTACTGCCATTGTTTTTTTTCTCCTTTATAGAATGTTTATTTGTGATAAGAATTAATTAACTATGCCGTCTGTCCAAACGTCATAATGACCGCCGTAAATATGTAACTCGCCCGAAGGGTTTTCTACGAATAAATGCGGACGTTCATTCGTTATTTCACCTGCTTCGTGAAACCATTCAACTAACTTGCCTTTTTCTAAGTGGTTCTTGGCTTTAATATATCTAATTTCTTTTATCTTGCCTAAATCAACTAAGTCTTTTAAGCCATTTGGCGCGGACATTTTAAGATTTGTTAAACGGGTATCTTTTCCGGTTATCCAAAGATTTTTTCGAATATCCATACCTAAAAAGGCATCTTTCCCAAAACTAATAATACTACCGTTCTTTAACTCAATGCTGTGTAACTTACCGTTTTCGGCGACAGCATACGGCGCGTAATTTGACGCATAAACCTTGCGGTTCTTTCCTTCTATGCGCCCCGCAAACATCGCGTTATGTTGACTTAACGTTTGGTCAACGTGGTTTTGCCAAATTAAATTTTCAGACGGCGCGTTAGCTTTAACGAGTTTGCCGTTTTGAGTTGACCGAACGCCCGCCATTAATGCCGCTTCTAAACGTTCAATTTCCCGCTTGTAATAATTTTGATCTGCGTGTTTATATTTCGCTTGTCTTTTTGCTTCAACAAGTGCTTTATAAATTCGCGCCATTTCGCCGCGTAAACTTGCGCTACTTGGAATTTTGCTGATAGCTTTTTTATATGACGATAAAGCGGGATTTTTCGCGCCGTCTAACAACAATAATTTTGCCCAAGTGTAAGCGTTTGTTTTTGTATAATAGATAATTTTCCCTTTCCAAAATACTTGTACAATATCGCCAACTTTTGCAGATATTTTATTTAGTTCGTCGGACGGTCTGTTATTACCCGCGTTAATAACATAATCTATTGTGCCGTCAACAGTTTTATTTTTATCATAAGAAAACGTAAAAACCGGATTTTGTTTAGCAATAAGTTGTTTCATAAAGCAATTTTAATTTTTATCTTGTGGTTACTCGCTTATTTTTAAGTAAAAAGCACAATATATTGTGTACGAAATATTAATTTTTAATAAAAAACAGACATACTAAGGCAAGGCTTGACTTGTTAAACACGCTTACAGGGCATCTATGGAGCAAAGCATTTTTAACGCCCGTATTTATTGGACTTCGTGAGCCTGTTTTTCGTGTTTCACGTTTCATATATGCAATAAAATTACCTATTGTTTAACAGTAAAAATTACTCAATAACACGGATACTAAACGGCTTGTTACCCGCTAAAAGTGAGATACCCGTTTTCATTCTTACAGTTACAGTGTTTGCAGAAGATACTCGCGCATTGAAAAATATAAGGGAATCGAGTAAACCGGAGTCCGTTGTGTTTACAGTTGCAACCATTGCTGTTGTTGCATTAGGCACATTTACGGTAAATTCGTAAACTACGCCTACGGCAATTATTGGTAATGACTGTGTAATATTTACCGAATATACTTTTTTGTAATTAGTGTTTGGCAAGGTATTGTTAATAAGTGTAGTTAATTCTGCTGTAGTTGGTGTGTCGCCTTTATCGCCTTTTGCGCCTGTTGAACCTTGTAAACCTGTATCGCCTTTAACCCCTTGCAACCCTGTTGCACCCGTTGCGCCTAAATCACCTTTATCACCTTTGTCGCCTTTGTCGCCTTTAAGACCTTGAATACCCTGTAATCCTTGATCCCCTTGCAAACCGCGTAATCCGATAGTGATATATTTATTTTGAGCATATGACCAACGATGCAAAGTCTCTGTATCTTTTGGCATTATCAACGGCTTTGCAATAGCAAATTCTGGATTATTAATATCATTAACGGTATCTATCTCAATTAAAACGTTAGAAGTAACGCCTTCCGTTTGAAATACAAAGTCATTTTGTGCGGGTTCTTTTTGTGAAAAAACGCTAGTGACAGTAAGTGATAATAATAAATGTAAAAATAGCAAACGCTTCATAAAGTACCTCTCTATAATTATAAGTAAAAGAAAATTAGTTGGTGACAATGAAACCGATACTTGTTTCAGCCGAACAATTTGCAACCATATTAATAGTAAAACTCCCCGCACTCGCAACATAATTTTTAACATAACAAGTTGCGTCATTTGTTCGCGCCGTCACGTTAATAATTGAATTAGCAGTTACAAGTGAGTTAGTAACAGTAATGGTTTGCGATGCGGCACTAAGGTTAACCGTCCCGCTTACTTGATTAATAACTTGATTTCCTGTAGTACCGTTCGGTGTAATCATTTTACCTGCAAAACGAACATCTTTGCTTGAACGTAAATTAAACGAATCTGCATTAACTGCAACTACAGACGAACCGTTGATTACGAAATCAATATTAGAAATGGCGTTAATATTCGCATTGTTCCCCGTTAAAGTGATATTTGAGCCGCCGCCGCCCGAACCGCTTGTATTCGATAAAACTGCACCTGTTATATTTAATGCCAAGTTTCCGTTTAATCCTGTTGTAAGTACGCCGCCGTCTGACAAATCTATATCCGAACCGCCGCCCGATATTTGTGTGATTCCGCCTATATCATTGGAAAAAATTCTTACAAATTCGGCGGATTGATTTATACTGATAAAGTTTTTCAAGTTACCTACGTTAAACAAACCGCTTGCAGTTGACGGTGTAAAATTCATCGTAAACGCGGAATTTAACGCCGTATTATTCCAGACATATTGTGAGCCGTTCCAACTATAAGGCGAATTTGCAACTGTTGTTGCGCTAGTAGCATATGGAAAACGGTTAACCGTTAGCCCTGTAATTCCGCCGCCCCCGCCGCCTGTTACAGCAACACCGTTAATCATAAAGTTTTTTGTCGGACAAGGAATAGCGTTAATATTACCATCCGTTTGAATAGTAACCGAAGCATAAAAACTGTTGTTTGGGCGCGGACATTCGCCACGTATAAAACGTGGTGCTTGTGCATTTGTCGCAACAACCGCAACAATAATTAAAGTCCAAACGGACAAAAGCAAAGTTACAAAAGGAATAAATATTTTTTTCATAATGTTATTTTTTAAGAATGATAACGCCGAATAAAACTAAACCCATTAACGCAAGCGGTAGAGATAGCTTAAACGTATCTGCAATATCTTTAACAAGCGGAATTTTATTATAATCAAAACTGCTTGCTTGTTTTACGGCATTATCTAACGATTGATTAGCATTTGTTGCGGTATTATTTGCAATGTTTAACCCGCCGCTTACCGCATCTTGAATTGAACGGGTTGAAATAACTTTACCATTCTGAATAGCACTTACAGTACCTTTTATATAATCAATTGTGTAAGTAATACCGTTGTTAATAGATTGTTGCGCTTGATTAGCAGTTTGAGTAATTACGTTGTTTACATTAGAAGTATAGCCGTGAGACGAAACAATAGAGTTTGATGCTTGACTGTTACCGTTATTTAAATATTGTCCTGTTATTTGCATATCAGATACATTTTTAAACGGCGTATTAAGACTTAAATTATTTCTATCAGAATTGGTGGTTAAAGCCCTAATTACTTTACTTAATACTGTAAGCGTTTCATTAGAATTTATAGATAAACTTATGCCATACTGGTTGCCATAAAATGTAGAAGTTGTGACAAATGTAATAACCGCATAGTTAACCGTAAAGCCGTATTCAGTTAAGCGACGTATTACAGCAGTCTGCAATGCGGCTAGTTGAAATGTAGGCGTATCGGAATAACCCGTACCAATGATTCTATATTCAGCCATAATATAATAATTAAGTGGGCGATAATTATTTTCGTCCGAAACGTCTAACGTCCGTAACGGTTCTATCTGATGCGCCTAAACCGCCCGAAAAGAAAAGGAAATAAGCCAAGATTGCAACACCGCCCGCTAATAACCATTTGTTATCCG
>Ga0207701_10007210_pt1 | contig 11064 bp, 11 predicted proteins | sample KBSSwiSSwithPhiX_FD_184294 | JGI IMG/M metagenome (GOLD analysis project Ga0207701, IMG submission 184294) | Switchgrass rhizosphere bulk soil microbial communities from Kellogg Biological Station, Michigan, USA, with PhiX - S5 (SPAdes) (version 2) | ecosystem: Environmental > Terrestrial >...
GCCGGCCGGGCCGGATCCGAGAATCAGCATGCGGGTGGAAACAATGTTGGTCATGGCGCTCACTTAGGGAGGAATTAGTCGACCTTCAAACGGACAAAACCCATCGCCCCCTGCGGGTCGCCGCCATAGTCATGTTCGAGCTCGTTCGGCACGAAATTGAAGGCGTACAGGCCCCCCACGCCGAACTTCAGGTTCTTGGCGACGGCGAAGTCGCGGACCAGGCCGAGACTGACCTTGCCGACCCGGAAGGTATCCCCATGGTGGTCAGCAGTCAGTTCGTTATTCTCGGTCATCTCGCCGCGGCCGAACAGGGTCCAATCCTTCCAGTTGAGCGAGCTTTCGAGGGCGAAAGCGTCGTAATCCTTGCCCTCGACGCCCTTGCGGCCCCAGGCAAATGTGGTTGACCACCAGCCGTCCGCCATCGGCCGCGTGTAGGTTCCGCTGGCCGACCAGCGGCGCTGGTTGACCCCCGGCTCAAGCTGTTCGGGTTCTTCGAGATGCGCCCAGCTACCTTGCAGCGATAGCGTTCGGGTCGGGTTCCACGAGAGGCGAACCGACGTCGAATCGAGGGGGCCGGTTTCGATATTCCAGCGGTGCTGGTCCGGCTCGCGTGCGTTGAAGCGCGACACCTCCGCCTTGAAATCATTGTGGACCAGCCCGGCGGTCAGCACGCCGAAGGTGATATGGGTGGAATCGAGCCAGTGGTGGCTGATCGGTGCTTCGGGAGACGTGCTGATCGATTGGCGATGCATGAAGGCTGGCGGGCCGAAGGCCGGCTCGCCGGGAAGGCCGCCGTAGACGAAGACGCTGGTCTTGTCGGACAGGGGCTGGGAGATGCTGGCCGACAGTTCCATGAAGAAGTCGTGGGGGTGCTGTCGATCAATCAAGGGGTCGTCGCCGTTGGCCGTTTCGCCGGTGGCGAGCAAAAGCGGATAGCCCTTTTTGCCCATCAGCGGATCGGGGCTGATCATTGCCCGGAATTGCAGCGTGCCGTCGCCGACCGGCCGGCGCGCCATGCCCATGAGCATGCCCGCGACGAAGGTCCTTTCGCCGCCGCGCGGACCTTCCTGCCAGTCGTGGATAAGATCCACCTGTCCGTGAACCATGAAGGTCCAGACGCCGCTCATGATGTGAATACCGCTATGATGACCTGAATCCGGCTGCCAGGCTGTGCCCGATGCCTCGCGGGTCATGGCGTACGAACCGAGCGCGCCCCGCATACCTTTGCCCATCGTGCTCATATCGTGACCGGAATGCGGGTTGGGGTCGGGTGCAGCCGGTTCCATGGCATTCATATCGTGACCCTGGTGCGGGTCTGGAGCAGGTTGCGCCTGTGAAGCCGGAGCCTCAGGCATGGGCATCTGGTGCCCCTTACGCTGGGCGAGCGCCGCCGAGCCCGCAACCAAGGCTAAAAGGCCTGCCGTTGATTTGAACGCGAAAGACTTCACCGGCTACGCTCCAGCAATTGAATGAGTTCGTTGACCTTGGCCCGCTGGTCCGCAGCATCGCCGCTCGTGATCGCGCCTTCGACGCATTTTCCCAGATGCTCCTGAAGGATGGCGGACTCGACCTTCCCCAGCGCGGCGCGCACGGCCTGCAACTGTGTCAGTATGTCCACGCAATAGCGGCCTTCCTCAACCATGCGGCCAATTCCGCGAACCTGCCCCTCTATTCGGTGCAGGCGGTTCAAAAGTTTCGGATCATGCTCATTCATGGGGTTCCCATATACCCTGTATGGGTATCTTGCAATATACCTTGCAGGGGTATATTTCGACTTCCGACAGAACTCAACCGTTGGGATAATCACATGACTCATCCTTCCGATTGCCACGCGCACAATCACGCTTCCAACCTGGCACACCACCATGCAGCGCCTGGCTCGGGACCGTGGCGGCTGGCCGCTCACTCGACCCTGCATTGCCTGACCGGTTGCCTCATCGGCGAGGTCATCGGACTGTTCATCGGCATCGAGGCAGGGCTTTCTCCTGCAGCGACGATCATTCTTGCCACCGCACTTTCCTATGCCAGCGGCTTCTCCCTCGGCCTGTGGCCGGTGATGAAGGAGCGCGGCCTTTCGCTCGGCTCTGCCTTCAAGCTCATTTGGATCGGTGAGGTCGTTTCCATCGGCGTGATGGAAATCGTGATGAACGCCGTCGATTATTCGATGGGAGGGATGGCCGCCGCCTCCTTCTTTTCCTGGCAGTCGATCCGTGGGCTGCTGTTTGCAATCCCCGCCGGCTTCCTGGCGGCGTGGCCGGTCAATTACTGGCTGTTAAGCCGCGACCTGAAGGCCTGCCACTAGACCAGCCTGCTTTGCTTCAGCGCGGCGCCGATGAAGCCGGCGAAGAGCGGGTGCGGCTCGAAGGGACGGCTCTTCAGTTCCGGATGAAACTGGACGCCGATGAACCACGGGTGGTCGGGGCGCTCGACGATCTCCGGCAACGCGCCGTCCGGGGACATGCCCGAAAAGATCAGCCCACCCTTCTCCAGCGCATCGCGGTAATGGACATTGACCTCATAGCGGTGGCGGTGACGTTCGCTGATGTCGGTCGCGCCATAGACGCTGGCGACGTGGCTGTTGGCAGCGAGTTTCGCCGGATAGGCTCCCAGCCGCATCGTCCCGCCGAGATCGCCGTCGGCGGCGCGCTTCTGCAACCCCTCCTCGCTCATCCATTCTGTGATGAGCCCGACGACCGGCTCCGGCGTTTCGCCGAACTCGGTGGTTGAGGCTTCACTGATGCCCGCGAGGTTCCGGGCACCTTCGATGCAGGCCATCTGCATGCCGAGGCAGATGCCGAAGAAGGGAATCTCGCGCTCGCGGGCGAAGCGGACGGACGCGATCTTGCCTTCGCTGCCGCGCTCGCCGAATCCGCCAGGGACGAGGATGCCGTCGAGAGGCTCAAGTTCGGCGGCAAGGTTTTCATCCTCGCTCTCGAACAATTCGGCGTCGAGCCAACGGATGTTGACCTTGGTACGGTTGGCAATGCCGCCGTGGACCAGAGCTTCGTTGAGGCTCTTATAGGCATCAGGCAGGCCGACATATTTGCCGACGACGCCGATCGTTACCTCGCTGTCGAAATGCTCAAGCCGGTCCATGATGTCGTGCCAGCGCGCGAGATCGGGCTTGGGGGCGTCCTCGATACGGAAGGCGCGCAGGACTTCGTCGTCCAGGCCTTCCGAATGATATTGGAGGGGGACGTCGTAAATGGAGCGGGCGTCGAGCGCCTGGATGACCGCGGTCTTCGGGACGTTGCAGAACAGCGCGATCTTCTCGCGGTCGCTTTCCGGGATCGGCTTCTCGCAACGGCACAGGAGCACATCGGGCTGGACGCCGAGGCTGGCGATTTCGCGGACCGAATGCTGGGTCGGCTTGGTCTTCAGCTCTCCGGCTGCCTTGATCCAGGGTACCAGGGTCGTGTGGACGCTGACGGTGTTGTCGCGGCCAAGATCGTTGCGGAGCTGGCGAAGCGCCTCGACAAACGGCAGGCTTTCGATGTCGCCGACCGTGCCGCCGATCTCGCAGATGACGAAGTCGCATCCGTCGGTTTCCGACAACGCAAACTCCTTGATGGCGTTGGTGACGTGCGGAATGACCTGAACGGTGGCCCCCAAATAGTCGCCGCGGCGCTCTCGGGTGATGATGTCGCGATAGATGCGGCCGGTGGTGATGTTGTCAGACTGCCGCGCAGAAACGCCCGTGAACCGCTCGTAATGGCCAAGGTCGAGGTCGCTCTCCGCCCCGTCGTCGGTGACGTAGACTTCGCCATGCTGGTAGGGGCTCATCGTGCCGGGGTCGACGTTCAGATAGGGGTCGAACTTGCGAATGCGGACCTTGTAGCCGCGCGCTTGCAGGAGCGCCCCGAGGGAAGCTGAGAGAAGACCTTTACCGAGCGAGGAGACCACGCCGCCGGTGACAAAAATATACCGCGCCATGGGAGTCGAGCCTTAGGGGGCGCTTGCGCACTTAGGCAAGCGCCAGAATCAGGAATCGCGGAAAAAACTTACTGAGCGAGCGGAACGGCCGGTGCCTGGTCGTTCGCCGGGGCGGCTTGATTTGCCGGCGGAGCAATAGGAGCGGTCACCGGAGCCGGTGCCGTCTGGTTGGCCAGCGAGGTGTCAATCTTGGTCGGCTGGCGGGTTGCGCCGGCATAGGCCGCAAGGACGATCGACAGGACGATGAACAGGCCGCCGAGGATGGCGGTCGAGCGGGTCAGAAAGTCCGCTGCGCCGCGGGCAGTCATGAAGCCCGATGACGATCCGCCGACGCCAAGGCCACCGCCTTCCGAGCGCTGCATCAGGATGACGCCGACGAGGCTGGCAGCAATGATGGTCTGGACGATCAGGAGGAAGGTAAACATGCAGGGACTTTCAGGAAATCGGGATTTGGCAGGCATCTAGCGGCAGGTGCCGCCGCTTTCAATGAGCGGCCTGGATAATCGGCACGAAGCCCGCGGCCTTGAGGCTGGCGCCGCCGACCAACGCTCCGTCCACATCGGGCACAGCGAAAATCTCTGCCGCATTCGATCCCTTTACCGAGCCGCCGTAGAGAATGCGGACTTGGTTGCCGGCATCGCCGTAGGCGGCGACCAGGCGAGAACGCAGCGCCGCATGCATTTCAGCGATATCGTCCATCGACGGGATCTTGCCCGTACCGATCGCCCAAATGGGTTCATAGGCAATCGCGAACCTCTTACCGATATCGCACCTTGGAAGCGACGCATCGACTTGCGCTGACACCACCGCAATGGCGTTTCCAGCGTCGCGAACCTCCAGGCTTTCGCCAATGCAGAGGATGACGGAAAGGCCCGCGCCGATCGCGGTTTCCGCTTTGGCCCTAACGATGGCGTCGCTTTCGCCATGGTCGGCACGGCGCTCGCTGTGGCCAACGATGGTCAGGGTCGCGCCGGCATCGAGCAGCATCGCCGCGCTGATGTCGCCGGTATGGGCGCCTTTTTCATCGGCATGGCAATCCTGGCCGCCGATGGCGAAGCCCGGCGCGGCCAGCACCGCCCGACCGATGAGTGTGGCAGGCAAGCACAGGGCGACGTCGCAGTCCGCCGTTTCTCCCGCCATCGAAATCGCAGTCACCTCGGCGAGCCCGGCGCTGGTGCCGTGCATCTTCCAGTTTCCAGCCACCAGCTTCTTCAAGGCCATTGCGTCCCCTTCCCTCGCTTGCCGTTGCGAACCGCCGCCCCTAAAGCGGCCTCCAACTTTTTCAAAGCGTGAGAGACGAATGGCCGCCTATTTCCGTCGCCTGTCCAAGTCGACAGTCGGCACTGCCCTGATGGTTGTATTCCTCGTAGCGATCCTGGCATCGTTCGCGCTTTCGGATGTCCAAAGTTACCTGAAGGGCGGTCTCGGCAGCCCGGGAACCCTCGCCAAGGTGGGCGATGCAGCGGTGACGGAACGTGAGTTAAGCGCCGTCATGCAGCGCAGGCTCACCGAGCTTCGCCAGCAAAATCCGACGGCCGACTATTCGGCACTTTCAGGGCAATTCGCCAATATCCTGGAGTCGCTGATCCAGGGCCGCGCCATGACGGTCTTCGCATCGGACAACGACCTGCGGCTTTCGAAGCGCCTGGTCGACGCCGAGATCGTCAAGATCCCGGGAACCAAAGGGCTGGACGGCAAATTCAGTGAAGCCGCCTATCAGCAGCTCCTGCAGCAGCAGCGCATAACTGACGCCGAGGTGCGGCAGTCCATTGCCACCGCGTTGACCGAGCGCCTGATCCTGGCGCCGGTCGCGGCGAACGCCCGGATCCCCGTCGGAGTCGCGACGCCGTATGCCTCAATGCTGATGGAGGCACGCGAAGCCGAAATCGCCGTTGTGCCGATATCGCTGTTCGGCGCCGGCATTTCCGAGCCGAGCGATGCCGACCTGCAGGCTTTCTACAAGCAGAACGCGGTCCGCTATACCGTCCCGGAGCAGCGCGTCCTGAACATCGCGAAGATCGGGCCGGAGCAGGTCGCGAAGGTCGCCGCGACCGACCAGGAAATCGAGGCTTATTACAAGGAGAACCAGGCGCTGTACGGCGGCCAGTCCCTTCGCGTCCTGAGCCAGGCAATCGTGCAAAGCGAGGCCGCGGGACGAGCCTTGGCGCTGAAGGCCAGGTCGAGCGGGACGCTGACCGGCAGCACGAGCCTTGGAGCCAAGAGCCGCGAGCAAGTGGCCGACATTGCCGGCGATGCGGTTGCCGGAGCCGCCTTCGCCGCCAAGCAAGGCGAGATCATCGGTCCGATCCGCTCCGACCTTGGGTGGCACGTCATCAAGGTGGATTCCATCCGCAACGAGAGTGGCAAGTCGCTGACGTCAGTCCGCGGCGAAATCGCCGCCAAACTCACTGCCGACAAGCGCAAGGAAGCGCTCACTGACCTCGTTACCAAGGTTGAGGACGCTATCGCCGACGGTGCGAGCTTCGCCGAGGCCATCAAGACGATAGGCGTCAGCGCCATCCGTACTCCGGCGATCAGCGCCGGGGGAATTTCACGCACGCAGCCCGACTATAAGCTGCCGCAAGAACTTGCGCCTGCGCTGCGGTCCGGATTCGATCTCGGTGAGAGCGACGAACCGGTCGTCGAGACCCTCTCAGGAGATGCCGGCTATGCTCTTGTCGGCGCCGACGACATCATTGCGGCGGCCCCTGCCCCGCTGGCATCGATCCGCGACCAGGTCATTGCCGACTGGAAATCCAAGCAGGCGCGCGACCGTGCCCGCACGGTTGCCAGCGGAATTGCCTCCAAGGTCGCGGGCGGCGCCGATATGGCCGCCGCCATCGCCCAGGCCGGCGTTCGCCTGCCGCCGCCAACGAAGGTCGCCAAGCGCCGGATCGAGCTTTCTGCGGCCAACGGCAACGTCCCTCCCGCCCTCGGCATGATGTTCAGCCTTGCCCAGGGGCGCAGCCGAATGGTTGCAGACCCCAGCGGCAAAGGCTTCGTTATCGTCAAGGTAACGAAGATCATTCCGGGCAATGCCTCGCTGCAGCCGAGCCTCATTTCGCGGACTCAGAGCGAGTTTTCGCAGGCAGTGTCGAGCGAATATGCCGAGCAGATGACCCGCGCCATCGAAGACGCGGTCAAGGTGAAGCGCGACGAACCAGCCATCGCCGCGGCCAAGTCCAGGATCACCGGCGGTGGCGGCAGTTAGACCGACCCCGCGGCGGTCCATCCTGGCCGTCGACAATTACGACAGCTTCACCTTCACCCTCGTCGATTATCTGCTGAGTCTTGGCGCCGAGGTCCAAGTCGAAAAGAACGACAGGATTTCGGTCGAGGCGGCACTGGCCGCGCCTTATGATGGCGTCCTGATCTCTCCGGGACCGGGCAAGCCAGCCGATGCCGGTATCTGCGTGGAACTGGCCCGCGCTTGTATGGCTGCGGGGCGGCCGTTGCTGGGCATTTGCCTTGGGCACCAGGCGATGGCGTTGGCGTGCGGTTCCGCCGTTGAGCGCGTCGCCCCGATCCACGGCAAGATCGAAGACGTCCGGCACGACAGGAGCGGCCTGTTCAAGGGCCTGCCTTCACCGCTGGCGGCGACGCGCTACCACAGCCTGGCGGTCCAGAACCCGCGACCTCCGCTGATCGCCAACGCATGGAGCAAAGATGGGCTGGTCATGGCGATGCGGCACGAAACCGCACCCGCCCACGGCATCCAGTTCCACCCCGAAAGCATCGGTTCCGAGCACGGCCATGCGATGCTCGGCTCCTTCCTGGAGCTTTGCGGCCGCGAGGCTTGACCGCGAATCCGATGTTCGATACACGTTCCCCGTTCGTTCCATAAGGAACCTGAAACGGGGACCGGCAGCCAATGCTTACCGCCAAGCAGCGCGAACTTCTCCTGTTCATCGACAGGCGCCTCAAGGAGAGCGGCGTCAGCCCGAGCTTCGACGAGATGCGCGAGGCACTTGATCTCAAATCCAAGTCGGGTGTGCACCGGCTGATCTCGGCATTGGAAGAGCGGCAGTTCATCCGTCGCCTGCCCAACCGGGCGCGGGCACTGGAAGTGTTGAAGATCCCGGAAGTGGTGACGCCGATCACCGCCGCTGCGCCGGCAACCAGGAATGTCGTGCCGGCTGCCGCCAATGATGTGATGGACATTCCCCTGCATGGCCGGATCGCCGCCGGCACTCCAATCGAGGCGCTGCAGGGCACGGAAAGCTTTTCGGTTCCCGCCGCCTTGCTCGGAGCAGGCGAGCACTATGCGCTCGAGGTTTCGGGTGATTCCATGGTCGAGGAGGGAATCCTTGACGGCGATTTCGCGCTCATCCGCAAGGCAGACAGCGCTCGCGATGGAGAGATCGTCGTTGCCCTCATCGATGGCGAGGAAGCGACGCTAAAAACCTATCGCCGCGAGGGGCAGATGATCCGCCTCGATCCGGCAAACCGCAGTTATGAACCCCAGCGTTATTCCGAAGACCGCGTGTGCATCCAGGGCCGGCTCGCCGGCCTCATCCGGCGGTACTAAGGCCATGGGGCGCATCGATTATGTCGAACTTCCGAGTTCGACCGCGCATGAACTGACTCGCGCTTTCTATTCGCGTGCATTCGGCTGGCAATTCACCGATTTCGGGCCGGATTATTCAGCGACGACCACGGGCGATGTCGACCTTGGCCTGCAAGGCGATCCCGGCGACGGGATTTCGGCACCTTTGCCGGTCATCCGGGTCGACGATGTCGACGCCGCCTTCGATGCGGTGATGAAGGCAGGGGGCGTCATCGCCAAGCCAATCTTTTCCTTCCCAGGGGGCCGGCGATTCCATTTCATCGATCCGGGGGGCAGCGAATTGGCCGTCTGGCAGGCTGCCGAGGATCATTAGGGGAACCCAGGCTCCCGCCAGGGATGTTGGCCGACGCGTTCCGCCACGGTAACGGCGCGCGGCTCTGCGCCAAGGTAAATCGCCATGCCGCCGGTGGCTTCCAACGCCTTGCGGTCGAGCTTCAGCCAACGAGGCATACAGGCGCTTGGCAGCCAGCGATCCGAAACGACAATGTCCGCCGACGCGCAGGCGCGGGTTAGGGCCTGCCAGTCGATGCTCTGCCCCGATCGTGTCGCCAGCAGCCGCCACGAACGCCCACCGCGCCGAATATCGGCCAGGCATGCGTCTCGCCCGCACCGCGCCAAGGGCAAGTCGTCGACGACGATCGGTTCGCCATCGTAGCCGATGTTTTCGCTAGCCAGACTGCGGATGAAATCGCCGCTGCGTTCACGCAGCATGGCCGGCCGGCCGCTGGCGTCCATCAGCGCAAGGTGACGGCCATCACCGGTGACGAGCAAGTCCGGCGCTGGGCTTGCTGCGGCCGCCATTGCGCCGATCACCATGGGGAATAGACCAAGCCACCGGGTGGGTGATGTCCACAAGCAGAACCAGAGACCACCGATGACCATGGCGGCGAAGGCGGGCACAGGCATGCTCGGCAGGGTGGCAACGGCGCCCTTTATCCCCGCCACCCAATTCGCAAGGTCGAGCAAGCGCTCGATCGCCCAGCCAGTCGCGCCCCAGAACGGAGCACCGAGCCCGAAGCTGTCCAGAATCAGGGCGGTTGCCTCTAGCGGCATGATGACGAAAGTCGTCCAAGGGATGGCGACGAGATTGGCAAGGACGCTGTAGAGTCCGGTCTTGTGGAAATGGTAGAGCGCGAACGGCATAAGCGCGAGTTCGACGGCAAGGCCAGTGAGCAGCAGAGACACACAGCCGCGGAGAACGCGCATTGCCAATCCATCCTCGCGCGGGCCGAGCCAGCGGCGCACGGGCGCTAGGCCATGTAGTGTGACGATGGCGGTGACGGCGGCAAAGCTGAACTGAAAGCTCGCCCCGGCCACGGATTCGGGCCACAAAAGCAGCACGATCAATGCCCCGACCGCAACCAGCCGCATGCTGATGGCTTCGCGCCCAAGCGCCAGACCCCCGAGCACGAGCAATGCGGCAACACAGCTGCGCACCGTCGGCACCTGCATTCCGGTCAACAGCGTATACGCAACGCCCGCCAAGGCGCCTGCGGCAGCTCCGACAAGCACCAGGTTGAAGCGGAGCGCAAGATAGGGGCTGAGGGCAAGCAGCCGCAGCGTCAGCAACATGACGCCGCCGACAACCGCCGCCAGGTGGAGTCCGCTGACCGAAAGCAAATGGGTCAGACCGGAGCGCCTCATCGCCTCCGCATCCTCCTCACCCACGGCATTCTGATCGCCGGTGACGAGCGCGGTGGCGATGCCACCACTCCGTTCCGACGTCTGCCCGCGGATATGCTGGTCGAGCTGCGCACGCAAAGCGTCGAGCCCACCGGCGGTCGCGGAGGCCTTCACCTCGATTGGGCCGATCGCACGGCCGACGCCGCCGTCGCCCCTGAACCAGGCATCGCGCGCGAAGTCATGACTTCCGGGGAGAGCCATCGAAGGCGGTGGCGTCAGCCGGGCTCGAATTCCGACGATCGCTCCTGAAGTGAGGCCAGGAGCCTGGTCCGCAGCGATGACGGAGATACGCAATTGGGGAGGCAAGCCGCGGTCCATTGGAGCGACCGTGAGGCGCATTTGATCCTTGGCGGTCAGTAGTTCGACCTTTTTGATCCCGGCGGTGAATTGGACGACGCGGGGACGCTCGATCCGCTGGGTCCCGGCCAGATCCGCCCGCACCCAGATCAGGGCACAGCCAGCTGCCAGGGCCAAGGCCACCCAACCGAGGGCGCGGCCGGTCCGGCCGCCAAGCGAGGTAAAGCCGAACAGGCTGGCGCCACCGGCCAGGACGAGCAATCCCGCCCACTGGCTCGGATTGGGCAAAGCGAACCACAGGGCAATGCCTGCACCAAAGGCGGCCACGGCCCAGAGCGGGAGCTGCCCGCGTTCAGTCTCGAGGAAGGTTTCGACGCGATCGCGGGCGCCGGCGACCCACAATCGCACCGCCCCGCCTCCGCCCTGTGGCAGAGGCGCAACCTCTATGTTAGGGGCGCTCACCCAATCCATTCAGTCCGAGAACACAAAGGAAAGCGGGCTTGAGCGCAAGCGCCAAAAATCCGGCCGTCGTCACGCGGTTCGCCCCCTCCCCGACCGGCTTCCTGCACATCGGCGGAGCGCGC
>Ga0207701_10007212_pt1 | contig 11062 bp, 5 predicted proteins | sample KBSSwiSSwithPhiX_FD_184294 | JGI IMG/M metagenome (GOLD analysis project Ga0207701, IMG submission 184294) | Switchgrass rhizosphere bulk soil microbial communities from Kellogg Biological Station, Michigan, USA, with PhiX - S5 (SPAdes) (version 2) | ecosystem: Environmental > Terrestrial > Soil...
ACCTTACCGGTCGCGCCTTCAACCACCATCATGTGAGTCGCGCGTGAAACGAACACGCGGCCCGTTGCCGCTTCGACGGCCACGTAATCCGTACCGCCTTCTCCCTTGATATCGAACCTTTCGACCTTGAATGTTTGCGCGTGCCCGACGGCAGGTGCGGCAAGGCTGGTTGCGACCAGAACGGCTAATGCGGGGAGTAAGTGTCTAGTCATAATGGCCTCATGGGTGGGGCGAAGCACATCCCAAAGACACCGCCTGCATCGGAGAGGGGGCGAGTGTATCGGTTTGAAGATGACAGGGAGATAACGCGGGGCCGCGCCCGCCGATCTGAAGCCAATGCCTGACGTTCATGCGACGTCGCTGGCGTAGTGCCGGTTCGCCGGCACTACGGGCCAACTCGGGCGCCGGGTACCGATGGCCGGGCGCCCGAACTGAAGCGTCCACGTACTATGGAACGGCCACGATCGACTGATTCGCGGGAACGATCTGCGGTTGGTAGGCGAATACCTCAGCAGTATCGGGATCGACCAGTACTTTCACCCACTGCACGTCGTTGTTAGCGCCCTCTGCGTGATCGCCGAACGTCTCGACGCGTGTGAAGTTCTGGAGCCTGACGAGGCCCGAAGGATCCATCAGCGGCTTGTCGATGCGGAAGTAGTGAGAGTCACCGTGCACGTATGTGACGGGTTTACGGAAGGCAATCACCTTTGCGCGCAGGGCGACGAGAAAATCCCTGAAGCCATCGAAACTCGCAGCGGCGGGTGTCGAAGATGGGCCGGAGGTCTGGGCAAGCGTCGCGGGATCCCGCAGCGGCGCGTCGAACTCGAACAGGCTGAAGCCAGGATCACCTTGCGAGATGAACATGATGGCGACCGAGTGCCGGCGCGTGGCCTCCTCGAACGTCGCCTCCATCCACGCAATGTTGGCCGCGTTTCGCGCAGCATACTCTGTTACGTTGAAACCGACACCGCACAGATTGTTGCAGCTGCCTTGAATATTCAAGGTCGCGTACATGACGCCGCCAACTGTCCATCTCCGGTTTTCGACGCAACCCTCGTAGATCGGACTGGCGTTCGAGCCTCCCAGGCACAACGCGTCCGCCTGTACACGCTGACGAAGCGTGTGCTGCCCGAACGAGTGGTCGTCCGCGAACAGGAAAGCGCGCTCGTATGACAGACGCTCGAGCGAGTCGAAGCCGCCATTGCCCGGGCGGTCGCAGTCCGTCCAGTCGTTGTCACCGGGGGTGAACATGGCCGGTGCCTTCAGCGAGTTGAAGTAGTCGAGCGCCTTCGCGTACAGGGCGTTGTCACAAACAGGTAAGCCGTTGCCTTGCTTGAGATCGCCGTCGTGCACCGTGAACGCGAGCCGCTGGTTGTTCATGTCCTTGATCAGATTCACGACCCCGATCTCCTGGATGTCCGAGTAGGGTACATCTCCCCACAAGCCGATCGCATAGGTACCGACGCGGTCGCGGTCATCGTCGTCACGATCGGACGCGGCCAAGGTGGCGATTGAGATCACGATGATCGCTGCGAAGGTCAACCACAGCTCCAATCCAGAGTGGCTCAACACTGTGGCCCGTGTTATTTGTGTCTTCTTCGAACTCGTCGTCATCGTCTTTGGTCTCCTTCCGTTGATGTCAGCGCAAGAGAGCACCATGCAAACAGTCGATGGCGACGACGACGTAACGTTATGACGACGGGTGCGTAAATCGCGCGTCGACCCGAAACGTTCCACGCGCGGTTCATGAACTTGTCATGAACTCGACGTGCCCCACAACAAAATCAGTCACGGCTTGTCAGGGCCGGAATCGATGTTTGTTAATCCGCAATGCACGAATTTTCGATTCAAGTGTCGAACGCGGAATGCCCAGCCTTTCGGCGGCCCCGGATGGTCCATAGACCCGTCCGCCGCATGCGCGCAGGGCATCCTCGATTACTGCCTTCTCGTGAGCCGCGACTGCGCCGGACAACGCGAGTCGCCCCTCGACCGCTGGTCTGGCGGAAAGCCAGCTCTCGTCGATCGTGAATTCGTCGGTGTCGCAGACAATCACCGACCGTTCGATCACGTTTTGCAGCTCGCGCACATTGCCCGGCCATGGGTATGAGCGCAGGTGATCGAGTGTCCGCTTGTTGACACGGCGGATCGTCTTGCCCGCTTTGCGTGCGTAGCGATCGATGAAGTATTCGACGAGGAGCGGGATGTCGTCGGCACGCTCGCGCAGGGCCGGCATCGCAATCGGAAACACGTTCAGCCGATAAAAGAGATCGCTTCGGAACGTGCCGGCTTCGATCGCCGCCAGCAGGTCGCGGTTGGTCGCGGCAACGACGCGCACGTCGACGTGAACCGAAGCGGTCCCGCCGACGCGCTCGAACTCGCGTTCTTGAAGAACGCGCAGCAGCGCGACCTGGGTCTCCATCGGCAGTTCGCCGACTTCGTCGAGGAAGATGGTTCCGCCGTGCGCCAGCTCGAAGCGGCCGAGGCGGCGCTGCGTCGCCCCGGTGAATGCCCCTTTATCGTGGCCAAACAGCTCCGACGCGATCAGCTCGCGCGGCACCGCCGCACAGTTTACGCTGACGAACGTTCGGGAGCCACGTGCCGACCGCCGATGGATCGCGCGGGCCACGAGTTCCTTGCCCGTGCCGGTCTCGCCCGTTATCAGCACGGTGGAATCGGTCCGGGCGACTTTGGCCACGCGGCTAAGCACCGGGTGCAGCGCCGGCGATGTCCCGACGATCTCCTCGAACATCGAGGTTCGGTCGACCTCGTCCCGCAATACGAGGTTCTCTTTATAGAGCTGATCCTTCAGTGCCCCAAGCTCAGCCTCGACGCGCTTGAGGTCGTCGATGTCAGTGAACAGAACGTACCAGCGGACGATGTCTCCGCTCGAACCTCGAAGCGGTAACCCGCGCACTTGGAACCATCGATAGACGCCATCGAAGCGCCGGATGCGCACCACCATTTCATATGGATCGCCCGACTTCCTCGCGTCGGAGATGATCTCAATCGCGCCGCGCAGATCGTCAGGATGACAGATGTCACTCGTGACCCACTGTTTCAGTTCTTCCAGTGTTCGGCCACCGTATGCGAGGACCTGCTCGTTGACCGATTCCATTTCGCCCGCCGGCGTCAACGTGGCCACCAGGCCTGGAATGCTGTTCACGATGAGCCGCGCCTCGCGTTCGCGTTCGCGAACCGCTTGCTCCGCCCGCTTGCGCTCGATCCCTTGCGCGATCGTGCCGGCCACCGATGCGAGCGTGTCGAGAATGGATTCCGAAAGTGGGCGACGCGCGAACAGCGCCACCACTCCGATCAGCCGATCCTCGACCAGCAACGGGTATCCGGCGAAGGCAACCATTCCGGTAGATTGCGCCCAACCCTTGTCACTTACACGTGGATCCGTCATAACGTCATTGGTCAAATGCGCCTTCTTCTCCCGGGCAATCCAGCCGACCTTCAGGTCGCCGACGGGGATCCGGCTGTACGACCCGTCCAAACGCGTGTACATCCCCGCGCTCGCCTGGAGCTCCAGCATGCCTTCATCCTCGTTCAGCATCCAGATTCGGGCGAAGGCCGCATCGAGGTGACGAACGATAGCCTCCGTGCATCCACGCAGAATCTCCCCCAAGCGGGTTGCCTTGGAAAAGGCAGCGTTCACGTCAGCCCGAACACCCGCCTGGCGTGCCTGCGCGTCCTCCGCCCGTTTTCGATCCTCGATATCGACGAGCAAGGAGTACCAGCGGACGATCTGCCCGCCCATGTCGCGCAGGGGAAGCCCGCGAATCTGAAACCATCGGTAGATGCCGTCATGACGACGGATACGGGCGTCCAAGTCGTAGGGCTCCCCCGACGTAATTCCCCGGGTAAAGAGTTCGACGACGTGAGGCAGATCGTCAACATGGACCGTCCCGTTCGTGCTCCACTGTTTCATCGCCTCCAGTTCCTGACCGCAGTACTCGATCAGGCCCTGGTTCACGAATTCAATTTCACCGGCCGGTGACAAGCTCGCGACGAAGCCTGGAATGGTTTCCACGATCAGGCGTGATTCGCGTTCGCCTTCCTGTAGGTCGCGGTAAAGGCTCGCGTTTTCCAGCGAGATGGCCGCGTCGGACGCGAGCACTTCGAGGAGCGCCATCCGCGCCGGCGTGAAGGCGTTGGAGATGAGGTTGTTCTCGAGATAGATGATCCCGGTCAGCCTGCTTTGCTTGAGCAGCGGGATGCAGAGCACGGAGCGGGTGTGATGCCTGCGCACGTACTCGTCGAGTGCGAACTCGCTTTCTGCCGACGCATCCTGCAAAAGAACACGCTCTCGCGTGCGCAGGACGTACTGGAGCATCGACCGTGGCAGATCATCAACGCCGATACTGGTGTGCCGCAAATCGACCCACACGCTTTCATGGCTGCTCGTGGCTTCGGCGTCGATCCGATACTCGTCTCCATGGGGAGAAATCAACAGACCTCGCTGCGCCCCAGCGTGCTCGAGCGCCAGGCGCATGATCGCCGTGATCAACTTCTCGACGTTCGTCTCACCCTGCACCGCCTGCGACACCTTCAGCACCGCGGAGAGATCGAAGTGTTCAACCGGCGTCAGCACGGTCCGCGTCGGATCGGAAAACCGATGCTCCTCTGCGAGATAGGGGTACTGTGCCTGGAGCTGCCGGACCTTTCCCTCGGCGCCCCATTGGCGGTAGCCGTCCCGAGCGTCCCGCAGGTACGCCTTGGCAATCTTCTCGAAGCCGCGACTGGCGTAGAAGCGAGCCGCCAGTTCGTTGGCGAGCGCTTCGGTCTGGACGAACTCGTGATCGCGTGCAGACTGGATGGCCGCTTCGTACAGACGTTCGGCATCCATCTCTCGGCCCTCGACGCGCGCGATTTCAGCGTTCACAAGCTCCGCGCGGCTCTGGACCCTCGCAACACGGCGGTCCGCATATGTCTGGAGCTGCCGGTGGTGCTCGGCCAGCGCCTCGATATGCTGGCGGTATTCAACCGACGAGGCGCTATCACAGGACGCCGCATGACTGAGCGCGCCATAGAAATGAGCTTCCGCGGTTTCAATGTTGTCCGGTATCCCGACCAGGCGCTGCACATTGCGGGATGCGTCGGTGGCCGACGCATGGTCGCCGGCGAAGAAGCGCGCCTGTAGCTTTTGCGTCCAGTACCACCATTCGGGGAACACCAGGCGCGGGTCACTCGCCAAACGGCGCTCCATCTGGAGTTCATCGAACTGCTCGCCGTCGAAGCAGCCGAAGGTTGCGGTGTGCCCCCGGAGCGTGCGAATGACCGCAAGCTGCGACGCAATGATGTCGATCGCGAGACCGAATCGGGCCTTCTTAACAAACTCCAGGCCTCGCTCGGCCTCTCGCTGCGCGTTCACGAGGGGCTCACCGGCCAGTTGGAGGATGGCAACGAGTTGGGTCCACGCAAACGCCGCGTACGTGAGATCACCGGCCGTCTGCGCGGCTTCAAAGGCGTGACGCAACAAATCGCTGGCCGCTCGCAAAGGCCCAATCTCGGACACGACTCCAACGGCATACGCCATATAGGTCCGCGCCTGGAATCGCTTGAACCCGCGCCGTTCGACGAGGTCGTAGCCGAGCCGGCCAAACCGGCGGCCGGCCTCGTAGTTGCCAAAGTGCGGTCCGGCAATTGCGAACACGTGCGCGTAGGCCTGACAGGATGCTTCGGTGTTTCCGAACTCCAGGCTGAGATTGACCATCCGCAAGAGGACGAGAGACTGCAGATTGGTGTCGGAGAACGTTGCGGGAGACCAGGCCCTGGTGAGCACCTCCATCGTGGCCTCGGCCGCCGGATCGCTCATCAAGGGGAGGTCAATCAATTCCTCGATCTCCCGTCGTCCGAGTAGCGCCCAGGTTCGCTCGTATTCGCGTCGGACTTCCTCTTGTGTCGGATGAGGCGACCACTCGATACCCAGATGTCGCAGGTAATCGAGACACACCTCGACCGCGCGATCGGTCCGATCGAGCGTGGTGTACACCTCACAGTGCAAGCAGGTGACGGACGCTCTGTCGACAGGATTCACCACGCGCGAGGAAAGCATCGTCAGGCGAGTCTCTGCGGCCGCCAGTTCGCCCGTCAGGAACTCGCATTCCGCCCGGTACAACTCGAGGGGGAACATGAGGTCGGGCCGCTGTTCCCATCCGTCGTCTGATAGGAGCGCAGTGCCAGCGACGAGGTATTTCAACGCCGACGCATAGGCGGTCGACACCCTGGCTCGCTTCCCGGCCATCAGGTTGAATTCCGCCAATTGCTCCTTCTCGGCACGCGAAGAGATCAACGCAGTGGCGCGATTGAGTTGATTGACAATCTCGAAGATCGCTCCCTCGCGCTGCTCGAGTGGCGCGTGTGCGGCCAGCACTCGCCCGATTCGAAGATGAACCTCGGCGCGCTCGGCTTCTGGGATCAGCGAGTAGGCGGCTTCCTGAACGCGGTCGTGGAGGAACGTGTACGCACCTTCTGACCGGAAGACGAGTCCGGTTTGCAGTGCAAGCTGCAGGTCGTGATCGAGCTCCTGCTTCGAGTCCTCGTAGACGAGTGTCAGTACGGTGGGATCGGCACTATTGCCCAGGCAGGCCAGGTGTCGCAGCGCCCGTTGCGTGTCGGTGGGCAGCCGACGCAGCTTGCCGACCATGAGGTCGATCACGTTGTCGGTGTAGCCCTTTGCGTGAATGCGCGGCAGATCCCACTGCCAGCGAGTGCCGGAGTGATCGAACGTCACCAGTCCTTCGTCGATCAACGCCGACAGGAACTGAATCGCGAAGAAGGGATTGCCGGCCGACTTCTCGTGCACCAGTTGCGCCAGGGGCGCTGCGCGCACATCGTCGCAGTGCAGCGAGTCCTCGATCAATCGGCATACGTCGTCTCGCCCGAGCGGGGCGAGAGCGATCTCCTGCACGGGTGCGCCATCCGTGCCGCGAATCGCCTCCAGTCTGCGCATAAGGGGATGGGTGGCCGTGACCTCGTTGTCCCGGTACGCGCCGATGAGAAGGAGGTGCCGCACATCGCCTTGGATCATCAAGTCTTGAAGCAGGTCGAGCGTTGCGATATCCAGCCACTGCAAATCGTCCAGGAAGAGGGCGAGCGGATGCTCGGGCCGAGCGAAGACCCCCAGAAACCGTCGGAACACGAGCTGGAAGCGGCGTTGCGCGTCCTGTGGCGGCAGTTCAGGGACCACGGGCTGGTCGCCGACAATGACCTTCAAGTCGGGGACGAGATCCACCATGAGCTGGCCGTTCGGTCCGAGCGCCTCAAGGAGGGCATCTCGCCAGCGACCCAGTTCGTCGTCGCTCTTGGTCAAGAGCGGACGGATCAGGCGCTGAAAGGCCTGCGCGAGGGTGGAGTACGGAATGTCGCGTTTGTACTGGTCGAACTTGCCCGCTGCAAACAAGGCACGCGGCGGAACGAGCACCTTGTGCAACTCGTGCACGACGGACGATTTGCCGATCCCGGAATAGCCCGCGACGAGCACGAGCTCGGGCGCACCGCTGTGGACGACGCGATCGAACGCGGTCAGGAGGGTCTCGACGTCGCGTGCCCGTCCGTACAGCTTCTCCGGGAGCATCAGCCGGTCGGGTATGTCATGTTCGCCGAGCGGAAAGTCGTCGATGCGTTGTTCGGCGTTCCACTGGGTGAGGCAGCGCCGAATATCGCATTCCGGGCCGGCCGCGGTCTGGTACCGATCCTCGGCGGTCTTCGCGAGCAGCTTCATGATGATCGCCGCCACCGGAGCCGGGACATTCGCCACCCGCTCGCCAGGCGAAATGGGCTCTCGCGCTATGTGACAGTGCACCCACTCGATCGGTTCGGCAGCGGTGAATGGCAGCAAGCCCGTCAGCATCTCGTAGAGCGTCACACCGAGAGCGTAAAGGTCGCTCCGACAATCAATCGAGCGGTTCATGCGCCCCGTTTGTTCGGGAGCCATGTACGCCAGCGTGCCGGCGACAGTCTCGGGAGGTTCCGGCGCCTGTCGCTCGCGCGGTAGTTGCGAGGCAATGCCGAAACCGGTCAACCACACCTGACCAGTCGCCGGGTTGACCAGGATGTTCGCCGGCTTGACGTCTTTGTGGATGATCCCTCGTCGGTGTACCTCACCAAGCGCCCAAGCAAGACCCGCGGCGAGCCTTAGAAAGAGGCCCAGCTCCAAAGCAGGTTCCGCGGACGGATGTTCACTGAAAGGGCGGCTGACCGGAGGCTTGGCGAGGAGTCGCGCCAGTGACTCGCCTTGCTGGTCCTCGAGAATGAGCGCCGGGCGGCCTTGGAAATACGAGAGCGCGAGCGGCCGCGCTGCCCAGGCCGAATCGAGCTCGGCCTGAAGGGCCAGTTCGCGCTGCAGCATCCGAACGCGATCGGCTGTCGGATGCTCCGCCGAAGGCATTGTTACGAGCACAGATGGTGGATCAGGTGTCGGACTGGCCGTGCCCCGGCCTCGGCACAGTACGAACTCGCTATCCTGATGAAGCGTCGCCAATGTGTAACGCGACAGATCCATTCCGAGATCCCCGACGTGACTTGATTGGTCGCCGGCAGGCCCTCCGCCCGTGGTACCTCGAGCACTCGGGTCATCGTAGGTCCATTGAACGGTCCTGTCGACCGATTCCTTCGTATAGAAGGTGGCGAGTAGTGACTTCGGATGGACACGGCGCGGGCATGTGCGCACCACGCACTATGTGCGGTCACACAGCTTTCGGTCGGCGTCGCAACACCGACGATTCCAGGCTTCGCGTGGCGAGCGTCGACCGATGGTCAAGTCCCCTATGTGAATAGGCGGCTCGACGCAACAACCGGACGGATCTTCTGGGTGTACTCGCTTCAGCCGTCGCAGCTGGCGAGGCTGTGCCGCGGCCGCGTCAACCGCGGGCTGGCGATTCTCGGCAACACGCTGTTCATGGGGACTCCCCTGACGATCGGCTATTCGCTTTCTTCAACCCGATGATGTCTGTTGTCTTCCCGATTCCGGTTGATAGGAACCCGCGATCCGGTATGCCAACGGGCTATCTGCACGAAGCACAGAGGCGCGAGTGGCCACGTGCCATCTGCAGTGTTGTCCTCAGTCTGTTACATCCTGCCCATCGCGATGGTGATTCAGATGCGACCGTAACTGTTCCGCGACAGCAGTCTTCAGTGCAGCCTCGGAGACGTTTCGAAATACGCCGAGCGAGAACTGACAAGGCTCCGCGCGGCAGCCCTCCAGGTTGACAAGAATCTCGATGTAGTCACTTCCGCCTGCGCCGAGCACCACGCCGGCGACCTTCACGGTCGGCGTCTGCTCACGTGCAGCTTCACGGGCGATGCGGGTGACATCCTCGACGTCGAACTCGGCCATATATATGCTCCGTATGGGGAACCGCTTGCATTATGCTGCACGCCTGCCCCCGCCAGCGTTTGAATCCGGACCTCTTCGGCCGCAGGTCCGACCTTTGAATACGTTCTCCCCAGCCAGCGCGACCGCTCGGAGGGATCATGGCCGCACCGATTTCCATAACGGAGCCCGTCACCTGGGGAACACCGAGGGCGCGCTGGGTGCTGTTGGCCACCGTGCTCGGATCGGGCATGGCCTTTCTGGACGCCACGGTTGTGAACGTGGCCCTGCCGACAATTGGCGCCGATCTGAACGCGAGCGTCGCCGGATTGCAATGGGTGATCAATGGCTACACTCTCACGCTCGCATCTCTGATCCTTCTTGGTGGCTCCTTGGGTGACCGATTCGGTCGTCGACGGATCTTCCTGCTCGGTACCATGTGGTTCGCCGGCGCGTCGCTGCTCTGCGGCGTCGCGCCCACGTCCGAGGCACTCGTGGCCGCCCGCGCGCTTCAAGGCATCGGAGGTGCGTTGCTCACGCCAGGCAGCCTCGCGATCCTTCAGGCTTCCTTCGCAATGAGTGATCGCGGACGGGCGGTCGGGGCATGGTCGGGTCTGTCAGGAGTCGCCGCGGCGACTGCGCCGTTTGTCGGAGGGTGGCTCATCGACGTGGGCTCGTGGCGTCCGATCTTTCTGATCAACGTGCCGCTGGCTGTCGCAGTGGTTGTCGTGTCGCTCCGGCACGTTCCCGAGACGCGCGATGCCGCGCGGGTGCGCGGCATCGACGTCCCCGGTGCGCTGCTGACAGTCGTCGGGTTGGCAGGGGTTACGTGGGCGCTCATCGAGGCAGGCGAGCGCGGCGCGACGACTGGCGTGTTGTCGTCCGGCGCCATCGGCCTGGGTTCGCTCGCCGGCTTCGTTGCTGCGGAGAGGAGAGTTCGACATCCAATGTTGCCGCTCGAGATCTTCCGATCGTGGCAGTTCAGCGCGGCCAACCTCGTCACGTTCATCGTCTATGCGAGTCTGTCCATAATGTTCTTCTTGTTCGTCGTCCATCTCCAGCAGGTCCTGGGCTACTCGCCGCTGCAAGCGGGGGCCGCGACCCTGCCGATCACGGGCCTGATGCTGGCACTGTCCGCGCCAGCCGGCATGCTGGCTGATCGCATTGGACCTCGGCTGCCAATGACCATTGGCCCTCTGGGCATCGCCGCTGGACTCGCGCTGATGAGTCGTGTGCAGGCGGAAGCAACCTACCTCGGCACCATACTTCCGGGACTGCTGGTGTTCGGTCTTGGACTGTCCCTGACGGTAGCACCGCTGACCGCCACCGTGCTTGCAGCAGCGACCTCAAAGCATGCGGGCATTGCATCCGGCGTGAACAATGCGATCTCCAGGGGTGCAGGACTCCTGGCCGTTGCAGCGATTCCAGGGCTTACGGGTCTGACCGGTGACGCATATCGCGACCCGGCGATCTTCGCGAGCGGATTTCGCGCGGCGATGCGCATTAGTGCCGCTCTGGCCGCTGCGGGAGGGTTGCTCGCGTGGCTCTCGATCCGAAACGAAGTCGCTCGCCCGGCGGACTCACGCCCATCGGCCAGATTGGATCGACACCACCACTGTGCAGTCGACGGTGCGCCCCTGGCGAGCTAGCGCTTACCTTGCGGATGTGTCAGCGGCAGCTGGACGACATGTTCTGCTACAAACCACACTCGCAGGCCGTTGCACCGAATAACGTCGCTCACGATCA
>Ga0207701_10007213_pt1 | contig 11061 bp, 13 predicted proteins | sample KBSSwiSSwithPhiX_FD_184294 | JGI IMG/M metagenome (GOLD analysis project Ga0207701, IMG submission 184294) | Switchgrass rhizosphere bulk soil microbial communities from Kellogg Biological Station, Michigan, USA, with PhiX - S5 (SPAdes) (version 2) | ecosystem: Environmental > Terrestrial >...
CCTGTCTCGGCTGTGGCGATCGTGAACACGCCCGCGATCCGCTGCTGCCCTACGGCGTCGAACCCGCCGGCCACGTCTGGCTGCATTCGCGCTGCTGGCCCAGCTGGTACGAGGCCCGAAAGGCCAAGGCCGTGGGGCGAAAGGCTCTACGCAAGCTCGACACCATAGTCTCTCCGGATACGCTGCTGCGGTGGCATCGGCGCTTGGTTGCGCAGAAGTGGAACTTCTCCCAGCGACGACGTGCCGGCCGACCCGGCATCATGCGGCAGATTTCGCAGCTGATCGTGCGGATGGCGGAGGACAATCCAGGGTGGGGCTACACGCGCATTCAAGGAGCGTTGGCCAATCTAAGTCACAAAGTCGGTCGCGGAACGATGGCCAATGTCTTGAAGCGCAACGGGATTGAGCCGTCGCCAGAGCGCAGCAATCACACGAAGTGGTCGACTTTTCTGAAGGCCCACTGGAAGGTGCTGTCTGCGAGCGACTTCTTCACTGTCGAAGTGTGGACGGGTAGGGGACTGGTGACACATTACTTGCTATTCGTGATCAGTCTTGCCGATCGGGTAGTGAAGGTCGCGGGGATCTCGACGCGACCTGACGAAGCTTGGATGCTGCAGATGGCTCGCAACCTAACGGACTGTGGGGGCGCGGCGCTGCAGCGGAAGCAGTATCTGATCATTGACCGCGATACCAAGTACACGGAGCAATTCCGCAGGATGATTCGGGACAACGGAACGGAAGTTATCCGGCTACCGCCTATGTCGCCAAATCTGAATGCATACGCGGAGCGCTTCGTGCGCTCAATCAAAGAAGAATGCCTGGATCGAATGATCTTCGTGGGGCAGGCGTCGTTGCGTCGAGCGGTAGACCAATACCTGGAACATTACCTCATGGAGCGCAACCACCAGGGGCTGAAGAATCAGCTAATTCGGCGGACCCGGAACGTTGCCACGAATGACGGCGAAGTGCATCGCCGACCGCGGCTTGGCGGGATGCTGAATTGCTACTACCGCATAGCGACAGTGTGACGACTGATTAATTGGACACTACGGGATTTCACAAGGACGCGATGAACCGAGCGACAGCGGAAGCCGAGTGGGAAGCGCGGCGGAACGACGAGTCATGACGCCCGACGAGCTCGCGGCGCTGACGGCTGAGTCGGCAGGTAACGGCCAATTCGCGAGGTCGCGCGCTACGACACCGCCACCATGACGCCGAGGATCAGCACGACGGCGGCGAGAATGGCCGCGAGAACCATCAATGTCGACGATAGAGCACGCCTCGTCATTGCGTCAAATCATTCGCGTTGCGTCTGTCCTGCGGTCGCTGAGCACAAGAGTAAAGCATGTAACAACTGATCGCGTCTTCTCCGGTACGATAGGCCCGGTAAATGCGGGACGTCTAGGGAGGAAGTGATGGCAGACGACAAGACGAAGACGGGCTCGTTCGACCGCAACCACATTAGCCTGAAAGAGGACTATGAGGTCCGCGACTGGTGCGAGGCGCTTGCGTGCACGGGAGGACAATTGCGCGAAGCGGTGAGCGTCGTTGGAAACCGTGCCGAGAACGTGCGCGACTACCTGCGCTTAAAGAAGTAGCAGCGCTGGAAAATGCGGCGGCCGGCCGACGACCAGCCGCAGTAGCGACCGCGCGCGCATCTGAAGCGGCGGATCGCCCCCATAAAGCAAGAGCGCATTCGCTCAATGGGGGGACAATGGAGTCTGCCAAGCACAAGCGCAGACTGTGCCCCCGCCCGATCTCTCGCATGAAAGCCGCGCAGCGTGGCGCGGCCGACTGTTGGAGGTTGTCGCGTGGGCCGTCGTCGTGGCGAGCGTGGCTGTCGTTGCGTATTTCGTCATCACCATGTTCCTTGGATCGCGATAGTCCGCGTACGAGCATTATTTCGCGCATCAACTCCGGGAGAACCGACATGGCTTACCACGGTAATGTGCTCGTCGTTGACGATGACGCATTAACGCGGGAATTTACTGCGATGTTGTTGAAGGATATGGGCTACTGCGTAAAGACTGCGGAAAGCGCGGACGACGCGTTGCGCTGGCTGTATTCAGATGAGTCTTTTGACGTGGTTCTCGCCGATATCATCATGCCGGGAATGTCGGGCGTAGACCTTTGGCGAATGGCTGAGGAAGCTCGTCCCGGTGTGCCGGTCGTCTTGATCAGCGGTAACCTAACGGGGATAACCGAAGCGATGGAGGCTGGAAAGCTTGCCTTGACTAAGCCTATCAGGCGCGAGCGCCTATCTAGCGTGCTCTGCCAAGTCATGGACCATGGTTCTTCAAAGCCTTACTGGCGCCCAAACTCTGGAACACAATGACCGGCACGTTGCTGCGGAGCGAGCGCTTGCCGACGAGGATCGCAGAGCGACAGCGGAACGCCGAGTGCGAAGCGCGACGGAATGACGAATGATGACGCCCGCCGAGCTCGCGGCGCTGCCCGAGTTGCCGCGCCCAAATTTACCCAGCGGGAGGAGATCATCGACGACAAGCGCGTACTGCTTCCCGCGCTGCCTCCTGATCTTGTTCCGTGGCGCACCCCTGACGACCCTGTGTGCGTGCACGACGAATCGGGGGCGCGCTTGGGAGGTCGTGCGCCTGGGCGACCCGCCACAGCGCTGGAAAATGCGTCGGCCGGGCGATGATCGGGCGCATAAATGGCGAACCGCGCCGGGTCGTCGGGCAGGACTCCGAGCCTTTCTTTGTATCAGGCCAAACTTGGACCGCCTCCATCCGCCTCGGCGGTTGCGACGATCTTCTTCAACGCCAGCATGGCCTCATCGATGATGCTACATGCTTCCTGAACTTTGCCGACTGGCAAGATTAAGGTCTCACAATGAGTATCACAATGGCAAGACAGTTCAACACTCAACGCCGTTAATGCGTCAAGAGCCTTCCCCGCCTCTAAGGCGGTCGCCTGTACAGCACTCACTTCCGTCTCCACTATATGCCGGAGTATGAATTATGGCCTTGACTATTGCGTTTGGCTATTTTGTCGAGCAATGAAAACAATAGCTCCTACCAGATTGAGGATCTCTCCGTTCTTGTCGAAGAAATAGTTCGCGCCTTGCTTCGCCGCTTCGTCTCGGTAACGGGGGCTGGAGAAATTCGACAGCACCATTACAATCGGACGACGCTCGCTTCGTGAGCTCAAGTTTCTCAAGACCTCGAAACCGCTGCTGTTCTCCAACGCGATGTCGATGATGGCAACATCGGGCGCCAACGAAACAATCTCTTTGGCGGCAAGTCCCGCCTGGGTCGCATGCCCAACGATCTCGAGCGTTGGCTCCGCCCTGAGCAGGCCCCGCAACAGGCCGACAATGATTGGCGAATCCTCGACCAGATAAACGCGAAGCGGCTTCGCGGGACATGCCGTGTTGGAGTCTTCAAGCACAATCGAGTGTGGGTCGGGTGTCCGGCGCGCTCAAGAATGCGCCATGTTATCGTTTTGAGGCACGTGACATCCGGTGTCTGTAGGCGGCATACGCAACTGATGTCAGTTGAGGTCAGGACTCGGATGCCTACAAGCAAGGAACCTGGCAGGCTAACACCGACTTCGACCGCCGAAGACCTTCTAGGTATCGCTCACAGTAGCTTCTGCCGATCAGCCTGGAGCAGCCGCTGAGCTGCGCGCGCATAGCGGCTGCACTCGGGGATGGCACCGTCGCACGCCGCCAAAGGATTGCAGCGCGCCCGAGGCGCCTCGCTCAGGGAGATCCCCCCGAGCCGGTGAGTCTGCATTTGACCATGTGCCCCGCGGGGCTTGCACCTTGCGCCTATGGACTCTCGCTCGGCGCGCGGTGCCCGAACTTCGTTACTCTAAGTAATCGTGCTGATTCGGACGAAGGCCGAGGGTTGCGGGAAAACGATGTCGACGAGCGCCAGAATTTGGAACGCAACCAAGCCGTCATTGAAGTTATTGTTTGGATCGAAGCGGATCTCGATACCGGGGCCGAATAGCGCAAGTACGTCCGTCGAGAAGTCGCCGACGAAAAGCGTCGCCGCGGGCGCATCGGGCGTCGCGAACCCTCCCTAAGTCGCCGCGTCGAACGCTCCAATGTCCCGACACATCGAGGTCAGGACCTTCGCATCGCAACGATCATTGGCAGGGCCGTAAGCAGTTCCGACCGGCGCGCAGCCGTAAAATTCGTGGCCTGGAGTAAGGCTCGGTAAGTTAGTCATCACCACAAGGACACTAAATGCACGCTCAACTTAAGGTACTTCGACCTCTTGCAGCCGCTCTCATCGTCACGGCCATAGCTGTGCCTGCGCCCGCGCAAACGACTGGGAGTACGGGAGTAGTCACCGCGCCTGGGAGCGCGATGGCGTCGCGCGTGGTGACGGCTACTGCGACCGTCACCGCCATCGACCTCCCCACGCGACAGGTAATGTTGCGGCGCCCAGACGGCAGCACGTTGACCGTCTTCGCCGGAGAACAAGTGCGAAACTTGCCGCAGCTGAGCGTCGGCGACACGGTGACGATCGACTTCTACGACACGCTAGCGCTCGAGCTCAAGAAGGGCGGCACCGGTGTGCCGTCGAGCCGCACCGACAGCAGGAGCGAATTGAGAGCGGAGCTCGGCCAGCGGCCCGGGGGCATTACAAGCCGCGAGACCGTGATCGTTGCCGACGTCGTCGCTACCGACGCGGCGACGCAGACCATTTCTCTGCGTGGCCCGGGAGGCCGGACCGTTATTCTTCCACTTAGGGATCCGGAGCAATTCAAGCGGATTGCCGTCGGCGACCAGGTGGAGGCTACATACGTGGAAGCCGCCGCGCTTTCCATCACCCCGGCGGCAACAGCAACTCCGACAGCGGCGCCCGCTGTCGCGCCGTTGGCCAGGTGGATGGTCGGCGCTCGGTTGCTCGATGTCTACCCGAATGTCAGTTCCTCGGTTTCGGGCGTCGACGTAGACCAACAATGGACCGGCGAACTCAACAGCACCTATTTTTTCACGCCGAACTTTGCGGTCGAGGGCAGCATTACCTGGGCCAAGCAGGACGTCACCTTCAACGGCACAGGAGTCGGTGCTCTCAAGATGATGCCGGTGACCTTCACCGCGCAATATCATTTCACTAACCTCGGAGCGTGGAAGCCGTACGTCGGGGGCGGGTTCAATTACACGTACTTTTACGACACCGATCTGGGCAACAACGCGGGGGCCTCCGTTAGTCGTGACAGCTGGGGTGGTGCGCTGCAGGCGGGCTTGGACTATCAAGTTGAGCGAAACTGGTACATCAACGTCGACGTCAAGTACCTATGGATAAATAACGATATTCGCTTGAACAACGTCAATCTTGGGAATAACAGCTCGCTCGACATCGACCCCTGGTTGTTCGGCATCGGCGTCCGGTATCGCTTTTGATTCGGTTACGCATTTTGGGAGCCATTGAGTCGAGGATCGATCATCCTCGACCGCGAGGTGAAGGGAAAAACGGGCCGCACACGAAGCGCTCGCGTGCGGCCCGGGGGGGAAACGATGTGGGATGCAACTCCTTCGGTTCTAGCACTTCCACATGAGCGGGGACGCATCACGCGCGTCCCTCGCCAAGAACACTACCCCGCAGCGACCGTTTTGCCCAAATGGTCTTAACTCATAACTTAAGATCCGCCGGTTGGATTCAGGGCGGAAAGGTGGCGCGTGAGCGCATGCCGAAGAAGATCGCCGAGCGACAGCGGAAAGCCGAGTGGGAAGCGCGACGGAACGACGAGTCATGACGCCCGCCGAGCTCGCGGCGCTGCCCGAGTTGCCGCGCCCAACATTTACCCAGCGGGAGGAGATCATCGACGGCGAGCGCGTCATGCTTCCCGTGTTGCCTCCCGATCTTGTTCCGTGGCGCACTCCTGACGACCCTGTGTGCGTACATGACGAGTACGGACTCGCTTGGGAGGTCGTGCGCCTGGGCGAGCCGCCGCAGCGCTGGAAAATGCGTCGGCCGGCCCGACGATCAGCCGCAGTAACGCGGGATCTTCAGCAAGAAGATGGCCGAGCGACAGCGCAAGGCGGCTATGGATTTCCGCGGAAGGCGATGACCGTGCGCGAGATTCGCGCGGCCAAGGGTCAGTCGTGGGGAAACTCCCCCAGAAACCCGTATCGTCTCCGACGGCCTGCGCTTACACCTTTTCCCTAGCCTGTCCGCTGTCGAGCGGGACACTTCCAAGCGAAAGTTTCATCTGAGGAGTAATTCCCGATGAAACGTTTCCGTTCGTACATGACCCTAGCACTGTGCGGCTTGGCTTTCACTGCCGCCGCACAAACAACTGGCTCTTTCAGTTCCCCGTCTACCGGGTCGGGCGCCGGGGGTTCTCCCGTTGGACTGGTGCTGCCGTACACCGTGCAATCGGGTTCGACCGCGCCACGCAGCCTGGGCACGCGATGAACTCCGATCGTTCGCCATCGTCCACGTCAATGCACATGTCGCATGACTCGGCTTCGACGCCCACGACGTCCCGCGACTCAACGGACGGTCGCGAAAAGGATGGACTTACAAGCCCGGAAGTGCTGCTGGTGCGCCACGAAATCTTCGCCTTAACCCGGTGGTGTCCCGCTGCACGAAATGAACACGAGCTAACACGAAAGAAATCAGCGGGCCGCGCAACTCGCGAGCGGTGTAGCCCCCCGCGCGGCCGGCGGCTCATGTCAATGACACTAGGACCGTCGGCGCGCTGCGCACCACGATAGCCGGCCAGCTACCCGCGCGCCTTCCTCATCCGGTCCAGCATCTTCTTTGACCCATAGCGCCGCCCTTAGCATAACGTGAGCGATTTGCTTCAGCGCACTCAGCTATGTGTACGGTACGAGTTGTGCGCAAGCGTAGCTTCCCCATTGTCGAAATCCCATACACCACGTCCTGGTTCGGTGGCCACTCGCATCGCTAATCCACTGAATGATCGGGTTATTTTTCGTGTGGCACAGGGGCTGCTAATAGGGTTGCGGTCACCAATCTGTATCGACGACAGGGGATAAAGCCAAATGCGCACCATAGTCACCAAAGGCCTGAGAATTGGGGCAATCGCAGCTGGCCTGGCGTTCGCCGGGGCAGCCTCGGCGGATCCGATTAATGTCCAGTTCAACATCAACGCGAACGGAGCCTTTAGCTGCAACACTAACGCCCTCGCAACCGCCACCTCTTGCAACACCGGTGCACCCAACTCCGTCGGTTTCATTCAGGAAAACAACATCGGCCTGGCCACTGGAACACTCGTCAATTTTTTCCCGGTAATGTTGCCGCTCTCAGTGGGTAGTTTCTTCGAGAAGATCTTCACGGTGGCAGGCGTGGGGACTTTCGTCGAGACATTGCAGGTTACTTCGGTTACGCATGATACGAACGTCCTCGGCATGCTGGCCGCCGGAACCATCAGCTGCTCGGGTGGCCCCTGCATGTTTGGTGGCGTCGCTTTGGAATCGACGAACGTTACCTTCTCGGTTGCCTATACACAGAACCAGGGACCGGGGACGCAGATCAACGCCTCGTTCAACAACGCGACCGTGCCGCCGAACCGAACACCCGAACCCGGCACGCTCGCGCTGCTCGGTCTCGGGATGGCGGCAATCGGCTTCGCGCGTCGCCGCAAGCAAAGCTGACAAGTAATTCGAATACAAGAAGCCCCGCTTCGGCGGGGCTTCTTCTTTTCTAGCGCAGCGAAGACGCGGCTTCCCGGTGCCGCATCGCCTTGCGCGCAAGGTGCGGAATCAACGCATGCGCCGGCATCCGGAGCCAGTGCGAGCGCACGTACAGCAACCAGAGCTTGACCGCGTGGCGCGGCGGCCACGGCTCGGGATCGACCGGCGCGAGCACTGTTGCGAGTGTCTTGCGCATCCAGGCCGCGACTGGCGCCGGCGGCCCGAACGAAGATGTTTCCTCTAGTACTTCGCGAGGAACCGGCGTTGCGAGTACGTCGAAGAGTCCGCGCAGTGCGTAGTAGAGAGGACGCTCGAGACCAAGCTCGCGCGCCCTGTCGACCAACCGGCCCCAGAACCCATCGCGCTCCGCGAATGCCGTGACGAGCTCGTGCAGGTCGACGATCTCTCTGAAGCGCGAATCGAAGTCCGAGTCGAAAAAAAGGTGGACGGCGGCGTGCAGCACGCTGTCCTCGGGGCACAGCAGGTAAACGCCCTCCTGTCCCGCGGGCTCCGCCCTCGCCCACATCGCCGCGGGGTCGGGTCGCAGGCGACTCGCCGGAGGGCAAATGGTGTGGTGCACGTCCAGCGCCAGCATGCGTCCCGGGAACTGCAACGGCGGCAGCTCGTGCGACCACGTTCGGTAATACTGTTCATCGTACGGATCGGCGTTTGCGAAGCTCCAGCCTGCCGTGCGCAGTGCCTGCTCGGCGGTTGGAAGACTCTCCCTGCGCACCATGACGTCGATGTCCGACATCCTGCGCGTGGACGCGTGCCGAAGTCCGCGCAGCAGGTACGCAACCCCTTTGAGGGCGACAACGGTGACGCCGACGGGGCGAAGCACGCGGCCGACGCGGTCGAGCTCCCATAGGGCGAGTTGCCCGATTCGGGCGGCCGACAAACGGGCAGACGAGAGCGCGTCGCGAGCGAACGGCGGCACGTCCCCCATCACGCCACGCATTTCCGCGCGGCTCGCGAGATAGGCCAGTACGCCATTGCGCCTCGCGCAGGACAGGAGTGGTTGCCACGCCTTCGCGTCCAGCTCCCGCAGGCGAGCCGGGTCCGAGATTGCCGCAATTAGTCCCGCCGGCGCGTTACCGTGAATCACGCCGTGACGGCCGTTCGAGCGAGGCTGTCGAGCGCCGCATGCGCGTCCGCAAGATCGCCGTAGCGAAGTACATGGCATGGGCACGAACGGATGAGACGTCCCACCATATGGAAGGCACGCGCCCCGAGGATCTCGTAGTTGAATGCGTGAACCGCGAGCCGCATGAAAGCGTGTGCCCCGCCAACTCGATCGACGGAGATGGCCGCGCCCTCCTGAAACTCGGGAAACGCGATCATCCCGATCGTTGCGCCGGCGTCGCTTCGCTCCAGCGATGCACGCGGGACGCGCATGTGGGCAATGGTGCCCTTCCGGGTATTCGGAATGAGGGGGCCAAACGACGCCTCGGGGGCGAACGCTCGCAGCACCTCGATGGCCGCATTCTTGATCGCAGGGGGACGTGCAAACGGCAGCACGGTCCCGCGTTCGTCGGTGATGACAGCGAATTCGTCGGACAACAGGCGCCAATCGCGACTCGCGAGCGACGCCGCAAGGGTGCTCTTGCCTCCCCCCGGATAGGCCGGCAGCAGCAGCGCCTTCCCGTCGCGCTCGACCGCTGCAGCGTGCAATAGGAGCCACATGTTCGTCCGTTGCGCGAACACCCAGTTGAGGCCCCACTCGAACGTGGGAAGCGCGTGCTGAATTGGAAAGGGGTCGAAGGGCGTGGTGCCGTCGACGATGAACTGCGCGTCCCTCGAGCCCCATCGTCGAAGCCCTCGCGCGCGGAGGATCCGGATGTCGACGTCGGCAAAGTCGGCATCCGCCACGAGCGCGTAATCGCGATAGATATCGTGGAGTTGAAGGGCGAATGCTCGCACGTCCGAGCGAACGCGCACGGTGATTGGTGGGATGCGCAACGCGACGCCATTCGCCGCGATCCGCGATGCGAAGGTGGCAGCCGGCAGGTCGCCCGCCGTCATGCGCACTCGACGCTGACAAGCGCCATGGCCTCGAAGCGTTGCAGAAGTGCTTCTACCGTCGACAGCGGCAACGCGTCGGCGGAGAGCTCGAGGCGCTTCAGAAGCTCTGCGTGGATGGCGGACGCATCGAGGCCTGGCGCTTGCTCGATGATCGCAAGCGTTTCGGCCGCGCTGGCGTCGAGCGAATGCGTCGAGCCGACGAGCGCGTCGAACAAGACCACGCCGTCTTCGAAATCCTGGAACAACAAGCGCTGGCCGGGCGCGATGCGCCAGACGCGACTGGACTTATGGATCACCGCAGAAGTATGTGCACAGCCGGCTCGAACCGTGCAATACGCGGAGCGGAATCTATCTCGAACCGCTGGCGATCACCTGCGACATCACCCCAGGTTGCTTCCACGGTCGCCCACGAGCGAGGCCCAACAGGTCGCTCGAACAGGAGTCATGCCGGGACCCGGCTCTAGAGCGCAGGAAAGGCCCGTTTCGTCCACGTAGACGAGACCGTAGTGATCGGGCTCGGGGTTGATGTTGTCGACCGTTTCCACGTAACAATAGGACCCAGGTTCGCCAATTTGGTGCGTCAACCAACCGGGGCAGGGGTCACCGATCCGTAATGGATCGTGGCCGTCCGACCACGTTGTCTTCGGCAACGCCTTGTAGCCCAAGCCGCTGGCGGCCGTCTCCAGCTTCGCGATCGCCAGGATGCTTGGCTGATCCCATGTCGTGCAATAGGCCGGGCGGCCGTTCGACGCAAGCCGCCCGCTGAACACCTTCTTGCGCAGCCATTCGTCCGGAGCGACTGAAAAACGCTCGACCCCGGAGCCTTCGACGAACATGTCGTTGCCGCGCCGACCGGTAGTGCAGTTGAAGCTTTGCACCGCGTTTCGGGCGCCGCTCGGCAGCGTGACGACGCTCGGCAATACAGCGGCGGCGCCGAGCATCAGCCGCCGGCGCGCCGTGACGACACGGGCGGCACCGGAACCGGTCGCGACCGCCGTGCGTTGATCTACCTCTTGCGTATCGAGTTTGTCAGCCACCGCTTTTATAGCTCCACTGCATCAGCAAGCAATTCCTGGACCGCCCTCGTATTCTCCTCGGACATTCCTTTGACTACAAGGGCATGCCGGCGTTCCGGGCCATCCGTCCGTCGGGTGCCCCCCAATTATGTAAGGCGCACCGACAGTCGAGAAGGCCTTCCGGAACGATTTCACGCAAGGACTGCGGGCCGTCCCGACCTGGCCCATCCGGTGCAACACCGCAAGGAGGCGCGCCAACCGCAGCGATCGAGCCCGGGGCCAAATGCCGAGGCACCCACCTGAGCGGGTCGAGGAGCGCCTGCTCGACCAGGAGCGGCGAAAGCAGTTTTCCGTGCCGCCCTCGCCGCTGTCCTATCAGTAGAG